>Ga0207689_10002519_pt1 | contig 17017 bp, 16 predicted proteins | sample KBSMisM52_FD_184312 | JGI IMG/M metagenome (GOLD analysis project Ga0207689, IMG submission 184312) | Miscanthus rhizosphere microbial communities from Kellogg Biological Station, Michigan, USA - KBS Miscanthus M5-2 (SPAdes) (version 2) | ecosystem: Host-associated > Plants > Roots >... | reverse complement strand
GATCGCCGACCGTCGCGCCGATGCGCTGGTGAGCAACTTCACCGGACAGTGGCTGCAGCTGCGCAGCCTCGAATCACGCGTGACGCCGGACCTGCTGATGTTCCCCGATTTCGACGACAACATCCGCAAGGCGTTCCGCCGCGAGACCGAGCTGTTCTTCGCCTATATCTTGCGCGGCAACCGCAGCGCCCTCGACCTGCTGAACGCCGATTACACGTTTCTCAACGAACGCCTGGCGAAGCACTACGGCATCGATGGCGTCTACGGTTCGCGCTTCCGGCTGGTGAAGCTAGCCGACCCCAACCGCCGCGGGCTGCTCGGCCAGGGGAGCCTGTTGTCGCTCACCGCGGTGGCGACGCGAACGTCTCCAGTGCAGCGCGGCAAGCTGATTCTGACCACGTTCCTGGACACGCCGCCACCGCCGCCGCTGCCTTCGGTGCCCACGCTCGAGGAGAGCAACAAGTCCGCGACCGGCCGGCGCACCGTGCGGCAGCAGATGGAGCAGCACCGCAGCAACGCCGTGTGCGCGTCGTGCCACCGGGTCATCGATCCCCCAGGATTCGCGCTCGAGAACTTCAACCCGGTCGGGCAGTGGCGCGACACGGACGCCGACGGGGCGCCCATCGACGCGGCGGGCGTGCTGGCCGACGGCACGAAGGTGGATGGTCCCGTGGCGCTGCGCGAGGCGATTCTCAAGCGGCCCGAGGCGTTCGCCACCACGGTGACCCAACGGCTGCTGACCTATGCGCTCGGCCGCGGTCTCGAGCCGTCCGACATGCCGGTCGTGCGGCGCATCGTCCGCGAGGCCGCGCCAAGTCGTTACCAGCTGACCTCGATCATCACGGGTATCGTCAACAGCGTGCCGTTCCAAATGCGGGCGACGCTCCAGCCGGCCGAGAGCCGGGTTGCGAGGACACAGTAGCCATGTACATCACCAAGAAGCACCTGTCCCGTCGTACGTTCCTGCAGAGCGCCGTCGGCGCCGCCGTGGCGCTGCCGTTCCTCGACGCGATGGTGCCGGCGCTCACGGCCCAGCGCCGCACGGCCGCCGCGGCGCCGTTCCGTTTCGGCGCCGTCTACCTGCCGAACGGCGTGTTTCCCGACACGTGGCATCCCAGCGACGTCGGCAGCAACTTCGAGTTCAAGCCGGTGATGCAGCCGCTCGAGCCGTATCGCGACGCGCTCGTCACCGTCAGCGGCATGAAGGCGCCGTGGGGAGAGTCCGTGCACCTGGGTGCCAGCGCCGCCTTCTTGAACGGCACGGGGCCGGTGGCGGCGCGCGACGCCAGCGGCGACGCGTTCGGCCGGATCCAGTCGAAGAAGACGGTGGATCAGTTCATTGCCGATCACGTGGCCGGCGACACGCCGCTGCGATCGCTCGAGGTCGGCACCGAGGACATGGGCACGGCCGCCGGCGCGTGCGACGGCTTCCCCTGCACCTTCTTCAATGCGCTCGCCTGGCGTGACGACTCCAGTCCGCTCCCGGTCGGCATCAACCCGCGGGTCACCTTCGAGCGCATGTTCGGCGAGACCGGGTCGACCGATCAGCGCGCGAAGGCGCTCAAGCAGAAGCAGAGTCTGCTCGACTCGGTGAGCGAGGAGGCGTCACGGCTGCAGCGGACCCTGGGCGCGAAGGACCGGGCCATCCTCGACGAGTATCTGAGCAACATCCGCCAGGTCGAGCAGCAGCTGGCGCGCATGGAAACCCGGCTCGGGACGATCACCGGCGACCCCGAAGCGCCGATCGGGCTCCCGGAGGCGTACGACGATCACCTGAGCGTGACCTACAACCTGATGCACCTGGCCTATCAGGGCGACATCACGCGCGTCTTCACGTTCCTCCTGGCACACGAGGCGAGCACGCAGAGCTACGCGCACATCGGCATCCCCGAGGCGCATCACAGCGTCTCGCATCACGGGAACGACGCGGAAAAGCTGGCGAAGTACGCCAAGATCGGGACCTACCACATCGTCAAGCTCGCCGAGTTCGTCGAGAAGCTGAAGGCGACGCCGGACGGTGACGGCACACTGCTCGACCACTCGCTGCTCTATTGGGGCAGCGGCATGAGCAACGGCAACCAGCACGATCGGAACAACCCGCCGGCGGTAATGGTGGGCCGCGCCCACGGCCGGCTGCAAGGCAACCGGCACGTCAAAGCGCCGAAGGATGCGCCAACGGCGAATCTGCTGCTGGCGATGGCAAACCTGGCGGGCGCGGAGATCGATCGGCTGGGCGCCAGCACGGGCCGGCTCGACCTCTGATCGGTGCGCCTGGTCGACGTGAGCCCCGGGGGCGCCATACTTGAGTGGTGCCTCCGGCCTTTCGTCTAGCCCTGGCGTTGGTCGTACTGGCTTTCGCCACGCCAGGCGCGCAGCAGCGCGAGGCCGGCACCGAGTCCCAACAGCCCACGTTTCGCGCGGGGGTCAACATCGTACGCGTGGACGTCTCCGTGACGGGCCGCAACGACGAAGCGGTCGAGACTCTCGACGCCTCGAGCTTCCGTGTCACCGAGGATGGTGTTCCGCAGAAGGTCGAGACGGCACAATTCATTCGGCTGACCGGAGAACCCGACGGCAGCGGACGCGACCTGACCGTTCGAGACCGCCTGCACGGCGTCGCCGAGGCGGAGAAGGAAGACGTCCGGCTCTTCGCGCTGTTCCTCGACGACTACCACATCGACTCGCACCCGGAGGTGGCGCAGCGGCTGAAGCGCGCGCTCGAATCCTTCGTCGACGCGTTGCGGCCGACCGACCTCGTCGTCGTGATGGACCCGTTGACGACGCTCGAAGGCTTGACGTTCACGCGCGACAAGTGGCTGCTGCGCGAGCGCATCCGCACTTTCAAAGGCCGGCGAGGCGAACTTCTGCCGGTGCGGAGCGTGCTCGAGGAAGCGCAACTCAGTCAGCGTAACGTGTGGGAGCTTCGAGCAGGCGTGACGCTCTCGGCGCTGGAAGCGCTCGTGACCCATCTCGGCGGTCTTCGTGAGGGCCGCAAATCAGTGATCTTCGTCAGCGAGGGTCCACCGGTCGGCAGGCCCGGGAGTCTCGTCTATCCGCAACTGGAATCGGTACTTCGGGCAGCCAATCGCGGGAACGTCACGGTGCACGTCCTCGATCCTCGTCCGTTCGGGTCGGCTCCGTTTGGTGGTGCCGAGGCGCTCGCGCGCCTCTCACTCGATACCGGAGGGCGGGCCATCGTCAACAGCAACACACCGTGGGACCGGATCACGCAAGTCTTCTCCGATGCCAGCGCTTACTACCTGATCGGCTACACGCCGTCGCGCGAGCGCGCCGACGGCAAGTTCCACCGCATCGACGTACGCGTCACGTCCCCCGGCCTGCACGTGACCGCCCGCCGCGGGTACTGGGCACCACCGCCTGCAGATCTCAGCGCGGCGCCGGCACCGGCATCGGACCCGGCGCTCAGCAGCGCCCTCGCGTCCCTCGTGCCGCTCGACAAAGGCCGCCCGATCGATCTGTGGATCGGCAGTGCCCCGTCAACCGATCGGACGGTCGTCGAGTTCGCATGGGAGGCCCTCGGGCAGGCACGGGAGAATCGCGCGGCGGCGCTCGAGATCGAGCCGGTATCGGTGGGAAGCGGTGCCTCGCTCGGCGCTCCCCAGACGATCGCGGCCGCTGGCGCCAGCGCGACGTCAGTCGCACGCTTTCGGCTCGAGCCCGGCACAGTGTCCGTGAGGATGACGATGCGAGCGTCTGACGGAACCGAGGTTGACCGGTGGACCGATCGGCTGGTCGTGCCTGACTACGCCGACGGCGGCATCGAGCTTGGAACGCCGCGCGTGTACCGGACGCGCTCGGTGCTGGAGGCCCGTCGTTTCGATTCTGGCGCCGAGTCGACACCGACTGTTTCGCGTCGGTTCAGCCGCACCGATCGGCTCGTGATCGACATCCCGTGGGCGTCGGTCTCGGGTGCTCCCGAGGTTGGCGCGCGTCTCACCGGTCGCGACGGCACATCGCTCACGGCGGTGTCGATCGTGTCGACCGATGCACAGCGCGCACGCATCGTGCTGCCGCTCTTGAACCTGGCCCCGGGCACGTACATCGTGCGCGTCGACGCGACGGCGGGCGACGACCGCGCCACGCAGCAGGTGGCCTTCACCGTGTCTCAGTAGGCCTCCATGGACACGTCACATCTCGAGAAACTCCTCGTCGTCGGTGCGATCGCGTTCATTCCCGTCCAGTCGTTCGCCCAGACTGACGATGCCCCGCTGGCCACGCCGGTGGGGCACGAACTGACAGTCGCGTTCGGCGGCTACCGGTATGTCGAGCCTGGCGACACGAGCATCTCGATCCACGGGCCCAAGTTCGGCGCCGGCTATACGGGCACCATGTCGCTCAACCGGCGCCGCCACTGGTTTCTCCAGGCGGACGCGCGGGGGCTCTTCGGCGCGACCACCTACGACGGCTGGTGTTCGCCCTTCCTGATCGTGCCCGACAGCACGTCGCCCAACGGCTACGCGTTGGATTTCGGCGATCCGTCGCCGTGCAGCGAGAGCGGCGACAAGGACTGGTACGTGGAGGGCCGTGCCCTGGCCGGCAAGGACTTCATCGGCGACACCTGGGGATGGGCACCCGAATTCGGCCTGGGCCTCCGCCATCTCTCCAATGGCGTCACCGGCGTCGCCGGATACCGCACCGACGACTATCTGTATCTCCCGCTCGGCATCACGGCGCGCACTCTGGTGGGGTCGCGTAAGGCGCTGAGCCTTCACCTGGAATACGACCGCCTGCTGCACGGCTGGCAGACGACGCGTGACTCGCAACTGGGTGGCGGATTGGTGCCGGCGACGCCAACGGCGCCCGCGTTCACGATCGACGGATTCTCCGACATCTCCTTCGAGCAGCACTCAGGATGGGCGCTGCGCGCGAGTGCGGCCTACCAGTTGGCCAGGCACTGGTCGGTGGAGCCCGAGTACATCCATTGGACGGTCGGCGCCTCGCCGGTGAACTACGAGACGGCGACGTTTACCGTCAGGGGCGTCACGGCGCAGGAGCAGCTCGGCGCCTATGAGCCGGTGAACCGGACCAACGAGTTCGTCGTCAAGCTCGGATTTCGCTTCTAGCGCGGCAGCTCAGGCCGGCTCCCGCGCAGACTCGTCTAACCTGCCGTGCGGACGGGAATGCTCGCCCTCGTCGCCTTCGGGTGCCTCGGCGCGGACGGGGCGGCACAGTCGGCCGAGCCAGAGAAGCCAACGCCGATTACCGACACCGCCAATCGCATCGCCAAGCACCTCTGGTCCACACAGGCCGATCCGGTGGTGCTGCCGAACACGCCGCTGTTCCGCACGAGCGTGACCGTGGACGTCTGGCCGCCGTTGCCGGTGCCCTGGCATCTCACGGAGAAACCGGGCCCAAGGAATCCCAGATTCAACGCGTATCACCAGGAGCACCTGATGATGACCACGCCGGAGGGGTTCCGGACGAGCACCTTCTATCCCATCGGCATGAGCATCGATCCGGCGGTGATCGTCAACGGGGCGAAGAGCGCCTGGCGCGACTGGCAGACAGCACGGATCCGCAAGCGGATCGCCGAGGAGGTCGAAGCCCTCGAGCGTGCGAGGGCCGCCGCTGCCGCCGCGAACGGGACGGAGCCGACGACCTCGCAGCCGTGAGTCGAGCGCTTACTCCGATGGTTCGATCCGCAGCATGACGGCGTCGGCTTCATCGGTGAGCAGATACAGGAGGCCGTCCCGTCCCTGCTTCACGTCGCGATACCGCCGGTGGAGATCGACCAGCAGCGCCTCCCGCCGCAGCTCCTCGAAGTTCTTGTTGATCAGAATCCGGTGGAGCTGCCCCGTGCCGGGAATCTCGCCGTAGCGCATCCCGGTCACGAACACGTCCCCCTTCCATTTCGGCAGGCGGTCGCCGGTGTAGAAGGTGATGCTCGACACGGCAATCGCCGGCATCCAGTAGATGAGCGGATCCTTGAACCCTTCCTTCGAAAGCGGTCCCTGCCACGGTCCGGCATACGTGCGCCCGAGGCTGACGAGCGGCCAGCCGTAGTTGCTGCCGGGCGTCAGGATGTTCACCTCGTCGCCGCCGTTCGGTCCGTTCTCGATCTGCCAGATCGCGCCGGTCTGGGGATGCTTCGCCATCCGCAGGAACGTGCGATGGCCCATCGTGAAGATCTCGGGCCGCGCATCGGTGCGACCGACGAAGGGATTGTCGGGCGGGACCTTCCCCTCTTCCGTCAGCCGCAGGATCTTGCCGGCGAGGCTGTTGGGGTTCTGGGTGTCACCGCCGCCGCGCGCCACGTACAACATGCCGTCGCCGCCGAACACGATTGGACCGCCGCTGCTGCCTTCGTCGACGAAAATGTCCCGCGTGCCGGTGAACTCCTTGCCGTTCCAGACGGCCACCGCCACCGCCACCGCAGTGCGCGGCGCCGCGCCACGGCCCCCTCGCCCGCCCGCGGGGGCTGGTGGCGGCGGGGCCGCGCCCGGCGGGTCGAGCGGCTTGGTGTAGCTGATATAGACCAGGTGATTGCGCGCGAAGTCGGGATGCAGCGCCAGGTCCGTACCCGACAGACCGGCGCCAATGGCTCGCGGCGCACCTGCGACCGGCGTCGGATCGACCACGCCGTTGCGCACCGCCTTGATCGCGCCGCCGCGTTCCGCCACCAGGATCGTGTCGTCCGACACGAACGCCATGCTCCAGGGATTCTGGAAGCCGCGCGCGTAGACGCTCACCTTGATGGTCTGCCCCTCGCCCGTCTCGTAGCGCACCGGCGTGTCGGGAAGCGGCGGGGCTTTGATGCCTTGCGGTGCCACGGGGGTGTTGCCGCGCATGGGTACTTCCTGCTGCGCGGCCATCGGCACGGCCAAGGCCGCGAGTCCCGCGGCGACGAGAAGCCTGATGTATCCGTTCATACGCCCTCTTTTGATGATGTTGCCGGGCATAGCGTAACTCAGGACGTCAGACGTGAGGCGTATGATTGCCACGCAAAAACGACGACGGCACAGCTCCGGCACATTGCGCACGAGACAGGGAGGCTACGATGAGCGTCATCAAGAGACGGATCGCGTTGGCGTTGGCCCTCGGTGTCTGGACGATCAGCATGGCAGCCACCATTGCCGCCCAGCCAGGGCCGCCGGCGCCCTCGCAGAGTGCGGTGAACGACTCGAAGGCGGTTGCGGCCACGCATCGCTCGCGCACGCTGGCCGCGCTGTTCGAGGAGTTCCGCACCACGACGGCGCAGAACGCCGCCATCAACTCCCGCGCCATCTCGAACCTGTTCTTCGACGGCAACCCGCTGATGCGGCTGGTCACGAGTGGAGACTTCGCGCCCATCCAGCGCTCCGCCAACCCGATCAGCCGCTTCGAGTCCGATGCGATCGCGTCGTTCAAGGCCGGCGGCCCGGGCTTCTTCTCGCGGCTGGACCGAGTGGGTCCCCTCTGGGTGTGGTGCGAGGCCATTGCCCTCAACAACGGCGCGTTCCTCGAGGGCACGGACATGAATCCCAACGTGTGCCAGAAATGCCACGCGAGCTTCCCAACCGACACCACGGCGTTAGTAGGCAGCCTGAATCACTGCGACATCGTTCGCTAGTGCTCGCCGACCGACCGCACACTCAGCGCGTGCGGGCCAGGTCGTAGACGATGTCCCAGTGATAGCGGACGAAGCGATGGAGCTCGGCTTCGAGGATGCGCTCCTGATCGCTGTGGGCGCCGAACCCCTTCGGCCCGTCCTCCATGTCGGTGGCCGGGCCGATGCCGTAACACTGCATCCCCTTTTCCCGCAGGAACGCCATGTCCGTCGCTCCGGTGCTCATCGTGGGCAGCGTGACGGTCTGGTAGTGCTTCGTGACCGCCGCTTCGGCCACCTTGTACGCTTCGCTGTCGATTCGTGACACTCCGCCGTTGCGCGGCTTGCCGGTGAGCGTCGGCGGCCAGCCGTTATAGACCACTTCGATCGCGGGGTCGTTCACGACGCTCTTCAACTGCGCCAGCAAGCGCTCGGGGCTCTCGTCCGGAATCATGCGCACGTCCAGCGTGGCCCTGGCCTCCGACGGGATCACGTTGTTGCGGTAGCCGCCCTGAATGATGTTCGGCGACACCGACGTGCGGAGCATCGAGGCGTGCCGCGGCTCGTTCGCGCGCAGCCACGCGTCCGATTCGGCCATCAGCTTCGAGTTGCCGCTCACCACGTTGCGGTAGTGCCGCGCGAGATCGGGGGGCGAGATGTCGGCGAGCCGCTTGAAGTACTGCGCCGTCGTGTCGTTGAGATTGATCGCCGGCTGCCACTCGGCGACGGCCGCCACCGCCTTCGACAAGTGGGCCACGGGGTTGGTCTGCAGCGGAACCGAGCCATGGCCGGCCACGCCGCGGGCAATCAGATCCACTCCGTTCGGCACCTTCTCCGTGGACTGGATCTGCGCGTAGCGCACGGCGCCGTTCTGGCGGGTGACGCCGCCGCCTTCCGCGTAGCAGAACTCGGCGTCGATCGCCGCGAAGTGATCGCGGACCACGAACTCGATGCCGGTCTTGGTGGCGCCCTCTTCCCCTGATTCAGCGAGGAAGATCACGTCCCGGTCGAGGGCGACGTTGCCGCGCTTGAGGAGCAGCATCACCATCAGCGCCGCCGTCAGGTTGTCCTTGTCGTCCACGGTTCCGCGGCCGTAGATGTAGCCGCCGTCGCGCTCGGCACTGAAAGGGCCGTGCTGCCACTTCCTCGGATCGACGTTGACCGTGTCGAGGTGGCCGAGGATGAGAAGGGGCCGTTTCCGCCCGGAGCCTTTCAGACGCGCGACGACGTTGGGCCGGTTCGGGTCGGCAGCGAAGACCTGGACGGGAATGCCGTTGGCCTCGAGCACCTGCCGCACGTAGTCGGCCGCCGGCTTCTCCACCCCGGGCGGGTCGCTCGTGTCCATCCGCACGAGCGCCTGGAAGTGTGTGAGCGTTTCGGCTTCGAGCGCCTGGAAGTCGGGCTGAAAGGGCGCCTGCGCGGATGCCGCGCCCGCCGCCGTCAACAGCAGAACTACGAGAGGAAGAACGCGCTGCATTGAGGCCCCCGGCGCAGGAGAATATCAGAGGGGGCGACAAAGGAGGGATGCATGCGGTCAATTGCACTCGGGCTGTTCGTGTGCGTGTTTCTAGTCACGGTTCTGACCAAGGCTCAAAGCGCTGTCGACGGCAAGTGGGCGGGCGAAGTGCAGGGCGGCAGGGGACCTCAGATGGTCGCTCTGACGCTCAAGGCCGAGGGCGGCAAGTTGACCGGTACGTCGACGGGCGGACGTGGCGGTGACGTGCCGATCGAAAACGGTTCATTCGCCAACAACGCGCTCAAGTTCGTGACCCACCAGATGGGCCGGGGCGGCCAGGTCACATTCAATTGGGACGGGACGCTCAAGGGCGATGAGATCGCCATGAAGCGGGCCGTCGAGGGCCGTGAAGGAGGCCCGCAGGAGTTCACGCTCAAGAGACAGTAAGAGGTCAGCGCGCGCCGGCCTGCCGGGCCAGGTCGTTGTAGACCGCCTCAACGAACATCGCGCCCGTGTAGGCCGGCGTTGCGTAGACCCCGTCGTATTCGAGCGTCACCTTCAGCTGCTGGACCCGATCCAGCGTCAACCCGGCCTTCCGGGCGTCGCGCACGCGGTCGCGCACGATCGTAATCATGTCGCGGGACTCCACGACGTCGGACTGATTGCCGATGCGGCCGTGCGCGGGCACGATGCGCGTCCCACCCTGCTGGTTGAGCTCCGGCACCGCGATATCCACCAGCTCGTTCAACGCGTCGAGCACACCCTGAACGGACCCGCCGCGCGCCGGGTCGAACTTCGGGTACGACATCGGGTCGAACGTGTCGCCGGCGGCAATCACGTCCGAGCCCCGGAACCAGACGATCACGTTGGCGTCGCTGAGCGCCGGCGTCCAGCGGATCTCGATCGGCTCGTGGTTGAAGAAGAGCTTCTTCTTGCGGGTGAAGAACGTATCGGTCGGCCACAGCTTCTCCGGCTGCAGCATCGGGCTGCCCGGCTTGCTGATCCGGGCGAACCCCTTTTCGTGCGCGAAGATCGTCGCCGACGGTCCGTCCCGGTAGCCGGTGTTGCCCTGGAACATCGGCTGTCCCACCGCGGCGAGGCTGGCGTTGCCGCCGATGTGATCCAGGTCCATGCTCGTGTCGACGATGCCGCGGATTGGGCCTTTCGTGAGCCGGCGGACCTCGGCGAGCACCTTGTCGCTCACCTCCGGCACGCTGGCGTCCACGAGCAGGGCGCCCTGATCGCCGACCTGCGCGACGATGTTGCTGCCCGTGCCGGTGACGATCAGATGGACGTTGCCCTGCACTGGCAGCACTTCGAAGCCGACCTTCGACAGGTCCGGACGGCCCGGCCGGTACTTCTGTTGGTCGGAAGTCAGGCCCCCGGTCCCCGGTGCCTGTGCGGACACCACGATCCAGGATGCGGCGGCGATCAGGACGGCAGTGGCGGTCCGCATGTCTACTTCCCGCCGGCCGCGCGCAGCCGTTCGATCGTGCGTTGATATTCGGGATACGTCGTGGCAGCGCCGCCCTGCGTGGCCTCGAACGGAATCTTGTACTGCTCCGCGGGCTCACGGTGCTTGGTGCCGAGCGGGTAGTGCGGGACCCAGCCCACCTCCTTGTCGCCGAGTTCGTCCACCGACTCCCAGGGCACCGCGGGGCCAACGTTCTGGTTGGGATTGCGTACCCACGACTGGCTTCGCACCAGCGGTTCTTCCAGGTAGATCGGATCCTCGATGATCGCCACCATCGTGAGGAGGTCGCCGTGCGGGAAGAACTCCTCAGTGAGGACCGCATAGGGACTGGCATTGATGCCGACCTTCTGGAGCACGCCCATCTTCATGTGCGTCGTCGTCACCGTCAGGCGGCCGTCGTGAAAGGTGCCGGTGGAGAATCCGTCCCAGGTGTACTCGGCGAAGTGAGACGGGTGAGCGCGTCCGTCGAGCCAGATCGTCCGGTCCGAGCGGCCGAAGATGCCGACGAGGCGGAGCGCGATGAGCTGTTCCGAGATCGGATCGCGCACCTCGCTGATGCGGATGTTCGGCCCCTCGCCCCGCATCGAGTACACCGCGGGCCACGCCTGCGTCATGCGCTCCGGTTGCGAGAGCACGTCGGCGTCCCAGCTCTCGGCCATCTGTCGCGCGGCGGCGTTGATCGGCAGCCCGGTGTAGTCGCCGAGCAGACCGCCGGCACCTCTGTAGACGGCATCCTCGTGCACTCGCGCCGACCACTGACCCGCCAGATCGATGGCCTGGCCCTGCGCGAACGCCGGCGTTGCGAGGAATGTCCCGGCAAGTACGCCGATGCAGGCGAATCGTCCCATGCGGCCCATTCTACTGGCGCGCGGCTCGAACTATGATGAGCCCGCTCTCAGTCAGGATTCAGGAGGTTCGCATGCGTTCTGCTCTTCGAGCGGTCGTGGTCCTCGTGTGGTCAGGCCTGCTGTTTCCGGTCGCCGCGGGCGCGCAGGGCAATCCCGATTGGCATCGAGCCATTCCGGGCTTCAAGGTTGCCGGCAACCTCTACTACGTCGGCACCGCGGACCTCGCCGTGTATCTCGTCGCGACACCGCAGGGCAACATCCTGATCAACGGCAACTTCAAGGAGGACGTGCCGGCGATCCGCAAGAGCGTCGAGGGCCTCGGCTTCAAGTACGCCGACACGAAAATCATCCTGATCAGCCATGCGCACGGCGATCACGACGAGGGGGTTGGCCTCCTCAAGTCCAACACCGGCGCGCGGCTGATGGTGATGGACGCCGACGTGGCCTCGGTGGAGAGCACGGCGCCGGGACGGCCGGGCGCGAAAGTCGATCGCATCCTGCACGACCGGGACACGGTGGAGCTCGGCGGCTCGACACTCACGGCGCGGCTGACGCCGGGGCACACCCCTGGCTGCACGACCTGGACGATGCAGGTGGCCGAGGGCGGCCGCACGCTGAACGCCGTCATCGTCGGCAGCCCGAACGTGAACGCGGGCTACGTGCTCGTGAACAACCGGAACTATCCGCAGATCGCCGCCGACTACGTGAAGACATTCGCCGTGCTGAAGACCACGCCGGTCGACCTCTTCCTGGGAGCGCATGGCGCCTACTTCAACTTGAAGGACAAGCTGCCGAAGATGGGCGGGACCGTCAATCCCTTCATCGACCCGGCGGGCTATCGGTCATACGTTGCGGAGCGGGAGCAGGCCTTCGAGAAGGAGCTGGCGAAGCAGACCACCGAGGCGCGCACGGGCGACGCCGTCGGCTTCGACCTCGCGTGGAATCACGTGGCGCTGAGCGTGCCGAACATCGCCGAAACGATGGCCTGGTACGAGAAGATGCTCGGCTTCAAGGGCACCGTGCGCCCCGGTCAGCCGGGGGCCCGTCAGCAGGTCGCGGATCTGCGGCGCGGCAACATCACCATCGAACTGTTCCAGCTGGCGGACGCCGCGCCGCTGCCGGAGTCGAGGAAGAATCCGTCAGAAGATTTCCGGACGCACGGGGTGAAGCACTTCGGCTTCGAGGTGAAGAATCTGCCCGCCGTGCTCGCGGAATTGAAGGCCAAGGGCGTGAAGATGGCCTTCGACCTGCGCATCACGCCGACGGAAGACTTTGCGTTCATCAGCGACAACGCGGGCAACGCGATCGAGCTCATCGAGCACAAGACGCGGTAGACGGCTCGCGGCCGCCTACTTCTTCTTCTCGTCCGGAGCGCCCGTGCCCGACGAGCCGAGGAACAGCGTCTGCCCGTTGGGGAGCGTCAGATCACGCCCGTTGGCGCGGCGCGATCCGTCCTTCGACTGGTAGCCGTCGACGGTGATCTCCGTGCCGTTCGGCAGCGACTCCTTGGTCAGCCCCCGCCGCAACAAGGTGTTCGGCGTGCCGGTTTCGATCATCCATTCTTCGACCGTGCCGTCTGGCTTCTTCACGTCCACGTAGATCCACGCGTGCGGATTCACCCACAGCATCTTGGTGACCGTCCCCTTGAACTTGATCGGCTTGTTCGCGTCGAACTCCGCGCTGAACGCGTGGTGCGAGAGCGCCGGAGCCGCGATGGCCAGCACCAGCAATGCGGCGCCGGCCACGACGAGCGATTGAAGGGTTCGCATCGGACCTACCTCTCTCCGTTCTTTTCTCTGAGCCGGGCGCCGGTCAGGAAGTGCACCATGTCGAAGTTGTCCTCGTGACAGGCGTACTCGAACATCTGCTCGTCGGGATCGACCTTGTTCCACGGAATCAACGCCGTCCACGGCTTCGTCCACGTCATCGGATCGGCGAGCGTGAACTCGTAGTTGATCGCGTCCGCTGCAACGCGAGTAAAGCGCTCGGTGATCGTGAACGTCGCCGGGTTGGCTCCCTGGAACAGCACCCCTTCCTCGCTCTTGAAGTTCGTCGTCTCCACGACCAGCGTCGAGCCTTCCCAGTGACCACGGGTGTCGCCGAGCCATTGCCGCAAGCTCTTGTCGAGATGCGGGCGGCCGTCCACAGGAATGATCCGGGCGCTGTGGATCATCTCCGGGGCAATGGTCACGTAGCCGGGGCTCTGGAAGATCTGGAAGTTGTTGTTGTAGATGGTCGGCAAGTACGGCGGCACGTCGGTGCGGACCACGCAGCGAACCGGCCAGGACATGTCGGTGAAATCGGCCGGCAGGCCGGCGGCGAATCGTGCGGCTCCGTCCGCGCGCGCGGCCTGTGCTCGCCGGCGCTCGGGCGACGGCGCCACGAGCGGCGGAATCCGCCCGTCGACCGGATCCACGATGAGCGACGTGCGGCGGTCGGCCGTGATCTTGAGCCGCCGCGCGTCCATCCAGTGCTCGTTGTAGGCGCGGTTGACGTCGGCGGCGCCGCCGCCGTCGCGCCGATCGCGCGTGAGATCGTGCTCGAGCGACTTCTGGAACTCCTCGGCTTCCTCGTCGCTGAGCACGCCCTTCTCGCCGACGTTGCCCGGCCTTTGGAGCGGCGTGCTCGTGGCGTCGTTCCACACGCCCTGCAGATCCGGGTCGCCCCATGGGGTTTTGGGTGCGTTGTACTTCTTCGGGGCCTGTCCGGCCGCCGGCACGACGAGGCCCATCGCGACCACGGCCGCGAGCACACCAATGAACGCCAGAAGTCGGTTGCGCATGGCTGTCACCTCGCGGCCTGCTTGCGGAACTTGCCGAACAGGAGCTCCTCGGTGAACGGCACGCACTTGAACTCGAGCAGCTGGACGTTCTTCTCCATCCGGCGGTAGAGCGGGAAGCTGATCTTCCACGGGCGCGTGAACACCTTCGGATCCTCGATGGTGGCTTCGTACATCATGTGGTACGGACTCAGGGGCGTGTAGCGCTCGACGACATGGAGCGCGTCGCTGTGGAAGTCGCCCGCACGGTCGAACCAGGTCTCCTCGCGCTGGCCCGTGACGTCCACGACGAGCGTGTCGCCCTCCCAGCGCCCGCGCGACCATCCCATCCACGAATCGGTCGGCGCCGCCTGCTTCCAGTCCATGCGGATGATGCGCGTGGCGCTCGTGAACTCGTACGCCATCAGGATCGACGGCCCTGTCCCCTGCACGATCTGAAACGGGAACGGCATGTAGGTGGCGCGCGGCACTCCGGGCATGTAGCACTTCATCTCCGGATCGCCCAGCGCATGCCACGTCTTGTCGCTGCTGACGTCGGCCCGCAGTCGATTCTCGAAGTTGGCTTTCTTCTTCGCGAGCGCCTCAGGCTTGTAGGGAATGTCGCCGCCCTCGACGATGCTCTGTCCGGCAGGGCCTGCGCCGTAGGCGCCGGTGAGCTCCGAATGCGGACCCGGCTGCGCCTCGTGATCCTGGAGGTCCCAATTCGCGGTCACCAAGGCTTGCCAGATCCCGTTCAGATCCGGGTGGCCATCGGCCGCGCGCAGCGGGCGATATGCGGCTGGAAATTGCGGGCCGGCCGGCGAACGCTGCTGTCCAAAGAGCGGGGGAACGGCCAGCGCCAGAAGGACGAGGACGGCGGCCAGGCCGAGGCATACGATCGTGCGCCGAAGCTGCATCGCGGGCCTCCGAGGTTGCGACGGAATCAGTCTACGTCGTCTGGTGGCACAAACGGCTTGATGCGGCCTTCGAACAAGGCCCGATTATTCTCCATGCACGCGTATTCCAGGAGCTTGGTACCCGGATCGAGCGCCCACGTATCCTTCACCGTCCACGGACTGGTGTAGGTCTTGGGATCGGTGAGCGTGAAGGTGTGTTCGATCGTGCTGAAGTCCACCCGCCTGAACGTCTGCGTGATACGAGCCCGCGCGCTCATCGGGTGGCCGATAGTGTCAACTCTGGTATAGCCGTTCAGGTTGACCGTCTCGACGACCAGCGTGTCTCCGTCCCATCGCCCGACCGACTCCCCGAACCACGACGGCGGCAGGTCTTTCGTGAACGGGCGGCCGTCGGTCGGCACGATGTGAAACATCGAGTTCTGCTCGAACAGCATCACCAGATGATCGTTGTCCTGGATGATCTGCACCGGATGAGGCCCATAGAGCGAACGAGACATCCCGAACGGCAGGCAGTTGCCGACGTAGTCGCCGTTGGTCTGCATGAACGCGTCGTAGCCGTCCCACTTGCGCTTGCCCCAGGCCGTATACGGCAGCTCCTTCACGAATCCCGGTATGGCGGGATTGGTCACGTCGGCCCGGCGTGTGTTGTCCCACACACCCGCCATGCTCGGTTTGCCGTTCGCCAAGCGTGGCGCCGGCTTATTGGTCCTGGCTGACTGCGCCGAGAGCAGGCCGAGGGCCAGCAGGCACACGGTGCCCGCGACGACGACGCCTTTCATTTGTCACCGCTCGACGAGCCGGCAAACACCCGCCGGCCGTCTGGCAGCGTCACGCGGTTGGCGTTGGCGCGCGGTAACCCGTCCTTCGACTTGAAACCTTCCACCGTGACGGTGTCGCCGACCTTCAAGGAGTCCTTGCGCCAACCGTTTCTGAAGAGGGCATTGGGGGCGCCGCCTTCCACACCCCAGTTCGACACTTTGCCGGTGTCGTCCTTCACGTCCATGAAGACCCAGATGTGCGGGTTTCCCCAGTCCACCCGGGTGACCGATCCCGTCAGGGTGACGGGACTGTTGCGGTCGAACTCGGCGGCGAAAGAGTGGTGGGCGCTCAGTGCCTGCGCTGACACCAGGCCGGCCAGCGCGAAGCTGGTAATGAGACGTCGATGACCCGGGACGGAAGAGATCTGCATCGCCGAAACTCCGGGATCTGGAGAATTGGTTGCGCCCGTTTCGGATCGCTCCGAAACGGGCGGTTGGCGGCTCGCTGACTCGCGATCAGTGTCGAAGCTGATTCGTGATCGCCTCAGTTTCGTAAATCTCGCAGTGGGCGCGTTCCGCGATGATGCCGGCGTCGACACCACCACCAAAACCACCACCAACACCCGCGGGACGCAGGATGCGCGTCGGCATCACCCACGGCTCGACGAACGACTCGGGATCCTCGATGGTGATGTCGTAGCGGAGTTCATTGCCCACGCGCGTGAACTTCTCGATGATGTGCATGTCGCCGGAGTGGAAGAGGCCGCCCCGACCCAACCACGTCGTATCGACGAAATTGATGGAGTCGAGCACCAGCGTGTCGCCCTCCCAGCGTCCCACGGTGTATCCGTAGTAGGTCTGCTCGATCTTCTTCGGATCGTGCTTGCGGCCGTCGGTCGGAATCACGCGGAACTCCCGGTTGCCGCCGCCGTAGTCGCTCGTCGTGTACAGCATGGTGATGTCGTTCACCGTCTGGTAGATGCGACGGGGCGTGAGCGACCGCGGCAGCCCCATCGGCTGGCACGTCATGATCGGGTCTTCCTTGTTCGTCCACTGATCGAGTGCCTGCACCTTGTCCCAGAACTCGGGTTTGTAGATCGGGCGACCATAGATCCCGAACCGTGAGGGCGAGATCCATTCATAGTCCACCCAGAAGTTGTCCTGCGCGACCTTGCAGTCGGTCTGCGTCGGGCCGCATCGGCGGGCGCCGCCCCCCGTAATCGGATTGAAGGCGCCGCCCCACACCCCCGTCAGGTCCGG
>Ga0207689_10002517_pt1 | contig 17021 bp, 14 predicted proteins | sample KBSMisM52_FD_184312 | JGI IMG/M metagenome (GOLD analysis project Ga0207689, IMG submission 184312) | Miscanthus rhizosphere microbial communities from Kellogg Biological Station, Michigan, USA - KBS Miscanthus M5-2 (SPAdes) (version 2) | ecosystem: Host-associated > Plants > Roots >... | reverse complement strand
CAACCGAAAGTAGCCGCTGCTTGCCGACGCCAGGTCGATGTTTCCCCAGTGGACTCCCGACGCCGGAAGCTCCTTGAGCCTGCCTGCCGCGCACTCGATCCACAGCGGCCCGTGAGCAAGCGCATCGCCGGTCTTTCCGTAGTGGGAGGGCGAAAGCGAGCAATCGATCTCGATTCCGTTCTCGATTAGGGTTTCGAACGCCCATGCGGTTGAATCCGTGATCGAAAAGCCCGGGGCGCGATATGCCCGCACCTTCTTGCCGGTGACTTGTTCCAAAGCCGCGATCGAGCGGTTCAGGTCTTGCGCAAATTCGATCCGACTCAGCCGCGTGACCGCACGATGACCGAAGGAGTGCGAGCCCACTTCATAACCAGCCGCATCGATCCGTCGAACCGCCGCGGGATGCTGCTCGGCAATCCAGCCGAGGCAGAAGAAGGTCGCGCGCACACCCTCGTCGACGAGCAGCGACAGCACGCGATCCACGTTGCGATCGATCCGGGACTCCCGTGCGCTCCAGCTGGCGACGTCTTCGCCCGATGGATCGTCGAGCACGTGGAACCAGTCTTCCACATCGAAAGTGAGAACATTCATCGACGCGCCCCGAAACCGAAAGGTATCGCCGCACTTCATCGATGACATCCCCCATCTCCGGGGGGCGAATGCAGTTCTCTCGCTGCGTTCGGAGCGCGCGTCGAATGCAGCCAAGAGGACTCTTAGGCAAACAGCGTGCGCACGACGCTCGACATCCGCCTGATCGACCCCGACGCCTTCGAGCCCGGGCTCGTCGTCGATGTCCGCGACGAGAAGCGCGCGCTTCTCTTCGACCTCGGCGAGATCGAGCGGGTGGCGCCGCGCGTGCTGCTGCGCGTCTCGCACGCGTTCGTCAGCCACACCCACATGGACCACTTCGCCGGCTTCGATCACCTGCTCGCGCTCGGCCTCGGCCGCATGAAGCGGCTCGTGCTCTGGGGCGGCCCGGGCTTCGTCGACCAGGTCGAGCACAAGCTGCGCGCGTACACGTGGAACGTCGTCCACCGCTACGAGGTGCCGATGACGATCGAGGTGCACGCGCTCGGCGAAGACGGCGCGCGCACGCAGGCGGCGTTCGCCAGCGTGCACCGCTTCGCACGCAGCGATGCCGCGACGGTGAGCGGCGACGGCGCCGTCGTCGCGGTCCTCCACGACGAGCCGCTCTTTCGCGTCGGCGCGTGCATCGTCGACCACGAGATGCCCGTGCTCGCGTTCGCGATCGACGAGAAGGCGCAGGTGCGCGTCGCGGTCGACCGCATCGCGGCGATGGGGCTCGCGACCGGCGCGTGGTTGCGGACGCTCAAGCACGCGGTGCTCGCGGGCGCCCCCGACGAGACGCCGATCGATCTCGCCTGGCGCGACCGCACCGGCGAGCACGCCGAGCAGCGCAGCGTCGGCGAGTTGCGCGCGCTCGTCCTCGACACGATCCCCGGTCGCCGCATCGGCTACGTCACCGACCTCCGCTTCACGCCCGACAACGTCGAGCGGCTCGCGCCCCTGCTCGACGGCGTCGACGTGCTGCACATCGAGTCGGTCTTCCTCGACCGCGACCGCGACCAGGCGCTGCGCAAGAACCATCTCACGGCGCGGCAGGCGGGCGAGATCGCGCGGCGCGTGCGCGCGAAGAAGGTCGTGCCGTTCCACTTCTCGCCGCGCTATCGAGATCGTGACGAAGCCACGTTGCGCGACGAGGTCGCCGCGTGGCATACGCCGTGCCCGACGGCGTGCTCGCATTCCTGATGCGCCCTACTCGGTTGGTGCGTTTACACGCGCGCCGCGCGCTCCTAGGATGGCTCGGCACGGTGCGCACTGGAGGAGTGAGGGCGTCGCGCTCGAACTTCTTCGGCGGCTGCGGGGGGTAGGGCTCTCCTCCAGCGGTCGTGTGCAGCCGTCGCACACGAAGACGAACAGGAACGAAGGAGACATCGCGATGCGAACGCTACGACTTGCTTCTCTCGTCGCCGCTGCCGTGGCAACGGCGGCTGCCGCGGGCCTTGCGCTCTGGTCCGACCAGACCCAGGCGCAGAAGGTCAAGCCCAGGGTCACTCGCTACGAAGTCGACGGCAACTGGCCGAAGCCGTTCCCGTCGACGCCCGACCCGGTGACCGGACGGCCGCGGACGTGGATTCCCGGCGAGGTCGCCGGCACTTGCGTCGACTCGCAGGACAACGTCTACATCGTCACCCGCGGCAACCTGATCGCACCCGAGGACGTCAAAGGCGTCGCGGCACCGCCGGTGATGGGCTTCGATCCGGCGGGCAACACGATCGCCGGCTGGGGCAATCGCGACGTGCTGCCGAACGGCATCCACGGCTGCTTCATCGACTACCAGGACAACATCTGGATCGCCGGCAACGGCGACGGCATCGTCCAGAAGTACACCAAGACCGGCAACCTGCTGCTGCAGATCGGCACCCGCGGCGTGTGCGACAACCCGCCGGGCAACGCCTGCGGCAACTCGGGCGCCAACGCGTCGGCGAACCAGAGCCACACGCTGCTCAACCAGCCGGCCGACGTGTACGTCGACCCCAATCCCGATCCGATCACCGGGCAGCGCGGCAGCATCTACATCGCCGACGGCTACGGCAACCACCGCGTCGTCGTCTTCGACGCGCAGGGCAACTGGCTGCGGCAGTGGGGCGGCGTCGCCGGCACGGTGAACAACGTCGTCACCGACTTTCCCGACAAGTTCGGCGCCGGCGACGGCGGCCACCCGCACTGCGTCGTGATCGCCGCCGACTTCATGGTCTATGTCTGCGACCGCCAGAACGACCGCATCCAGGTGTTCACGAAGACCGGCCAGCTCGTGAAGGTCATCCCCGTCATCCCCGGCACCGGCGCGACGCCGTCACCGACGGGGACCCCGGGGCTCGGCACCGCCGGCTCGGCGTGGGACCTCGACTTCTCGAACGACCCCGGGCAGTCGATCATGTACGAGGCCGACGGCGGCAACGAGCAGATGCTGCAGATGGACCGCTTGGTCGGCACCATCCTCGACAAGTTCGGGCAGCCCGGTCGGCAGGCAGGCCAGTTCACCTTCCTGCACACGGTCGCCAGGGACTCGAAGGGCAACCTCTACACCGGTGAGACGATCAACGGCCGCCGGATCCAGAAGTTCGTCCCCTGCCGCGGCCAGGGCCGTTGCAACTGAAACGCGCGTTCTTGCTCGCGGCGGCGCTCGTCGCCGCGAGCGTCGCGTGGGCGCACGAGTTCACGCTCGAGGCCCTGGTCAGCGCCTTCTTCAAGGTCGAGGGCAAGGAGGCGCACCTCGTCATCCGCGCGCCGCTCTACCTGTTCAAGGCGATCCGCTTTCCGGTGCGCGGCATCGAGGTCGACGTCGAGCATTCGAACGAAGCCATGCAGCGCGCCCTCGACGCGCTGCAGCAGGGGGTCGTCGTCACCGAGGACGGCCGGCCGCTGCGCGCGAGCGCGGCAAGCGGCCGTCTCGCGCTGCCGTCGGACCGTTCGTTCGACACCTACGACCGCGCCACGGCGCACGTCGCCGCGCCGGTCGAGCCCGACACGCGGATCGTCGTCGACCAGGGCTACGTCGATGCCCACATCGTCTACCCGATCGAGTCGCAGGATGCAGTCTTCGCGCTCGCGACGTCGGCCGGCAAGGAGATCGGCACCAAGCTCGCGATCCGGTTCCTCGGCCCGCACGGCGAAGACCGCGCCGTGCTCGTCAAGAGCGGCTCCGGGAGGGTCGAGCTCAACCCGAGCTTGCTGGGCGCGGCGAGCGGCTTCGTCGCGCTCGGCATCGCGCACATCGCGACCGGGCTCGACCACCTGCTGTTCCTGCTCTGCCTGGTCGCGCCGCTGCGCGGCGTGCGGCCGCTGCTCGCGATCATCACCGGCTTCACGGTCGCGCATTCGTTCACCCTGATCGGCTCGGCGTTCGGACTGGCGCCGCAAGGCGCGTGGTTTCCGCCGTTCGTCGAAATGGCGATCGCGATGTCGATCGTCTACATGGCGATCGAGAACGTCATCGGCGTCAGCGTGACGCGGCGCGCGCTGCTGGCGATCGGCTTCGGCCTCGTCCACGGCTTCGCCTTCTCGCAAGGGCTGCAGGAGGAGCTCCAGTTCGCCGGCTCGCACCTCGTGACCGCGCTGTTCGCGTTCAACATCGGCATCGAGATCGGCCAGCTGCTGGCGCTCGCGGTGATGCTGCCGCTGGTCGCTCTGCTCCTGCGCCATGTCCTGCCAGGACGCGTCGGCTCGATCATCCTCGCGCTGCTCATCGGCCACGTCGGCTGGCACTGGATGGTCGATCGCTGGGACGCGCTCAGCAGGGTGCGTTGGCCGAGCCTCGGGGTCGACGACGTGATGCCGGTGCTGCTCTGGTCGCTCGGCCTCGTCGCGGCAGCGACCGCCGTGCGCGCGCTCCTTTCGAGGCTGCGCGTCGAGCCGTCGATCGCGTCGCGCGCCGAGCGCTGAGCGCGCAGCTCGGTCCGAACGCCAAGATTCGCACGCTCGGCGGCCCCGGGTGCGCTCGCCGGGGACGCGCGGGCTCAAGCGGGCGGCCAAGGGCGCCGAAACGACGTAGGTCGAAAAGCCGCACGAGCAGGCCATGTCCGCCAAACCGCCGAAGTCGAACGAGTCGCGTGCCGACGCGCCGCCCAAGCGCCGCTCGCTCGATTGGGTTCGCGAGGTCCTCGGCCGCCAGATCCGCCTCGAGCACGGGCGCAAGCACCAGCCGCAGCGTCCGGCCAACGTCGAGAAGCGCGAAGTCGCCGAGCCGGCGGCGATGTCGCTCGTCATGCAGCAATGCGCCGAGCTCGGTGCGCGCCTGCTGATCCACGATCCGACGACGCAGCCGGTGCGACATCTCTTCATCCTCCACGACGAGCTGCGCAACGGCGGCTGGGAGCGGGTCGAGAAGCTGCCGATCAAGGTCATCGACCGCGCCCTCACCGAGGCCGAGATCCTCGACTGCTCGGAGCCCTCGCCGCTGCTGACGACGATCGTCGCCGAGCTGCGCGAGCAGAAAGCCGCCGCCGACGCGCGCGCGGCGCGCGAAGCGGCCGAAGGCGACTGGGAAGTTCCGAAGGTGCCCGAGGTCTCGGACAGCGATTTCGCCGAGTGGGAGCTGATGGAACGCAGCTGGGCGGGGACGGTCCCGGCCGGCCTCGACATCCCGGTCCGCGACACGACGATGTGACGACCGCATGGTCGCCGGCGTGCGGCCGTCATTCGCGATGGATCGCCTCGCAACGTTCGCCGCGCCGGTGGCGTCGCCGCCCGACACGGCCGCCGCCGGGATGCAGCTCTCCGAGCTGATCGGCTCGCTCAGCCATGCCCTCGACCTCACCGAAGGACAGCCCAAGGGCCACTGCGTGCGCGCGTGCTGGATCGGCAGCCACGTCGGCGCGACGATCGGCCTCGGCGGCAGCGAGCTCCGCGACCTCTACTACACGCTGCTGCTGAAGGACCTCGGCTGCAGCAGCAACGCGGCGCGCATCTGCGAGCTCTACCTCACCGACGATCTCGCGTTCAAGCGCGGCTACAAGACCGTCGGCGACGGCCTGCCCGAGGTGCTCGGCTTCGTCTTCGCGCACACGGGGCTGCGCGCCGGTCTGGCGGCGCGGCTGCGCGCGGTCGTCAACATCCTGCGCAACGGCAAGCGGATCACCGACGAGCTGATCCAGACACGCTGCACGCGCGGTGCCGAGATCGCGCGCAGGCTCCGCTTCGGTGACGTCGTCGCGGCCGGCATCGCGAGCCTCGACGAGCACTGGAACGGCAGCGGCCGACCAGAAGGACTCGTCGGCGAAGCGATCCCGTTGAACGCGCGGATCGCCCTGCTCGCGCAGGTGGTCGACGTCTTCCACACCCTCGGCGGCCGCGACGCCGCGCTGCGCGAAGCGCGCGAGCGCTCCGGAACCTGGTTCGACCCGGCGCTCGTGCGCGCGATCGAGCGCGTCGGCGGCGACGACGCGTTCTGGCGAACGCTCGCCTCGCCCGCCGTCGAAGCGGCCGTGTTCGCGATGGAACCGGGCGCCGGCAAGGTCGTCGTCGACGACGATTACCTCGACGACATCGCCGCCGCGTTCGGCGAGGTCGTCGACAGCAAGAGCCCGTACACGAGCGGACACAGCGAACGCGTCGCGCGGATCGCCGACGCGCTCGCCGCACGGCTCGGTCTCACGGCCGCGCGCCGCCGCTGGCTGCGCCGGGGTGCGCTGCTGCACGACGTCGGCAAGCTCGGCGTCAGCAACGCGATCCTCGACAAGCCGGGGCCGCTCGACGACGACGAGTGGGCGTGCATGCGCCGGCACGCGGCCCACATCGAGGCGATCCTCGGCCGCATCGGCGCCTTCGCCGAGCTTTCGCGCGTCGCCGGCGCGCACCACGAGCGGCTCGACGGCACCGGCTACCCGCGCGGCCTCGCCGGCGACCAGGTCGCGCTCGAGACGCGGATCATCACGACCGCCGACGTCTTCGACGCGATCTCGGCCGACCGTCCGTACCGCGCCGCGGTGCCGATTCCGCAGACGCTCGCGATGATGCGCGCGACGGTCGGCAGCGCGCTCGACCCGCTCTGCTTCGAGGCGCTCGAGCAGATCGTCGACGTCAGACCGGAATCGGCTCGCCGTTGACGATCCAGGGCGTGCCGTAGCGATCGGTGACCATGCCGAACCGCTTCGCCCAGAACGTCGGTGCCATCGCCATCGTCACCCGGCCGCCGGCCGAGAGCGCGGTGAAGACCTGCTCTGCCTCGGCGACGGTCGGATAGTCGACCGCGATCGAGACGCCCTTGATGCTCTCGTAAGGGATGTGCGCCGGCGCGTCGCCGCCATAGAGCAGCCCGCCGCCTTGCAGCGCAAGCCGCGCGTGCAGGATGCGGTCGGCGAACTCCTTCGGGATCTGCGCTGCGATCGGCGAGTCGGCGCCGCTCATCAGGACCTCGAGCTTGCCGTGCAGGGCCTGCTCGTAGAAGCGCATGGCTTCGGCGCACTTGCCGTCGAAGCTCAGGTAGGCGATGGCTTGGGTCATGGCAAACACGGGTCGGTGAATGGACGGCCGTTGTACTGCAACAGCGCGCCCGTGCGCTATCGTCGATTCGCCGGCCGCGCGCCCGCCGCCGACCCACGACGACACAGGAGACCACGTGATCCAGAGACTTCGCCTTCTCGTCCTCGCCGCGTGCTCGCTCGCCGCGATCGCCGCGGTGCCGGCGCGCGCCGCCGACTACCCGACCCGACCGGTGACGTGGGTCGTGCCGTATCCGCCGGCAGGAACGACCGACGTGCTCGCGCGCATCGTCGCGCAGTGGCTGAGCGAGAAGCTGGGACAGACGTTCGTGATCGAGAACAAGCCCGGCGCCGGCAACAACCTCGGCGTCCAGTACGTCGTCAACTCAGCCGCCGACGGCTACACGATGCTGCTCGTCAATCCCGCCAACGGCATCAACGCGACGCTCTACAAGAACCTGTCGTTCAACTTCATCCGCGACATCGCCCCGGTCGCCGGCCTCGTGCGCACGCCCAACGTGATGGTGGTGACGCCCAAGCTCCCGGTGAAGACCGTCGCCGAGTTCATCGCGTACTGCAAGCAGAACCCGGGCAAGATCAACATGGCGTCGTCGGGCAGCGGCACCTCGGTGCATCTCTCGGGCGAGCTCTTCAAGTCGATGACCGGCTGCGACATGCTGCACGTGCCGTACAAGGGCGCGGGGCCGGCGCTGACCGATCTGATGGGCGGCCAGGTCGACGTCATCTTCGACAACCTGCCGTCGTCGATGGGGCACATCAAGAGCGGCAAGATCCGCGCGCTCGCGGTGACGTCGGCCGAGCGCGAGCCGTCGCTGCCCGACGTACCGACCGTCGCCGAAACCGTCCCCGGCTACGAGGCGACGGCGTGGTTCGGCATCGGCATGCCGAAGGGAGCGCCGCGGGAGGCGATCGAGAAAGTCAACGCCGAGGTGAACCGCGCGCTCGCCGACCCGAAGATGCGCGCCAAGCTCGCTGAGCTCGGCGGCAAGCCGATCGCCGGAACGCCCGAGGACTTCGGCAAGGTGATCGCCGCCGAGACCGCGAAGTGGGAGAAGGTCGTCATCTCGTCGGGCGCCAAGGTCGAGTGACCGAAGCGCTCGCCGAAGCGATCGCGGATGCGGTCGCGCACGAGTCGCCGTGGCCGCGCGACCCCGACGCGCCGGCGCCGCCGGGCGGCAAGCCCTGGGGCGTCCACCACGACGACCCGCCGCCCTACAACCGCTTGCGCGGCCCCGTGCACGCGCGCGGGCCGCAGTCGGGCGTCGTCGTTCACCACGGCGCCGAGATCGCGGCGTGGGGCGAGCCCGACCGCGCCGACCTGACGTTCAGCGTCGCCAAGAGCTACCTCGCGCTGCTCGCAGGAATCGCGCACGACGACGGCCTGCTGCCCGACGAAGACGAGCGCGTCGACGATCGCCTCCATGGCATCGGCTTCGACGACAGCGCGCACAACCGCGCGATCACGTGGGCACAGCTGCTGACGCAGACGAGCGAATGGCAGGGGACGTCGTTCGGCATCCCCGACACCGTCGACCGCTGGCGCAAGGTCGGGCTCGATCCGCGACCGCCCGCACAGGGGCCCAAGGGCGGCGCGCGTCCGCTGCAACCGCCGGGCACCTACTGGGAATACAACGACGTTCGCATCAACCAGCTCGCGCTCGCGCTGCTGCATCTGTTTCGCGCGCCGCTGCCGCAGGTCTTCCGCGACCGTGTGCTCGTCCCGCTCGGCGGCGGCACCGGCTTCGCGTGGCGCGGCTACGACGACGCATGGGTCGAGCTGCCCGGCGTCGGCCGTGTCCAATCGGTGCCGGGCGGATCGCACTGGGGCGCGGGCGTTTCGATCAGCGCGCGCGACCAGGCGCGGATCGGCGCGATGGTGCTCGACGGCGGCACGGTACGCGGGCACAAGATCGTCTCGCGCGAATGGCTCGAGCGGATGGCGACGCCGTGCGCGATCGCGCCGTGGTACGGGCGGCTGGTCTGGCTCAACCGCGACGGCAAGCAGTTCCCGGGCGCGTCGGCACGTGCCGTCGTCATGCAGGGCGCAGGCGACCACTACACCTGGATCGACCCCGAGCTCGACGCCGTCGTCGTGCTGCGCTGGCTCGATCCGGCGCACACCAAAGCCACGTTCGCGCGCTTCGGCGCTGCGCTGCGCGGCTGAGCCTGGTCGCGTCGGCGCGGCTCCGGCCGCCGCCGCTCACCGAATCACGATGTCGGCCTGCAGCAGGACGTCCTGCGGAATCGCGACGCCGATGCGGTTGGCGGTTCGCAGGTTGACGACCAGCTCGAAGATCGTCGGCTGCTCGACCGGAAGCTCGTCCGGCTTGGCGCCTTTCAGGATGCGGTCGACGTAGCGCGCGCCGCTCTTGCCTTCGCTCGCATAGCTCGGTCCGTACGCCATCAGGCAGCCGTTCTCGGCGTAGTCGCTGCGCGCGCAGATCGACGGCAGGCGATGGCTCGCCGCGAGGTCGGCGATCAGCTTCTGGTTCGAGTTCGCGAGCGGATTGAGCGTGATCCAGACCGCGTTGTTGCCGGCCTTGACGGCGTCCTTGAACGCCGCCTCGTAGCGGTCTGCGCTGCTCACCTCCATCGACCAGAGCTGCAGGTGCAGCTGCTCGGCGGGCTCCTGGCTTTCCTTCCACTGCGGCAGCGACCCCGGGCCCTGCGGATCCCACAGCACGGCGACGCGCGCAAGCTTCGGCACCGTCCGCTTCAGGATCTCGAGCCGTTTGCCGGCGAGCACGGCGGCGACGTTGGTGATGCCGGTGGCGTTGGTGCCCGGCCGCGGCAGACTCTGGACGAGACCGGCGGCGATCGGATCGGTCACGCCCATGAAGACGATCGGCAGGTTGCCGGCCGCGCGCTTGACGGCGAGCGCGGCGTTGGTCGTCACACCGACCATGATGTCGGGCTTGAGCGCGACCAGCTCCGCGGCGGCATCGGGAAGACGCTCGAGATCGCGACCGAAGTGGCGCTCGTGGATGACGACGTTGACGCCTTCGACGTAGCCGAGCTCGCGCAGCCCCTGACGAAACGCCTCGCGGCGCGGCGCGTCGGCGCTCTCGGAGACGCCGGCGAGATAGCCGATCCGCGCCGCCTTCGGCGCCGGCTGCTGCGCTGCCGCCGGCGAGACGACGCCGAGCAGCGTCGAGAAAACGAGGAGAAGAAGGTTGCGACGCACGGCGATGGCGCCGCCGCTGGCACGGCGGCGGCGTTCGGAGTCTAGGGCTCGTCGCCGACCATGTCCGCGTCGCGACCAATGCGTGCGAGCGCTCGGACGCGAACCGCTCGCGCGGTTTTGACCGGCGGGTGTCGCTGTGCTACGGTCCTTCCCCCTACCGACATGACCCCCGCAGCGGCACTCCCCGCACACTCCGCACGGCCCGCGGCCGCGCGGATCGCGTCGGTCACGGGCCGCGCAGCGCGCCAGGCGCGATTCGCAGCGACCGTCGAATCGATCGGCCATCTCGTCCCGCCGTCGCCGTGGAGCGGGCGCGTCCACAGCGTGTTCGCGCGAGCGTGCAACGTCGCATGCGGCGAGCTCTTGCTGACGATCGGAACGCGCGCCCTCGGCGACGGGCCGACGACGGTCCTCCTCGCAGGCAACCCCGGTGACCTGCGCGGTCGCTTCGCCGAAGGCGAACGCATCGACGCGCGCGAAGGCCGCATGCGAAGCGCACGCACCGAGCTCGACCTCGCGGCCGCGCGCGTCTGGCGGCCTGCCGAGCGCGGCGCGCTCGTGTCCGACGTGCTTCTTGAAGCACGACTGCGCGAGCTGACTGTGCAGCTCGTCGCACGGCGCGCGCCGCAGCCGAACGTGCTCGACCGCGAAGCCCGGGACATCGCGAAGGCGCTCGCCGACGCGTGCGCGGTGCTCGACGTCGCAGCCGCGCGCGCGCAAGCCGATCGCCTGATCGGCTGGGGCGAGGGACTGACGCCCGCCGGCGACGACTTCATCGTCGGGCTGCTCGCCGGGCTCGATGCGCTCGCGCGCGGCGACGCTTTCCGCCTCGCCTTTCGCGACGCGCTCGCAACGCACGTCGCCGCAAGCACGCAGCGAACGACGCCGATCGCTGCGCATGCGCTTCGCCTCGCTGCCGCCGGCGCATGGAGTGCGCGGATCGATCGCCTGCTCGCTGCGGTTTGCTGCAGCGGTGACGGCGAACGCGACGCCGCAGCCGCACTCGACGAGCTGCTCGCGCTCGGCGCGACCTCAGGAGCCGACACCGCGTGCGGCCTCGTCGCGGCCCTGCACGCCTGGTCGCGCGCGCCGTCTTTCGCCGAGGCCGCATGAGCGCCACGACGACCCGCAGCAAGGTCTTCGCGAACCTCTACAAGGATTCGGTCTCGCTGATGCAGCTCACCGCGCAGCTGCGCGAGCGCGAAGGCGTCGCGCAGGCGTCATGCGTGATGGCGACGCCGGCCAACCTGGCGCAGCTGAAGGACGCCGACCTCGCGATCGACGTCGCGCCTTCTCCCTCTGACCTCCTCGTCGTCGTTCGCGGCGAGCCGCAGGCGTGCGACGACGCGATCGCCGCCGCCGAAGCGAGCCTGCAGTCGAAGAAGGCGGCGAGCGGGGGCGGCGAGGCGAGCGCGTTCGAGCTGCCGCTCACGAGCATCGCGCTCGGCCTCGAGGTCGCGCCCGACGCCGACCTCGCGCTCATCTCGGTCCCTGGCGACTACGCCGCCGCCGAGGCGATGAAGGCGCTCGCGCTCGGCCTGCACGTGATGATGTTCTCCGACAACGTCTCGATCGCCGAGGAGCGCGCGATCAAGACCGCGGCGCGTTCGCGCGGCCTCCTCGTGATGGGGCCCGACTGCGGCACCGCGATCGTCAACGGCGTTCCGCTCGGTTTCGCCAACGTCGTGCGGCGCGGCGACATCGGTCTCGTCGCGGCGTCGGGCACGGGCCTGCAGGAAGTGACGTGCCGCATCCACAACCTCGGCGGCGGCATCTCGCAGGCGCTCGGCACCGGCGGCCGCGACCTCAAGGAAGAGATCGGCGGCATCACGATGCTGCAAGGCCTCGCCGCGCTCGCCGCCGATCCGCAGACGCGCGTCATCACGCTCGTCTCGAAGCCGCCGGCGCCGGCGATCGCACGCAAGATCGAAGACGCCGCCGCCGCTGCGGGCAAGCCCGTCGTGATCCACTTCCTCGGCGGCATGCCCGAAGGCACGCACGCCGGCGTCGTCGGCGCGAAGTCGCTGCGCGAAGCGGCCGACTTCGCGGTCGCGCTGGCGCGCGGCGAGCAGGTGCAAGCGGGCGCCGACGCGCTCGACGCGAAGGCGGTGGCGGCCGTCGAAGCGCGCACGGCGAAGATGGCGCCGGCGCAGACCTCGGTGCGCGGCCTTTTCACCGGCGGCACGTTCTGCTACGAAGCGCAGCTCGCGTTCCTGGCCCGCGGCCTCGCGTGCAGCTCGAATGCGCCCGCGCACGGCGCGACGCCGTATGACGGCAAGCGCGGCGGCCACGTCTTCCTCGACCTCGGCGACGACGACTACACACGCGGCCGGCCGCACCCGATGATCGATCCGTCCGAGCGCAACGCGATGGTGCGAGCGCAAGGCACCGAACCGCAGACGGCAGCGATCGTGTTCGACGTCGTGCTCGGCTACGGCGCGCACGCCGACCCGGCCGCGCCGCTCGCCGAAGCGCTCGTCGACGCGCAGCGCATCGCCGCCGCGGCGGGCCGCTCGCTCGCGCTGATCGGGCATGTCTGCGGCACCGACGGCGACCCGCAGGGCAAGGCGAAGCAGGTGCAGCAGCTCGAACGTGCCGGCGCGGTGATCGTCGGCAGCAACATCGAAGCGGCGGCGCTCGCGGCGCATCTCGCCGAGCAACTCGCAGCCAGGCGCGGCGCGCGCTAGGGAATCGACGATGGCCGCGACGACCCTCTTCAAGGACTCGCTCACGGTCGTCAACGTCGGCCTGCAAGGCTTCGCCGACGACATCGTTGCTGCCGGCGGGCACAGCGTCGCGCTGCAGTGGCAGCCGCCGGCGCAGGGCGACCGCGACGCCGGCTGGGCGCTCGCGCAGACGCTCGCGCATGCCGAAGTCGAAGCGGCGAACGAGACCGCGCTCGAGCGCTTCCTCTCGGCGAACCCGGTGCTCACCGGAATCGCGACGGCGCGCGACGTCCTGCCGGGGATGGCCGACGGTCGCAAGCTCATCGTCCACGCCGGGCCGCCGATCGCGTGGCGCTCGATGTGCGGGCCGATGCAGGGCGCGGTGCTCGGCGCCGTCGTCCTCGAAGGCTGGGCCGACTCGATCGACGCCGCGACCGACCTCGTCGAGCGCGGCGACGTCGCGCTCGGTCCGTGCCACGACCAGGGCGCGGTCGGCCCGATGGCCGGGATCATCAGCCCGGGCATGCCGGTCTTCGTCGTCGAGAACAGCGTCGGCGGCAACCGCGCCTACTGCAACTTCAACGAGGGCCTCGGCAAGGTGCTGCGCTTCGGCGCCAACGGCCCCGAGGTGATCGCGCGGCTGCGCACGATGGCGCAGACGATCGCGCCGACGCTCGCCGCTGCGCTCGCGCGGACCGGGCCGATCGACCTGAAACCGTTGATGGCGCAGGCGATCAACATGGGCGACGAGGTCCACAACCGCAACGTCGCCGCGACTGCGCTCTTCATCAAGCGGATCGCGCCGGCGCTGCTCGAAGCCGACGTCGCGCGCGCGGACGCCGCGGCGACGCTCGCCTTCGTCGCCGGCAACGACCACTTCTTCCTCAACCTCTCGATGGCGGCGAGCAAGGCGATGTGCGATGCCGCCGCCGGCGTCGCCGGCAGCTCGATGGTGACGGCGATGGCGCGCAACGGCGTCAACTTCGGCGTTCGCCTCTCGGGCACCGGCAGCGCCTGGTTCGAAGCGCCCGCCAATCCGGTCGACGGCCTCTACTTCCCCGGCTACTCGATCGCCGACGCCGCCGCCGACCTCGGCGACTCGGCGATCACCGAGACCGCCGGCGTCGGCGGCTTCGCGATGGCGGCGGCACCGGCGATCGTCAAGTTCGTCGGCGGCACGCCGACCGACGCGATCCACCACAGCCTGCGGATGCGTGCGATCACGATCGGCGTCAATCCGGCGTTCACGCTGCCCGCGCTCGACTTCGCCGCCGGAGCGGCGGGAATCGATGCGCGCAAGGTCGTCGACTGCGGCGTGCTGCCGGTGATCAACAGCGGCATAGCGCATCGCCTCGCCGGCGTCGGCCAGATCGGTGCCGGCGTCACGACCGCGCCGATGGCGTGCTTCACCGCGGCGGTGAAGGCGCTGGCGCAAAGCCTCGGCGAGAACGGGAGGCCGCGATGACCACGAAGCCGCTCGCAGTCGTCGCCGTCGGCGGCAACGCGCTCATCCTCGACGACGCGCACACCGCGCTCAACGACCAGTACGACGCGGTCTGCGAGACGGCGACGCACGTCGCGACGATGATCGCCGCCGGCTGGAACGTCGTGCTGACGCACGGCAACGGCCCGCAGGTCGGCTTCATCCTGCGCCGCTCCGAGATCGCCGACGGCCAGGTGCCGACGGTGCCGGTGCAGTACGCGGTCGGCGACACGCAAGGCGCGATCGGCTTCATGTTCCAGAACGCGCTCGGCAACGCGCTGCAGCGCCGCGGCCTGCGCATTCCCGTCGTCACGCTCGTGACGCAGACGCTGATCGACCGCAACGACCCTGCGTTCCAGAAGCCGACGAAACCGATCGGCTCGTTCATGCCCGAGGAGGTCGCACGCACGCTCGCTGCCAAGCTCGGCTGGACGGTGATGCAGGACGGCGACCGCGGCTGGCGGCGCGCGATCGCGTCGCCGCAGCCGCAGCGCGTGATCGAGGCGCCGATCATCGAGCGCCTCGCGCGCGAGGGAACGCTCATCATCGCCTGCGGCGGCGGCGGCATCGCCGTCGAGGAGGTCGCGGGCGGCGAGCTGCGCGGCGTCGAGGCGGTGATCGACAAGGACCGCGCCTCCGCCTTGCTCGCGATCGAGATGCGCGCCGACCTGCTGATGATCCCGACCGGCGTGCCGCGCGTCGCGATCCGCTTCGGCAAGCCCGATCAGCAGTGGCTCGACCGCCTCACCGTCGCCGAAGCCGAGGCGTACGCCGCCGAAGGCCACTTCGGCGCCGGCAGCATGGGCCCGAAGATCGAAGCGCTCGTCACCTTCGCCAAGGGCCGCCCCGGCGGCCGCGGCGTCATCACCGACGCGCCCAACATCGATCGCGCGCTGCGCGGCGAGACCGGCACGTGGATCGAAGCCAAATGACCGCAAGCACGCTCCTCGCCGTGAATGGCACGCTGATGCGCGGTCTCGAGCTCAACAAGAACATGCTCGAGGTCGGTGCGAAATTCGTGCGCGAGGACGAGACGGACGCGTGCTACCGCGTCTGGTCGATCGACGACCGCCATCCGGCGATGCTGCGCACGCCCGGCCAGGGCAGGTGCGTCGCGCTCGAGCTCTGGGACGTTCCGGTCGAGGGGCTGGCGCGAATCCTGCAAAACGAGCCGCCGGGCCTCGCGATCGGCAAGGTCGTCCTCCAGGACGGCTCGGTCGTGCTCGGCGTCCTCGGCGAACCGTTCCTGTGCGAAGGCAAGCGCGAGATCACCGAGTTCGGCGGCTGGCGTGCGTACGTCGCCGCCAAGGGGCGTGCCCCGCCCTGAAGCACGCATCCGTCGAGGCGATCGGGAGTTTCAAACAACCACGAGGAGGTAACCGATGAACGCAGAGACCACCGCACACGTTCCGCGCCTGTGGGTGCCGGGCGACCTGAACGGCTTCTTCGGCCTGTTCACCAACGTGCTGCTGAACGTGATCGTGCTGACAGGCCTGTGCCTCGGCGTCGTTCAGCTTCCCGCCGACACCGTGTTCGGCCGCATCCTGCCGGCGCTCGGCATCGCGCTGCCGCTCGGCAACCTCTTCTACGCGTACCTCGCGTGGCAGCTCAGCAAGAAGGAAGGTCGCAGCGACGTCACGGCGATGCCGTACGGGCCGAGCGTGCCGCACATGTTCATCGTCGTCTTCCTGGTGATGCTGCCGGTCTACCTCGAGACCAAGAACCCGATGGTGGCGTGGATCGGCGGGCTCGCGTGGGCCTTCATCATCGGCGTCATCGTCCTGCTTGGCGCGTTCGTCGGCCCGAAGCTGCGTGCGCTGACGCCGCGCGCCGCGATGCTCGGCACGCTCGCCGGCATCTCGATCGCGTTCATCTCGATGCGGCCGGCGTTCCAGATGTGGGAGACGCCGTGGATCGGCCTCGCCTGCTTCGCGATCGTGCTGATCGCATGGACCGCGAACGTGCGGCTGCCGGGCGGCCTGCCCGGCGGTCTCGTCGCGGTGATCGTCGGCGCGGCGATCGGCTGGATCGCTTCGTTCATGGGCTGGAGCGACTACATGAAGGCCGCCGACGTGAGCAAGTCGCTGGCGCAGTTCGGCCTGCACCTGCCGACGTTCTCGGCCGACGTCTGGACCGGCCTCGCCAAGGTCGCGCCGCTGCTCGCGACCGCGATCCCGCTCGGCATCTACAACTTCACCGAGGCGATGAACAACGTCGAGAGCGCCTCGGCGGCGGGCGACAACTACAACCTGCGCAAGATCCTGCTCGCCGACGGCCTCGGCGCGGTGGTCGGCTCGATGCTCGGCAGCCCGTTCCCGCCCGCGGTCTACATCGGCCATCCCGGCTGGAAGGCGGTCGGCGGCCGCATCGGCTACTCGCTCGCGACCGGGATCGCGATCGCGCTGGTCTGCTTCCTCGGCTTGACGGCGCTGTTGCTCGCCATCATCCCGCTCGTCGCGATCCTGCCGATCCTGCTCTACATCGGCCTCGTCATCGGCGCGCAGGCGTTCCAGGCGTCGCCGGCGAAGCACGCACCGGCGATCGTGCTCGCGCTGATCCCGAACATCGCCGAATGGGCGAAGACGCAGGTCGACGGCGCGCTCGGCGCTGCGGGAACGTCGGTCTCCGCGGTCGGCCTCGCCAAGCTCGGCGGCTTCGGCGTC
>Ga0207689_10002516_pt1 | contig 17042 bp, 16 predicted proteins | sample KBSMisM52_FD_184312 | JGI IMG/M metagenome (GOLD analysis project Ga0207689, IMG submission 184312) | Miscanthus rhizosphere microbial communities from Kellogg Biological Station, Michigan, USA - KBS Miscanthus M5-2 (SPAdes) (version 2) | ecosystem: Host-associated > Plants > Roots >... | reverse complement strand
TAATTTTGCAGGTGGTGTGATGATGCTCATCTTCAAACCATTTAAAATTGGCGACATTATAGAGGCGCAAGGTATAGCGGGTACTGTTACTGAACAGGGAGTGTTCAACACAACCCTGCTTACACCGGATAATAAAACGGTGATACTACCTAACGGTCCTTTATCAACAGGAGTAATTACAAACTTCAATACACATGGTAATCTGCGGGTAGACCTTACAATAGCTATTGCATTAGACGCCTCCATTGATAAAGCAAGGATCACTGCAATAGAAGCGATGCTGAAACATCCAAAAGTATTGAAAGACCCAAAACCGGAAGTAAGCGTTTTAAAAATTGCAGATGGAATGACTTCACTTGCCATACGACCTTATACAACACAAGCCGACTACTGGGATGTTTATTTTGGTGTACAGGAAATGGTGAAAAATGCATTTGATGCAAATGGTATTGCTGGACCGGTGCCAACAAGAGTGGTGATACAAAAAATATAAAACCCTCCTTACGATAGCAAAACAAATAATCCTGACACTTAAAATAATTAAACAGGTTTTTAAAAGCCCGCATGTCTTACCGCTATTAAGGCTTTACACTTATACAAAGAATTCTAAAATAATAGTAGAAAATAGCTTGCAAAACTGCTGAAAAGAAACTATTTTGTTTCACATAATGCAGTTAAGTGTTACTTGTTTGCTGCCATTATAATGATTAAGGCAAAGTCAGTAAGCTGATGCGTTGAGCAATGCTTTAATACTCAACTTCACTTTGGAATTTTTACGATTTTGCTCCGAAATGAGATACTCAATTTCCACTGTCCTTGCAGCTATGAATTTCCCTTTATAAGACATTATTTTTAACCATCTTCTGAAATAAATGAATAATTTAACAGGGAGTGCGAATATAATCCGTACCAAAAGAATACGCGCCAATTCAGTTAGTATTCCACAAGCCAAGAGAATTTATTTTCCTGAATTGGATGGATTGAGATTTCTGGCGTTCCTTATAGTGTTTATCGTTCATCACAGTATATTTTCGAAAACCGCATATTATTCCAAAATATTTGACAATGCATGGGTTGTTGTTGATTTATTTTTTGTTTTGACAGCTTTCTTATTCACAAAATTACTTATTGCCGAATATAAAAAGACCAAAACGATAAGCTTCAAAAAATTTTATATCCGGCATATTTTTCGAATCTGGCCGATATATTTTTTGATTATCAGTCTATCATTTCTTGCTCTTATTTTCAAACATCAGGCAATAACAAACGATATATGGATTCGCCTGATCGGACTGGTCACTTTCTCTGATAACATTATAGCCTCCACTCATGGACTCAACACGTTACCTTTTACGCTTCATTTATGGGCCATAGGATACGAAGAGCAATTTTGCTTACTCATTCCAATCGTAACGCTCTTGTTAATACGTTCTTCACTTAAGCTAAGATTAATTTGCTTTCTCCTCGTCATCTTTTTGTTCAATATAATAAGAATTGTATTTATAGTAAATAAAGCACCATACCCGTCAATTTATGTATTGCCTGTTACCCATTTCGAATCAATACTATTGGGAATAGTCATGGGATTCGGCGGTGCTGACTTTATTCTCAAAAAAACCAAACCATTAATCCTGCAACTAACCTGCATCCTCTTTTTTATTTTACTTCTCTTGCTACCCAATAATGAAGCATCTATTTCATATTGGCACATAGCTTCTTATTCCTGCGCCGGAATAACTGCGGCATTACTGCTTCATACCGTGTTAAATAATAATTATCTTAAACAGGCACTTTCAAAAAAAATACTTGTCTATTTGGGCAAAAGATCATACGGACTATTTGTCTATCACTTATTAGGTATTTCTTTGGCAAATTTCATGGTAACTCATATTACTGCCATACCTTCGACACCTTTAACCTCGCTTTTATATTCCCTAACTTTTACTATTATAATTGCCCTGGTTTCTTGCGAAATTATTGAAAAACCGTTTTTGAATTTGAAGAAGAAATTCCAGGTTATTGCTACAAGGCCGGTTTAGAGTTTCAACCGGTCAAATCTGGGTTACCTGCGTTCTATATTGCATCCACATCCGCAATCACTGTTACACTTTTGTACGATTTATGCTGGTGCAATGCTGCAACCTGGTATAACAAATCTTCCTTGCATTGTGCTATCGTTTTTGCATCCCGCGGCAATTTCAATAGCAGTTCAATCAGGTATTGATTACGTACCCTTCCCACCACCGGTTCAGCCGGGCCGACCAGGTAATTGCCGTATTTATTTTTTAATAAATTGGCAAACTCATAGGCAGCTTTCTCCACCACTTCTTTCAGCTTATGTTTAAAACTTAAATGAATAATGCGTGAAAATGGTGGATAGAAAAACTGTTTCCTGCTTTCTATTTCTGCAGTGTACATCTTTTTATAATCGTGCAACTGTACCATCTGCAACACAGGATGCTGAGGCTGCAATGTCTGGATCATCACCTTTCCCGTTGGCCCTTTTCTCCCGGCTCTGCCGCTCACCTGTTCCATTAATTGAAAAGCCCTTTCATTCACACGGAAATCAGCAAAATGCAATAACCCATCGGCATCTATTATTCCGACCAGGTCAACAAAATCAAAATCCAGGCCTTTTACTACCATTTGTGTGCCTACCAATATATCTATCCGTCGTTGCTCAAACTGTTGTATCAGCACATCATGTGCATTCTTTCCACGCACCGTATCCATATCCATTCTTGCAATCTTTGCATCCGGGAATAACTCATGCAGTTGTTCTTCTACTTTCTCTGTACCAAAATTTTTCTGCATAAAACTATGGCTGCCGCATGCAGCACATATGGTCAATGGAGGATAGGTGGTACCGCAATAATGACATTGAAGTTTATTGGTGAGTTTATGATAGGTTAATGATACATCACAATACTTGCATTGGGGTATCCATCCGCATACGCTGCATATCTGGTAGGGCGAATAGCCCCTGCGGTTCTGAAATAAAATCACCTGGCGGTTTTTTGCTACTGTTTCATTCACTGCTTCTGTTAATGCAGGCGACAGCATAACCTTCGACCTGTCTTTCTGGATTATTTTCTTTGTATCGATAATTTCAATGGGTGGCAAATGAAACTCACCATAACGCTGATTCAATTCCACCAACCCATATTTTCCGCTCACGGCATTATGATAACTTTCCAATGCGGGTGTTGCACTGCCCAGTAAAACCTTTGCTGTTTGCTGATTGTTTTCACTATAAAATAAGGACGCAAAATATATGGCAGCATCCCGTCCGTTGTAACGTGGCGCTGGTTCTTGTTGCTTATAGGAACTATCATGTTCCTCGTCGCAGATAATCAAACTCAGATTTTGAAAAGGAAGAAACAAAGAGGACCGTGCGCCCAGTATAATTTTTAACTCACCACTTTTTACTTTATTCCAGATTTCCACTCTTTCATTTTGTGTAAATTTCGAGTGATAGATGCCGATATAGCCACCGAAATGTTTTTGCAGGCGACGTATGATCTGCGAGGTAAGGGCGATCTCCGGCAACATATATAAAACCTGTCTGCCGCTGCGCATTACTTCTTCCATCACTTTTATATACACCTGCGTTTTACCGCTGGACGTAATGCCATGCAACAAACAAACCTGCCTTTCATTGAAAGACGCCTTTACTTTTTCAAACGCTTCCTGTTGTGCAGGTGATAATTCAAAATCTATATGAACATTCTTTGGAAGAAACTGCAACCTGTCTACAACCCTTTTTTCTGTAATCAAGATACTCTTATCGACTAAGCCTTTCAATTGTGCATCTGAGGCGTTTGATTTCTTTAATAAAGACGCTTTTGTAACTTCTCCTTCTGTTTTTATTAAATGAAGATAGCTTAACAACAATTCCATTTGCTTTTCTGCCCGCTGTAGTTTTTTATCTTCATTGATCAGCTTCTCCAGGTTTTCTTCATTATCATATACAGGGTTTAAAATAACATATGTCTCTTTTTTTGGGGAGTAGGTCTGCTTTAATGCTTCCCATACATAGCAAACTTTCTTTTGTATTAACCGGTTAATAACAGGATACACATGCGATGAATCCAGCACCTCCTGTACTTCCGTTAATTTCAGTTCCCGCTTTATTAATAGTGCTTCAGCAACCAGGTATTCATCATGGTCCAGGGCAGAAAAGTCTTCGCCATACTCATCATTAAAAACAAGAATTGTTTCACTGCTTAGCTTAAAATGAGCAGGCAGGGCGGCGGCCATTACTTCGCCCTCACTGCACATGTAGTAAGAAGCTATCCATTCCCATAACTTCAACTGCTCTTCAAAAACGACCGGCTCAGCATCCAGCAGGTTCAGAATATCTTTCGCTTCAAAAAACTCAGGCTTCTCATTATGCAGCCTTTTTACAATGCCGGCATATTTTTTATTCTTGCCGAGGTTCACTTCTACCCTGCAACCAACTTTCACAGCCTCCTGCAAATGAGCAGGCACAGACCATGTATAGTTTTTCGGTAACGCAAGTGGTATAATAATTTCAGCGAACATGAGAGGTCAGAAAATTATTCTTTGTGGGTTAAAACCTGCAATTTAGTAAAGCGGGAGAATAATCGGAGAAGTGATAAATCTTTAGACAAGAACATCTGCCGTTAAAGTGTTACCTTGCAGGTGTCCTGAAATAATTTCATGACAAAGGGTTTGTTCCCGTGAATATGAATTTACTCAATAATGCGCACAAAAAGTTTTGAATACTACACAAAACATGAAAAGAAAATATTTCCTGATCAGCAGCAGTTGATAACTTATACGTTTAATGAAAAAGAGTACACGATCACCGGGCTGATGGAAGAAAAGGAAAATCTTATTTTCTTATATGAGTACAGGGGAAAATTTGTCGGTACTGAATTCTTCATCTCTTTTTCAAAAGAATCCATTTCCTACAAACTGATCAAAGTAAATGAGGCCCGCTGAGTTGTTTAGTACACTGCTTACACTTTATTGTTTTACTAACTTTTCTTTTGCGATTAACTTATCGCCCTGGTTTACCTGCACCATATAAATTCCTTTCGAAAAACCGGAGACTCCTGTTACCGGAATGCTATTGAAGCCGCTGCTCATCATTATCTGTTTATGCATTTTTTCCTGGCCAAGTGCATTAAATATCCTTATATCAAACATCCCGGATTCTTTGCCCTGATAACTAATAGTAAAATCATTTGAAAAAGGATTCGGCGCAACCTGTAGCGCTATTCCCGGCTTACTGCTAAGTTTTAAAATACGCGTTACAGAAAACTTCTGCATACCCGATGGTTCAATACTTTTTATACGGTAGTAAACAAAAGTGTATTGAATATTCAGCTCTTTGTCATTAAAGGTATATGTTGATGCAGAATTTTCAGCGCTCAGGTTTTTTATACTTTGAAAATTGATACCATCATAGCTCCTCTGCACTTCGAACAGGGTGCCGCGATCATATTGCGCAGACCAGCTTAAGGAAGGAATATTCTCAGACATAGCAACAAAAAAATAGTTCCAGTTTATTGGTAGCGGAATTTGCGATATCAGTTCTATTGCACAACCTGTATTATATGCCGCATTCGAATCAGGGGCAGCAAATACTCTGTAAACCGTATTGGGGTTTACAATACCTGTCTGATTGTCGTAAATAGTAGCATTGTTAGTGCGGCTAACATCATAAAACTTTATCGTATCGGTTGTAGTTCCGGTCACCCCGGTTGTACCAAGGTTGGTAGTGGTTGTATTTCCCGTAAAATATAAAAATCCTGCGCCTTTAATTGTACCTGTATTATTAAGCGTCACACTTTTAATAATTCCATTCGGTCCATTTGTAATGGTACCGCTGTTTACAAGGTTTCCCAAACCAAGTGATGCCTTTGCCCACATAAAGCCATAATTATTTACAAAGCCAGTGGTGTTATTGATTCCGCTTTCGGCTATCATGCGGCAGTAGTTATTAATTATCGCCTGGCCATTATTAAAAGTAATTGAGCCCGTTGTTTGGAATTTTCCTTCATTATTGAAAGTTCCTCCGCTATTCAGGTAGTTACCGGCGACAGTAATTATATTCTTGTTCGTAACAGAAGATGTACCGGTCATCGTAAAATTGGCTCCGAAGGTAATAGTGCCCTGGTTCATGATACTATTATCATTGGTCATAGTAGCATCCCCATCCAGTTTAATTAACCCGCCATAATAATTGGTCCAAAGTTGCGAAGAGCCGCTCATGAGTGTAGTAGAGGTAACCCATACTACTCCATAATTTTTTAATGTAAATCCTGTATTGGTACGCAATTGGGAAGTCATTTTAAACGTACCATACACATACAAGGTACCGTGAGGGTCGGGAAAAGAAAAGTTTGAAGGCTGAAAAACTGCACCGCTTGCAACCGATATTTTAGCCCCGGTCTGGAACGCGGTTATAGATCCGGTAAAGGTACCTCCAGCGATACTCAGGCTATCTCCGGAATTAAGACTATAGGTACCAGAGCCACCATTATTTACATATGTTGTAGCTAAAGATGTCTTGATGAATGACAAAGCCAATAGGCTAAGTAGTCCGAATAAGGTTGATTTACGATACATTGCTTTCCGTTTAGGGTCGGCTTCCGGATATTCTTTGTATCGTTTCTCATAATAATAATGGGATTCTTAAGCCAAACATACTATACATATTGTGTTTATGCAATCGTAAATCTACCGCTTATAGCAAAAAACATCAGGCAATCACATTCATTACCGGGTTTGCTGCGGGCTTTCCAAGTAGCTGCCGGAGTATAACAAGATGAGAAAATAATACAATAGGCACAATACATCCCGGCAACCATACAAAAGGAAATGAGAATATCGCAATGTTTGGCTGGTCAAATCCAAAACGCTGGAATGCAAATGGTGCAGATAACACAGCTATCGCAACTATATTAATCAATAACCCAAGACAGACCAGGTTCCATACAATAAGCAGCTTATTACTGATTTTCTTTTTTACAAATCCGAAGTAATAAATAACGGGAGCGGTAATCCCTGAAATAATATCCAGGTTCCGACCTTCGAACGTCATTATACCTGGAATTAATTTATGTACAAATAGAGCAAAGAGTGTTAATTCAACCGGTATCCTCACCACATTCAATATTGTCAACCACCTTATATCCAGGTTGTCAACAAATGTTCTCCCTTTTTTTGTAAGGAATAAAATAATAATTAATACCAATGGCGGTAACACCAGTAAAACAAACCGCGGTGGGGTTGTATCGGTGACTTTGTAAAAGCCGGTAAGGCTTATAATTGTTTGCAATAGCAACCATGAGGACATCAATATCAAAACAAGCTTTGAGGAAGATGCCGCTTTCCAAAAAAAGAATACAGTAATAAATGTTGTGAGAATAAAAATGATGCTGATATAAACAGGTAAGGTTTGCATTGTTATTATTATTTTAATGCAAGGTAAATTCGTGCATATCGCATCCGGCTTGTCAAATGACAAGTTCTGTTTTCAAAAAATTATTTTTTTGAAAACTCGCGGCGTATCCTGCTTAGTGAAGTATCTGTAATTCCAAGATAGGAGGCGATGTTTTTTAGTGCTGCATATTGAAAGACATCGGGGCTGGTTTCTAACAATTGAATATACCTTTCTTCTGCTGTTTTGCGGATCATAGACAAAGTACGTTGCTTTAATAATGCATAGGCGTTCACCAAAATAGTTCTGCCAAATTCTCTGAATTGCGGCATTGTATGAAAAATAGCCTGTAGCTGATCGAATGTGATAAACCATGTTTTACAATCATCCAGCGCCTGTATATTTTCGCCTGAAGGAATGCGTTTAAAAAAAGAAAATATTTCGCATACAATCTGGTTGGAAGAACAGAATGCAGTAGTCACATCGTTACCATCGGGATCAAAGGCATAAACTCTTGCAAATCCTTTTTCCATGAAATAATATTCATCGCATATTCTTCCTTCTTTCAGAATGAAATCATTTTTTTCAAATATTTTTTCATTAAAAATGCCGGTTATCTCTATCGCATTTGCCAATGGCATCGGGTAAATGCTTTGAATAAAATCCAGTAATTTTTGTTTGACATTATCCATATAAGAGAAGAAATCAAATATACAATACTGATCTGCGATTGAATCACCCTATTTTTTTTCTTATCCAGCTTGCCTCGTACTGAAGCAGTTTATCTTCCATTATCCGGAATACTTTTTCCTTCAGCAAAGCAATATCGTTTATTGTAAATCCATCAACCGGGATTTCATCCAGGTAAACTATCCGGCAAAGACCGGGATTTAATAAAAATATACTTTCATAGCCCAGCCTTGCATAGGCATCCATGAATAAAACCGGCTTAACAGGTGTTTGTGTTTCTATTGCTACCCGAAAAGCACCGTCATAAAAATCTTTCAATGGCTGATGTGTCATATTAAACGTGCCTTCGGGAAAAACCAATACTGATATACCTTTTGAGATAATAGATTTAAGAATGCGGACACTATCTGCACGGTTATCAGCGCTGCTGCGATCAACAGTGACAATTGCTTTCCTATAAATAAACCCGAATATGGGCACCTTACTCATTTCCACTTTTCCCAATGGCCGCAACGGCTGGCGGTATGCTTTTACAATAATTGCAGCATCTAAATAAGAGATATGGTTTGTTACAAAAATATATGGTTTGAGTTTATCATGCTGTGATTCATAAATTCTTTTTACGCGGATAAAGACCAAAAGAAACCATATATCCGCCCATAGCATGCACAGACGAAATATCATATTTCCTCCCCGGATACGGCCAAAGAAACTTGCAGTAATAACAAATGGAAAAATCAATAGCATGATCGCTACAAACAATACCACTGCATATAACCAGTACAAAAAATGAAATGGCTTCAGCAATAATTTCATCAATTCTTGTTTTCGTATTTCTTATCATCGCCCGGACAATCGCAACCCCATTCCTTATCGAGATCAATTACCGTAACTACCGTTGTTGATTCATTACACTGCGCAAATATGATTCGTACATCCTGGTTATCCTTTGTTATACCTTCTATTGCGTAGCGCGGGCATCTTGCGTTTTGCAGATCGCTTTTATTATAATTTATCTTTCCATCCTGCATAATCTGCTGCACCTCTCCCTGAGTTATATGCCGGCATTCCATCCGGCAGCGTGCATGGTTACTGTATTCAAGATAAGATACCCGCCGGTCAAAACCCCGGTCCCTGTTTACATCGCTCGACGGATCACGGTTATCTTTATTTGTTTTAGGATCCGGCTGAGGCCCATACCTGTTACGGCATGTTTTTACGGCAATCAGCAACACAGTTAATACAAGCAATAATAAATAAGGCAGGGCTTTTCTCATCGTATCGTTCATGGTGCAAGTATACGCCTCATCCCGGCCTTCTCCAAAGGGAAGGCGATCAATGCGCTAACCCTTTTAAGGAATCTGTTTGTAAGGTCTGCCGACTGGTTCTCCCATTTTGGGAAGTCAGAGGGGCTTTTTACTATCTTCGCACTTCTTATGGCAGAAGCAAGAACAGTTGCATTTCATACATTAGGTTGTAAACTTAATTTCTCTGAAACATCTACTCTTTCAAGAATGCTTGAGAAAGAAGGTTTTGAGAAAAAAGAGTTTGACGATCGGGCAGACGTGTATGTAATCAACACCTGTTCAGTTACGGAAAACGCGGATAAGGAATGCCGCCAGATCGTTCGCCGCATACAAAGAAAAGCGCCTGAAAGTTTGATTGTCATTACCGGCTGCTATGCACAATTGAAGCCAAAAGAAATTGCAGAAATACCCGGCGTTGACCTTGTATTGGGAGCTGCGGAAAAATTCAATATTGCTACGCACATAAAAGAGTTATCCAAAGGTGATTCTGCAAGAATATGCAGTTGCGATGTGGAAGAGGTAACCGGGTTCAATTCTTCATATTCTATTGCTGATCGCACAAGAACCTTTCTGAAAGTTCAGGACGGTTGTGATTATAATTGTTCTTTTTGCACCATACCTATGGCCCGGGGCAAAAGCAGGAGTGATAGTATCAGCAATGTGATAAAGAGTGCAGAAGAACTTGGTGCGAAAGGAGTAAAAGAAATTGTTTTAACGGGAGTTAACCTGGGTGATTTTGGAAAAGGACCCGATGGTGCCGGTAACTCAGTAAGTATAAACAGCCGCGAAGAAAATTTTTTTGAACTGGTAAAAGAACTTGATAAAGTAAAAAACATACGTCGTTACCGCATTTCATCGATTGAACCGAACCTGCTTACCAATGAAATCATTGAGTTTGTTGCAAACAGTGATAAGTTCATGCCGCATTTTCACATCCCCTTACAAAGTGGCAGCAATAAAATTCTTGGCCTGATGCGGAGACGATATAAACGGGAACTATATGCCGATCGTGTCAGCCTGATTAAAACATTGATGCCGCATTGTGCAATAGGCGTTGATGTGATCGTTGGTTTTCCCGGGGAAACAGAAAAAGAATTTAATGAAACATTTGACTTCCTGCATTCCCTGGATATTTCATATTTGCATGTATTTACTTATTCCGAAAGAGACCATACACACGCCTTAAGTATCACACCCGTAATACCTATGCAAGTCAGGCATGAAAGAAATAAAACATTGCGCAATCTTTCTTATATGAAAATGCAATACTTTACACAGCTGCATAGCGGTGAAACCCGTAAAGTTTTGTTTGAAAGCAATGACAAGAACGGAATAATGGAAGGGTATACCGATAATTACATTAAAATAATAACTCCTCACAGAAAGGAATGGGTGAATGAAATTGTGGACTGGAAGATTTAATTGCAGTTAATTTCACGCAAACCGGTTACGCTTAGTTATCAAATAACGGAGATTTAAATCAACAGCCGGCCATGAACCTTGTTTTTGTTTCTTTGTGTGAAACTAATTTGTTTCAAATACCGGTTTCTCCTTCTTCTCAACAATAGTTAATTCATCTCCCACACTAATAGTCCCGCTGCCGCGATAAAGTATATTCTGCCCAAAATAAACATTATTATTCCGGGCCCGGTAAGTGTATAATGTTTTTAACGGCTCTTTATTTTTTTCGGCAGAATCCTGGTTGATAGTAGTCACAACACAACGTGAACATAATTTTACTCCATAAAAATTGATTCCGTTAACCCGGAACTGACCCAAAGTATCTTCTTCATAAGGACTGCAATCCCTGATAACGATATTTGGACGGAAGCGGTTCATAGGCAAAGACCCTGGTATGCGTTTATTCAAATCCTGCAGGGATTCTTCAGCAATCATTAATACAGGGTAAGCGTCTGAAAAATTGGTAACATCATTTTCATGTACAGCATATCGTATATCAACTTTGCGCAATGAATCGTCTGGCATAAAGACTAACCTGCATTGTATGTTCAGTGCTTTACTGAACCATTCATTCAATTCTTCGCTTACAATTATTGCTTCGCAGAAATCATCCCATACATTTACGATAACCTTTTCTTGAGAGACAGGAATAAAGGGGATGAGAATATTTTCTTCCGCATTGCTTTTTTTATAAACCTGTATGCCTTCGTCCTTCACTACTGTTTGTAGTAATGCCATCTGTGGATGTTCCCGCTGGGTCAGGAACCGGTTTTCATGATCAACAAGCATCCATCGGCGATCGTATTTAAAACCTCTGTCGGTAAGTTCTGCGGCATTAATTTGTATACCGCCTAATGATTTTACAGGATAAATATATAATCCGCTTATTACAGGCATGCCGCAATTTACTATAAACAAATAAAGAGTAAATTTGAAAATACAATAACTTATCATGAAGCCGACTATAACTATCGAATACTGCCCGAAATGCCATTGGTTATTAAGAGCCGCATATATGGCGCAGGAATTTCTTACAACGTTTGAAGGAGATGTTAAAAGTGTAACACTCATACCCAGCGAAGTAAATGGCCGCTACACTATTCATATTGATGAAGAAAAAGTCTTTGACCGGAAAGTATATGGCGGTTTTCCGGAGATAAAAGAATTAAAACAAATTATCCGGGACAAAGTAGCGCCGGGAAAAAATTTAGGGCATACGGATACGCCGGTGCATCATGAGTGAACAAGGTACTGTAGCTTTTCCCCTAATAATAAAGTAGTTTTCCCGGAGACTCCATTCGCAATTTTCTTACCATTCATTTCAACAATGGGCAATACTCCTTTTGTCGTACTCGTAATAAACGCTTCTTTAGCATTCATTACCTCGTCAATCAGAATATCTCTTTCTTCTGTTACATAATTTTTTGATGCAAGCTGTAAAATATGCTTCCGGTTTATTCCTTTTAATATGTTATCGGCGGGTGTAATAATGCGATCATCTTTAGTAACAATAAAAAAATTGGACCGTGGACATTCCGTAATTATTCCATTATGATGATACAAAACGTCGTCTGCTCCATGATCAAGAATATATGGCTTCAGCCAGATCGCCATTAAATAATCTATTGTTTTTACGTCCGGCAATTGGCGCTGGTGTTCATAGGTTATTAATTTTATTCCTGCAGGTACCTCCTTTGTATTAATTTCTAAACGCTTTTGTGTAATTATAAGATTAGGAGTAGCCAAACTATACCCATCTGCAGAATATCCACCTGTAAGTGTAACCCGGATTCCTGAATCCGGGATATTGTTTTGCGCTGCGAGTTCTGATAATATTCCTTTGATCTCTTCTTTGCTTTTACCAATTGGCAACCGCATCCGTTCAGCAGAATAGAAAAAACGGTCAATATGATCGTCAATAAAGACGAATTTACTGTTGATCGTTTTGAAAAAATCAAATATTCCGTAGCCGCGTTGAATGGCAAGATCATTTACAAACAGAGCAGCTTTTTCTTCTGCAACAAATGAACTATTAATATAGGTAAACAGGGAGATTGAAGTATTTGTTTAAGTGTGGAACGTACTGGGCTCGAACCAGTGACCCCTACTCTGTCAAAGTAATGCTCTGAACCAACTGAGCTAACGTTCCATTTCCTGCAAAAATAGTGAATGAAATTATTTTTCCATTCAGGCAACTTTCCGTTATTTAGTTTGTCTTTATTATGATATGCCGAAGTTCCAGGTAACCATAAAATTCGAAATGGACGATGAGTTTTCAGGATTGATCCCTGCGCATCGTACTTATGTGAATTACCTGATCAATAATAACGTAATTGAACACTACGCGGTAAGTATGGAAACACAACGCGTATGGATAACCATGCATGGCGAAAGTAAGAAAGAGATCAATAAAGTACTTACCAAATCTCCTATTTATAAATATTGGACGCTGGAAATAGACGAGTTGTTTGTTCTCGACGGGCAGCATTACCGTCTTCCTGCCGTACAACCTAATTAAGCCTTCTTAGCCCAGGCGGGCTTCTGTTTCAGTACCTTTTTATACACCGGGCAAGATTCAATATGAGCGCCAGGCAAATAACCAGTACTCATTAAAAACTCATTCACAATTTCACCACCTGTAAACCGAAAATTCTGTTTAAAGAGTTTTACCCATTCTTCTTTTGTTTTGGGGTGATGATAGTCGAGCCAGTTTTTAAATGATCCTGATTCTTTTTGAATTTCTTTTATCTTTTTTGCGTTGGAAACGGTGGCTTCAACTTTTAAACGGTTGCGGATAATACCGGCATCCTGCAACAGCTTTTCAATCTTTTTATCCGTATACTTTGCTACTTTATCAATATTAAAGTCATCAAAGGCTTTAAAGAAATTATCTTTCTTTTTAAGTATCGTCTCCCAGCTTAACCCGGCCTGGTTTATTTCCAATACTAATCGTGCGAACAGGTGATTATCGTCAAGGATGGGGAACCCGTATTCATTGTCGTGATAATGCCGGTGAACAGTTTCCTTGCCAGCATTTTGTACAAAATCGCAATAAGAAGTAGCCATGCTGCAATCTATAATAAAATGGGCAAAAAAATTTGACTGAAAAAGGGCTTACCCCTATCTTTGCCGTCCCTTAAAAGGGAGTTTAGCTCAGCTGGTTCAGAGCATCTGCCTTACAAGCAGAGGGTCGGCGGTTCGATCCCGTCAACTCCCACTCAACAGGCCTTCATAATTGAAGGCCTGTTTTATTATGTACTATCTATACATTCTTTTCTCTGATTCAAAAAACGCATATTACGTGGGCCATACCAGCAATATTGAGGAAAGATTAAAAAAACACAATACCAATCACAAAGGTTTTACCGGCAAAGCTGGTGATTGGATTGTTGTTTATTCAGAGTCCTTCACAACAAAGCAACTCGCTTTCGCAAGAGAGCGTGAAATAAAAGCATGGAAAAGCAGGAAACGTATTGAGAAGCTCATCGGTTCACAGCATTCCGGCTGATAAGCCGGAAGGGTCGGCGGTTTCCCGATTCAATCGGGATCAACTCCCACTCAACAGGCCCTCATAATTGAAGGCCTGTTTTATTATGTACAATTTACTTTCTATAATTATTGTTTCAGGCGAAATGCAACATACGAATCGCCGGATGGCGACCCTACTTTTCCCCCTCCCCCGGCTGCAATAACAATGTATTGTTCCCCATCAATCATATATGTCGAAGGAGTAGCATACCCACCAGCAGGCAATTTATATTCCCATAAAACGTTTCCGTTTGTTTTATCAAATATTCGCAGCTTCTCATCGTAAGTGGCGGCAATAATAACAAGTCCCCCTGCTGTTACAACTGCACCACCGAGGTTTTGCGTTCCGGTTGTATGTATGCCTCTTTTTGTTAACTCCGGGTATTCACCCAAAGGTATCTGCCATAGAATTTCACCTTTATTCAAATCAATCGCATTTAATGTGCCCCATGGAGGCTTCACACCCGGAAATCCTTCTTTATCTGTAAGAGTGATCCATCCATTATGAACATAGCGGTATTGCTCACCTGCAGATGATGTATCTCTTTTTACAATTGTTTTTTTCTGTTCTTTATCAAATAAAAAATCCAATAATGCTTTTTTATCTTCTGCGGTGATATTCGGAAAAGCAGGCATTTGCCCTTTACCTGTTTGTAAAATACCTGCAGCTTTTGCTGCAGAAATTCTTCCTGAAAGATTTTGCAATGAAGGAAACACATTTGTACCTGCGCGATTAGCCCCATGACACATTGTACAATTATTCAGCGTATAAATTCTTTCCCCTTTTGTTATAATTGCATCGTCATCCGGGTAAGGGATAGCTTTCATCTTTATCAGCAAAGGAATTTCATTCGCATTTACATACAGGATCCCTGTTTCGGGATCAAAAGAAGCACCACCCCATTCCGCGCCTCCTCTCGTTCCGGGAAATTGTACTATGCCTGCTGTATCCGGCGGTGTGTAAACAGCACCCATCTTTACATTTCTTATCTTTTCTTTTACATATGCCGTTGCTGAATCTGAAATATCCGTTACATCCTTCTCTGAAAAATGTTGTCGTACAAATGGTGCTGGCTTTATAGGAAATGGTTGCGTAGGGGACGTTTGTTCTCCCATCAAAGATGACCCGGGGACTTTTCTTTCTTCGATGGGGAAAATGGGTCTTCCCGTTGTGCGATCAAATAAAAAAACCAATCCCATTTTTGTGACCTGAGCAACAGCCTGTGTTTTTGTTTGGCCATTATTTAATGTTACAAGTACAGGAGGTGCAGGCAGGTCATAGTCCCACAAATCATGATGCACCAATTGATAATGCCATTTCCTTTTGCCTGATTGTGCATCAAGGGCGACCAGGCAATTACCAAAAAGGTTATTTCCTTTACGATTGCCGCCATAGAAATCAAAAGCAGGTGACCCTAAGGGAATATATACAGTCCCATTTTCTTCATCAAGGCTCATGCCTGCCCATGCATTAGTACCCCCCGCTTCTTTATACGCATCTTTATCCCATGTATCATAACCAAATTCACCTGGCTGAGGTATCGTATTGAATGTCCAGGTTATTTTACCGGTTCGTACCTCGTAACCCCTTACAAATCCAGGTGCAGCATCATATCCTTCCCCTAATGCAGTGCCTTGTACAAGTATATCTTTGTAAACAATTCCTGGTGAACTCGCTGCCACTGCAAGTTTAGAGGGGTCTCTTCCTAATCCAACACGCAGATCAACTTTACCATTATCCCCAAATGATTTTATCAATGATCCATTTTTTGCATTTACCGCGTATAGATAAACGCCTGCCGAAAAAAAAATTCTTTTATCGTCTCCATCTTCCCAGTAAGTAACTCCACGGTTTACGCCGGTTGCTTCTTCATTAATAAATGGATCAAACTTCCATATCTCTTTACCAGTCGCAGGATTTAATGCAATTAATTTTAACCGGGGTGAGGTCATATACATAATACCATTCACAATAATCGGATTGCATTCTATCGTTGAGCGGTTTCCTTCACTGGCATCGCCGGTATGATATGTCCAGGCAACTTCCAGGCGATCGAGATTGCTTTTATTGATCTGGTTTAATGCGGAATATCCTGTACTTTTCTTATCACCCCGGTATACTGACCAGGTTGTATAAGGCTTATCCTTTGCTTTACATGAAAACAGGAGTGTAATGAGCAAAAGAAATAACATCCTCTTGCCAGGGAAATGAATAAAGGAGTATGTTCTTACTGAATGCATATTGACCGGCTGTCAATGTCCGCTCAGAATTTTTATTGCATTTGAATTATATACTTTTTTTAATACCGCATCCGGCAGCCCGAACCCATGCAGTGGCCAATGATATCCTGTTCTTTCTATTTCATAAAAATGTTCATCTTTTGTTTCCAGTATCCGGAAAGTCATCTCATACATGGAGGGATCAAAGCCCATATCTGTTCCATATACGATCTGGTCCTGGTTCTGCTCAAAAAAAGTAAGCATATACCGGGGAATAGTGGCCGTTTCTCCATAGCGGGCAGCAATATCTGCGTAGAGGTTTTTGTATTTTTTCAATAATTTCCCGAGAATACTTAAATCATATTCGCAATTAGCAAGATGGCAGGCAACAAATGTTGTTTTAGGATTATCCCTTACCGCAT
>Ga0207689_10002514_pt1 | contig 17044 bp, 15 predicted proteins | sample KBSMisM52_FD_184312 | JGI IMG/M metagenome (GOLD analysis project Ga0207689, IMG submission 184312) | Miscanthus rhizosphere microbial communities from Kellogg Biological Station, Michigan, USA - KBS Miscanthus M5-2 (SPAdes) (version 2) | ecosystem: Host-associated > Plants > Roots >... | reverse complement strand
TGGAGCGTCAGACCTTCAGCCTGCGTGAGTTGAACTCGATGGATGTCGATCTCACGCTCAGCGTGGGCCGGTGGCTCAGTCTTCCCGGCGACGTGCACGATGCGCAGCTCACTATTCACCTGCAGGAAGGGATGCTCAAGGCCCCGGTACAGGCCACCATTGCGCAGGTGGCCCTGCGTGGAAATCTCGATGCCGACGGCGCTTCGGCTGAGCCCAAGTTTCAGCTGGACCTACATGCGGAGAACACCAAGCTCGGGGGGTTGGCGGAGCTACTTGCGAACATCAAGGGTATGGCGGGTGATCTGGGCAAGTTCGGCCTACGCCTTGCTGCGCATGGCGAGACTCTAGGCGAGCTGACCCGGACGCTGGACGTGCGGCTGCATGTTGCTGACGCAAGGCTCAGCTACGGGAACGTGGAAGGTGGACGGCCGGTGGAGTTTCGTCTGAGCGCGCTGGATGTGGCACTGCCCGGTGGTGGCCGATTGGAAGGCAAGGCGCGTGGCGCACTGTTGTCGGAGCCTTTCGATGCACAGTTCAAGGCCGGGGATCTGACCACGCTGGCTACCACCCTGCGCTGGCCGTTGGCGCTTACGGTTAGAGCCGGAGCAGGTGCGCAGTTCAATCTGGATGGCATGATTGCACCGCCCGATGTGCGAGGCGGGGTCGATATGCGGTTCAAGCTTACCGCGGCGCGGGCTGGAAACGTAGGCCACTGGCTGGGGTTATCGCCCACCGCGCAGGCGCCTCTGCTGCTGTCCGGGCATGCCTTGGTCGATAACGATGAGTGGCGCCTGCGTGACTTCGCTTTTCGCCTCGGACGCACCGCGATGTCGGGAGAATTCGCTCGCTTAGGAATCGAGAAGAAACCGCTGGTTCAGGCACGATTGGACGTCGAGAACTTCGACGTAGATGAATTGACTGGTATGCTCGCGCCCGCAGCTCCGAAGCCGGTCGCAGTGCCTACCTCGTCCGGAGCCACGCTGGACTTGCCGATCCTGCCCAAAGGTATCGACCTCTCTGACGCGGACTTCGCAGTGACTGTCAAGCGAGTTGACATGCAGCCGGCGGCGGCTACTGACATGTCTTTCAGCGGGCGCATTCGCGAAGGACACATGGACCCCTCGCCCTTTGCAGCAACCTATGCAGGGACGCCGTTTTCCGGGGCCGTTGCCTTCGACCTGAGAGGTGAAGTGCCGGAGGCATCGTTGTGGCTGGCGTCAGGCCCCGTGGACATCGGGCAACTGCTGCGCAAACTCAAGATCGTCGAAGATCTGGATGCGCGAGTGGAATCGCTGCGCGTTCAACTGACCGGTCGTGGCAGCCGACTCGGCGAGATACTCGAGAAGTCGGCCGTCGAGGCGGATTTGGAGGACGGGGCATTTACGTTGAGAGATCCGAATCGGCACCCGCTGGTAGCCGTACGTGTCAAGCAGGGAGTGGTGAGTGCCGAACCCGGAAGGGCCGTGCGATTGAACCTGGACGGTTTGATCGACCAGACACCGGTGACCATTGGCATCAGCAGCGGAACGCTGCTGGATTTCCTCAAAACCACCAGCTACGTGCCATTCGCTCTGACCGCGCAAGCAGCGGGCGCAAAACTCAATCTCGACGGCAAAGTGAGCCTGCCTATTACCCAGCGGTCCGGCGAATTGAAGCTTCATGTTGCCGGCGAGAAGTTGGATACGCTCAATCAACTCGCGCGCACTCAGTTGCCACCGTGGGGTCCCTGGTCATTTGGCGGCCGCTTCGTGGCATCCGCGAGCGGGTATGAGGTGCCTGACCTCGAAGTGCGGGTCGGGGCCAGTCGCTTGAATGGGAATGGCAGCTACAAGACTGGCGACGTACGCCCTCGCATCGATGTGCAGTTGAGCGCCCCCACCGTCCAACTCGATGATTTCAAGTTCGGCACGTGGTCGCCGATCGATAAGAAAGCGCCTCGCGATGAGAAGCCCATGACGGTCGAACAGATGCGGGCGAAAGCCAAGCAGGCCGCCGCGGAAGGACAGAAGCTGCTGAGCCGAGAGGTCCTGCTCAAGCAAGACGCTTTTCTGGATGTCGATGTCGGACAGGTGTTGTCTGGCGCGGATCTACTGGGTAACGGCAAGCTGCATGCGCAGATCGAGGAAGGGCGGCTAACATTCGGACCGGCGGAGGTGACGGTTCCCGGCGGGTCGGCTCGACTGACCGCAAGTTACTACCCGACTGACACCGACGTGGAGGTCAAAGCGCAAATTCGCGTAGAGCGTTTCGACTACGGCATCCTCGCGCGCCGTATCAAACCGGACACCGACTTGCAGGGCTTGTTCAGTCTATACGTCGACTTCGACTCGCGCACACCTTCGCTCGATGGAATCATGCAGCATGCAAACGGTCGCATCGACTTTGCTCTGTGGCCGCACAACATGCGCTCGGGAATTTTCGACTTATGGGCGGTGAACCTCTTTGTCGCGCTGGTTCCCGCGGTGGACGGGGCATCGGAGTCGAAGATCAATTGCGCGGTGGGCCGTTTTGATTTGCGCAATGGAAAGCTCACTCAGGACGCCATTCTCATGGATACGAGCCGGATGCGAGTCAGCGGTACAGGACGCGTAGACTTCGACACGGAGACGCTGGCATTCCGCCTCGCGCCTAGAGCGAAGATCCCGCAGTTCTTCAGTCTGGCGACGCCGATTGGGGTGACTGGCACGCTGACCAATTACAAAATCGGCGTTGCCCCCGGTGGCGTGATGGACACGTTTGCACGGCTGCTCACTTCGATCTTCGTGGTGCCGATCCAGAAACTCACCGAGCAGAGCCCGCCGCGCGATGGTGCGGACGTGTGCACGAATGCCACCCGAGCAGTCGGTGTGCGCGAGTCGGTGAACTCCCAGTGAATCGAGTGCAGGTCGAGTGAGACGCCATGAATGCCTGTGCGCTATCGTCGCCTTCTCTCATCCCAGCACTGACTCCAGGCGATCGCAAGCGGCAGCCACGCCGTCTTCCTCGCGCAACCGCCTCGCGATTTCAGTCGCATTAACGGCGTATCGGCCATCCTCCAGCAACTCGCGCAATGCTGCTTCAGCCGAACTCACCGAGAACTTGGCGCGTGGGATGCGCTTTCCAATTCCCATCCGCTCGACGCGCTGGGCGTTGTCGGGTTGGTCATGGCTGAACGGTACGACCAGCATCGGTCTGCCTGCATGCATGGCTTGTCCCAAGGTGCCTATTCCGCCCTGGTGTACGACAGCTGCTGCCCGCGGGAACACATATGAATGGGGGACATAGTCCGCCACGTGTATTGTGGGCGCCAGCAGCGGCAGTCTTTGATTCTCTTCGAATTTCCCGGTCAGCAGCACCGCTCGTCGCCCGAGGCGATGGGCAATGTGCACTGCTTGACGGTAGAAATCACCAGCGTCATAGATCGCGGAAGACCCAAGCGTGAATACGATCGGTGGTTCCCCGCCGTCTATGAATGCATCGAGCGCAGAGATCGTCTGAACCTGAACCTCGTCCATGTCGTACAGGGGGAACCCGGTGAGATGTGTGTTGGACGGCCAGTCGGGCTGAGCGTACGCCAGCAATGGAGAGAACATCGCCAACGTCATGCGCGGTGAGAATTGACCCTCAAACAACGGGTCCTGGGTGGGCTCGGGCAGTCCACGCTCCTTGCAAAATCGGCGCACTGGTGCGGACCAGCCGCGCGCCCAAGCCTTCAGCCCGGAAAAAACCAGTCGATAAAAGCTCGGATTCAAGCGATACAACGACTGCAGCCAGGGCGCCGCTGGCAGCGGCGGCGGATCGTAGCCGGACATGAATACCATGGGAGAAAGAACGGTCGATACCCAGGGAATCGGCAGGTTGTGTCCCAGCAGATGGCCGGCATAACTAAGGGTGTGGGTCACCAGCAAATCGGCATCGCGCACGGCGGCATGCAAATCGTCGAAGCTGTTTGCCAAACTTGGCAAGAGCAACTCGCGAACCATGTACTGCGCGCCCTTGGCGGGATCGTACACGCGCCGTGCGACTTCGGCGAAAGGACCGAAGTCATCCAAATTCGGGCGCACTGGTGAAAACTGCAAGCCTTCCGCTACGACCTTCGCTTGATAGCTCTCGGATGTGGCGATCGCGACAGTATGGCCGCGCGATAGCAGTCCGAGCCCAAGAGCGATGTAGGGATGAAGATCTCCATAAGAGCCGACGGTGGTAAGGACAATACGGGCCATGCGGGATGGAAGAGCGTAGGTCGACGGGATTATAGGCACGCCCGGCATGGGCTTGGTTGTGCCGCAGCCTTCAGCAGAGCAGCCTGGCGATGCAAACGCAGATCCATGGTGTCCACCGTACCCGGGTTTGCTGCGTTGAAATCCGAGTAGTTTTCTTAAACCTGTGATGAGGAGAATTACATGCGAGTCCTTCGTTCTGGAATGTTGGTGGCCTTGGCGCTGGCACTGGGCGCCGGCGTTGCATCAGCGCAGCAGCATCAAGGCCATGACGTGTGCAAGGCCGATGTGCAGAAATTTTGCAAGGATGTGCAACCCGGGGGAGGTAAGGTGGCGAAGTGCCTAGCACAGCACGACGCCGATCTTTCCGCTCCGTGCAAGGAAGGCATCGCGAAAATGCGCGAACGCGTGAAAGTAGTGACGGCCGCGTGCCAGACGGACATGCAGCAGCTGTGCAAGGGCGTAGAGCCTGGGGGCGGTCGTATCGCTCACTGTCTCAAGGAAAACGATTCCAAGCTGTCGCAGGGTTGCCGGAGCGCGATTCAGCACAAGAGCTGAACAGACGATCCGACCGGGCCCTACTTTATCCAGTCGAGGCTCGCAAAATGCGGGCCTTTTCTTTTGTAATCAGTCATCAGTTGAAGGTAATGACATCAAGCCTGTACACTTAGCGCGCTTCCTTCGAACCTCGTGTTTGTACCGCCGAAAACGCATGCGCATCGTTTGGTTTTCTGCATCCACGCCGGTCGAACTGGCGGATCCTATGCTCGTTGACTGCGGCTCATCCATTGGGCTGCTCGGCTGGCGTAGCGGGCTTGGTTGATGCTTCTTTACGGCGTCATAAAACGCACGGCTGGAGCGAGCGTCGGCAGGGTTCCTGCAGTCGCACGAGAAAAGCCTGATGCATTCGCAAGGTCTACAACTATAGGAGTGGCTCGTATGGCGTCAAACACTTCGGCAGGGCCAGATACTCGGTCCAAGCTATGGTTCTCTCCAGGCATCCTGGCGGTGGTGCTGCTTAGCGTGGTGCTCTGCGCCTGCGCGAGCAAGGTCGGAAGGGGCGGCGGAGGTGCATCTACCTCGTCAACTGGGAAAGGTTCTTCTGGCTTGAGTGCGACCGGCGAGGAAGGTGGTACTCCAGGTGCCGTTCCCGGGCAGGGATCGTCACCGGGAGGCGACAATGGATCTAAGGGCGCTAGCAATCAGCCAGGTGGCACGACCCGCACCGGTGCGGGTGCCGGTGGCGCCACAACGCGAGCTGGCGCTGGTGAAGATGGCGGCGCCATCAATCAACCGGGCGGTACAACCCGGGCGGGTGCTGGCGCTGGCGGTGCTACCACTCGGGCAGGCGCTGGGCAAGACGGCGGCGCCGTCGATCAGCCTGGCGGCGCGACTCGTGCCGGTACAGGAGCTGGTGGTGTGACTACTCATGCGGGCGCCGGGGAACAAGGCGGGGCGGTTGGTCAGCCTGGCGGAACGACTCGCATAGGTGCGGGTGCAGGCGGCACCAGCACTCGGGCTGGAATGGGCGAGGACGGTGGCCTCAATGCCGATGGAACGAGCAGCGGCGGAGGCGCGACCGGCCACGCGGGCGGGACCACCCGTGCTGGCACCAGAGCTGGCGGCGCAACGACAAGAGCGGGCGCTGGTGGAGACGAGGAGTCGGAGCAACTGGCGGCGGGTACGATCGGTGCGCCGGGTAGCCGAGCAAAGGTGGAAGAGGAAGTGACGGCACAGACACTGGACGGATTGCTCCCTCTGGTGGTTGGCGTCGACGAAGAGGGGCAGTTCGACTTCGACCAGGCGGTGCTGCGTCCGGAGGTGAAAGTGCGTCTCGATGAGTTGGCCGCCAAACTGGACGGGGCGCAATTCGATCGGCTGGATATCGTCGGCTATGCGGATCCCATTGGAACGGAAGAATATAACCAGCAGCTGTCGGAGCGGCGTGCTTGGGCAGTCGCACGATATCTGCTCGACAAGAGCGTGCCATTGAAGAAAATGAAAGTGGAAGGGCGCGGCCAGCGTAATTCTTTGATCCCCGAGGGCAGCTGCAGCGGGCTCAGCAAACCGGAAATGATTGCCTGCGTGCAGAAGGATCGTCGCGTCGAGATCGAGGCATCCATTCGCAAGACCAATGTGAAAGTGCAGTGACGCGCGGCAACCAGCCGCACGGTATCGGCCAAAAGCTCACGGGGATGCGCGTCATCCCCGTGTTGCGTTTGGGGACGCGTGAGGCAGCCGAACAAGCCATCGATTGTCTGATCGAAGCTGGATTCAAAACCGTTGAAGTCACCCTGACCACACCCAACGCGATCGAGCTCATTGAGGTGCTGCGCGAGCGCGTTGGCGCAGATTTCCTTGTAGGTGCGGGGACCGTGTTGGATCTCGACCGAGCCGGGGCGTGCCTGAACGCGGGCGCGGACTACTTGGTATCGCCTTGTCTGGTGCCGGGAATGGCCGACATGGTCAAGGCCCGCGATCGCGCCGCTTTGATCGGTGGCTTTACGCCGGGTGAAGTGCTAGCCGCTTGGCGAGAGGGTGCGGAAATCGTGAAAGTGTTTCCAGCGTCGAGCGGAGGTCCCAATCACCTTGCGGCTCTCCATGCCGTCTACCCCGAAATTCCGCTGTGCCCCACAGGCGGAGTCTCTGCTGGCAATATGCTGGACTACTTCAAAGCCGGTGCGACCGTGGTCGGCGTTGGCAACAACGTGATCGATCAGAAGGCGCTCGCCGCGGGCGATCGCGCCCAGGTCATCCGCCACGCACGCGGCTTTCTCGAACTGGCTGCAGCTGGCTGAAGGGAGGCTCGTGGCGGAGCTCGACGTGGTGTCTCTGGGCGAGCCGATGTACGAATTCAGTCAGCTCCCGGGCGAAAGCCGAAAGTGGTTGCAGGGCTTCGGCGGTGACACCATGAACTGCGCGGTGGCCGCGGCTCGCCAAGGTGCTCGCGTTGGCTATGTCACGCGACTGGGCCAAGACGAATTCGGCGCGCAGTTCCTCGCTCTATGGCGCGATGAAGGCATCGACGTTTCGGGTGTCCGGATCGATCCCGAAGCGCACACGGCGGTGTACTTTGTCAGCCATGGTCCTGCGGGTCACGTGTTCTCATATCTTCGCGCAGGGTCAGCTGCCAGCCGCATGCGCGCCGACCAACTGCCACTGGAACTCATCCGCAAGGCGACGTTCTTCCACACCTCTGGCATTACTCAGGCAGTCAGCGCGAGTGCCTGTGATGCGGTCTTCGCGGCTATCGACTGTGCGCGTGCAGCCGGCGTGAAGGTGGCATACGACGCCAATCTGCGCCTTCGACTGTGGTCCCTGCCGCGCGCCCGCGCAACTATCCTCGCGACGATGCCGCTTTCTGACGTATTCCTGGTGAGTATCGATGAAGCGCAGAGCTTGTGTAGTTTGAGCGACCCCGAGCAGGTCGTTGCCTGGTGTCATCAGCAAGGCGCCAAGCTGGTTGCTTTGAAGCTCGGCAAGGATGGCGCGATCGGCAGTGATGGTACGCGGCGCGAGCGATTGGCCGGTCACCGCGTCGAAGCTGTCGATGCTACCGGGGCGGGGGATTGCTTCGCCGGTTCCCTACTCGCGCGGCTTTGTACTGGTGATGACTTCTGGGCAGCGCTGCGCTATGCCAACGCAGCCGCCGCTCTCACCACGACCGGATATGGAGCAGTGGCGCCTTTGCCGAGACCGGCGCAGGTGCTGCAGCTTTTGGCGCGTGGCTCGTGATTCGTGGCTCGTTGTTCGTGTGTGTGATGTACGAACAGTGAGCTCGTCGGCGCTAAGGCCTTGCGATTCACCAACTAAACACGTACCACGAGCCACGAACCACCGGCGTTAGCCCAACACCTTCATCCCCTTCTGCACTCCCGGCCGTGCTGCCATGGTCGCTCCCCAACGTTGAAGATTCGCGAATCCACCGGCCGCATCCAGCAGCGCCTTGCGCGCTGAAAAGTTGGGATACAGCAGGAAGTCCGCAATGGACAACTCTCCGGCTAGGTAGTCACGTCCCTCCAGGCGTCTGTCGCACACGCCGAACAGACTGAGCAGCCGTTTCTTGAAATGCTCAGTGATAGCCGCGTTTTTTTCCGGAGCTACCATATCGAGTTGAAAGATTGCGCCACTGGTTGCTGCAACGTCGGTCGCACCCTGCATACACCATTGCAGTACGGTGGCACGTTGGCCGGGATCCTTCGGCAGGTATTTGCCGCTCTTCTCCGCACAATAGAATATGATCGCGCCCGATTGCGCGAGCGTCAGCGGTTTGCCGCCAAGGCCATCGTGATCGACGATTACGGGGATCTGGCCGGCCGGATTGAGTTTGAGAAACTCGGGCGTACGCTGCTCGCCCTTCGCCAAATCGATCTTGTGGGCCTTGTATGGTAGGCCGCATTCTTCCAGGGTCACCGCTGCCCGCAGTCCATTCGCCGTTCCTGCCAGATACAGGTCGATCATTGCCTCTCCTCCTTGTGTGCATTTAGCGGCTGCACAATAGCTGCCGCCCTAGCCGTCAGTTGCCGTTGTCGTTCTCGATGGTGAATTCCCAGATAGTACGGTCCTTGATGTAGCCCTTGGTCTTTCCACTGAACTCGAGGAAATGTTCAGTCTTCAGGTGAACCTCGAAGGCCGCGCGGTCCTGGTAGATCTCATAGAGAAAGACGCGGTCGGGCGCTTTGGGCGATACGAGCACGTCAAAGCGGTCACAACCCGGCTCCAGGGTCCGAGACTTGTTGGCGTTATCCACCATGTGAGGCATGAAATCCTTCATGGTGCCTTCGTGCAGTACGAAGTCTACTGTGATGACACAGCGTGGCATGACTCTCCTCCGGTCTTGTTGTCTGTGATGCGAGGGCCCCAAGTATACTGTCGAGGAGAAAACCTGCAGTAGAGGAGGAGGGATGGCCGACATACAGCGAATCGGTGCCACGAGCGATATCTTGGGCGAAGGACCGATCTGGGACGTGCGCGAGCAGGCGTTGTACTGGGTGGATATCCGCAAACCTGCCGTGCAACGCTACGACTGGGCGACACGAACTGTGAAGAGTTGGTCGATGCCCGAGATGGTCGGCTCCTTGGCTGTCAGAGAGAAAGGTGGATTGGTCGTAGCGCTGAAATCGCAGATTGCCTTCTTCGATCTGGCGACTGGCGCTCTCGATCGCATCGCCTCGCCTGAGGTGGGGCGAGAGGCGATGCGATTCAACGATGGCAAGTGCGATCGCCAAGGTCGTTTCTGGGCGGGAACCATGAATGACGTGACGCGCGACCCCGAGGGTGCGTTGTATCGGCTCGATCCCGTGCGCGGATGTGTTTCCATGGAACGCGGGATTCGCATACCCAACAGCCTCGCTTGGAGCGTGGATAGTCGCACGCTGTATTTCGCCGACTCACCGTTGCGTACGATCTCTTCCTACCCATTCGACCCTGCTACCGGCGAGATCGGCGCGCCCCGATCTTTCGCGACCGTGGAAGCACCGGCCATACCCGATGGCGCAACCGTAGACGCGGACGGATGCTTGTGGTCGGCGCACTACGATGGTTGGCGCGTCGTGCGCTTTATGCCTGACGGCCGCATTGATCGGGTCATCGACCTGCCGGTGCAGCGACCCACCAGTTGTCAGTTCGGTGGACCGGATCTGAGCGTCTTGTTCGTCACGACTGCGCGCCAGAAATTGACCCCTCAAGAACTGGCAACGCAGCCGTTGGCGGGAGCACTATTGGCGCTGGATGTAGGAGTAAGAGGGGTGGCGGAAGCGCGGTATGTGGGGTGAAAAGGTTAGGCGTGAATGAGTGAATGGGTCAATGAGTGAAAAGGTGAAGAGGTGAGAAGGTGAAGAGGTGAAAAGTGAAGCGTGAAGCGTGAAAGGTGATAGCGTTCGTTTCTTCGCAATGGTGGCCTTGTTGCCGGTGATTGCGGTGGCACAAGACAGCATTGGGAAGGAGGATGGTGCGCAGTTACTTGCGCGTTGTGAATTGGCGATGCGACTCCTAGAGCAGGGGCCCGCGGCGGAGTTGAATCGGGACGAGTACGGCAACGCGATGTCATGCATCGGCTTCGTCGATGGATTCATCTGGGGACATGGGTGGGCAGCATGGCGTCAAAACAGTCCGATGTATTACTGTCCACCAGATCGATTTTCCGCGGCCGAGGGTGTGCCCGCGTTAGTGAAATATCTGCGTACTCACCCTGAACGACTGGATAGCGAAGCCCACATCCTAACCTTCGCCGCACTCAGCAGCGCCTACCCTTGCGAGCCAGTGCTGCAAAGCAGATAAAGCGGGACATTCCGGGCTATTACGTGTATATTGCGGCTCAAGGATTTTGCGTCGCGTCAATCGGTCCGCGTCTCAACCCTTTCGTGGTTGTTCTCGAACTCCCCCGAACCTTCCAAACCAACAAAATCACATCTGCCTGAACCGGTTCTAAGGCCCACAACGGGCCCCATGCAGGCCGACTCAGGAGATATCCATCGATTCGTCATTCTCGAATCTCGGCCTTTCGGCCGAGTTGCTGCGCGCTGTTGCGGAGCAGGGTTACACAGAACCCACCCCCATTCAAGCGCAAGCCATTCCCCAAGTGCTCGCGGGTCGCGATCTTCTTGCCGCAGCCCAAACGGGTACTGGCAAGACCGCAGGCTTCGTCCTCCCGATTCTGCAGAAGCTGAGCACGCTACCCGACGCGACTTCCGCGGGACGCCGTCCGCTTCGAGTGCTCGTCCTCACGCCAACCCGTGAGCTCGCAGCGCAAGTAGAGGAGAGCGTGCGCACTTACGGCGCGCATCTGTCCGTAAAGTCCGTCGCCGTGTTCGGCGGGGTCGGCATCGTGCCCCAGATTCAGACTTTGAAGCGCGGTGTGGAAATCCTCGTCGCCACCCCCGGTCGGCTGCTAGACCATGTGCAGCAACACACTGTAGACCTGTCGAAGGTGGAGATCGTGGTACTGGACGAAGCCGACCGCATGCTCGACATGGGCTTCATTCGCGATATTCGCCGCATCCTCGGCCTGTTGCCAACGAAGCGTCAGAGCCTGTTGTTCTCCGCCACATTCTCGGCGGAAATTCGTGGCCTGGCCGAAAGCTTTCTGGTGAACCCGGCGGTTGTCGAGGTGGCCCGCAGAAACGCACCCTCGGATCTGGTCACTCAAGTCGTGCATCCAGTGGACGCAATGCGCAAGCGCGAACTGCTCGCGCACCTCATCCGCAGCGGCGATTGGAAGCAGGTCCTCGTATTTACCAAGACCAAGCACGGTGCGAACCGCCTTGCCCAACAACTGGAACGAGATGGCATCACCGCCGACGCCCTCCACGGCAACAAGAGCCAGTCGCATCGCACGCGCACACTCGCCGATTTCAAGCGCGGCGATCTGCGGGTGATGGTAGCTACCGACATAGCGGCCCGCGGTCTCGATATCGAGGAATTGCCGCACGTGGTCAACTACGACCTGCCGCATGTTCCGGAGGACTACGTGCATCGAATCGGTAGGACCGGACGGGCAGGTTCCGAAGGTGAGGCTGTGTCGCTGGTGTGTTCGGCCGAGACGGGGCTGCTCAGCGCGATCGAGCGGGTGCTCAAGCGCCCGATCGAACAACGCGCAGTGCCAGGTTTCGAGCGAGGTGCTCCGTCACAGCACCATGAATCCGACACGCGTGCGCCCGCGCGTGCACCGGCTGGCCGGCAATCGCGCCGCCAATCGGGGCGAGGCGACGGTCCGGTGCCGCGTCAAGCGGCGGATCGCGGAAGACGTAGTACGTCAGCAAGGGCAGGCGGGGCTGGCAAGGGTGGCGTACCGGCATCACGGACAGACCGTTCCAACCAAGACGCTGCACCCACCCCCGCGGCGCTGAACGGAGGCAACCAGAACCCGCAGCGCAAGCCGCACGACACCAAGCGACCAGCTGGTGGCTCGTCCCGCCCCGCGAAGCGGGGCGCCGTTCCAGCGCTGTTAGGCGGGGGACGCTACCAGGGCCGCTGAACTGACGTAGCTGCACCTTGCGCGCCGTCCCTGCGTTCTTAGCGGCGGCGCGCGTAGCACAATTCGAAAACTTGAGACAGGAGGCAGCATGAACATTTTCGTAGGCAATCTGGCGCCGGAGGTCACCGAAGCGGAACTCACCGATGCGTTCAAACAATTCGGTCAGGTCAAGGAAGTGCAGGTCATGCGCGAGTTGTTCAGCGGTGCATCCAAAGGCTTCGGCTTCGTCGAGATGCCGGGCAAGGCGCATTCTCTGGCTGCCATCGCGGCGCTCAACGGCAAAGATTTTCATGGCAAGCCACTGCGCGTGAACGAAGCGCGGCCGAAGATGAATGGTGGCGGGAGCCGCCGCCGATAAGCGCAGCTTTCACACGGCGAGCGTCGCACCTGCATTATTGGCTGTAACTCGCCGCTGCTCTATGAAATGATCGAGGGGTTTAGCCCCGGACTCCTCGTCATTCATCCCAATTAGCTGCAAAACGCGGGTAAGTCTCGGCGATTTCTCCACGGATTTGCCCCCGAATGAGTTCCAGTACATGCTGTTCGGGTGCCGGCGTCATCGGGACCTGGTGGGGTCGATCGAAGTCGAACCCAGTGCGGTCCTGAATCTCCTCCACGCTGTGCCCCGGATGCACGCTGTCCAGACGGAAGCGCTGCTTGGCCTTGTCGAACGAGAACAGGCCGAGGCTTGTCAACAGCGCATGCGGACCACCAGGACGGTAGACGCCGGGCGCGCTTACGCCCGGACTGCTGATGAAATCCACTTTCGGCACCATAACCCGGCGTGTATGTTCCTCGCGAAACAGGATCACCTTGGGCACGAGAAAGTACAGATAGGCGGACCCGAAGGATCCCGGCCAACGCACGTCGAAACGCGGGTAGGTGCCAGTGCCCACGAGGTTGATGTTGCCCTGACCGTCGATTTGTCCGCCGCCCAGAAAAAACGCATCGATGCGGCCTTGGGCGGCGAGGTCGAACAATTCGACGCCGCCGTTGGTGAAGAAGTTATTCCGGCGTGAACCCAGCACGGAGACGCGCATGGCACCGTTCGAGAGATGCCGCGCCAGCAATGCAGCGGAACCGGGAATCGGGGACGATGCGCCCACGGCCACATGCTCGCTGCCCAGCAGCAATCGTGCGATGACGGCGATCAGCAGATCGCTCTGGGAATACTCTTCGATCACGCTGCCGCGCGCTGTTGGTCCGGCCAGTCGGCGACGAAACTCGCGAACCCTTCTCGGGTTCTGGCCATCGACGCATAACGGGTCAGCGCGGTCTCGTCAATCGGGTAGCGATCGAGCAGCCCCAGCGGCCAGGCACCATGCTTCGCCAGGGCGATGCGCGTGACATAGATCGCCGGCAGCACAGCGCCTGCGCGCGCGTCGTCTTCCAACAGATTGTCGTCGGTGATTTCTTCCACCGTTACGAGCGTTCGGCGCGCAGCCTGGGCCATCAACAGCACTTCGCGTTCCCTTCGGATGAAGACGTTGCCGTAACGATCGGCCAGCGCTGCATGGAACAGCGCGACATCCGGACGGATCGCCGGCAAGACGGCGATCGAATCGCCTGGGCTGAATGGGTTGTCGACCACCTTCCAATCAGGGCGGTTGGCGAGTACGTCGGTACCGAGCAAACCGCGCAGAGGGATGAACGGAAGCCCTTTTTGCCCAGCCTGCAGCCCGGCATAGACGGCCGGGCAGGTGGAGTCGAGGATTCGCAACGACCCATCGCGGAGCGCCTCGATGAAGCGTGGAGCCGGCCCGAATTCACCCAGCGTGACGGCGGAAGTCTCGATGGTGTGCACGGCGCCAGCGCCGATCAGGATCTCCGCCTGCAGTCCGCTTGTCGGCACGCAGACCAGATGCAAGCCGCGCACACCGCGCCGCGCCAACACGCGAGTCGCCGCCATGGCTACACCGGAACTGTCCTTTGGCACGGCGAGCATCATACCGTCGGTGATGACGGCGGCAAGGCCTTCCAGGTCGGTCAATGGCGATTGGGGCATGCGGCGTCTCCAGGAAGTTTCCGCCGTTATTATCTCCCGAGATCTATCGCCTGTCCGGACAGACGATATCCTTCACCCTCATTGTGCCCCCCTGACCGGGCGCTGCGTCTTCCGGCATTTCTGCGGTGCCGATCGAGGGCACCTTGGCCATTCCCGGGCTTTCCAGCGGCGGCTCGGCGGATGACAATGCCGGCAACAGTTGTGCTCCTCTGCATGCGCTTCAGGATGTAGGCTCGCATGAGTGAACAATTAGGGCTATTCGGCGACCCTGAGTCGGGGGAAGCATCGCATCCGGTAGGCCCAGCCACGGTGGCGGCCGACCTTCTGGAAGTCGCGGCGCATCTGCCTGCCGGTATCCGCCTCGGGACGTCGTCCTGGACCTTCCCAGGATGGGCCACACTGGTCTATGACCGCGTGGCCGAGGAACGGATGCTGGCACGAGAAGGGCTGGCAGCGTATTCGCAGCACCCGCTGTTGCGCTGTGTCGGGATCGACCGCACCTTTTACGGACCCATCCCTGCCGCCGAGTTCCGCCGATATGCCGAACAGGTTCCTGCGGATTTTCGCTTCATGGTCAAGGCGCCAATGCTATGTACTGCCACGACCATTCGAGGCGAACCCGGCACCCGTTCCGGCTCCAATCCCCGGTTTCTCGAGGCCGGTTTTGCCTTACAGCAATTCGTCGGTCCTTGCCTCGATGGCCTTGGGCGTCGCGTGGGTGCGCTGGTGTTCCAATTTCCACCCGTTGGCGCGGTGTTGAGCCGACAGCCACAGGTCTTTGCCGAGAAACTACAGCGATTTCTCGATGGGTTGCCGCGCGGTCCTCTGTACTCTATCGAGCTGCGCGACCGTGAATTGATTACACCGGCTTATCTGCAAGCGTTGCGCGAGGTCGGGGCTCATCATTGCATCGGTTTGCATCCGCGCATGCCGGTGGTCTCCGAGCAAGCGCGCGTGACCGGTGTCGCTCACACAGGTCCACTGGTCGTCCGATGGAATTTGCACCAGGGCCTCGCGTATGAGGAAGCGAAGGAACGCTATCAACCATTCAGGCGCCTGGTAGACGAAGACATTCCCAATCGCGTATCTCTGGCTCGCCTGTGCTTACAAGCCGTCGACCGAGGCATGCCTGCATTTGTCATCGCAAACAACAAAGCCGAAGGGAGCGCGCCGCTTACCTTGTTCAAGCTGGCGGAGCAGATCGTACTTGCGGCGCAGCATAGAGCGCGAGAAACGTAGCGCGCTTGGTGCAGTGCTGCCAAACGGGTTAGAGTTTGAACCGCGATCCTGATGCCTGATCGGGCAGGGCACTTTGGATCGAGAAGCTACAACAACTATTACGCCCAGGAGGAGAAGTCGATGGAAGAAGAGCTCAAGGCTGCGGCATTGGAGTATCACCGCTTTCCGACGCCGGGAAAGATCTCCGTAGTGCCCACCAAAGGCTTGATCAATCAGCGCGATCTTGCACTCGCCTATTCACCCGGCGTGGCATATGCGTGCAAGGCGATCGAAGCGGATCCGAGCCAGGCAGCCCATCTGACTTCCCGTGCCAACTTGGTAGGGGTAATAACGAACGGTACCGCAGTGCTTGGATTGGGCAACATTGGTCCGCTCGCCGGCAAGCCCGTGATGGAAGGCAAAGGCTGCCTGTTCAAGAAATTCGCTGGCATCGATGTGTTCGACATCGAGTTGAACGAACGCGACCAGGATAAGCTGGTCGACATCATCGCCGCCCTCGAACCCACGCTCGGCGGTATCAATCTCGAAGACATCAAGGCGCCGGAGTGCTTCTACATCGAGCGCAAGCTGCGCGAGCGCTTGAAGATTCCCGTATTCCACGATGATCAGCACGGTACCGCGATCATCTCGGCGGCCGCCATCCTCAATGGCCTCGTCGTGGTCGGCAAGGATATCGGCAAGGTGAAAGTGGTGTGCTCGGGCGCAGGCGCAGCGGCGATCGCTTGTCTCGATCTGCTGGTGTTCCTGGGGATCAAGAAGGAAAACGTCTTCGTCACCGACAGCAAAGGCGTGCTTTACCACGGCCGCGATAACGACATGGAACCGAACAAGGCGCGTTACGCGCGCAAGACCACGGCACGCACACTCAACGACATCATGGAAGATGCCGACATTTTCCTCGGCCTGTCCACGGCCGGAGTAATGACCCAGGACATGGTCAAGAAGATGGCCGACAAGCCGCTTATCCTCGCGCTCGCGAACCCGGAGCCGGAAATCCGCCCCGAGCTCGCAAAGGCGGTGCGGCCCGACTGCATCATTGCCACCGGCCGCTCGGACTATCCGAACCAAGTCAACAACGTGCTGTGTTTCCCATTCATCTTCCGCGGTGCCCTGGATGTGGGCGCCACGCGCATCACCGACGAGATGAAGCTCGCGTGCGTGAAGGCCATCGCTGAACTGGCCCAAGCCGAGCAGTCTGATATCGTCGCGATGGCCTACGAAGGTGAAGAGATCAGCTTCGGACCTGAGTACATTATCCCCAAGCCCTTCGATCCTCGCCTCATTACCAGTATCGCCCCGGCCGTGGCGAAAGCCGCGATGGAAAGCGGCGTGGCGACCCGGCCGCTCGCCGACCTCGAAGCTTACCGCCAGCAACTCAGCCACTTCGTGTATCACTCGGGCTTGATCATGAAGCCCGTATTCACCAAAGCCAAGCAAGCGCCGCGGCGAGTAATCTACGCCGAGGGCGAAGACGAGCGCGTGCTGCGCGCCGTGCAGGTTGTGGTGGACGAAAAGCTCGCCAAGCCGATCTTGATCGGGCGCCCGGAAGTCGTGGAAATGCGGCTGAAGAAATTCGGCATGCGTATCAAACCGGGCAAGGAGTTCGAGTTGGTGAATCCGGAGAGC
>Ga0207689_10002511_pt1 | contig 17054 bp, 10 predicted proteins | sample KBSMisM52_FD_184312 | JGI IMG/M metagenome (GOLD analysis project Ga0207689, IMG submission 184312) | Miscanthus rhizosphere microbial communities from Kellogg Biological Station, Michigan, USA - KBS Miscanthus M5-2 (SPAdes) (version 2) | ecosystem: Host-associated > Plants > Roots >... | reverse complement strand
AGCTATTTCAAGCTGGGTGTAGATCGATTTCCGTCAGTAGATTTGCCGACCGTCAGTGTGCGCACCGGTTTGCCGGGCGCGGCCCCCGAAGAAGTTGAATCGCTCGTCACCCAACCCGTCGAAGACGTCGTTAACACCGTCGACGGCATTGACGAGCTGCGCTCAATTTCCAGTCAAGGTACATCGGTCGTTATCGCGACGTTCAAGCTGAATCGTGACCTTGAATCCGCGGCGCAGGACATTCGCGACCGCGTCACCGGGCTCGGGCGGCGACTACCAGATGATGCAACTCCTCCGGTCGTTCAAAAATTCGACAACGACAGCACGCCAGTCTTGACCATTGCGCTTTCGGCAAATCGTTCGCTTCGCGAGCTGACTGAATTGGGTGACAAAATTGCCCGCCCGCAACTCGAGCGCGTTGGTGGGGTCGGCGAAGTGCGAGTAACTGGCGGTCTCGATCGTGCCATCAACGTTTGGGTCGATGCCGATCGGCTGGCAGCGTATCAAATTCCGATTACGCAAGTGCGGCAGGCCTTGCAGCGACAGAATGCCGACGTGCCCGGCGGAAATGTCGAGACGAACAAAGAAGAGATAACCCTGCGCACGCTGGGCCGCTTTGAAAATCCGCGCGATTTCGAAGACCTGGTGATCGCGAACATCAACGGTGCGCCGGTGCGCCTGCGTGACATCGGCCACGTCGAAGATGGCACGAAAGAGCAACGTTCGTTGGCACGACTTAACGGGGTGCCGACTGTGACGCTCGACATTCGACGTCAATCGGGCGCTAACACGGTCGAAGTCATCAATGGAATCAAAAACGCCCTGCCACGGGTTGGCTCACAGCTTCCCGCTGATGTGAAACTGGAAATCATTCGCGATCAATCGCGTTACATTGATGCCGCCCTTCACGAAATTCAGAAGCACCTGATTCTCGGCAGCATCCTCGCGAGTTTGGTCGTGCTCCTCTTTATGCGTTCGTGGCGTTCGACGATCATCGCCGCGGTCGCGATTCCGTGTTCGTTGATTTCCACGTTTGGCATGATGCGGGCGCTGAACTTCACACTCAACAGCGTCACCATGCTGGCATTGGTACTGATGGTTGGTGTCGTGATCGACGACGCGATCGTCGTGCTGGAAAACATCTTCCGCTTCATTGAAGAAAAGGGGATGCCGCCGCGCGAGGCCGCCAAAGAAGCTACCAAGGACATCGGTCTCGCGGTGCTCGCTACGACGCTCTCGCTGGTTGTCATCTTCCTGCCCGTTTCGTTCATGTCGTCGATTTCCGGCCGATTTCTTTATCAGTTCGGCATTACGGCGGCGGTCGCCATTTTGGTCAGCCTGCTAGTTTCGTTCACGTTGACGCCGATGATGAGTTCGCGTCTCGTGAGAGTGAAAGACGCGGGCGGACATGGCCACGCAACTTCGCGACGCGGCTTCTATCGCTCGATCGACGGCGCGTATATGCGCGCGCTGGGGCTGGCGATGCGCCATCGAGTCATTGTTTCGGTTATCGCGTTGCTCGTCATCTTCTCCAGCGTCCCTTTGTATCGCGCGGTCAAACAGGAGTTCATCCCCACTAACGTTGATGAAGCGGAATTTGAAGTCAACATCAACGGACCAGAAGGCACGAACCTCGCGGTCATGAACGAGACGATGCAGCAGGTCGAAAAGGACATCATGTCCACGCCCGGCGTGCGCATGGTGCTGACAAATGCGGGCGGATCGTTTCTCGGCGGGGTGAATCAGGGCGGCGCGTACGTGCGGATTGCTCCGCATGAAGAGCGTACCTTGTCGATTGGGCGGCTTTGGACTGAGACTTTAAAGGGCAATCCGTTAAAGGCGTTTCGCGGCAACTACACGCAGCAAGACGTGATGACGGAAGTGCGCCGGCGTTTGCAAAAATACGCGCCGATGCGCGCCGGTGTGCGCAACGCGCAGTCGTTCAACTTCGGCACCGGCGGACGCTTCGACATAGATTTTGCTTTGCGTGGACCGGAACTCGAGAAACTTTCCGACTACGCCGAAGAGTTGGGCAAGCGCGCGGCAAAGCTCGGCGGGATCGTCGATATCGACACTACGCTGAAGCTCAACAAGCCTGAATTCCGCGTGAAGATTGATCGCGCCCGGGCCGCGGATCTCGGTGTCGATACTTCGGACATTTCCACGAGCCTGCGTTTGATGGTGGGCGGTGAAGAGGAAGCTTCGCGTTATCGCGACGAATCGATCAACGAAGACTATGACGTTGACATTCGTTTGAGTGAGCGCGATCGAAACGACCCATCTGTCATTAACCGACTGTACGTCCCATCGTCGCGTGGGGGGCTGGTGCGGCTGGACAACCTCGTAAAAATTACTCGCGAGACCAGTCCGTCGCGCATCGATCACCTTGATCGCGAACGGCAGGTGTCTTTGCGTGCCTCCGTTGGCCCTGGATACGCGCTGGCCGATCGCATTGATGTGCTGAAGGGGGCTTATGCTGACATGCATCTGCCGGCCGTCTACACCTACACGGTGGCCGGGCGAGCGCGCGAACTTGAGCGCACGTTTGTTGAGTTCGTCTGGGCGTTCATTCTCTCGATCATTTTCATGTACATGATTCTGGCGTCGCAGTTCGAAAGTACGTTTCACCCGGTTACGATTCTGCTCAGCTTGCCGCTGTCAATGCCGTTCGGTCTCTTGTCGCTGTGGCTTACGGGGGACACTCTGAATCTTTATTCAGCGCTGGGTTTGCTCGTGCTGTTTGGCGTCGTCAAGAAGAACTCGATTCTGCAAATCGATCACATGAATAGTTTGCGCGCAATGGGAATGGATCGGTACGACGCGATCATGCAGGGCAATCGCGACCGTCTGCGGCCGATTTTGATGACTACGCTCGCATTGGTCGCCGGCATGTTGCCGCTTGCTTTAGGCACCGGGCCGGGCGCGGAAGAGCGACGCTCAATCGCGGTCGTCGTGATCGGCGGACAGACTCTGTCGCTGTTGCTGACGCTGATCGCGACGCCGGTGGCTTACTCGCTGCTCGACGATTTGCGGTCGACGGCGCGCTGGCGGCGCTGGGCGAAAGCTGTTCACGCCGCGACTGAGCCGGTACGTGCGCGCGTGCCGCGATGGCGATCACGCGAAAATGCCGAAGCGCAATCTGTCGACCAAACTGCGGAACGCGAGCCCATCGGGCCTACCGAAACGCTTCGACCGGTGGGTGGAGGGAAGTAAGAGTTGCACGGGCGTCCCGCCCGTGAGACCACGCGCAAGATGCGCGTGCCACCTCAAATTCAACCCGCTAACGCAAGTATGATCGCGAATTCTATTCGACGCGTTCTCTCAATCTTAATCGCGATCGGTTGTTTATTTTTCGCTGGCGGCCTTCAAACCCGAGCGCAGAAATCCGGTCCCAGACCTCAAAAAATCAAAATCTATTTCTATCATGAGCCGGGCGAGTACATTGATCTGAGTCCCGTCACGCGCACAATTCGCACTGCGAATCCTGCCCGCGCGGCGATTCAGGCTTTATTGAAAGGTCCGACGGCCGCAGAACGAAAACAAGGCTTTGATGGGTTGGCGAGCGCGAGCGACTTCGCGATTGTCAGCCTAACGGTCCGCAATGGAACCGCGCGGATTAATTTTGTCGTCGGTTCGGACTGGCGCGGTTTTCCGGGAGACATCGCGCCGGAGCGATTTAAGAAAGCAGTCGAGCTGACGTTGAAACAGTTTTCGACCGTGAAGGAAGTGGTCGTGTCGTTGAATGGCGATGTGAACTTCGATTCTTAATCAGACTGCGGTCTATTTTCGGCGTTGCTCGCTATGTTTTTGTTCTCCGTGGCTCTGTGCGGGCTCCGTGTCCCTGTGGTGAAATAACTTGGGAAACGGTCCACCACAGAGGCACCGAGATCGCGCAGAGCCACAGAGAAAAATGAGAGCGCCCCGTCTATTTTTCCTTTGCCCAGGCCCAATAAGCTAAGAAAGTTGTGAACCGATCCAGGTTGTAAGACTTGCCTTCTTCCAGTGCACCCGTGTCCTGCGAGTGAACTAACGCTCCGGCTGAATCCAGAACGAATAGATGCGGATAGCCGGCGATCGCGGGATATTGCGCGAGCACTTCTTTATTTGGATTCTCTTCGCTGAAATTGATCTTGACGGTGATGAAGTTCTTGTCGCGCAAACCAGTCAGCTCGGAATGCGCCATGAAGAAGTCGTCCATATGATGACACCAACTGCACCACTCACCGCCAACTTCCAGCAGAACGCGGCGGTTTGTGCGCTTCGCCTCAGCCGCAGCGTCGCGAATGTCCTGAGCCGCGTCGCGTTTCGGATCGTATTTCGCAACCGGCGTATACGACGACTGTGCGCGTGACACTTGCGCGGAGCCGAAGATCGCTCCAGCGGTAATCACGGCCGCGAATACAAGACGAAGTAAGGTTTTCATTGAATCCTCCGAAGGTTTCATGCCCAATCTACTTTCGGATGCATTGTGTGCCATTGCGTTGCCTTCTCGAACGCGAGTGCGACGCGCAGCGGTGACGCTTCGTCATACAAGCCGCCGGTGAACATCATTGCTTGCGGCAAGTGAGCGACCGGTGCGTTCAGTCCGGCCGGCACGTCAAGAAAGCCACACGGCAGACACACCGCCGGATGTCCGGTGAGATTTGTGATGATAAGACTCGCGCTGCCGGGCGCGGGCGAGACGAACACATCCCAGTCCTTCATCAGCTTGTCCATTTCGCGCATCAGCAAGACGCGCGCGCGTTGCGCCCGCAGGTATTCGACTGCGGGCACGAACCGGTTCGTGCGAAAGGTGTTTGGCCAGTCACCGGGATCCTGACCTGACAATTCGTTCACACGGCCGTCGCGCGTAATGTCGTCGAACGCTGTCGCCGCTTCTGCGGTCAGGATGTGGCGAATATTGTTCGTGGGAAACTTTGGTAGCTCGATCGCCGTCATCTTCACGCCCGCTTTCGTGAGGGCGTCGAGCGCTTCTTTGTACATCGCGTTCCGCTTCTCAGCGATCTGCTTTTGCTGATCCGTGGCATTCGCCGGCGGCGTGAATTCAAATTCAGTTTTCAAATACGCGACGCGCAAGCTGCTTAGAGGCTGATCAGGATTCCAGTTGAAATGCGGATCGCCGACAGTCAAGTCGCGTTTGTCGGGCCCGTAGATCGCATCGAGTGCGGCGGCACAGTCTTCCACCCCGCGACAGATGGGACCGATCTTGTCCATCGTCCAGCTCAGGCCCATCGCGCCGTAGCGGCTCACCCGGCCGTAAGTCGGTCGCAGGCCGGTGCAGCCGCATCGCGATGATGGCGACACGATCGAACCAAGCGTCTCAGTTCCGATTGAGAAGCCGACCAAACCTGCCGCGGTGGCCGCGGCCGGCCCCGCCGATGATCCGCTCGAGCCCGTTCTATCTTCATTCGGCACCCAAGGGTTTCTCGTCACGCCACCGAACCACTTCGGCCCCTGCGCCAACGCGCCCATCGAGAGTTTCGCGACGAGCACCGCGCCCGCTTCGCGCAGACGTTCGACGACGGTTGCATCGTAATCGATGACTTGATCACGGTAGGGCTCGGCGCCCCACGTTGTCTTGATTCCTTTCGTTGCGAACAGGTCCTTGGCGCCCCACGGAATGCCGTGCAATCTCCCGCGGTAGATACCGCGCTTGAGTTCCTTGTCTGCGTCTTCTGCTTGCTTCATCGCCAAATCTTCGGTAAGCGTCACTACGCAAAGAAGCTTGGGGCCATATTTCTTCAATCGCGAGAGGTACATGCGTGTAAGCTCAACGGAAGAAACTTTTTTGGTTCGCAGCAGTTCGGCCAGTTGCGGCACTGTTGCGAACGCAAGATCTTCCACAGACTTGAACTCGATCGGTTCAACTTTGCTGAATCGGGTCCCAAACCGAAACTTCAACTTTGCCGGATCGCGTTTTACATGAAATCCCGGCAATTCCGGATGAAAAACGATGGCCGGTTCGGTATCGAGTGGCACATCGATCTTCCGCACCGCTTCATAACTGTCGAGCAGACGATTCACGCCGGGCAGCGCCATGTCTTCCTGTTTGTCGTTGAAATCAATACCGATAATTTTCTCGGCGTGCTCGAGGTCGTCCTTCTTAATGCGCAACTGCGGCGAGGGACCAGGTGAAGCTTGGGCTGCGGGCGACGGCGTCGGCGTCGGCGTCTGCGCCAGCGCATGCAGTGGCGTCTTTGAAGCAACGAGGGCGGCGGCCCCGGCCGCGGGAAGGACTTTCACGAAGGTGCGACGGGTGATCGATTTGCGATTTGATTTTCTCATGGCGACTTTTTGGCGGCATACAATATCACAAGTGTCAGAAGCCCAAATGTGCAGAAGCCCGACCGTGAGGGAGGGCAACGTTTGCCCATTTCACCATTTGATTTAACCTGCCCTCCCTTACGGTCGGGCTTCTGACATGCGGATGCAATGCGAATCGGAAGGTGTTAACCTATTCGCTCAAAACCTAATCCAACAGAACGGAATTCCTTTGGCCCAAGAGCAAACGAAAACTGATTTTTCTGAAGTAATTGCCGAGAATTTCGGCGCCAACGCGACCTATGTCGAGACGCTTCTGGCGCGCTTCCGCAGCGATCCATCGCTGGTCGATGAGTCGTGGCGCGCATACTTCGAAGAACTACTTGGCAACGGCCAGCCCGCCGCACACGCAACAGCACCGATAACTCAAACGACTAAGACCGAAGTCAGGACGGCAGGTGGCGACGGTGGCGCGACAGCCGCGGCGCCGGTCAAGAAATCAGCACCGGCTCAAGCGGCCCAGCAACCAGGTATCGAAGCAATTCCCATCCGCGGCGCCGCGCTGAAAATCGTCGAGAACATGGAGGCGAGCCTTGCCGTTCCTACCGCGACTTCTCAGCGTCGCATTCCGGTAAAGTTGCTTGAAGAAAACCGCCGCATCATCAATCGTCATCTTGCAGACAACGCTGGTGGCAAGGCGTCGTTTACGCACTTAATCGCGTATGCCCTGCTGCGCGCGCTCGATGAGTTTCCACAAATGAACGACGGGTTCGACGTGATCGATGAGCAGCCGGTGCGCCTCAAGCGTGAATCGGTGAATCTCGGCATCGCGATCGATCTGGAAAAGAAAGACGGCACGCGTTCGCTGCTGGTGCCAAATATCAAGAATGCGAACGGCATGCGTTTCTCAGAGTTTCTTCAAGCGTACGATGATGTCGTTAAGCGCGCGCGCGCAGGCAAGCTGCAAATTCCGGATTTCCAGGGAACGACAATTTCACTGACGAATCCGGGAACGATCGGAACGGTCGCTTCAACTCCGCGTTTGATGGCAGGACAATCGGTAATCATCGCCACGGGTGCCATTGAGTTTCCCGCTGAATATCAATCGATTCATCCGTCGATTCTGCCGCAGCTCGGCATCAGTAAAGCGATTACGATCAGCAGTACTTACGATCATCGGATCATTCAGGGTGCGGAATCCGGCGCGTTCCTCGCCCGCGTACACGAATTGCTGCTCGGCAAAGACAAATTTTACGAGGACGTCTTCCTCGATCTCGGCATCGCGCATGCGCCGATGCGTTGGAATGTAGATCGCAACCCGCTTTTTGCCGGCGAGGACCAGACACACGAACACGCGCTTCGCCAGGCGCGCGTGATGGAGTTGATTAACGCTTACCGCGTGCGCGGGCACCTCACGGCAGACATCGATCCGCTGCACGCGATGCCTCTGCTTTACCATCCCGAACTAGACATCGAAACGTACGGGCTGACGATTTGGGATCTTGACCGCATCTTCATCACGGGCGGCCTGGGTGGCACCGAAACGGGGACGTTACGGGAGATCCTCGACATTCTTCAGCGCGCGTACTGCGGCAAGGTCGGCACGGAATACCGCCACATTCAAAGCAAGGAAGAGAAGCTTTGGTTGCGCGAACAGATTCGTCGCGAGTTCGTGCATCCCGAGCCAATCGACGTCGAAGTCAAGAAGCGAATTCTTTGGAAGCTCATCTCGGCCGAACAATTCGAAAAGTTTCTCAACACAAAGTTTCTCGGGCAGAAGCGTTTCTCGATCGAAGGCTGCGAAACCATCATTCCACTGCTCGATCAGTTAATCGATCGCGCCGGCGATCAGGGCATCGAGCAGATCACGATGGGCATGGCACATCGCGGGCGCTTGAATGTGCTCGCGAACGTCATCGGCCATTTCTGCGAGCGCATCTTTACTTCGTTCGAAGGTTCGATTCATCCGAGCTTCCCCGCCGATGAAGGCGACGTGAAATATCACCAGGGCGCGGAAGGCGAACGCGAGACGCCGAATGGCAAGAAAGTCCACCTGCGACTCTCGCCGAATCCAAGTCACCTGGAAGCCGTCGATCCGGTCGTCGAAGGCATGACGCGCGCGATGCAAGACGGCATGGCGGACGGCGAGGTCACAAACGAAGAGGCGAGAAACCGCGCGCTTCCGCTACTACTCCACGGCGACGCCGCCTTCGCGGGTCAGGGTATCGTGATGGAGACACTGCAGCTCGCACAGCTTCATGGTTATCGCACCGGTGGCACGATACACATCATCATCAACAATCAAATTGGTTTTACGACTTCGCCGGAGTCAGGGCGCTCGTCAATTTATTCGACGGACGTAGCGCGCATGACGCAGTCGCCAATCTTTCATATCAACGGTGACGATCCCGAAGCCGCGTATCGCACGATGCGCGTTGCGCTCGACTATCGACAGACATTTCACAAGGACGTGGTGCTCGACGTGGTTGGATTCCGGCGCCTGGGTCACAACGAGACGGACGAACCGAGCTACACGCAGCCGCTGATGTATCAGCGCGTCAAAGAGCATCCCGGCGTGCGGGCGGTTTACGCGAAGCGCCTGATCAAGGAAGGCGTTTTCGATGATGCGGGCGTAAACCAACTGATCGAAGAGCGCATCCGCCGTTACGACGACGCACTGGCGCGCGCGAAGAAAGTCGCAGCCGAAGCGAAGGCCTCGTTCACACCTGAACCCGACGTTGTGGAAATTGATGGCTCGGAAGTTATCGAAACGCCAGTAACTGCCGACGTCGTGAGAGAAATAACGCAACAGATTTCGGTTGTCCCGGAAGGCTTTCATCTGAATCCGAAAATGGTGAGCCAGCTCGCGCGGCGCGCGAAAATGGGCCAGGGAACTCTGCCGATGGACTGGGCGTTCGCCGAGGCGATCGCGTTTGGGTCGCTCGCCCTCGAAGACACGCGCGTGCGTTTGAGCGGTCAGGACTCCGGTCGCGGCACATTCAGTCAGCGGCACGCCGTACTTTATGACACACAGACGGGCCAGCCGTGGGCGCCCCTTTCTGAATTGGGTTCCGCTGAAAACGATCGCGGTCGCTTTGAAGTTCTTGACAGCTCGCTTTCGGAAGCCGGCGTGCTGGGATTCGAATACGGCTATTCAGTTATTGCGACGGATGCCCTGGTGATGTGGGAGGCGCAGTTTGGGGATTTCAACAATGTCGCGCAATCGATTATTGACCAGTATATTTCGTCCAGCGAAGACAAGTGGAAACAACGTTCGCGTCTGACGATGCTTCTGCCCCATGGTTACGAAGGGCAGGGGCCTGAGCATTCGAGTGCGAGGCTCGAACGGTTCCTGCAACTGTGCGCCGCGAACAATTTGTGCGTGTGTTATCCGAGCACTCCGGCGCAGTATTTCCATCTGTTGCGCCGACAGGTACGCGAAGGATTCGAGCGGCCGTTGATTGTGATGACGCCAAAGAGCCTGTTGCGTCTGCCCGCGGCCGGTTCTGCCGTTGAGGAAATTACGAACGGCGGATTTCAGCCGGTCATCAGTGATGTTAATGCCGGCGATCCGAACGCGGTAACGCGAATCGTCTTTTGCAGTGGAAAAGTCTTCTACGATTTGAGTGAAGCGCGAAAGAAGGCAGGCCAAAGTAGCGTGGCTATTGTCCGCGTCGAACAGTTCTATCCGTTCCCGCTATCCGCGATCACCGAAACGACCGCGACCTACGCGAACGCGAACGAACTTATCTGGTGTCAGGAAGAACCGAAGAATATGGGCGCATGGACATTCATGGAAGGGAAGTTTGAGGACCTGGTGCCTGGTGGGGATCAACTACGCTATGTTGGCCGCGCTGAGTCGGCGAGCCCCGCGACCGGAAATTATTCGGTCCACACGCAGGAACAGGAGAAGTTGGTGAGCGAAGCGCTGTTACAGAACCGCGAGCAGTAGCGAGCGGGATCAAAACTCAACTTTTTTCTGAGAGCTTTCGAGCGTCGAACAAGGCGAAAGAAGGTTGCCTCTTTATCCCGCTCGCTACCGCTCGCGGTTCAGTAACTCACTTTCTCATTACCAAAGAGATCAGCAGCGAAAAGATCGTTCCGAACAGCAGCAGACCGATTCCCAAACCCAGGAACGCTGCGGCCACGTTTGTCTCACCTTCCTGTTGCATCAGCTTCGGACCAACCAACTTAAGCAGCAGCGCAAAGTAAAGGCACGTGAGAACTGCGTAGGTCAACGCGATCGATACTCCGGTTCCGAGACCTTGCAGAAACGTAAGCCGATCGCCATTCGCTAAACGTCTTTCTTTGATTCCCAGCATCAGCGCGACAATTGCCGACAGATTGAAGACGGCCAAATCTGCAAACTGCGCGGACTGGCCTTCGATGTGCAGCACGAAATGTTTCAGTGCGACCCATGCGGCGATGATGAGCGTGACTGCGACTCCGTATTTGAGGGCGATTTTCATAGTGGAGCGCAGGCATCTTGCCTGCGGTTCATCCGCAGCTTGCGGGTTGGTAGTTCTACCACAACCAAGTTTGACCGCAAACTTCGGATAGCACGCGCACTCGCCAATCAGTAATATCGCCTCATCAATGGTGAAGAGGTGAAGTAAAATGTTGCAGACGATATCAAACAATCCGGCCGTGATAAGCAATCCCGAACTTTGGAACGCAGTGCTGGCGCGTGACGCCTCGCGCGACGGCAGTTTTGTTTTCGCGGTACGCTCGACCGGAATTTATTGCCGCCCGTCGTGTCCCGCGCGGCGGCCAAATCGTGAGCAGGTTAGTTTCTTCAAACTGCCCGAAGCTGCTGAACAAGCCGGTTTTCGCGCCTGCAAGCGCTGTCACCCGCGACGTGCCCGTGCGAACGATCCGCAAATTGAGCTGGTCCGCCGCATCTGTCACATCATCGACGAACACGACCAGGATTCAGTCACACTCGACAACCTGTCTTCGACCGTCGGCGTAAACGGTCATCATCTGCAACGCACGTTCAAGCAGATCATGGGCATCACACCGCGACAGTACGCGGACTCGCGCAAGCTCGATCGATTTAAGTCCGGCGTCAAAAAGGGCGCCTCGGTCACCGCGGCGATGTACGATGCAGGGTACGGATCCAGCCGGGCTCTGTATGAAAAATCTTCGGCGCAGTTAGGGATGACACCCGCCACCTACGGTCGTGGCGGAAAGGGAATGCGCATCGCCTTTACGATTGCCCATTCGCCGCTGGGACGTTTGCTGGTGGCCGCAACTGAGCGCGGCGTCTGCTCGGTGACGTTGGGTGATTTAGACGCTGAACTTACGCGCGCTCTGTTTGCGGAATACCCAGCCGCGTCGATCGATTCAAAGGACACTTCGATCAGTCCGTCGTTGAACCTTTGGCTTGATTGCGTGCTGGATTCCTTGAAGAGTGAGCATCGCCGTGTCGATCTGCCGATGGATATTCAGGCGACCGCATTCCAGTGGAGAGTTTGGGAAGAATTGCGGCGCATTCCGTTCGGCTCGACACGTTCGTATCAGGAAATCGCCAGGGCGATCGGCCGGCCGAGCGCCGTCCGCGCGGTGGCCCGCGCTTGTGCCAGCAACCGCTTGGCGCTGGTGATTCCGTGCCACCGGGTGATTCGGGAAGACAGGAGTTTGGGTGGATATCGCTGGGGTATTCAGCGCAAAGAGAAATTACTGCAGCGCGAAGCACTCAGCGCTCGCCAGTCTTAGTTGTTCGCTCGTGATTTACTTCAACAGTTTCGCAGTCAGCACAACAATCAACGCCCGATTTCGAATTGTAGCCGTACCGACGACAACCTTTTCGCCGTCGCGGAGGTTGAGGGCTGTTTGAATCCTCGCGCGATCATCGCCTGTCCGTGACGTAAACGCGAAATCCGCGATCTGCATACTTTGCGTGCCACCGGGATTTGGAGTCAATGAGACGGAGCGTATGTAATATTCGTAAGGCATAGACACATTCGGGACCCCGGAATTACCGCTGGACACCTCGGCGGTGCCGTTGCCTTGGAGAACTGACGAAGTTTCGGTTAACCGTTGGACGACGGACGCCGCTAACTCGTAATTCTTATAGTTAAGCGTTCCGCGTAACTCCGCCAGCACATCTTTCAATTCTGCCGGAACGTCCAAACCGGCGCCGCTCACGTTTGACGCCAGTAGCACGTGCATATGCAGTTCGATGTTCGGCTGTGGTGCACCAGGCGTATCCAGCCGCTTGAGCGCTTCTTCGATCGTTGCGATGTTCTCAGGAAAGTCGCGCACAGTCAGCGTCTTGAATTCGGCATTTGGCGTGATGCCCGCGCCCTTGAAGCCGCTGGTGAGTCTGGTAAGCACATTGGCCAGGCTGCTCGGATCGCGATACTTAACTTCGAATACTTTATTTTTAAAACCACTCGCCGTTACGTAATTGTCGGCGGGCGGTTGTGTTGTGGTAGTTGCTTGCGCTAAAGAAGCCGCAGCCATAACCAATATCACGGCGATTATTGAAAATAGGTGTTTCAAGGTCTTAACCATGAGAATTACCTCCTAGATACCTCTCGAATTTGGAGTCGGTGATTTGGCGTCACGAGGAGCGAGCCAGATGATGCGAATGTTCGGATTCTTCGTCTGTATTTCCATTCTCAGCGTCTTCTGCGTATCACCGTTAACTGCGGCGCCCGATGAGATTGAATCATTAGGCGTGGATGTTGTTGGCTGCGCTTGCGGAGCAGACGCTGCGATCATGGCCACTGAACTAGTTCGATCGCGATCGCGAACTTCCGTGCGCTGCATCCGCTTCTGCGGTGGCCGCTGATCCGACAAAGGTTGACTGTTGTTCTCTCGACTTGCAGCTAACGAGAAAGCGGGCAGCGCCGATTGCTTCGGTTGTCCGTTGCCCGCATCCATCTCTTGCGAATTAACCGCTACAGGTTGCTGACCTCTCCGACGATCACTCATGAAATAGATCCCAAGCGCGAAGACGACAAGCAGCACCGCCGTCACGACTGCCCAACCCAAACGAGGCCGAAACCAGGCGCCGATTAATCCGGAAAAAGATGGAGTAGTCGATTCTGTTTCAATCTGTCGCCAAACTACCTGGCGCATTCCCGCAAAGGTTCCCTCGCTAAATTCTGGTGGTGCAAAATCCTCCAGTAGTTGCCGCGTGTCGCGGTATTCGGCGGCGGCATCGGTACATGCAGGACAGGATTGCAAGTGCATAGAAATCCGCCCCGCGGTTCTGGCGTCGAGATCGTGCCCTGCGTACAGCGGCAATAAGCTTTCGACCTGATTGCAGTTCATTGTGACTCCTGCATAGTTTGATGACGGCGACAATAATCTCGAATCTTGCGGCGGGCCGAGCTGATCTGCGAGCGCACAGTTGTCGAGCTGGATTTGAGAATTCGCGCGACCTCCTCAGTCGAATGACCTTCGACATCACGCAAAATGATCGATGCACGCTCTTTGAACGGCAGCATCGCAATAGCCCGGGAGATTAGCTCGCGTCTCTGTGCCTGCAGAAGTGTTTCTTCCGCATCAGCTTGTTCAGCTGGGATCTCCAAAACACTGTCGTTTGGGTCCGCATCAATTGACCTCGTCTGGCTTTGTAGGTGGCGTTTTTTCAAAGTATCACGGCACACGTTTACGGTAATGCGATAGAGCCACGCAAAGAAATCCCGATCCTGTTTGAAGTGGCGGAGATGCTTGTAGACGCGGAGAAACACCTCCTGACAGGCGTCACGCGCATCAGCTTCATTTCCCAGCAGCCGCCAGGACATGGCCATAACTCTCTGTTGCGATTGAATCATGATCTGTTCGAAAGCAGCCGTTTCTCCGGCGGCAGCGCGCTCGATTAGGAGAGCCAGTGGTGTCTGATTTCGCGCCAGGACGTTCCCCTGAAGCTGTATTTCTAGGGCCAGCGCCATGTCTGGATTCCCGCTCGCTCCTTCTAGAATTAGTCGGCCCTCCACTGTCATATACTGCGCAAAACAGGAAAACGTTGAGAAGATTTTTTGGCTTTTGAAGTCTAAGCCGGAAAGACAGGATATTCCACGCGCACGCGTTCGTTAAGTTCCGCCGGGAAGGGAAGGAAAAGCTTTGTTCGCGAAGGCTTTTCCGATTGGACTATCACCGCCGGAATGAACTATCGCAGTCAACGAGAAATAGCTCAGCGACGCCCGCCAAAGATCCATCCACCCGTTCGTCTTTGCTGAACGTAATTCCGGATCCCGAAACCAAATCTCGTGTCGAGTTGGAAATAATTACTTCTCCGCGTTCGCTCACACTTGCGATCTGCCGAGAAATGTCCGGCGCCGGCCCGTTGATCTTGTTACCCGCGACTTCGCACAGTCCCGTGTGAACCCCTATCCGCGTTGCCAAACCACTCTGCCTGCTCGCTTTTGTGATTGCACACGCGCATCGTACTGCTCGAACTGGACCGTCGAAGATCGCAGCAACTTCGTTTTGCTCGTTATCGGCAACCAGGCCTTTGAACCATTCAGTCTCTCTTGCGGCGATCGCGCGCAGGCGCTCGCTGTGATCGGCTGAAAGTTCACTGTCGGCGTTTACCCAAAGAACTGTGGCCAAAACGGTATCGGTTTCTTCCGGACGTTGCAGCTCGGCAAGAAACTTTTGCACTGGTAACAACACAGAATCCTGATCCCCTGCGTAGATCAAGTGATCCTGACCCGGCAGTTCGAGAAATTTCGCCCCCGGAATCCGGGACGCGATGAAGCGGCCCTCTTCTATGCTAGCGTCGCGGTCGTTGATGCGATGCATAACCAGTGTCGGCACCCTAATCGCAGGTAAGACGTCGCGGACGTCAATCAAAGTGTTCATGCGCGCGAGTGCGAGCGCCGCGCGCGGACTGCAACTCCTTCGCTGATAGCTGCCCCACCAGTTACGAAGCTGCGGATCGTCGCTGACACTTGGGGCGATGGTTTCGATTCCAATCGGTCCGCCCCATTCTTTTTCGAGAGCGTCATAGAATCCCTGACGCTCTTCCGGTGTGGGTGCCCAGGGGTAATCTGGATCCCAAACACGCTTGGCAAAAACGCCGAAAGTAATCAGCGCCAGGGTTCGTTCAGGATAGGTGGCCGCAAACAACATTGCCATGTTGCCGCCTTCCGACATGCCGAACACGGCGGCGCGTTCGGAGCCCACCGCTTCCATCACAGCCCTAACATCATCCATTCGCTGTTCGAGCGTCGGCAATTCGCTCGTCTGATCGGAAAGACCCGTGCCGCGTTTGTCGAATAGAATCAGTCGCGAGAACGATGCCAGATGGCGGAAGAAACGAGCGACGATTGGCTGCTCCCAGCCGTATTCGATGTGACTCACCCAACCTTGCACGTAGACAAGATCGATTGGGCCCTCTCCCAAAACCTGATAAGCGATATTAACGTCGCCGCTCTTCGCGTAATGCGTTTCCGGGCGAGCTCCGTCAGCCAGTCCCAGCGTTTCTGTTTGGATAGGAATTGTTGGCGAGTGCGCCGAGCCGAATGTCCTGGTCGGAGCTTCGCTGGTCGCACTGACTATTAAGGGAGTTCCGTCGATCCGACAGAACCTCAGTGTGTCATCAGAATAAGTACTTTGACACTGCGGGCAAACCTTCATCTTAGTCGGAAACGAAATACGCGCACTGAGTTACTTAATCCAGACCGTTTTAATATTCACGAACTCACGAATACCAACCTCACTCAATTCACGACCGTAACCCGAGTGCTTCACCCCACCAAACGGCAGGCGCGGATCGGAAGCGACCATGCCGTTGATGAAGACGGAGCCGGCTTCAATATCCGCAATGAATCGCTGCTGCTCTTTTTGATTGTTGGTCCAGGCGGCTGAACCCAGCCCAAACGTCGTCGCGTTTGCCAACTCAACTGCTTCGTCAATCGTGCTTATTCGAAACAGCGAAGCGACCGGCCCGAAGAGTTCGTCGTAAAAAGCCTTCGCCGCTTTCGGGATCTCCGCGAGCACAGTCGGCTCGTAGAAATTTCCCCGCGCCAGATCACCATCAAGTTTCATTCGCTGACCACCCGTAAGAATCTTTGCTCCCGCCGTCGCACTCTGACTTACCTGTTGATCAAGGTCGTTAAGGATTTGCTCAGTCGCCAGTGGTCCGATGTCAGTCTTTTCATCCAAAGGGTCGCCGGCGCGCAGCTCCTTCATTGCCGCCACGAATTCTCTTTCGAATCGATCGTAAATCTGTTCGTGAATGATGAACCGCTTCGCCGCGATGCATGATTGGCCGGTGTTGATGGTGCGCGCTTTTACAGCTGTAGTTACTGCGTCTTCAAAGTTTGCCGACGGCATGACAATAAAAGGATCGCTGCCGCCCAGTTCGAGCACCGTTTTCTTGATTTGTTTGCCGGCGATGCTGGCGACGCTGCGTCCGGCGGGCTCGCTTCCGGTTAACGTCGCCGCGGCAACACGCGGATCTCCCAGCATGATGGGTACGGCATCAGAGCCAATCAACAGAGTCTGAAACGCGCCTTCCATAAAACCAGCGCGACGAAAGACATCCTCGATGGCCAACGCGCATTGCGGCACGTTCGACGCGTGTTTGAGTAAGCCAACGTTACCCGCCATCAGGGCCGGTGCGGCGAAACGAAAGACTTGCCAGAAGGGAAAATTCCACGGCATGACCGCGAGCACGACACCGATCGGGTTGAACGTAACGAAGGCTTCACCGCCGCCAATGTCGGTCGGCTCGTCGGCCAGATATTCTTGGGCGTGATCGGCGAACCAGTCGCATTGGAAGGCGCATTTCTCAATCTCGGCGCGACCTTCATCGATGGTCTTGCCCATCA
>Ga0207689_10002510_pt1 | contig 17057 bp, 19 predicted proteins | sample KBSMisM52_FD_184312 | JGI IMG/M metagenome (GOLD analysis project Ga0207689, IMG submission 184312) | Miscanthus rhizosphere microbial communities from Kellogg Biological Station, Michigan, USA - KBS Miscanthus M5-2 (SPAdes) (version 2) | ecosystem: Host-associated > Plants > Roots >... | reverse complement strand
GCATCGAATTCCTCGTCGCTGATGTTCATGCCCTCGTGCGCGCTGGCCATGTCGCGCCCGGTATAGACGCAGGGGCCGCCGCTGCGCAGGCACAGCAGCTCGACCAGCCGGGCCTTCAGGTGCGGCATCCCGCCGCTGTCGAAGCGGTGGCTGATGCGCGTATCGGCGGCGATGCGGCCGACGGCGTCGTCGACCACCGCAGTGATTGCGTCGTGGCCGCCGATGCGCTGATAGAGCGTCGGCGTCGGGGCGGGGCCGGTGTCGCGCGTTGCGCAAGCGGCGAGCACGAGCAGTGCCGCCAGTGCAGCAACCATGAACGCCGCCATGCGGGATAGGCGAGGCATGCGGCGCATGCGGTCGATGGGGCCAAGGTCGTCGATCACGCGTGTCGGTCGGAGTGTTGTTTGGCTCGATACTGCGCCTTTCAACAAGGCATGGTCACAGCGTGGCACACGCAAGTATCGCGCGTCACCCATGAGGCGGCGCACCGGCGTCCTGATCGCGTTGGCGCTGCTTGCTGCGTGCGCGCACGTGCCGCCGCCCGGGCTGCGCTTTTCGCAGCCGGTGGTGCTGCTCGGAGAGGTGCACGACAACGCTGCCCAGCACGCGCTGCGCCTGCGCGCCTTCGAGGACTGGCTCGCCAGCGGCGCGCGTCCGGCCCTCGTGATGGAGCAGTTCGACCGCGAGCGCCAGCCGGCGATCGACCGGCTGCGCGCGCAGACGCCGCCGCCGGACGCCGACGCGTTGATCGCCGTGGCCGGCGGCGCCGGCTGGCAATGGCCGCACTACCGCCCGTTCGTCGCGCTGGCCCTGCGCTACGGGCTGCCGATCATCGCCGCCAATGTCTCGCGCGACGAGGGGCGCATCGTGATGCGCGCCGGTCTGGCAGCCACCGGCTTCGACGCCGCGATCCCGCCCGAACTGCTCGACGCGCAGGCGAGCGGCATCGAGGCCAGCCATTGCGGCGCGATCGACGGCGCGGCCGCCCGCCGGCTCGCGCTGGTCCAGGTGGCGCGCGATCAGGCCATGGCCGCGGCGATCGAGGCCCATGCCCGGCGCGGCGTGCTGCTGCTGGCGGGCAACGGCCATGTGCGGGCCGACATCGGGGTGCCGCGCTGGCTGTCGTCGGCGACCCGTGCGCGCAGCGAGGCCATCGGCCTGCTCGAGGACGGCGCCGCCGACCCCGGCCGCTTCGACCACGTCGTCGTCACCGAGGCGCAGCCGCGGCCCGACCCGTGCGAGGCGATGCGGCGCTGACCTCCGCTCGCGATCCATGTCGCCCGGCGCCGCGCCGGCCACCGCCCGCGGCGGCTTGCGTCATCGTGGCCGGCCGAGCTGCTGCCCGACCCATGCGACCAGCTGCGCCGCCGGCACCGCGCCCGACAGCCGCGCGAGCTCGGCACCGCGCTCGAACAGGATCAGCGTCGGGATGCTGCGTATGTTGTAGCGCGCGCTGGCCGCCGGTGCGGCGTCGCTGTCGACCTTCGCGAAGCGCACCCGCGGCAGCTGCTGCGCCGCGGCGGCGAAGTTCGGCGCCATCGCCTTGCACGGGCCGCACCAGTCGGCCCAGAAGTCGACGAGCACCGGCAGCTCGGTGCGGGCGATGAAGCCCGGCAGCGCGGTGTCGCTCAGCGCGAACGGCGCGGCCGCCATCAGCGCCGCGCTGCAGCGCCCGCAGACCGGTGCGTCCGCCAGGCGTTCGTCGGGGATGCGGTTGGTGGTGCCGCATGCAGGGCAGACGAGGTGCATCGCAGGGCTCCTTTCGATCTCGTGTCAATCGGCGCCGTTGTCCACCGGCAGTGCATGGGCGCGCCAGCGCAGCATGCCGCCGGCGAGGTTGGCGACCGCATCGAAGCCCGACTTGCCGAGCAGCACCGCGGCCTGGGCCGAGCGCGTGCCGGAGCGGCAGATCGTGACGATCGGGCGATCGGGCGCGAGCTCGCCGGTGCGCGCCGGCAATTGCGACAGCGGGATCAGCCGTGCGCCTGGGATGTGGCCGAGCGCATCGGTGAACTCGCGTGGTTCGCGCACGTCGATCAGCTGGACCTCGCGGCTGCGCTCGGCGAGCGCCTCGGGCTGGATCTCCCAGATGCCGCCGAAGGTGTAGGCCAGCGGCGCCCACAGCGGCTCCTGCGGCAGCGCGTCGCCCGACTCGGGCTGGCCGCAGCGCAGGTTCGCCGGCACCGCGATGTCGATCAGCTTCGGGTGCGGCAGCGCGAGGTTGTTCATGTAGCCGGTGAAGTCGGATTCGTCGCTGTCGCCGCCGAGGCGCGGGTTGAAGCGCCGTTCCTCGGCGACGCTGGTGACCGTGATGCCGCGGTAGTCGTGCGCCGGGTAGAGCAGGCAGCTCTCCGGCAGCGCCAGGATCTGCTGCTGCACCGAGCGGTACAGCTGCGCCGGGCTGCCCTGCTGGAAGTCGGTGCGCCCGCAACCGCGGATCAGCAGGCTGTCGCCGGTGAAGGCCATGCTCTGGTCGTCGAGCACGTAAGTCAGGCAGCTGGCGGTGTGCCCGGGCGTGGCGCGCACCTCGAGGTGGCGGTGGCCGAAGCGAACCTGGTCGCCGTGCTTCAGCAGCTGGTCGGCGTTGGCCACGCCCGACGCTTCGGCCAGCATGATGCGGCTGCCGCAGCGCTGTTTCAGCAGCCAGGCGCCGGTGACGTGATCGGCGTGGACGTGCGTGTCGAGGCTCGCGCTCAGCGTCAGGCCGAGCTCGCGCAGCAGCGCGGCGTCGCGGCGCACGTGCTCGAACACCGGGTCGATCAGCACCGCCTCGCCCGAGGCCGCATCGCCGAGCAGGTAGGTGTAGGTCGACGAGGTCGCATCGAACAGCTGGCGGAACACGAGCATGGCAGTCTCCTGGCGGACATCGACAAACCGGGGCCGGGCTGAACCCTCCGCGCGGCTCGGCCGCTTCAGCGCGGCGCCAGCCAGCGGTCGTGGACCAGCATGCCCGCCAGCATCGCCACGCCGAAGATCCAGGCCGCGCCGAGGCCGCCGCCCATCGCGACCAGTGCCGGCCCGGGGCAGAAGCCGGCAATGCCCCAGCCGGCGCCGAACAGCATGCCACCGATGACCAGGCGCCGGTCGATCAGCGTGCTCGACGGCAGCTCGATGCGCTCGCCGGACCACGAGGTCGTGCGGCGTTTCGCAGCCGCGAACGCGAACGCGCCGACCGCGATCGCGCCGGCCATCACCAGCGCGAGGCTCGGATCCCAGGCGCCGGCGACGTCGAGGAAGCCCTTGACCTTGGCCGGGTTCGTCATGCCGCTGCCGATCAGCCCGAGGCCGAAAAGCAGGCCGCTGAAGAAGGCGAATGCGCCGTTCATCATCGCCCCCGATCAGCCGATGAGGTGGCGAAGCGCGAACACCGTCGCCATGCCGGTGCCCATGAACGCCAGCACGTTGACCAGCGAGCGCAGCGACAGCCGGCTCAGCCCGCATACGCCGTGCCCGCTGGTGCAGCCGTTGCCCATGCGCACGCCGACGCCCACCAGCAGCCCGGCGGCCACCAGGCCGAGCCCGCCGACGTCGACCGTCACCGCCGGCAGCGGCGCGAACAGCCGCCACAGCCACGGCGCCAACAGCAGGCCGGCGAGAAACAGCAGCCGGGTGCGCTCGGGCGCGAGGCCGGTGCCGCCGAGCACCGCCCGCAGCGGGCTCGCGACGATGCCCGCGATGCCGGCGACGCGGCCGTTGCCGAGCACGAACAGCGCGGTGGCCAGGCCGATCAGCAGGCCGCCGAGCAACGCACTCCAGGGGGTGAACAGGGGCCAGGCGATCGTCATGAGGGGCGGCGACGGTAGGTGAGTGGCATTGTGCGCCGGGGCGGGCGCGGGGGCGAACGACGGCGGGTAATCCCGGATCACCGGCGCGTCGATGTCCGCATAATATCAGTTTAGGCGGATATGCGAATACATATCTTTATGAATGCCGGGCCGCCGCCGGCGAAGGAGGGTCGCTTGGACTCCGAATGCAACCGGCCGGGGCGCCTGCTCAGGGCGCCCGAGAACTTCCTCGACGCGGCTGGCGTGCGCGCGGTCGTCGCGCAGGCCGGGCAGGGCCGGCGCGACTTCATCCGCGGCGCGTTCGCCGCGGCCGTGGCGGCCGGCGCGGCCACGGCGCCGCGGGCGCATGCCGCCGAAGACGCCGCCTCGGCAATGGCGGGCGGCGATCCGGCCATGCTGACGCTGCCGGCGCACAGCACCGGCCTGGGCCAGCCAGTCGCGACCGACGGCTACGGTCGTCCGTCGAAGCACGAGGCCAACGTGCAGCGCCGGCGCAGCCCCGGGCTGACGCAGACCGGCCAGTCGTCGGTGTCGTTCGCGCCGCTGCAGTCGCTGTTCGGCATCGTCACGCCCAGCGGGTTGCATTTCGAGCGCCATCACCAGGGCTGGTGGGACGTCGACCCGACCGGCCACCGCCTGATGATCAACGGTTCCGATGCGCGGATCGTCAAGACGCCGCGCGTGTTCACCCTGGACGACCTGATGCGGCTGCCCTCGGTGTCGCGCTTCCACTTCATCGAGTGCGGCGCGAACACCGGCATGGAGTGGGGCAACGTCGCGGTGCCGACCTGCCAGTACACCCACGGCATGCTCAGCTGCAGCGAGTTCACCGGCGTGCCGCTGCGCCTGCTGCTCGAGATGTGCGGCGTCGATTTCCGCCGCGGCCGCTTCGTGCTCGGCGAAGGCGCCGATGGATCGTCGATGACGCGCACCGTGCCGATGGAACTGGTCGAGAGCGGCGAGGTCTTCGTCGCCTACGGCCAGAACGGCGAGATGCTGCGGCCCGAGAACGGCTACCCGCTGCGCCTGGTCGTGCCCGGTGTGCAGGGCATCAGCTGGGTCAAGTACCTGCGCCGCATCGAAGTCGGCGACCAGCCCTACGGCAGCAAGGACGAGACGCTGCACTACGTCGACCTGATGCCCGGCGGCCAACACCGCCAGTACACGAGCACGCAGGAGTGCAAGAGCGTGATCACCGCGCCCTCGGGCGGCCAGCGGCTGCAGGGCACCGGCTTCTACGGCATCAGCGGGCTGGCGTGGTCGGGGCGCGGCGCGGTGCGGCGCGTCGACGTCTCGGTCGACGGCGGGCGCAACTGGCGCAGCGCGCGGCTCGAATCGCCGGTGCTGTCGAAATGCCTGACGCGCTTCAACCTCGACTGGGTCTGGGACGGCCGGCCGGCGCTGCTGCAGAGCCGCGCGATCGACGCCACCGGCTACGTCCAGCCGAACACCCGCCAGCTGCGCGCGGTGCGCGGCACGCGCTCGATCTATCACAACAACGCGATCCAGACCTGGCGGGTCCAGGAGAGCGGCGAGGTCGACAATGTCCAGCTGTCGTAACCCCGCCCGTGCCGCGATCGCCGCGGCCCTGGTGTGTGCCGGCGCCGCGCAGGCGCAGGGCCGCTATCCGCAGATCGGCCGCGCCGCGACGCCGCAGGAGATTGCTGCCTGGGACATCGACGTGCGCCCCGACTTCAAAGGCCTGCCGAAGGGCGCGGGCTCGGTGGCCCAAGGCATGGCGGTCTGGGAGGCGAAGTGCGCGTCGTGCCACGGCGTCTTCGGCGAAAGCAACGAGGTGTTCAGCCCGATCGTCGGCGGCACCACGGCCGACGACATCCGCAGCGGCCACGTCGCGCGCCTGGACGACCGCAGCTTCCCCGGGCGCACGACCTTGATGAAGCTGTCGACCGTGTCGACGCTGTGGGACACCATCCGCCGCGCGATGCCCTGGACGGCGCCGAAGTCGCTGACGACCGACGAGGTCTACGCGGTCACCGCCTACATCCTGAACCTGGGCGGCATCGTGCCCGACGACTTCAGCCTGTCGGACGCGAACATCGCCGAGGTGCAGAAGCGGTTGCCGAATCGCGCCGGCATGACGACCGCGCACGCGCTGTGGCCGGGCGCCGGCGGCCGCGTGCGGCCCGACGTGAATGCGACGGCGTGCATGACGAACTGCGGGCCGGCGCCGGCGATCGCCTCGGTGCTGCCGGCCTTCGCCCGCAGTGCGCACGGCAACCTGGCCGAGCAGAACCGCCGGGTCGGAGCCCAACACGGCATCGACACCGCCAGCGGCGGCGCCAAGGCCGCGGGCGGCGACGGCGGCGGCGCGCAGGCCCTGGCGCTGGCGCAGAAATACAGCTGCGTCGCTTGCCACGGCGTCGAGCACCGGATCGTCGGCCCGGCCTTCCGAGAGGTCGCAACCAGGTACGCCGGCCGGGACGACGCGGTCGCCTACCTGGCGGGCAAGATCCGGTCGGGCGGCTCCGGCATCTGGGGCGCCGTTTCGATGCCGGCGCAGCCGCTGGTCGACGCCGATGCGCGGACCATCGCACAATGGCTGTCCGACGGCGCGCCGAAGTAAGCCCGAACCGAGGGTCGGCCCGGATCACGCCCGCGCGCCGCATTAATTAGTCTATGCAGATACAGGAGTGTTCGATGCCCACCCGCCGTGACATGCTCTTCCATTCGGCCAAGGTCGCGATGCTGCTCGGCGCGGCCGGCATGCTGCCGATGTCGGCGCAGGCACAGGCCGCCTACAACGCCGCTGCGTTCGACGCCAAGTCGATGCCCGATCTGCTGAAGGTGCTCGGCGCCGCCGCGCCCGCCGAAAGCAAGGACGTGACCCTGACCGCGCCCGACATCGCCGAGAACGGCGCGGTCGTGCCGGTCGGCGCCGCGACGACCTTGCCCGGGGTCAAGCGCATGCTGCTGCTGGTCGAGAAGAACCCGTCGGTCCTGACCGCCGCGTTCGACGTCTCCGATGCGATCGACGCCAGCTTCACGACGCGCGTCAAGATGGGCCAGTCGTCCGACATCTACGCGATCGCGGTGATGAACGACGGCAAGCTGCTGTACGCGAAGAAGGAAGTCAAGGTCACCCTCGGCGGCTGCGGTGGGTGAGCCCGGACGAAGAACAGTCCCTGCGGACTGTTCTTCGCCTGGCGAACCGGCCGAGCTGTGCGAGGCCGTGGGTGCGAGGCACAGCCCGGTCCTGGCGAACCGGCCGAGCTCTGTGAGGCACATGGGTGCGAGCCCAAACTGGAATTCCGAAGGAGATTGAACATGGCAGATCCGATGCGCATCCGCGCGCAAGCCGCGGGCGACAAGGCCACCGTGCGGGTGCTGATGGCCCACGAGATGGAGACCGGCCAGCGCAAGGACGCGGCCGGCAAGGTCATCCCGGCCTGGTACATCCAGCAGGTCACGGCGCAGCACAACGGCAAGACCGTGCTGACGGCCCAGTGGGGCCCGGCGGTGTCGAAGAACCCGTTCCTGCAGTTCAGCATCAAGGGCGCGAAGGCCGGCGACAAGGTCGGCATCGCGTGGGTCGACAACCGCGGCGACCAGCGCAGCGATGAAGCCACCGTGTCCTGACCCGGCCATGAAGGCACTTCTGATCGTCATCGCGTTGTGCGTGTCGGCCTGCGGCGCGCTGGCGCAGGGCAAGTCGACCGCCGACGGCATCGCCGAGTACCGCAAGATGCTCGAAGACGGCAACCCCGCGGAGCTGTTCGAGGCCAAGGGCGAGGGCCTGTGGAAGCAGAAGCGCGGGCCGAGGAACATGTCGCTCGAGCAGTGCGACCTCGGCAAGGGCCCGGGCCAGGTTCGCGGCGCCTTCGTCGAGCTGCCGCGCTACTTCGCCGACACCCGCAAGGTGCAGGACCTCGAATCGCGTCTGCTGACCTGCATGGAAACGCTGCAAGGCTTCGACGCCGGCGAGATCGCGAAGACGCCGTTCGGCCGCGGCGAGCAGCTGACCCTGGAAGCGCTGGCGGCCTGGATCTCGGCCGAGTCGCGCGGCCAGCGGTTCAACCTGCCGCAGGGCCATGCACAGGAGCGCATGAGCTACGAACTCGGCAAGCGCGCGTTCTTCTACCGGGCCGGCCCGCACGACTTCGCCTGCGCGTCGTGCCACGGCGAGGCCGGCAAGCGCATCCGCCTGCAAGACCTGCCCAAGCTCACCGTGAACCCCGGCGACGGCGTCGGTTTCGCCGCGTGGCCGGCGTACCGCGTCAGCAACGGCGAGATGTGGAGCATGCAGCGGCGCCTGAACGACTGCTTCCGCCAGCAGCGCTTTCCGTATCCCGGCTATGCCTCCGACCTGACGATCGCGCTGGGCGTCTACATGGGCGTCAATGCGAAGGGCGCCGAGTCGATCGCGCCGGCCCTGAAGCGCTGAAGAAAGCACCGACATGCACATCCAAAGACGAACCGGCCGGGCCGCTGCGCTCGGCGCGCTGATCGTGCTCGCGGGCTGCGCCGCACCGGCGCCGGTGCCCGACTACGACGCGCTGCTGGCCGAGATGCTGAAGGCGTCGTTTCGCGACCAGGGCATCGCGACGGTGGATCGGCTGAAGCAGGATGCGTCGAACGCCGAGTGCTCGAAGGCGCTGGGCAACGGCCTGCCCGAGGCGACCGCGAAGGCGATCGAGGCGGCGAACCTGAAGACCGTGAAGATGCCGGCCGACGGCCGCTTCATCGGCGACTGGAAGGAAGGCGAGAAGCTCGCCCAGAACGGCCGCGGCATGACCTGGACCGATGCGTCGACCGCGACCAGCGCGAACGGCGGCAACTGCTACAACTGCCACCAGATCAGCCCGGGCGAGATTTCGTACGGCACGATCGGCCCGAGCCTGACCCGTTACGGCAGGAACCGCGGCGTCGCCGATCCGGCCGACCCGGCGTCGCGCGCGATCGTCGAGTACACCTGGACCAAGCTCTACAACGCGAAGGCGACGAACGCCTGCTCGGGCATGCCGCGCTTCGGCCACGCGGGGCTGCTCGACGAGGCCCAGCTGAAGAACCTGATGGCGTTGCTGCTCGACCCCAAGTCGATCGTCAACCAGTAGCGTGGATGCGGCGCCGCCGCGCGCCCCCGGCGGCCGCGCCATATCATTGATTGCTGAACCATGAATCTATCGAAGCGCGAGTTCCTGCAGGTGCTCGGCGCCGCGGCGGCGGCCGGCATGGGCCTGGCGCGGTATGCCGATGCCGACGCGGCGACCGCGCAGCGCGGCCTGTACGAGCTGGCGCCGTTCGGCAACGTGTCGTTCCTGCACCTGACCGACTGCCATGCGCAGCTCAGGCCGGCCTACTTTCGCGAACCCAGCGTCAACATCGGCGTCGGCGCGATGCGCGGACAGCTGCCGCACCTGACCGGCGAATCGCTGCTGAAGGTGGCGGGGGTGCCGCCCGGCACCGAGATCGCGCATGCGCTGAGCTGCCTCGATTTCGAGACCGCGGCGCGCCGCTACGGCAAGGTCGGCGGCTTCGCGCACCTCGCCACGCTGATCAAGCGGCTGAAGGCGAGCCGCCCGGGTGCGCTGCTCCTCGACGGCGGCGACACCTGGCAGGGCTCGGCGACCGCGCTGTGGACGAACGCGCAAGACATGGTCGAGGCCGGCAAGCTGCTCGCGGTCGACGTGATGACCGGCCACTGGGAGTTCACCTACGGCATGGTGCGCGTCAAGGAGATCGTCGACCACGATTTCGCCGGCCGCATCGATTTCGTCGCGCAGAACGTCAAGACCAGCGACTTCGGCGACCCGGTGTTCAAGCCCTACGTGATGCGCGAGATCAACGGCGTGCGCTGCGCGATCATCGGCCAGGCCTTCCCGTACACGCCGATCGCGAACCCGCGCTACCTGGTCGCCGACTGGAGCTTCGGCATCCAGGACGAGAACCTGCAGAAGATGGTCGACGAGGCCCGCGCGAAAGGTGCGCAGGTCGTCGTCGTGCTGTCGCACAACGGCATGGACGTCGATCTGAAGATGGCCACACGGGTGCGCGGCATCGATGCGATCTTCGGCGGTCACACGCACGACGGCGTGCCGGTCGCGGTGCCGGTCGCGAATGGGGGGAATACGGCGGGCGGCAAGACGCTGGTCACGAACGCCGGCAGCAACGGCAAGTTCCTCGGCGTGATGGATTTCGACGTGAAGGGCGGCCGGGTCGTCGATTTCCGCTACCGGCTGCTGCCGGTGTTCGCGAACCAGCTTCCCGCCGACCCGGCGATGGACGCGCTGATCACGCGCGTGCGCGAACCGTACGAGGCGCGGCTGGCGGAGAAGCTCGCGGTCAGCGACGGGCTGCTGTACCGGCGCGGCAACTTCAACGGCTCGTGGGACCAGCTCATCTGCGATGCGCTGATGGACGTGCAGGGCGCCGAGATCGCGTTCTCGCCGGGCTTTCGCTGGGGCACGACCCTGCTGCCGGGCGACACGATCACGCGCGAGCTGATGATGGACCAGCTCGCGATCACCTACCCGTACGCCACCCTGACCGAGATGAGCGGCGCGACGATCAAGACCGTGCTCGAGGACGTCGCCGACAACCTGTTCAACCCCGATCCGTACTACCAGCAGGGCGGCGACATGGTGCGTGTCGGCGGCCTGGCCTACAGCTGCGATCCGGCGCAGAAGATGGGGGCGCGCATCGGCGAGCTGCGGCTGAACGGCAAGCCGATCGATGCCGACAAGACCTACAAGGTGGCCGGCTGGGCGCCGGTCGCCGAAGAAGCCAAGACCGCGCCGGGGGTCAAGCCGGTGTGGGACCATCTCGAGACCTGGCTCAAGGCGCAGGGCGGGCGCGTCAAGCCGCGTGTGCTGAACACGCCGCGGCTGGTCGGCGTGCAGGGCAATCCGGGCCTGTCGGTGGGCGAGCCGTCATCAAGGAGTTGATCATCATGCGAGCATGGAAAGCAGCGGCCAGCCTGATGCTGGGTCTGGTTCTCGGCCTCGGCGCGGCCAGCGCGATGGCGCAGGACAAGGTCGTCTACCACTTCGACGACAGCGCCGCGCAGGCGCTCAAGGGGCTGCGAAACATCAAGAACCACCTCGACAGCGACCCGAGCGCGCAGATCACCGCGGTGACGCACGCGAACGGCGTCGACTTCCTGATGACCGACGCAATGGACCGCAACGGCAACCCGTACGAGATCGCGGTCCAGGAGCTGGTGCGCCGCGGCGTCAAGTTCGAGGTCTGCGAAATCACGTTGACGAACCGCAAGCTGAAGAAAGACCAGTTCATCGCCGAGGCCAGCTTCACGACGTCGGGCGTGGTGCGCCTGGCCAAGCTGCAGCACCAGGGCTTCGCCTACATCAAGCCCTGAGTCGCGCCGCCGGTCCCGCCGCGCTGCGGCACCGGTTCCGACATGAAACGACGATTCGCATCGATCCTGTTCGGGCTGGTGCTCGGCCTCGCGCACGCGGGTCTCGGTGCCGCCGACGGGCCAGCGCCGCTGCAGGCGCAGCGCATCGCCGACGATGTCTGGGTCATGCAGGGCGAGACGGCGCTCGGCTCGCCGGCGAACCGAAACTTCATCTCGAACGCCGGCTTCGTGATCACCGATGACGGCGTCGTCGTCATCGATGCGCTGGGCGCGCCGGCGCTGGCGAGCGAGATGATCGACGCGATCCATCGCCTGACGCCGCTGCCGATCCGCGCCGTGATCGTCACGCACTACCACGCCGACCACATCTACGGGCTGCAGGCGTTCAAGGCGGCGGGCGCGACGATCCTCGCGCACGCGGCCGGGCGCGACTACCTCGGCTCCGACGCCGCGCTGCGCCGCCTCGAGGCGAGCCGCACGGAGCTGGCGCCGTGGATCGACGCGCAGACCCAGCTCGTCGGCGCCGACCGCTGGCTGGCCGCCGACGAGACGCTGCGCGTCGGCGGGGTCGAGTTCCGCATCCGCCATGTCGGGCCGGCGCACACCGCCGAGGACCTGGTGGTCCATGTCCCGCAGCACGGCGTACTGTTCGCCGGCGACCTGGTGTTCCGCGGCCGCATCCCGTTCGTCGGCCAGGCCGACAGCCGGCAGTGGATCGCGGCGCTCGACCGGCTGATCGCGCTGCGGCCGGCCGTGATGGTCCCGGGCCATGGCCCGATCTCGACCGAGCCGGTCGCCGATCTGGCGCTGACGCGCGACTACCTGGTCCATCTGCGCCAGACGATGGCCGAGGCGGCGGCCCGTCTCGAACCCTTCGACGAGGCCTATGCCAAGGCCGACTGGTCGCGCTTCGAGCACTTGCCGCTGTTCCGCGCGGCCAACCGCATAAACGCGTTCAACACCTACCTGCTGATGGAGCAGCAGGGCGGGCGCTGAGGATCACTCGGCCGGCGCTGCGGCGGTGGCGCACGCATCCGGCCGGCCGAGGTTCGCTTGAAATATCGGTTGATGCGAATAGAATCCAAACGATTCGAGTCTGTCGGGGCGTCCCATGAGCACGATGAGCAATGAAGACCAGGTCTTCGAGTCGGTCGCCGAGCTGTTCGCGGTGCTGTCGACCCCGATCCGATTGAAGATCATCAGCGCGGTCTGCAACGGCGAGAAGAACGTCTCGGAGCTGCTCGCCGAAATCGACACCACGCAGCCGAACATGTCGCAGCACCTGAGCACGCTGTATCGCAGCGGCGTGCTCGCCAAGCGCCGCGAAGGCACCCAGATGTACTACCGGCTGCAGAGCGAACGCGTCTCGACCCTGTGCCGCGCGGTCTGCACGCAGGTCGCGATCGAGCTCGACGGCAGCGCCAAGCTGAGCCCCGCCGACCGGCTGGTGCCGGCGATGCACCGCTGAGGCGCGTACAGCGCCGGGCGCACGGGCCGCGGTGCCTGGCGCCGGTCGAGCCGCTTCAAATCCAGATCCTTCAGACCGGCGCGCGCCGGCGCAGCGGCCACTTCAGCAGGCCCGTCGCCAGCGCCGTGCCGGCCAGGATGACGGCGCAGCCGAGCAGCATCGCGGGCGTGACCGGTTCGCGCAGGAACAGCCAGCCCCACAGCACCGCGAATGCCGGCAGCAAAAAGGTCACCGCGATCGCGTTCGCCGGGCCGACATTTGCAATCAGCCGGAAGTACAGCACGTAGGCGATGCCGGTGCACAGCAGCGCGAGCAGGCCGGCGCTCCACCACGCCGTCGGCGACGGCATCGCTGGCGGCCACCACCACAGCGCCGGCAACGCCAGCACGAGTGCCGCCGACAGCTGGCTGCCGGCCGCGACCGCCATCGGTGCGACACCCGCCAGGTAGCGCTTCGTCAGGTTCGCGGACCCACCGTACAGCAGCGCCGCCGCGAGGCACGCGACGATCGCCCCGCCCGACCCGTCGGCCTTTAAGCCGGCGCCGTGGCTCGCATTGCTCCAGACCAGCCCGAGCACGCCGCCGAAGCCGATCACCAGGCCGAGCACGCGTGCCGGCGTCAGGCGGTCGTTCAGCCACGCCCACGCGATCAGCGCGCCGAACAGCGGCGACGCCGCATTGAAGATCGACGATAGCCCGGCGGTGATCGACAACGCGGCGTAGCTGTAGCACAGGAACGGCAGCGCCGAGTTCGTCACGCCGACGATGAAGATCATGTGCCAGTGGCGCTGCAACTCGCCGAACTGGCCGCGCCAGGCGAGACACGGCAGCAGGAACAGCGCGCCGCCGCCGACCCGCACCGCGGTCAACGCGACCGGTCCGAACTCGGCCGCGCCCAGGCGCATGAACAGGAACGATGCGCCCCACAGCGCGGCGAGCGCGAGCAGTTCGCTGACATCGGAGCTTCGCATGGTGTCCGTGGCTCGGTGGTTTGGTGGCGTGCCGCGGCGGTTCAGAGGCCGAGAGGCACTTGGTGATCGGCACGCTGCGGCGTGCCGATGAGCGAGTCGCCTGCGCTGCGCAATTTCAACGGCGCAACGCTCCGGCGACTCAAGCCGCGATCGCCGCGTGTTCCAGCGCGAGCAGCGCGCGCTTGCGGTCGACGCCGCCGGCGTAGCCGGTCAGCGCGCCATCGCTGCCGACGACGCGGTGGCACGGCACGATCACCGACACCGGATTGCGCCCGACCGCCGCGCCGACCGCACGCACCGCGGTGGCGACGCCGAGCGATCGTGCGAGCTCGCCGTAGCTGCGCGTGCCGCCGCTCGGGATCGCCAGCAGCGCCTGCCACACCGCGCGCTGGAACGCCGTGCCCTGCAGGTCGAGCGGCACGTCGAACGCGACGTCGTCGCCGCTGAAGTACGCATGCAGCTGATCGGCGGCGCGGCGCAGCAGCGCATCGTCGGGCCGGCGCAGCGCGATCAGCGGCGCCGGATGGTGCTTCTGGCCGTCGAACCAGGCGCCGGCCAGGCCGCGCGGCGTGCGCGCGAGCAGCAGCCGGCCGAGCGGCGTCGCAACCGTGGTCTGGGCGGTGCAGGCGAGCGCGATGGCCGCCAGGGTCGGAGCGGAGCGGGTGTTGATCATGGTGTCTTCTCCAAGGGTGCGAGGGTGTTCCACAGGCGCAGCACGGCATACGCGCGCCACGGCTGCCAGCGCTGCGCATGCGCTTCGACGTCGCGCTGCGAGCGTGTGTCGAAGAGCCGCTGCATGGCCTTCAGCACGGCCACGTCATTGGGCGGGAAGGCGTCGGGCCAGCCGAGCGCGCGCATCGCGATGTAGTGCGCGGTCCACGGCCCGATGCCGGGCAGCGCACAAAGGCGCTCGATCAGCGGCTCGGCGCGCGCCCGCGGCGCGAGCCGCGGCGCGATGTCGGGCCAGGCCTGCGCGAGCGCGACCAGCGCCGCCGCGCGGGTGCGGACGATGCCGAGCTCGGCGATGCGCTCGATCGCGGCGCTGGCGAGCGCGGCCGGCTGCGGGAAGGCGCGCGTCACCTCAGGCCAGGGCGTGGCCAGCGGCATGCCGAAGCGCTCGACGAGGCGCCGTGCCAGCGTGCGCGCCCCGGCGACCGTGACCTGCTGGCCGAGCACCGCGCGCACCGCGAGCTCGAATGCATCGATGCTGCCCGGCAGGCGCAGCCCCGGCTCGCCGGGCAATGCGGCGAGCGCCGTGTCGATCGCATGCGGCATCGCATCCAGATCGAGCCAGCGCCGCACCGCGGCGACGATGCGGCCGCTCGCACCGGCCAGCGCCGGCGCGAAGCGCAGGTGCACGAGCGGCGCGTCCGCGGCGAACTCGATCTCGACCCAGCCGTCGACCGGCGCGACCGCACCGGCGCGCAGGCTGCGCCGGACGCGCCGGCCCTCGACCGCCTCGACACCGGGAATCGCGCGCTGCGCGATGAAGCGCAGCAGCGCCGCGACGTCGTAGGGCGCGCGGTACGCGAGTTTGACGCTGACCTGCGCGTCGCTGCCGAGTTCGTCGAACTCGCGTTCGCCGCGCAGGCGGCTCGGGCTCATGCGGTAGCTCTCGACGAAGGCCGCGTTGAAGCGGCGCAGGCTGTTGAAGCCGCTCGCGAGCGCGACCTGCGCGACCGGCAGCTGCGTGTCGGTCAGCAGCTGCTTCGCGAGCAGCAGGCGGCGCGTCTGCAGGTACTGCAGCGGCGTCACGCCATGCTCGGCCTGGAAGATGCGGCGCAGGTGCCGGTCGCTGACGCCGAGGCGTGCTGCGACGTCCACCAGGCTCGTCGCATCGCCGCTGGCGGCGTGCTCGTCGAGCGCATCGGCGGCCTGGCGCGCGAGCGTGCGCGACGCGTCCATCACGGTCCACGGCAGGCCCGGGCCGGGCGCGATCTCGGGGCGGCATTTCATGCACGGCCGGAACGCCGCGGCCTCGGCCTGGGCCGGCGTCTGGAAGAAGCGGCAGTTCTGCGCGCGCGGTGTGCGCACGCGGCAGATCGGCCGGCAGTAGATCCCGGTCGAGGTGACGCCGACGAACAGCCGGCCGTCGAAGCGCGCATCGCGGGCCGTGATGACCTGGTACGCGGCGGCGTGATCCATCGGGGCGAAAGCGGTGTCCATGGCGACGATTATGGGCAGCGCGGCGAATCGGACTCGCCGTTTTCGGACACGTCCCGGCGCGTGTCGGGGTCGCGCTCGCGTTGGTCACGCGCCGTTCGGCGCCCGCGGCGAGGTGGGTCAGTCCGGCGAGAACTTGCCGTGGCGACCCGCGCCGGCGGCGAAGCGCTGCGCGCCGTCGACCGATTCGCCGGAGTTCAAGGTCTGCAGGCCCAGCGCGAACTCCTGTGCGAGCGCGTCGACCAGCGGCAGGCCATGCTGCGCGCGCACGCTCGCGCGGTCGCTGCGCAGGCAGCGCTGCGGCAGCGCCGCGATCTGATGCGCCAGTGCGCGCGCCGCCGCCAGCGCCTCGCCGGGCGGCACGACGCGGTTCACGAGGCCGAGCGCGAGCGCCTCGTCGGCGCCGACCGGGCGGCCGGTCAGGATCAGGTCGAGCGCGCGGCTTTCGCCGATCAGGCGCGGCAGGCGCACCGTGCCGCCGTCGATCAGCGGCACGCCGAAGCGGCGGCAGAAGACGCCGAAGACGGCGGTGCTGGCCGCGACGCGCAGGTCGCACCACAGCACGAGCTCGAGCCCGCCGGCGACCGCATGGCCTTCGACCGCGGCGATCACCGGCTTGCTCAGGGCGAGACGCGTCGGGCCCATCGGGGCGTCGGCCTGCATGTCGCGGTGCAGCGGGTTCGCGCGAGAGCCGGGCGTGTCGAACCCGCCGGCGACCGCCTTCAGGTCGGCACCGGCGCAGAACTGGCCGGACGCGCCGGTCAGCACCGCGACGCAGGCCTGCGCATCGGCATCGAATTCGCGGAACGCCTGCGCGAGCGCATGCGCTGTCGGACCGTCGACCGCGTTGCGCGCCGCGGGGCGAGCGATCGTGATTGTCCAGACCGCGTCGCCGCGTTCGACCCTGACGGCGCTCATGGGGTGTGCAGCACCAGCGCGACCGTCTGCGCCGCGAGCTGATCGAGGTCGACGCGCTTGGCCGAGCGCGCGGACTTCGATGCGGCGCGGTACCAGGTCGCCGAGAAGTTGATCGCGCCGAGGATCATCAGGCGCGCCAGTTTCGCGTCGGCGTGCAGCAGGCCCTGGTCGTGCAGGTCGTCGAGCGTGCGTTGCCAGATCGCGTCGTAGCGGTCCTTCAGCTCGATGATCCGGCGCTTGTATTGCGCCGGCAGCGAGCGCCAGTCGTACAGCATCACCGGGATGAAATCGCTGCCGCTGTCGTGCAGGATGCCGTAGTGCGTGCGCACCAGCCGGTGCAGCCGTTCGGTGGCCGGCAGCGCGGCATCGTCGAGGGCGGTCTGGGTGCGCTCGAGGCCGAGCCGAAGGCCTTCTTCCATC
>Ga0207689_10002507_pt1 | contig 17060 bp, 17 predicted proteins | sample KBSMisM52_FD_184312 | JGI IMG/M metagenome (GOLD analysis project Ga0207689, IMG submission 184312) | Miscanthus rhizosphere microbial communities from Kellogg Biological Station, Michigan, USA - KBS Miscanthus M5-2 (SPAdes) (version 2) | ecosystem: Host-associated > Plants > Roots >... | reverse complement strand
AGGGCAGATTAAGGTGACGGATGCGATGTTCCAATAAAACGTGGAACTTAGTACTTTGTGCTTAGTACTTGGTTCCTAATTTTTTGTTTCCTTCTACTCACGAGGAACCTCACATGGCACAGACTAATTTTGAAAAGCTTCGCGTTTATCAGCTTGCTGAACAGCTGGCAGATTTGATTTGGCAGATCGTGAATAAGTGGGAGTACTTCCCCAAAATTACAGTTGGCAAGCAGATGGTTACTGCAGCTGACGGAGTTGGCTCCAACATTGCTGAAGGTAGTGGTAGGGGAAGCTACCTAGACAATCGTCGTTTCGTGAAGATCGCTCGTGGCTCTCTGTATGAGACGAAGAACTGGTTGCGTCGATCATTTAGACGACAACTTATATCCGATGAGGACGTCAAAAAGCTCAAGCCAATTATGGATCAACTCTTACCAAGCCTGAACGCCTACTATCGCTCGATTGACAAAGCCGCTCAGAACGAGCGAACAAAGTACAAAGCACAAAATACCAAGCACAAAAAACAGTAACCCGACTTCATGCTCGAACTCCGCAACATCTCCAAACGCTTCGGCGCTGTCCAGGCAAACGACAACGTGAGTATTGTCGTAAAGCCTGGGACGATTCATGCGATTGTTGGGGAGAACGGGGCGGGGAAGTCGACGGCGATGCGCATCGCTTACGGGTTTTATACGCCTGACAGCGGTGAGATTTATGTCGATGGTCAGGTGCACGAGATCAAGTCGCCTCACGACGCAATAGCGGTTGGCATCGGAATGGTTCATCAGCACTTCATGCTCGTTGAGCCAATGACGGTTGCGGAAAATATTGTCCTCGGATCTGAGCCGGGTAGTGCGTTCGCGCTCGATCTCAAAGCTGCCGCCACCGAAATCAGAAAGCTTTCTGAAGAGTTCAAGCTTGCCGTAAACCCACACGCCATCGTCGAACACCTTTCGGTTGGTCAGCAGCAAAGAGTCGAACTCTTAAAAGCGTTGTATCGTCACGCGCGCCTCCTGATACTCGACGAACCGACGGCGGTGTTGACGCCCCTCGAAGTAGAGGAATTCTTTTCAATCCTTAGACGAATGCGTGAGCAAGGTAAGACGGTCATCATCATTACTCACAAACTCTCTGAAGTGTTGGCCATATCCGATGAAGTTACTGTTATGCGCGATGGCAAGGTGGTCGGTGGCGTGCAGACAAAAGACACAAACGCCACTGAACTGGCTCGCATGATGGTAGGGCGCGAAGTGTTGCTGCGCGTCGAGAAACCAGAGCCAAAGATTGGCGAAGCGCAGATCACGATAAAGAATCTAACTGTGACGTCTCGTGATGGGTCGAAACCGTTGAACGATATTTCATTCGAGGTTCGGCGCGGCGAGATCGTCGGTATCGCAGGCGTCGAAGGAAACGGTCAGACCGAATTGATGGAGGCGTTGGCTGGCCTCATCGAACCCTCAAAGCTCTCAGGTCAAATGGATTTTGCCGGGACTGATCTTATTCGGAAGGATGCGCGTTCTCGCCGTGAGTTAGGCATCGCTCACATCCCGGAAGATCGACATCGTCGTGGTTTGTTACTCGATTTTAGTCTCGCTGAAAACTCTATTCTCGGCGTGCATTACCGCAAACCAATTGCCTCTGGTCCCGGAGAGATCTTTCTGGACGATGGCGCCATTCAGGACCGGGTAAACGACATCATCAAAAACTTCGATGTTCGTCCTCCAAATCCAGTACTGCCGGCCAAAGCTTTGTCCGGCGGCAATCAACAGAAGCTGATTATCGGGCGTGAGTTTCACGTGCATCCGAAATTGCTGTTGGTGTCGCAGCCGACACGTGGCGTCGACATCGGCGCGATTGAGTTTATCCATCGCAAGTTGGTTGAACTACGTGATGGTGGCTGCGCGGTGTTGTTAATCTCAGCGGAGTTGGAAGAAGTGACAAGTCTCGCCGACCGACTGTTGATAATTCATGAAGGCAAGATCGCCGGCGAAGTTGATCCGAAGGTCGCGACGTTGGAAGAGATCGGGTTGTTGATGACGAGGGGACATTAGTCAGTAGGCACCAAGCAGTAGGCAGCAGCACCAAGTACAAAGCTCTAGCGCGAAGACAAAGCACACAGTACCAAACCATTGATGAAGACTCTCTTCAAAGAACTGCTCTTCCCCTTAATAGCAGTCCTCGCGGCTTTTGTCGTGGGCGGGATTCTGATCTTACTCGTCGGCGACAATCCGATCGTTGCCTATCGATTACTACTTGGTAGCGCACTCTCATGGCCCGATGGGATTGGCCAAACACTTTTTAATGCAACACCTTTAATTTTCACCGGACTCGCCGTGCTGGTGGGCTTTCGTTGTGGTCTCTTCAATATCGGTGCTGAAGGTCAGCTATATGTCGCTGCGTTTGCGACGGCCTGGGTTGGGATCACGTTTGCAAGCTTACCGGCTGTGTTCCTGGTACCAATGTGTTGTTTGGCGGCGGTCCTGGCCGGCGCAGTTTGGGCAGGTATACCAGGTGTATTGAAAGCAAGGTTTGGATCGCACGAAGTCATCAACACGATCATGTTGAACTTTATCGGGATCGCACTGGTCAGTTATCTTACTCAATATCACTACAAAGCTCCGGGCGATCCCATTTTGCAAAGCGTTCCGATTGGTTGGGGAGCGCACATTGCGCGACTCGGCAAGTTCATTCCGGGTCTGCCCGAACGAATCCCGTTGAATCTAGCTTTTCTCCTGGCGCTGTTTTGTTGTTTCCTGGTTTACGTGTTCTTGTGGCGAACCAAGTGGGGTTACGAGATCAGATCTACGGGAAGTAATCCTGCGGCTGCGGAGTACGGCGGAATCTCGATCAAGAAACAGATCATATTGGCCATGGCAGTCTCTGGCGCGCTCGCGGGCATGGTTGGTATCAACGAAGTAATGGGTTATCGCTATCGCTACTACGACGGGTTTTCTGATAACTACGGCTTCACCGGAATTGCTGTCGCATTACTAGGTCGCAATCATCCGGTCGGTGTGATCCTGGCGGCGCTTCTATTTGCGGTTCTTCAGCATGGCGGAATTTATGTTGACGGTTTTTCCGAGCACGTCACCAAAGACATTGTTCAGGTGTTGCAGGGAATCATCATCCTGTTTGTAGCAGCTGAGTCGTTCTTCAAATACATGTCAGGCAAGCTGCGCATAAAGAATCCCGGGAAGGTCTAAACGATGAGAGATATTTTTAGCCTCGGTCTGTTGCTGTCGACTATCCGCGTGGCCACTCCACTAATACTCGCCGCTCTCGGTGGAATGTTTTCAGAGCGCTCCGGTGTCATCAACATCGCGCTTGAAGGAAAGATGCTGGCGGGGGCTTTCACAGCTGCGGCGGTAACGTATGCCGCGGATGAAAAACTACACATGGGCAATGCGAGTCCATGGATTGGTTTGTTAGCCGCGATATTGGCTGGACTTTTCATAGCTGCCATCTATGCGATCGTCTGTATTCGGTTCAAGGCGGACCAGGTTGTTAGCGGGGCGGCCATCAACATCTTGATGTTTGGACTGCCAGGTTTACTCAGTGGCGCATTCTTTCTTTCATCAGGTTCGACACCGCAAATCCCTAAAGCGCACCTGATTCCATGGACACCCATAGTCATCGCGTTCGGAGCTGTGCTTCTAAGTTGGTACGTCATGTACCGAACACCTTTTGGCTTGCGATTGCGTTCTGTAGGTGAAAAACCTGAGGCTGCCGATGCTGCTGGCGTGAGCGTCAATCAGATTCGCTACTCTGGAGTCTTAATCGCTGGAGTACTCGCCGGGATTGGTGGCGCTTATCTATCCATCGGTCAGTCTTCACTGTATTCGCGGAACATGACTGCGGGTCGTGGCTTCATTGCGTTGGCCGCGTTGATCTTTGGAAAGTGGAAACCAGTGCAGACGATGTTGGCTTGCCTTTTGTTTGGATTCACAGAGGCAGTTTCATATGTCCTGCCAGGCTTGGTAAAGTTGCCTTCTGGTAACGACATCCCGGTTCAGTTTATTCAGATGGTTCCCTACGTTTTGACTATCGTTGTGCTTGCTGGTTTCATTGGATCTTCACAACCCCCGAAGGCTTTGGGAATCCCCTACCAAAAAGAGAAGTAGAACATTGGGAGAGCAGCAAATGGGAGAACAGGTGGCGAGCACAGGTCTTTACGAGCGCGCCGAACACGCCGCTCGAGTCATTCGTTCGCGAACGAGTGAGTCTCCGCGCGTAGCGGTCGTATTAGGTAGCGGCCTCGGGGGATTTGCAGACGATTTTGAGGACGCAGTTGGAATCCCTTATGAAGACATACCGGGCTTTTCCCGTTCTACTGCACAGGGGCACGCAGGAAAACTAGTAGTCGGGAAGATCGATCAAGTTCCGTTACTTGCAATGCAGGGACGTGTGCACTTTTACGAAGGCTACTCGTTGGAGCAAGTCACCTTTCCGATCCGCACGTTTAAGTTGTTAGGTATTAAGACGCTAATACTGACTAATGCTGCCGGTGGGATTAATGTGCAACTGAGCCAGGGCGCGCTCATGGTGCTCAGTGATCATTTGAACCTGATGGGCGACAATCCATTGCGCGGGCCTAACGACGACCGCTTTGGGCCACGTTTCCCGGATCTGACTTCTGCTTATTCTCCTGAGCTTCAGGAAATTGTGATTGAAGAGGCGCGTGCGCTTAGCGTGGAAGTTCGTCGAGGAATCTATGCCGCCCTTGCGGGACCAAGTTATGAAACACCTGCTGAGATTCATCTGCTACGGAATCTTGGAGCGGATGCCGTAGGCATGAGCACGGTGCCAGAGGTGATTGTGGCGCGCCAGATGGGAATAGAAGTGCTGGGGATTTCATGTATCACAAACATGGCAGCCGGGATCAGCGACGAACCAATTAGCCATGAAGATGTGATGGCGACTGGCGATCGAGTGAAGGAGACGCTTACTCAGTTGTTGCGAAAAGTGGTGGGAAGAGTTAATAGTCGAATCTGAGGGAATTGTTGTCCGATATGCTTTAGCTTGTCGCGATGAAACTAAGCGGCTCCTAAACAAAGCACGACAAGCTAAATCATATCGGACATGGATTGGAATCGTGAGCATGATAATTGGTATTTGTGGTGGAACGGGATCCGGCAAGACAACCGTTGCCAATCGGATTTTGGAGTCAGTTAGCGCCAGTGAAGTAGTTTTTATCCAGCAAGACTCATATTACCGCAATCTAAAAGACCTTCCCCTCGACTATCGCCAAGTCGCTAATTTCGATCACCCTGACGCCCTCGATAACGATTTGCTCGTGAACCATGTGCGTCGCCTTCGCGCCGGCGAGCCTATCGAGTTGCCTCTCTACGATTTCAAAACGCATACTCGGTTGGTAGAAACGCGCGCGGTCGAACCGAAACCGATAGTAATCGTCGAAGGGATTCTAATATTTGCCGAGCCGCGCTTGCTCGAACAAATGGACATCAAAGTTTTTGTAGATACCCCGGATGACATTCGTTTTATTCGACGGTTGCGCCGCGATATTGCAGAACGAGGTCGCACGGCCGAGTCAGTGATTGAACAGTACATAGCCACGGTCAGGCCGATGCACATGCAGTTTGTCGAGCCGTCGAAACGACATGCCGACGTTATCATTCCTGAAGGCGGTCATAATCTGGTGAGCATTGATTTACTTAGCGGAAAAATTCGCGAGCGGCTGGCCAGTAGTATGCATTCAGTTGGAGGTCAACTTTGAGCGAACAAGATTTTCAGCCATTAATTGAAGAGGCTTTAAAAGCAAGACTTCAATCGGTCGCACCGTTTTCTGGTTTTCTGGTTGGTGCAGCAGTTAAGACAGATAGTGGGAAAGTATTCACGGGCTGCAATGTGGAGAGTGCTAGTTACGGGCTAACTGTGTGTGCCGAGCGAGTCGCGATTTGGAAAGCGTTATCGGAAGGTGAACGGCATTTCACTGAACTCGCGGTTGTCGCAGACACTGAAACACTAACACCACCTTGTGGAACCTGCCGGCAGATAATTTGGGAGTTCGCGCGTAACGCAACGGTAGTTTTTGCGAATCTTAACGGACAGAGCGAAACGTTTCATATGGCTGATTTGCTGCCGCGAGCTTTTGACGCTCGGTTCTTGGCCGGCGCGAAAAAAACCTCTGATAAAAGCTAACTTGTCGTGTCATGAAGTCAGTACCACAACGCGGTAGCGTGTGGCTCAACCAAGACCATGAACATCGTGATTGATAGCGGAGCCACACGCTACGGCGTTGTCGTACTGACTTCATGACAGTTTACCGAACACTACTATGCGAAATTGGTTTGTAGTTCTCGTCACTCTAATCGCCATGGTTACAAGTAATACTTTCAACGCCGCCGCGCAAAACCGGCAAGAGCGTGTTGATCTACTTGTGTTGGGTGGCACGATCGTCACTATGGATTCTGCACGCCAGGTGATTGACGATGGTGGCATCGCTGTTCGTGCCGGACGAATCGTTGCTATTGGATCGCGAGCGCAGATTGAAGCGCGCTACACGTCGCGACAAAGAGTTAACGCAACTGGAAAACTGATCACTCCCGGTTTGATTAATGGTCACACGCATATTCCGATGGTCCTGTTTCGAGGGCTCGCAGATGATCTCGACCTACAGGAATGGCTCACGAAGTACATCTTTCCAGCGGAAGCCAAGAACGTGACAGAAGACTTTGTGCGCGTGGGGACTCGACTCGGTCTGGCAGAAATGATTCGCGGAGGCACGACGACTTACTGCGACATGTACTACTTCGAAGACGCCATCGCCGAAGAAACTTCGAAGGCAGGCGTGCGTGGCGTGTTGGGTGAAACGGTTATCGATTTTCCCGTCGCTGATAACAAGACAAATGCCGAGGCAATGACTTATGTGGAAAAGTTCGTGAGTCGCTGGAAAGGAAATGATCTTATCGTCCCGGCGATTGCGCCACATGCGCCATACACAGTTTCAGAGGACCACTTAAAGGCGGTGCGCGCGTTTTCGGATCGCACTGGCGCAGCCATTGTCACCCACGTTTCAGAGACAAAGCGCGAGCTCGACGACAGTATCAAAGCGAAAGGTGCGAGTCCGGTTGCTTACCTCGAGCGCATTGGCTTCTTGAGTGAACGAGTGATCGCTGCGCATATGGTTTGGCCACAGGGGAGTGATATAGAGATCCTTAAGAAGCGGCGAGTTGGCGTTGTTCATAATCCTCAATCCAACATGAAGCTCGCGTCGGGCGTTGCCCCTGTCCCTAAGATGATGGAAGAAGGTGTACTGCTTGGTCTGGGTACGGATGGCGCAGCGTCAAACAACGATCTGAACATGTGGGAAGAGATGGACACTGTCGCAAAGTTGCACAAAGTCTTCTCCGGTGATCCGAAAGTTATCTCAGCGCAGCAAGCATTTGAACTCGCAACCATTCGTGGGGCACAGGCGCTTCACCTCGAAAAAGAGATTGGCTCACTTGAGGTCGGGAAACGGGCTGACCTACTGCTGATCGAACGGGATTCACTCAATCAGATTCCGCTCTATAACATCTATTCCGATTTGGTTTACGCGACGAAGGCTTCTGATGTTGAGGGCGTAATTATTAATGGACGAGTTGTGATGCAGAACCGTCGTTTGCTGACGCTCGATGAGGTGTCGATCAAACGCGACGCGAGGACCTACCGCGAGAGGATTATCAAAAGTCTCAACAGCACGTCGACTCCGTGACCGTGTCTTAGATCAACCCAATAACTAGTCTTCACCCGTTAGCCACGGTCTCCACCGATTGTCGAAATGCCGGAGGATCAATTGCCGGATATTTGTACAGGTTTGGCTCGATTTCCAGGAAGAGTGAGACGAGCTTTTTCTTTTCAATCAACCCACGGTCGATCATCTCACGAACATCAGTTTTATCTAGATCGTGTCCTCGCTCAATTTTTGCCAATGCTTGCGCGTAAAAGTCGTAATGAAAGTAATCAACTTGGTCGATTCGTTTGATAAATCTACTTCTCGACTCCCAGTCCGGTAATTGGGGAATAAAGTCGTCTGGAGAAGCTAACTCAACGTTAACTTGAAGGCGTTCCTTGATTTCAGGAATTGTTCTTAAAACATCAGTTTCGGAGATCAGTTTGAGGTTGATATCAATCGTGGAGTCTCGCCAGCCAATTAGCACTGCACTCGCGCCGCCAACAAGATAGATTCTTGTCGGACTTCTTACTCCCCGAGCAAATGCCGTCATGAAGTCTCCAAGAAGAGTTTGGTCTATTTTTTTACGCATGACGCGGCGTGCTCGAAGCTCACGAGTCGTCGAAGGAGAGCGTTGTATCTTGAGTGGGCTGAGTCCGAGTCCTCTTCAGCAAGAAGGTCGTAGAGACGATGCTCGGGTAGAGGCAGATGAAACTCGGGCAGTTCGATCCCTATCTGACGTAGCTTGGGAGCACCGATCGCGACGAGGAGAGCCGAAATGGTCTCTTTTCCATTGCGTAGATCGGCTAATCCTTCGTCCACTAGATCTCCCCCTGGCAGTCCTTCAAACATGGCCGCATTCTAACATCCAGACCTATTCTCGACGTCTAAAACCTGATTGATTTGTAAGTCTTGCTTGGCCCACTTGCCTCATTCGGCTTAAGCGGCCATAATAAGGCGTCAAATTGATATTAGCCCTAAGCGAGCATGTACGCTCGCTTTTGCATTTTGGAGCATAGTAATTTGAGTTCTTTTCCTTCTTCTGGTTTACATAGCCTTTTTACCTTCCCGACAGTCTTAATCCTAGTCACCGCATCGATTGCGGTTGCGCAGTCGTCTACGCCTGGTTCGATGACTCCGCCTACCACGCCGCCTTCGGCTACGGCTCAATCATCGCCTGCGACGCAAAACGGAGCTGCGGCTCCCATTTCAGTGACTCCAGCAACCGCGGCCATTGTTCAAGCGACCTCGGCGGAGGACGTACCTCCAGTCAACCCGGTCCTAAGTAAAATCGAACGCGCCCGCGCTCTGGCAGCGGCCCATCAACTTCAACAGGCAGCTACCGATCTGGAAAACGTCCGAGCTTCGGCGAATGACGTAGCGCTTAAGAATGTCACCACCTTGATGCTGATCGGAATCTACCTGGAAGAAGGGAATTACGGGCGAGCTCAGGCTCTTTTGGAAGAGGCTTTTCTGTCGCGGGCTTTTCAAAAGGATGAGTCTCTGCGAACGTATTTCGCGATGGCGGGACAGACAATTAATGGCGTTCGTTCCCATCTGGCTCGCTACCGAAGCTTTGGGCTCAATCCAAGTGACCAAGCCCTTCCGGCTGAAGCAAACACAGACTTAGACCGGGTGCGAAACCTCTTGGAGCGAGTTGCCGCTCAAGCTCGCGAGATTGGTAATGAGGTGGGACGATCCTACGATGCGGTTGCCCTTCAGGAAGACGTGGTGGGGATTCGGCTTTCATTGGCGCGGGATGATAGCGACCGCGATAAGTGGCAAGCTGAATATGTCGCCGTTCGTGAGAAGTTGGCTTCATCTCAAGCCCAAACCACGTCAGTCGGGCGTTCAGCTTTATTCGATGCGGTCACGGCACGAATTCCAAATCCATTCTCAACTAAATCAACAGAGGGAAATACAACCTCACCAAACGCGCCTGCCCTAACTACTGACGCGACCAAGACTGCGGAAGCTACTGAAAAGTCCGCACCGCAGCTGATTAGCGTTGGCTCCCTTAACGGACGTGAAATCAAACGCGTAACCCCTACCTACCCTTCGGTTGCTCGGACGGCGGGGGTGTTCGGAACCGTCAGAGTCTTTGCGATTGTTGATGAGAACGGAAAAGTTTGGGTCACAAACTCCGAAGGCCCAACGCTCTTGAGGAAAGCTGCCGAAGAAGCAGCGCGCAACTGGAGTTTCCCGCCAACACTAGTCAGTAGTAAGCCAGCCCGAATTGCCGGCTACCTGGATTTCGAATTTAAGCAATAAACCACAGATTCCACACAGCACCGCAGAGCGCAGCATTGTTCTTTGTGTCCTCTGCATTTCTTGCCAAGCCGGCCAAAAAGCTAAACGCAGAGACGCAGAAACTGAACCCTTCCTGCAATCTTGACTTAAAAGTAAGGATTAACTTAAGATGCGGGCAGTTAATAGTTTAGTCGAATTCTTATGAAGCTATCAGCTCAAGAAGAATACGGTCTCCGGTGCCTGTTGCAACTCGCGCGGGTCGAGAAAGATGGCGACTCCCTTACGCTTTCGCAGATTGCTGATCTAGAGGGAATCTCATCTGCAAATGCCGGGAAACTGATGTGGATTCTCAGCAAGGCCGGTCTCGTGCAATCAACACGCGGAAATAAGGGTGGGTATGCGCTAGGCAGACCTGCGGCGGATATTCGGCTGAACCAGGTTATTCGAGTGCTGGAGGGTGAGCCGACCGAATCGCACTGTAAGAGCTATGCCGGCGTTCTCGACGCCTGTATTCATACCGGAGACTGCGGCATTCGACCCGTTATCGTCGAGTTGCACCAGATTGTGGACAACGCGCTAGCTGAGATCACTCTGTCGCAGTTGTTGGGAACTGAAGCAAATGTCGATGCTGCATTGCATCAGATTCAAGGCGTTAAACGCGCGGAACAATCCCCGATTGGGGCTTAAGAAAACGAGAAGGGACACTACGGTCTAGATCATGAGCACTGCCGAGTTGCTGGGCAACAAAGAATACAAGTACGGATTCGTTACCGATATTGAATCGGATGTGATTCCGCGCGGTCTTAGCGAAGACACTGTCAAACTCATTTCCGAGAAGAAGAATGAGCCGGCGTGGATGCTGGAGTTTCGTCTCAAGGCCTATCGTCACTGGCTCACAATGACCGAGCCAAAACACTGGCCGAATCTTAAGTACCCGAAAATCGACTACCAGGACATCATTTACTACAGCGCGCCTAAACAGAAACAACTCAAGGCGAGTCTTGACGAGGTCGATCCAGAGTTATTGAAGACTTTTGAAAAACTAGGCATTCCTCTAACGGAACAGAAGCAATTGGCCGGTGTGGCGGTTGACGCCGTTTTCGATTCGGTCTCTGTTGCCACAACTTATAAAGCGAAACTCAAGAAGCACGGCGTGATCTTTTGTTCGTTCACTGAAGCGATCAAAGACCATCCGGAGATCGTGCAGAAGTATCTTGGTTCAGTTGTTCCTACCAACGATAATTTCTTTGCTGCTTTGAATAGTGCAGTCTTTTCGGATGGAAGCTTTTGTTTCATCCCGAAGGGCGTCCGCTGTCCGATGGAATTGTCGACTTACTTCCGCATCAACAACGCGGACTCGGGACAGTTTGAGCGGACGCTGATCGTTGCCGAAGAAGGCTCGCACGTTTCGTATCTGGAAGGTTGCACGGCACCAAAGTTTGATAAAAACCAGTTGCACGCGGCAGTGGTCGAGTTGGTCGCTCTGGACGACGCGCAGATCAAATACTCAACCGTTCAGAACTGGTATGCCGGCGACGAAGAAGGTCGCGGTGGGATCTATAACTTCGTCACCAAGCGCGGCAAGTGTGCAGGTCGCAATTCGAAGATCTCCTGGACACAGGTGGAAACAGGGTCAGCGATTACCTGGAAGTATCCGTCGTGCATTCTGCAAGGTGATAACTCGATCGGTGAATTCTATTCGGTGGCACTGACAAACCACGCACAGCAGGCCGACACCGGAACCAAGATGATTCACCTTGGAAAGAACACACGCTCGACCATCATTTCCAAGGGCATCGCGGCAGGTAAATCAAACAACAGCTATCGTGGTCTCGTGAAGGTAATGCCGAAGGCCGAGAACGCACGCAACTATACGCAGTGCGACTCCATGCTGATCGGTGCCAGTTGCGGCGCAAACACGTTTCCGTATATCGAAGTGATGAACGACACCTCGAGCGTGGAACATGAGGCGTCGACTTCGAAGATCAGCGAAGAACAACTTTTCTATCTGCAACAGCGCGGTATTTCCCAGGAGGACGCGGTGTCGCTGATTATTAATGGTTTCTGCAAGGATGTGTTTCTACAGTTACCGATGGAATTTGCAGTTGAAGCTCAGCGTTTGTTGGGATTGAAATTAGAAGGAAGCGTGGGATAAGAGGGTGTCCGATATGCTTTAGCTTGTCGTGAGTCGGCTATGGTGACTTCTCACAAAGCTTACGACAAGCTAAAGCATATCGGACATCTGACTTTGGAGATTCAGAATGTTAGAGATTCGAAATTTGCATGCGGCGATCGATGGGAAAGAGATTCTTCGTGGAATCAACCTCACGGTCAAAAAGGGTGAAGTTCACGCCATCATGGGCCCAAACGGGTCCGGCAAGTCAACGCTGGCTAAGGTTCTGGCAGGCCATCCGGACTACGTAGTTACTGCCGGTGAAGTGATCTTTGAGGGGCGCAACTTACTTGAGATGGCGCCCGATGTACGTGCTCGTGAGGGCATCTTCATGGCATTTCAGTATCCAATCGAAGTGCCTGGAGTTTCAAATGCACAGTTTCTTCGACTTGCTTACAACGAAAAGCAAAAGCACCTCGGTCGTGAAGAACTGGATCCACTCGAGTTTAAGGATCTTTTGAAGGAGCGCGCCAAGGTTGTTGAGATGGAAGCGAGCTTCATGACGCGCTCGGTCAACGAAGGATTCTCGGGTGGCGAAAAGAAGCGGAACGAAATTCTCCAGATGGCTGTGCTTGAACCAAAGCTCGCTGTCTTGGACGAAACAGACTCCGGATTGGACATTGATGCGCTGCGCGTCGTAGCCGGCGGCGTGAATCAGCTTCAAGGTCCGGAGAACGCGATGATTGTTGTTACGCACTACCAGCGTTTGCTCAACTACATCGTTCCCGATTTTGTTCACGTGCTGGCAAATGGTCGTATCGCTCGTGAAGGTGGCAAAGAGTTGGCGCTCGAGCTTGAAGAGAAGGGCTACGACTGGATCAAGACTGAGAATCAAGGAAGTGGGGCGGTAGCACCGGCGAACTAGATATGGTTACTGAACTCGCTAAACCGGAAAACAAATACCAGCAGGCATTCCGCGCACTCAAAGAGGTCAAGCCAACAGTAGCGTGGGTTGAACTCGTTCGTGAGAGCGCCATGGATCGTTTCGAGTTGTTGGGCTTTCCCACGGTCCACGACGAGGAGTGGAAATACACAAATCTCGCTTCACTGGCGAAAGAAGATTTTCTTCCTTTAGCGCAGCAGTCTGAGCTCACTTCGGCGGACGTTGCTGGTTTTTCCTTTCCCGAAACCTCCGCGAGTAACGTCGTACTGGTAGATGGACTGCTTCGCACTGACCTTTCGCAGACAAAGAATCTTGCCGGCATTGTCGTCGTCGATCTATTCGATGCTATTGCCGATGCCCGTTACAGCAAGCTTGTCCGAAATTACCTTGCTCGAAATGCCAACTATCACGACAAGGGTTTGACTGCACTCAACACGGCGTTCTTGCAGTCGGGTGTATTTGTCTTGATCCCGAAGAACGTTAAGTCGGAATCGCCACTGCAGATTACGTGCGTCGCGTCTGGTGCCGAAGCGGGCCGCGCGAGTTTTCCGCGTCTCCTGATTGTGGCCGAAGAGAATAGCTCGGCTCAGTTGGTCGAGAGTTATGTCTCGTTGGGTAATCAAGCTTACTTCACGAACGTGGTTGTTGAGGTGGTCGTGCAGGATGGAGCCCGTCTCGAACATACGCGACTGCAACAAGAAAACGCCCAGGCATTCCAGGTTGCGTCGACCTCTGTTGAGCTTGGACGTGGCAGTAGTTACAACTCGACCGCCATCAACCTGGGAGCCAAGCTCGCGCGACACGACATTTCCGTGGTTATGAATCACGAAGGCGCCGAATGTTGGGTCGACGGTTTATATGTGGTCGGTGAGAACCAACACACCGATACTCACTCGGTGATCGATCATCAGCAGGCCTACTGCAACAGCCACCAGCTCTACAAGGGAATTCTTGACGCCAATGGGCGGGCCGTCTTTAACGGTAAGGTCTTCGTCCGTGAAGGCGCACAGAAGACCGACGCGTTGCAAACTAACAAGAATCTACTGTTGTCGCCGCAGGCACGTGTCGATACAAAACCACAGCTTGAGATCTACGCGGACGATGTGAAGTGCGCGCACGGCGCAGCCATTGGACAGCTCGATCAGGACCAGTTGTTTTATCTCGAGGCTCGCGGAATCAATCCTGAGCTGGGGAAGAGCTTGTTGACCTACGGTTTTGCGGAAGAGGTAATCGAAAAGATTGGAATTGAATCAATTCGGACGGAGCTCGATAAGGCTGTGATGAGCCGGCTGCACACGCGGTTGGAGCAAAGCTAGACGGCAAAGGAGCAAAGGAATGACGCGGCGTCGTTTGTTTCTGACATTCGCAATTCTCCTCCCCTGTATCGTTCAGACTTGCTCGATCTCGTGGAAATAATCCCTACACCTCAATAATGATCTGGTTCGAACAATGACCAATACAATGTTGTCAACAGTAGACGCTTTAGCAACTCCAGAAATCGACGAGTCGTGGGACGTTGAACGGATTCGCGCTGACTTTCCTGTGCTTCATCAGAAGGTGAATGGGAAGCCACTGATCTATTTGGACAATGGCGCGTCATCGCAGGTACCGCAGGTCGTCATTGATCGTGGCAGTGTCTACATCGAACAAGAACACTCAAACATTCATCGTGGCGTTCATTATCTCAGTCAACGCGCAACCACCGCTTACGAAGGTGCGCGCGAGAAAGTGAAACGCTTCATCAATGCTCGTGAATCGCGCGAATGCATCTTTGTAAGAGGTGCGACGGAAGCGATCAATTTGGTGATGCATGGCTACGGTCGGAAGTTCATTGGCGCAGGCGACGAGATCATCATCTCGGCGATGGAACACCACGCCAACATTGTTCCCTGGCAAATGCTTTGTGAAGAAAAGGGAGCGGTGTTGCGTGTGATTCCGATGAACGATGCGGGAGAGTTGTTGCAGGATGAGTATGACGGCCTACTTAACGAGCGCACAAAGTTTGTCGCCGTTACGCACGTTTCCAATGCTCTCGGAACAATCAACCCGATCAAGGAAATGATTGCTCAGGCTCATAAGTATGGTGTGCCGGTATTAATCGACGGTGCGCAGAGTGCGCCGCATATGCCAGTTGATGTTCAGGAACTGGATTGCGACTTCTACGTGTTTTCCGGTCACAAGATGTACGCGCCGACAGGAAGCGGGATTTTGTACGGCAAGGCTGAATTGCTGGAGAAGATGAATCCTTTCCAGGGTGGCGGCGACATGATCAAGACCGTGACGTTTGAAAAGACTACGTATGCCGAACTGCCGAACAAGATGGAAGCCGGAACGCCAGCCATTGCGTCACAGATTGGACTTGGTGCAGCGATCGACTACTTGAACAGTATCGGACGTGAGCAGGCGGCTGTTTACGAAGCGGAATTATTGAGATATGCAACCGAACGCGTTTCGGCAATCGAAGGGGTGCGAATAATCGGCACGGCGAAACACAAAGCAAGTGTGCTCTCATTTGTAATCGATGGTATTCATCCACACGACATCGGTACGATTCTCGATCAGGAAGGAATTGCAGTGCGTGCTGGACATCATTGCGCACAACCAGTGATGCAACGATTCAATGTTCCGGCAACTGCGCGCGCGTCGTTTGCGTTCTACAACACGAAGGAAGAGATCGATGTGTTGGCGACGACGATCGAGAAAGTGATTGAAATATTTAGTTAGTGCAATGTCCGCTATGCTTTAGCTTGTCGATGATGTTTGGAAAGCTCTGGATGGAGACAACGACAAGCTGAAGCATATCGGACATTCGGAAATCTGCACTCCTATGTCAGAACTAAGCGAACTTTACCAACAGGTCATCCTCGACCATAACAAGAAGCCACGGAACTTTCGCAAGATTGAACCAGCTACACATACCGCGGAAGGTCACAATCCTCTTTGCGGCGATCAACTGACGATCTATGTAGATCTGGAAAGTGGCGAAGTTAAGGACGTCGCTTTTGAGGGTTCCGGGTGTGCTATTTCGAAGGCTTCGGCAAGCATGATGACGCAGGCCGTTAAAGGCAAGAGCAAAGAACACGCCGAGGAACTCTTCAAAGAATTTCACTCGATGGTGACTGGCGAACTTGATACAGAACAACAGGACAACGAGTTGGGTAACCTGAAGATTTTTGCGGGAGTGCGTGAGTTTCCAGTGCGAGTTAAGTGCGCGACGTTACCGTGGCACACTCTGCATGCAGCTTTGAATAAACAAGAGCTGGTTTCTACTGAATAGGACAGTTAGAAAGCAAGAATAGAGAAGGGCGTCACGAGTGTGACGCCCTTCATTTGTTTTACTTGGTTACGTTGAGTGTTGCGGTTGTTGTCCCTACTAGCTGTCCACTAACGTAAGCCTCGAGTGTGAGCGTGTAAACACCGATGCATGAGCTAGTGGGAATCAGGAGTGGCATAGTTGCATGACCATGTCCTCCGGCTTTTATTTCAATTGGACCGATGTCACCAATCGTGAAGTTTCCGCACGGACTGGCGTATCGGAAGACAAGGGTCACCGATTGACTAGCCCCGGTGTTGTTGCTGTAGCTCGCCTGTAGTTTGACTGTCTTTCCACGCCTTGTCTGGGGTGGTGAAACATCAAGCGAGAATTCGAGACCGCCGCCGTTGGCTTGCACTGTGAACGTGGTCGTTTGGCTGCTTGCATTTCCCGCCTGATCCCTGGCTGTAATCGTCACGGTATGTGTACCAACGCCCACTGTAGTTCCGGCCGCAGGATTCTGAGTGATCGTTACCGGACCACTGCAGTTGTCCTGAGCTGTGATACCGGACACAAAGTTCGGAATCGTTCCTTGACCGCTGCCGTCTGCGTTGACAGTGACAGGTGCCGGCGCATTAAACGTCGGTGCGGTGTTGTCTGTGACGACAACAGTCTGAGTGGCCTGAGCAGTGTTACCGGCACCGTCAGTGCTAGTGTAAGTAATGATCGTGGTGCCCACCGGGAAGATGTTGCCCGCTGGAACACCGGTGCGTTGAAGGCTAACTGCACCCGAGTTGTCGTCAGCGGTGGCTGTGCCGAGCGTGGCATC
>Ga0207689_10002506_pt1 | contig 17061 bp, 14 predicted proteins | sample KBSMisM52_FD_184312 | JGI IMG/M metagenome (GOLD analysis project Ga0207689, IMG submission 184312) | Miscanthus rhizosphere microbial communities from Kellogg Biological Station, Michigan, USA - KBS Miscanthus M5-2 (SPAdes) (version 2) | ecosystem: Host-associated > Plants > Roots >... | reverse complement strand
GGCTGCGGCGGCAGCCCGGCACGTCGCGTGACCACATTGCCCGGTTCGACGAACGCGATGTAGTCGCTCCCCGTGCCCGCCGCGGCGCCGGCCATCGTCTCGTGCCCGAGCCGCACGAACTCGTCGATGTAGAACTGGTAGTTCGTGAACAGCACGAAGTTCTGGAAGTGCTCCGGCGCCGTGCCGGAGTAATGGCGCAGCCGGTGCAACGAATAGTCGACGCGTGGCGCGGTGAACAGCGCCAGCGGCCGCGCCGCGCCGGGTTCGGATTCGAAGGTGCCGTTGGCGATGCCGTCGTCCATCGCGTTCAGGTCGGGCAGGTCGAAGCGATCGCGCATCAGCAGCCGGCGTTCCGCGCTCAGATTGCCTTCGATGTGGTCGTTCTCGGCGAACGAGAAGTGCACCGGTATCGGCTGCGCGCTGGTGCCGACCTCGAGCGCGACATGGTGGTTCTTCAGCAGCAGCCTGAACTGCTCTTGGTAGTAATGCGCGAACAGGTCCGGGCGCGTCAACGTGGTCTCGTAGCTGCCCGGGCCGCTGACGAAGCCGTAGCTCAGCCGCGAGTCGGCGCGCGCGACGGTGTCGGTTTGCACGCGCACGAACGGGTAGCAGGCGCGCACCCGGGCGGCGAGATCGTCACCGGCGACGAACGACTGCAGCGCTTCTCGCAGGTGCTGGATGCTGCCGTCGTAGATCGCGCGCACCTGCGCCAGCGCGGCAGCAGGATCGTCGAAGCGCGCGGGCGCAACGTAGTTCGGAACAACGGACATGAAACTCCTCGGTGAGCGCGTATTTTGACGCCGCGTGAAGCGCGGCCGCGTCGCCGCGGGCGCTGCCGACGAAGCATTTTGTGACCTCGCTTGTCCTACACGCGGCGAAGCCGATCACCGACTTCGAGCCTGCGGCGCCGAATCTAAGCTCCCGAAAGCCGGGCCTGAGACCGGACCGGCGTTCGCATCCACGACGCCTCGATCGAGGCCCGCCCATCCAAGCTCACCCCAAAGGAGTCTTCACGATGAACACCCGTCAACTTCTCTCCAGCGCAGTCGCCGCAACGGCGATCGTCGGCGCCATCGGTTTCGCGTCCGCCCAGAGCACCACGACCGACGCCACCGCACCGAGCGCCAATCCGCCGTCGTCGCAGAGCACCGACACGACGCAGGCACCGGGCCGCGATACCTCGACGCCCGCCGCGACCAGCAACATGCCGTCAAGCAGCTCGACCACCCCGAGCTCGAGCGCAACGAGCCCGTCCGACAACCCGTCCAGCGCCACCGATGCGTCGCGTTCGTCGGGCAGCGAGCCGGCGCCGAAGGCCGACCGCAACTGACCTCGGCCGCTGAGACCGAACGCCCGCGCGCATCGTCACGGTGACTGCCTCGCGGGCGTTTCTGCGAGCCCCTGAATGAACCACCGGTTCGACTGGCGAGTGCATCGCGACGTCATCTCCGGCCTGAAGCAGGGCTGCCTGATCGGCCTCGCGATCGCGGTCATGACGATCCAGCCGACCGGCTCTGCGCGGCTGGCGACGCCGACGCTCGCACCGCCGGCGCCGGCCGCCGCGGCACACCGGGCGGTCGATTGGCGAGGCTCTGCCGCGACCGACGACGCCCGCACCATCGCCGAATGGGTCGCCGACTCGCGCGACAACGGCAGCTTGCCGTTCGCCATCCTCGACAAGCGCGATGCGCGGGTCTATGTCTTCGACAGCGAGGCGCGCCTGATCGCGGCCAGCCCGGTCTTGCTGGGCGCGGCGCCCGGCGACGATTCGGTGGCCGGCATCGGCCAAAGGCCGATCTCGCAGGTCCGGCCTGAAGAGCGCACCACGCCGGCCGGTCGTTTCATCAGTGCGCCGGGGCGCAACGCCTCGGGCGAGGACGTAGTCTGGGTCGACTACGACAACGCGGTGTCGATGCACCGCGTGCGGCCGGTCGATCCGAAGGAGCGGCGGCTCGAACGCCTCGCGTCGCCCGACCCGGCCCAGCGTCGCATCTCGTACGGCTGCATCAACGTGCCGGTCGCGTTCTTCGACAGCGTCGTCCAGCCGGTGCTCGCGTCAGGTCGGGCGGTGGTCTATGTGCTGCCCGAGACCCGCCCGTTGCAGCAGACGTTTGCCGCCTACGCGGTCAGCGAAACCCGCATCAGTGCGGCGAATTCCCGCTGACGCGCCGGAGAATCTCCGGAATTACTCGCGTCGCCGACACGGCTGACGCAAAATTCGCGGGCTCGGCGGCATGGGGTGCCGCCCGAGCCGGCGAAATCAGCGCGCATCCGCGCTTCCGTGAGCGCATTGGCCGCGAGGTCGGTGCTGCAGCGCGGCTGCGTCACGGTGCTTCCAGCGTCGCCGTGGTGTGTTCGCTGGAAGGGTTCCCGCATGTTTCGAGGCCAGGTCCGCCTGTGGGCGGCCATGTTGTGCTGTTGCGTGTCGTCTGCCGCGCTGGCGGCGCCCGAATTTTTCGGCGAGCCGGCATCCGACGATGTCCGCTATGCGGCCGCGTGGGTCCTGGCGGCGGCCGACAACCTGGGGCGGCCGTTCGTCGTCGTCGACAAGCTCGACGCCCGCGTCTATGTCTTCGAGTCGGACGGCCGGCTGATCGGCGCTGCGCCCGCGCTGCTCGGCCTGACGCCCGGCGATCACTCGATCCCCGACATCGCGCAGCGCGCGCCGGCCAGCCTGCGCCCGGACGAACGCACCACGCCGGCGGGCCGCTTCGAATCGCAGCCCGGCCACAACGACAAGGGTGAGGCGATCGTCTGGATCGACTACGACGCGTCGCTCGCGATCCACCGGCTGCGCCCGGCGCCGGCGGCCGAGCGCCGGCCCGAACGGCTGGCTTCGGGGTCGGCTGAAGCGCGTCGGATCTCGCTCGGCTGCGTCGTCGTGCCGGTCGCGTTCTACGAGGGCGTCGTGGCGCCCCAACTCGGCCGGCAGCGCGGCGTGGTCTACGTGCTGCCCGAAGACCGGCCGGTGCGCGCAATGTTCGGCGACACCGCGTCGGCGCGCGCTGAATAAGCCCGATCCAGCGCTGCGCGACCGCCACCTACACTCGCGCATTTGCGCCGGTGGCGCGCGGAAGCGGCAGCGATGAAAGTGATTGTTCTGGGAAGCGGCGTGATCGGCGTCGCTTCGGCATACCAGCTGGCGCTGGCCGGGCACGAGGTGACCGTCGTCGATCGCCAGCCGGCCGCGGCGCTCGAGACCAGCTACGGCAATGCCGGCGAGGTCTCGCCCGGCTATTCGGCGCCATGGGCCGGCCCCGGCGTGCCGATCAAGGCGGTGAAGTGGCTGCTGATGCACCACCGGCCGCTGGTGATCCGGCCCACGGTCGACCTGGCCCTGATCCGCTGGGGCCTGGCGATGCTGCGCAACTGCACCAGCGCGCGCTACGAGATCAACAAGGGCCGCATGGTGCGGCTGGCCGAGTACAGCCGCGACTGCCTCAAGGCGCTGCGGGCGCAGACCGGAATCCGCTACGACGAGCGCATGCAGGGCACCTTGCAGCTGTTCCGGACACAGGCGCAGCTCGACGGCACAGCGGCCGACATCGCGATCCTGAAACGCTATGGCGTCGGCTTCGAACTGCTAGACCGCGAGGGCTGCATCCGCCACGAGCCGGCGCTCGCCAACGTGCGCGACAAGTTCGTCGGCGGCCTGCGGCTGCCGGGCGACGAGACCGGCGACTGCTTCAAGTTCACGCAGAACCTCGCCGCGCTCGCGGTGCGACAGGGCGTGCAGTTCCGCTACGGCACGCGGATCCAGCGGCTGCAGCTGGCCGGCCAGCAGATCGCCGGCGTCGTCACCGACGCGGGCACCCTGAAGGCCGATGCGTACCTGGTCGCGCTCGGCAGCTATTCGCCGCTGCTGCTGAAGGGCGTCGGCATCCGCATCCCGGTGTATCCGGTGAAGGGCTACTCGATCACCGTGCCGATCACCGATGCCGGCGGCGCGCCCGAGTCGACCGTGATGGACGAAACCCACAAGGTCGCGGTCACGCGCCTGGGCGACCGCATCCGCGTTGGCGGCACCGCCGAGCTCGCCGGCTACACGCTCAAGCTCCACGAGGCGCGCCGCGACACGCTCCAGCATGTCGTGACCGACCTGTTCCCACGCGGCGGCGATGTCTCGCGCGCCGAGTTCTGGTGCGGGCTGCGGCCGATGACGCCCGACGGCACGCCGGTCGTCGGTGCGACCCGGCTGCCGAACCTGTACCTCGCGACCGGCCACGGCACGCTGGGTTGGACCATGGCCGCCGGCACCGCGCGCGTGATGGCCGACGTGATCTCGGGCCGCGCCCCCGAGATCGACCTGGACGGCCTCACCGCCGAGCGCTACCCGAACGCCTACCGGTAGTGACATGGCACACCCGGCGCCGGGGGTACCGGCGCCACCCGCCAGGCGGGTGCTCAGGCCGCTTGGTGAGCTGAAGCCGGACACGGACAGTCCCTGCGGACTGTCCGTGCCTGCGGAAGGCCAACGGCCTCTGGCCATTGGCGGCCCGGCGCTGGCCCGAGGCGCGGCGCGCGCGGCGCGGCGTCCGCGTCAGCCCAGGTCCTTCTGCTGCTCGATCACGCGCGACACGATGCCGTACTTGATCGCCTCGTCGGCGTTCATCCAGAAGTCGCGCTCCATGTCGACGACGACCGCCTCGTAGGGCTTGCCGGTCTGCTTCGCGACGACGCGCGCGATGCGTTCGCGCGTGCGCAGGATCTCTTTGGCCTGAATCGCGATGTCGGTCGCTTGGCCGCCTGCGCCGCCGGCCGGCTGGTGGATCATGAAGCGCGTGTTGGGCAGGCACACGCGCCTGTCCTTCGGCGGCGCGAGGAAGACGTGCGCGCCGGCACTCGCGACCCAGCCGGTGCCGACGGTCGTGACCGGCGCGCGCACGAAGCGGATCATGTCGTGGATCGCGTCGCCCGATTCGACATGGCCGCCCGGCGACGAGATCAGCACGGTGATCGGTGCATCCGATTCCTGCGACAGCGCGAGCAGCCGGCGGCAGGTGGTTTGCGCTACCGCATCGGTGATCTCGCCGAAGATCAGCACATAGCGCGACTTGAACGAGAGCTGGTCCTCGAGCCGGTCGCCGCGCTCGACGGGCGCGGGCTTGTCGTCCGCCGCGGCGGCTGTGAAATCACTCATCATGGGCTCCTGCATCTGTGATGGCGGCATTGTTGCGCATTGCCGGCGCGCACGTGGCCGCTTGCAGCCCGCCACGCGACAACGTCGACGCGAAGCCGATTCGCTACAGTCGTGACGAAGGAGCACGCATGCCGAAGCCGCCCGAATGGATTCACGCGCCGATGGCCAGCACCGTCGTCGAGCTGCGGGTCGCATCCGGCGAGCCGGTTCGTGCCGGCCAGGTGCTGCTGGTGCTCGACGCGATGAAGATGGAGCATGAGTTGCACGCCGAACAAGACGGTCAGATCGACGAGATCGGCGTGCGGGTGGGCGAGATGGTGTCCGAAGGCGATCGGCTGCTGCGGCTCGGCCCGCTGCGCGCCGGCGGGGCCGCGCCGGCCGCGCCGGCGCCGCACGCCGCGGCCATGCTGGCGCCGGCCGCCGCAGCCGCGCCGGAGGCCCTGCGCGACGACTTGCGCGAGGTCGTCGAGCGCCACGCCTTCACGCTCGATGCGAACCGGCCGGAGGCGGTCGCGAAGCGCCACGCGCTCGGGCTGCGCACCGCGCGCGAGAACATCGCGGCGCTGTGCGACGACGGTAGCTTCATCGAATACGGGGCGCTGGCGATCGCGGCCCAGCGCGGGCGCCGCGACCTGGACGACCTGCTGCGCAACACGCCGGCCGACGGCATGGTCACCGGCATCGGCGCCGTCAACGGCGCGCTGTTCGGACCGCAGGCATCGCGCTGCGTCGTGATGGCGTACGACGCGACGGTGCTCGCCGGCACGCAGGGCATGCGCAACCATGCGAAGACCGACCGCATGCTCGGCATCGCGCTGCAGCAGCGGCTGCCGGTCGTGCTGTTTGCCGAAGGCGGCGGCGGCCGCCCCGGCGACACCGACATGCCGATCGTCGCCGGGCTGCATGTCGCCAGCTTTGCGAGCTACGCGCGCCTGAGCGGGCAGGTCCCGGTGATCGGCATCGTTGCCGGCCGCTGCTTCGCCGGCAATGCCGCGCTGCTGGGCTGCAGCGACGTGATCATCGCCACCCGCGGCAGCAACATCGGGATGGGCGGCCCGGCAATGGTCGAGGGCGGCGGCCTCGGCGTGTTCACGCCCGAGCAGATCGGGCCGAGCGCGGTCCAGGCGGCCAGTGGCGTGATCGACGTGCTGGTCGATGACGAAGACCAGGCTGTCGACGTGGCACAGCGCTACCTGTCGTACTTCCAGGGCGCGATCGCCGACGCGGCCTGTGCCGACCAGCGCGCATTGCGCCACGCACTGCCCGCCAACCGGGTGCGTGCCTACGACATGCGCGAGGTGATGCGCCTGCTCGCCGACACCGGCTCGCTGCTGGAACTGCGCGGCGGCTTCGGCCTCGGCATCTTCACCGCGCTGGCGCGCATCGCCGGCCGGCCGATCGGGCTGATCGCGAGCAACCCGGCGCACCTGGGCGGCGCGATCGATGCCGATGCCGCCGACAAGGCGGCGCGCTTCATGCAACTGTGCGATGCGCACGGGCTGCCGCTCGTGTCGCTGGTCGACACGCCCGGCTTCATGGTCGGGCCGGAGATCGAAAGGCAGGCGCAGGTGCGTCATGTCAGCCGCATGTTCGTTGCCGCCGCCCATCTGCGCGTACCGTTCTTCGCGGTCGTGCTGCGCAAGGGATACGGCCTGGGCGCGATGGCGATGACCGGCGGCGGCTTTCATGCGCCGGTGTTCACCGTGGCCTGGCCGAGCGGCGAGTTCGGTGCGATGGGGCTCGAGGGCGCGGTGCGCCTGGGCTACCGCAAGGAGCTCGAAGCGCTGCCTGAAGGCCCGCAGCGCGAGGCGCTGTTCCAGCGCCACCTGGACGAGCATGTCGCGAAGGGCAAGGCGATCAACATGGCGGCGACGCTCGAGATCGACGCAGTGATCGACCCGGCCGCGACCCGCGACTGGCTGGTGCGCGGGCTGGCCTCGTCGAAGGTCGGGCCGCCGCTCTCGCGCGGCATCGACCCGTGGTAGCGGGGCGACGTCAGCCCATCAGCGCCGGTCGCTGACGCCGTCGTCCGGGGCGTCGGGCCAATGCGCCGCCTGCAGCGCCGGGTGCGCCGCCTCGACGCCGAGCGCATGGCCGTCGTCGGCGGTCGTCAACGTCGCCGGATCCGAGGCCGCGGTCGCACCGGACATCACCCACCGCCGCACCTCGGCCACCCAGTCTGCATCGTCTGCCATCTCGGACTCCATGCTGCCCGCGGAATGCGGGTTCAATGGCCGCGATCTTCGCGGGTGGTGCGCGCGGCGGCTGTCGGGTGAGCGGGCAAAGCACTGTAGGGGATTGCCTACGCCGCGGCCACGGTGCGCGAACGCCGCGGCGGCTCCGGGGGCAGAATGAACGCCTCGCATCCAACGGTGAGCGTCATGAACGAACGTAGCAGCGTCGGCCTGGCGCCTCGGCTGCCGAAGCGCGCTTCGGAGATCACCGTGCAGCATCTCCGACAGATCCTGCTGTGGCCGGTGCGCCTGATGCCGATGCGCGGCTCGTCGGCCATGCCGCACCGCACGCCGTGGCAGGTGCTGCGCGATCTCGGCAGCGCATCGCCATGGCGCGAGGTCGTCGATGAATACACCGGCGACGGCGGGCGATTCCACGAGCGGCACTACAACGAGTTCGTGACCTTCCTGCCATACGTGCAGCGCTTCCTGTACGGCGAGGGCCGCGCCGGCCGCGATGCCGGCGGTCGCGACGCCGATGCGCCGATGCGGGTATTCCGGCGCGAGGACATCGCCAAGGTCCGCGTGTGCGCGCGCCCCGGCGATGCGCCGCTGACGCTCGAGGTCGTGCACATCGACCTGTACTTCTTCTTCGATGTGGATGTCGTGCTGCTCAATGTCGAGCTCGGCGCGAACGACCTGTCGCTCGCGCAGGCGCAGGAGCAGCTCTACCGCTTCGGCCGCGGCTACCCCGCCGGCTGGGATGCGCAGGGCCTGCCCCTGCACACGATGGCGACGGTCGAGTGGCTCGACGCCGCCGGGACGGTGCTGGCGAGCTCCGATGCGCAGCAGCGCGAACTGTTCATGGCGCATGTGGCCCGGCACCGCGCGCCGCGCATGTCGGCGCACTGGGCCTTCCTGCTCAGGCCGCTGGTCGAGGACCATTCCGACGAGCCCGGTGCGCTGCACTACCGCCAGATCGAGTACTACCGCATGCCGCTGATGGCCTACCTCGCGCTGGACGACCCGCGCGCGCTGAGCCGCAACGACTTCATCCGTCTCGGCCTGGTGACCGGCGCCGGCGGCAGCGACAACCTCGCCGGCGCGCGCGAACTCGGCGACGCTGCGGGCGACGGCGGCACCACCTTGCCGTATGCCAGCGAGCATCTCGCCGACTTCGAGCAGCGCTACTGCTACGACCGCTTCTGGGCCAATGCCGGTGTGGCGCCGAACACGCGCTACCTGTGCAGCGGCCATGCGCTGATCGTGGTCGGCGACGCGAACAACGAGTTCTACGGCTGCCGCGACCGCGGCGTGCTGGCGCAGTTCAGGCACCAGCATTTCCTGCTGTTCATGATCGCGCATTTCCAGAAGGCAGCGCTGCTGATGTCGTCGGACCGGCTGGTCGAGGCACTGAAAGACCTCGATGTCGGCGACGCGGCCAGCGTGCGCCGCTTCAAGCGCTCGATCCGCGCCAGCTTCGAGGGCTTCTTGCGCTTCACGCACCGCTACTGGTTCCACGAGGTCTCGGAGCAGGCGCAGGTGCGCGCGCTGTTCCACCTGTGCGCGACGCACCTCGGGCTCGACCCGCTGTATGCCGAGGTCAAGGAGCGCATCGCCGACATGAACAGCTACCTCGATGCCGACAGCCTGCGCCGCCAGGCGAACACGGTCGTGCGGCTCACGGTCGTGACGATTCTCGGGCTGATCGGCACCGTGACGACCGGCTTCCTCGGCATGAACCTGCTGGCCGAGGCCGATGCGTCGATGAGCCGCAAGCTGTGGATCTTCGCGGTGGTGTTCGTGGTCACGACAGTGCTGACCTTCTACACGATCGGCAAGTCCAAGGGCCTGTCGGATTTTCTCGATGCGCTGTCTGACGACCGCTTGTCGGTCTGGATGAAGGCCAAGGCGCTCGCCGCGGTGTGGCGCCGCCAGCGCGATTGAGACGAGCACGGGATGAGCATCACCGAGCTCGGCGCGAGCGCGCTGTCGGCCGAGATCCGCAGCCGCCGGGTCTCGTGCCGCGAGGTGATGCAGGCGTTCCTGGCGCGCATCGCCGCGCTCAATCCGGTGCACAACGCGATCGTCAGCCTGCGCGACGGCGACGCGCTGCTGCGCGAAGCCGACGCACGAGATGCCGAACTCGCGCGCGGCAATGTGGCGATCGGCTGGATGCACGGCCTGCCGCAGGCGATCAAGGACATCGCGCCGACCGCCGGGCTGCGCACGACGCTGGGCTCGCCGCTGCTGCGCGATGCCGTCCCGGCCCACGACGGCCTGATGGTGCAGCGCATGAAGGCGGCCGGCTGCATCGTGATCGGCAAGACCAACACGCCCGAGTTCGGCCTGGGCTCGCACACCTTCAACGAGGTCTTCGGCGTCACGCGCAATGCCTTCGACGCCGCCAAGTCGGCCGGCGGCAGCAGCGGCGGGGCGGCGGTCGCGCTGGCCACGCGCATGCTGCCGGTCGCCGACGGCAGCGACTTCATGGGCAGCCTGCGCAACCCGGCCGGCTGGAACAACGTGTTCGGGCTGCGCCCGAGCCAGGGCCGCGTGCCGCTGTGGCCGGCGGCCGATGTCTGGGTCACGCAGCTCGGCACCGAAGGGCCGATGGGCCGCAGCGTCGAAGACCTCGCACGCCTGCTCGACGTGCAGGCCGGGCCCGACCCGCGCGTGCCGCTGTCGCTCGCGGCGCATGCGTCGTTTGCCGACGGCTTGCGCGCCGGCTGCGCCGGCACGCGCGTGGGCTGGCTCGCCGACCTCGACGGCCATCTGCCGTTCGAGCCCGGCATTCTGGCGGTCTGCGAGCAGGCGCTACGCCGGCTGCAGGGCGCGGGCTGCACGATCGAGCCGACCGCGCTCGGCCATTCGCCCGCGGCCGTCTGGGCGGCCTGGCTGGTCTGGCGCCGCTGGCTTGTCGCCGGGCGCATTGCGCCGCTTGTCGCCGACCCGGCGAACCGGGCGCTGATCAAGCCCGAGGCGCTGTGGGAACACGACCAGGCCGCGGGCCTGAGCGGCGCGCAGGTGCTGCAGGCGAGCGAGCAGCGCAGCGCGTTCCACCAGCACCTGCTGGGCCTGTTCGAGCGCTTCGATGTGCTGGCGCTGCCGAGCGCGCAGGTCTGGCCGTTCGACGCCGCGCTGCGCTGGCCGAGCCACATCAACGGCGTCGAGATGGACACCTACCACCGCTGGATGGAGGTCGTCATCTACGCGACCTTCGCCGGCCTGCCATGCATCAGCGTGCCGGCCGGCTTCGGCCCCGGCGGGCTGCCGATGGGACTGCAACTGATCGGCCGGCCGCAGGGCGATGCGGCGTTGCTGCGGCTCGCGCAGGCCTATGAAGACGCGGCGCCCGACGTGCTGTCGGTCAGGCCGTCAGCTTGAGCCCGAGGATGCCGAGCACGATCAGGCCGAGGCACACGAGCCGCAGCGGCGCCGCCGATTCGCCCAGCAGAACGATGCCCAGCACGACGGTGCCGAAGGAGCCGATGCCGGTCCAGACCGCGTAGGCGGTGCCGACCGGCAGCTGCTTCATCGCCAGGCCGAGCAGCACGACGCTGGCGATCATCGCGGCGACCGTCAACGCGGTGGGCACAAGACGCGTGAAGCCGTCGGTGGTCTTCAGGCCGATGGCCCAGGCGACCTCGAACAGGCCGGCAATGAAAAGAAGGGTCCAGGGCATCGCGATCTCCGGTGATGTCCTAGAGTCTAGGTTCCCAACTGGAGGGTGCCCATGAGCCAGAGGATTCGCGTCGGCGTCGGCGGCTGGACTTTCGAGCCCTGGCGCGACAATTTCTACCCGGCCGGGCTGCCGCACGATCGCGAGCTCGGCTATGCGAGCCGCCAGCTCAGCGCGATCGAGATCAACGGCACCTACTACAGCACGCAGAAGCCGTCGACCTTCGCGAAGTGGCGCGACGAGACGCCCGACGACTTCATGTTTTCGGTGAAGGCATCGCGCTTCGCGACGAATCGGCGCGTGCTCGCCGAGGCCGGCGAATCGGTCGAGCGCTTCGTCAACAGTGGCGTCGCCGAGCTCGCGCACAAGCTCGGGCCGATCGTGTGGCAGTTCGCGCCGACGAAGCGGTTCGATCCCGACGATCTCGAGGCCTTCCTGAAGCTGCTGCCGGCCGAAGTCAGTGGCCTTGCGTTGCGCCACGTGCTCGACGTGCGGCATGCGAGCTTCATGACGAGCGACTATCTCGCGCTCGCGCGCCGTTACCGGGTCGCGACGGTGTTCACCGATTCCGACGACTATCCGTCGTTCGCCGACCTCACCGCCGACTTCGTCTACGCCCGCATGATGCGCACCGACAGCAGCCTGCCGGAAGGCTGCACGCCGCAGGCCTTCGATGCGCTGGCGGCATGCGCGCAGGCCTGGCGCGACGGCCGCGAACCCGCCGACGTGCCGCGCATCGAGGCCGAAGCGGCGTCCGAAGACGCGGGCGCGCCGCGCGACGTGTTCATGTTCTTCATCAGCGGCGCGAAAGAGAAGGCGCCTGCCGCGGCGATGGCCTTGCGCCGGCGCGTCGGCTAAAAGGCTGAGGCCTCTCAGCCTCTAAGTCTCTGAGCCGGCGCGATACTGCGTGTTCCGGGCCGACGGCCCGATGCCACGCCGATCCGCCATGCCAGCCAGCGACACCGTTTCACCCCCGACCCCGGCGCCCGATGCGCGCCCGCCACGCGCCGCCGCGACGCTTGTCGTCGTGCGCGATGCGCAGCCCGGCATCGAGGTGCTGCTGTCGCGCCGCGCCGAACGCGGCGACCACAACAGCGGCGCCTGGGTGTTCCCCGGCGGGATCGTCGATCCCGGCGACCGCGAGTCGCATGCGTGCTGCGCCGGCATCGATGACGCGGCCGCGAGCGCGCGGCTGGGCGTGGCGAGCGGCGGGCTCGACTACTACATCGCCGCGGTGCGCGAGTGCTTCGAGGAGTCGGGCCTGCTGTTCGCGACCGATGCCGGTGGCGAGCTGGTCCGGCTCGACGACGCCGAACGCGCCCACCTCGCGGCCTGGCGCGGGCCGTTGCACCGCAACGAGCGTGCGCTCGGCGAGCTGTGCCGCGAGTTCGGGCTGACGCTGGCGCTCGACCGCCTCGTCTACCTGAGCCATTGGCTCACGCCGCTCGGCCGTGCGAAGCGCTTCGACACGCGCTTCTTCATCGCCGAGGTGCCGCGCGCGCAGACCGCGGCGTTCGACGGCACCGAGATGGTCGAGCAGCTCTGGCTGCGACCGGCCGAGGCGCTCGCGCGCGCCAGCGAACTCAAGCTGATGACGCCGACGCAGAAGACGCTCGAGCTCGTCGGCCGCCACGAGTCGGTCGCGGCGCTGCTGGCCTGGGCGCGTGCGCCGCGCGTGGTCGGGCTGACGATGCCGCGCGTCGGCTCGGGGCGGCAGGGCATGCGCCCGGTGCTGCCCGACGAGCCGGCCTGGGCCGAGCTCGGGCGCATCGATCCGGCCGGGCACGGCACGAGCTGCTACGACATCCAGGTCGCGACCCCGGTGCGCTTGTCGCCGCGGCTGATCCGCGTCACCGCGAACAACGGCAGCATGATGACGGGCCCCGGCACCAACACCTACCTGATCGGCGGCGGCGCGCGCAACGAGTGGGCGGTGATCGACCCGGGGCCGCTCGACGATGCGCATGTCGACGCGATCCTCGCCGCCGCGCCGGGGCCGATCCGCTGGATCTTCGCGACCCACACCCACAATGACCATTCGCCGGCGTGCGTGCCGCTGAAGGCGCGCACCGGCGCGACGGTGCACGGCCGCGTCGCCGATCACCCGGCCTGGCAGGACGCGAGCTTCGCCCCCGACGTGCCGCTGCAAGGCGGCGAACGCTTCGAGCTGCCCGGGCCCGACGGCCAATCGAGCACGCTGCTGGCGATCCACACGCCGGGCCACGCGTCGAACCACCTGTGCTATCTGCTCGAGGAAGAGAAGCTGCTGTTCACCGGCGACCACGTGATGCAGCAGTCGACCGTCGTGATCAATCCGCCCGACGGCGACATGGCGGCGTACCTCGCCTCGTTGCGCGCGCTCGGCGAGCGCGAGCTCGAATGGCTGGCGCCCGGGCATGGCTTTCTGATGGCGAACCCGAAGCAGGCGATCGAGGCGATCGTCGCGCATCGGCTGCGCCGCGAGGCCAAGGTGGTCGAGGCGCTGCGCACGCTCGGCACCAGCGATGCCGACACGCTGCTCGCGCGCGTCTACGACGACGTCAACCCGCGCCTGCTCGCGATGGCGATGCGCTCGCTGACCGCACATCTGCTGAAGCTGCGCGTCGAAGGGCGCGCGCGCGAGACCGACGGGCGCTGGGCGCTCGCCAGCTGATACGCCGTGCGCCGGACATGGCGTGCCGATCAGCCGCCCGACAAGGCCTGTGGATCGTCGCCGGCGTCGTCGTCGAGGTGGCGCAGGCAGTTGACCAGCGACGCGAGGTGCGGCGGCGCGGCCGCGAATTCGCTCAGGCTGGTGTTGCCCAGGTGCTGCGGTGGCGCGCTGCCGTCGGGCAGACGGATGTGCGCGGCCAGCATCGCGCGCAACACCAGGCCGTGGGTCACGACCGCGAGCGCATGGTGCTGCAGCGCCTCGGCCGCGTGCGGGTTCACCTGCGGGTCGACGATGTGCGCGAACGCGCGCGCGACGCGCGCCTCGAACACCTCGGCCGATTCACCTCCGGGCGGCGCGTCGCGCATCGTCAGCGGGTCGATCGCCAGGTGGTCATAGGGCTGGCCGCGCCAGTCGCCGAAGTTGCGTTCGCGCAGCAGCTCGGTCGTCGCCAGTGACGCGCCGGTCGCCGCCGCGATCAGCTCGGCGGTATGCCGCGCGCGCGGCAGGTCGCTGCTGACGATGTGCTGCACGCCCGCGCCGGCCAGGCGTTGCGCCAGCGCGCGCGCCTGCGCGATGCCGCGCGCGCTCAGCGGCGTATCGGCGGGCTGCAGCACGCGCGTCACGTTCAGCGACGTCTCGCCATGGCGGATCAGCAGGATGCGCATCGCGTGAATGATAGGCCGCGAGCTCTTGGGCAGAGCCGGCTTTGCCGGGCTACTCGGACCCCCGCGGGGGAACGGCCGGCTCGGCCGGCGGCGCGCTCTCCACTACGATGCTCGCTTTCGCGATGAACGAGGGGGCGGGGGCGTGAACGCGGGCGAAGCGGAGCAATACGAGGTCGTCATCGAACCGGCCGGCCAAGCGTTCGATGCGCCCGCCGACCGGCCGCTGCTGCAATCGGCGCGCGAGGCCGGCATCGTGATGCCGAGCTCGTGCCGCAATGGCACCTGCCGCGCCTGCTTGTGCCGGCTGGTCAGCGGGCGTGTGGTCTATCGCATCGAGTGGCCGGGGCTGAGCGCCGACGAGAAGCTCGAAGGCTGCATCCTGCCCTGCGTGGCGCACCCTGCGTCGGCGCTGGTGGTCACGGCGCCGCGTGTCAACGGTCGCGACGTGCCCTGACGGGCCGCCTCACATGCTGCGGCGATACTGCCCGCCGACCTCGAACAGCGCGTTCGTGATCTGACCCAGCGAGCACACGCGTACCGCGTCCATCAGCACCTCGAACACGTTGCGGTTCTCGATCACCGCCTGCTGCAGCCGTTGCAGTATCGCGGGCGATTCGCTCGCGTGGCGCGCATGGAACTCGGCCAGCCGCGTCAGCTGACTCTGCTTCTCGTCATCGGTCGAGCGCGCCAGCTCCAGCGTGTCGGCGATCGGGTCGCCCTTCGGATTGCGGAAGGTGTTGACCCCGACGATCGGGTACTCGCCGGTGTGCTTGAGCATCTCGTAGTGCATGCTCTCTTCCTGGATCTTGCTGCGCTGGTAGCCGGTTTCCATCGCGCCGAGCACGCCGCCGCGCTCGGCGATCTTCTCGAACTCGGCCAGCACCGCCTCCTCGACGATCTCGGTCAGCTCGTCGATGATGAACGCGCCCTGGTTCGGGTTCTCGTTCTTCGCCAGGCCCCACTCGCGGTTGATGATCAGCTGGATCGCCATCGCGCGGCGCACGCTGTCTTCGGTCGGCGTCGTGATCGCCTCGTCGAACGCATTGGTGTGTAGCGAGTTGCAGTTGTCGTAGATCGCGATCAGCGCCTGCAGGGTCGTGCGGATGTCGTTGAACTGGATCTCCTGCGCATGCAGGCTGCGGCCCGAGGTCTGCACGTGGTACTTCAGCTTCTGGCTGCGCTCGTTGGCGCCGTACTTGTCTCTCATCGCGACCGCCCAGATGCGCCGCGCCACGCGCCCCAGCACCGTGTACTCCGGGTCCATCCCGTTGCTGAAGAAGAAGCTCAGGTTCGGTGCGAAGTCGTCGATGTGCATGCCGCGCGCGAGATACGCCTCGACGAACGTGAAGCCGTTGCTCAAAGTGAACGCGAGCTGGCTGATCGGGTTCGCGCCGGCTTCGGCGATGTGGTAGCCGCTGATGCTCACCGAGTAGAAGTTGCGCACCTGGTGGTGGACGAAATACTCGGCGATGTCGCCCATCACCTTCAGGCTGAACTCGGTCGAGAAGATGCAGGTGTTCTGGCCCTGGTCTTCCTTCAGGATGTCGGCCTGCACCGTGCCGCGCACGTTGGACACGGCCCATTCGCGGATCTTCTGCACCTCGTCGTCGGTGGGTTCGCGGCCGTTCTCGGCGCGAAACTTGTCGAGCTGCTGGTCGATCGCGGTGTTCATGAACATCGCCAGGATCGTCGGCGCCGGACCGTTGATCGTCATGCTCACCGAGGTGCTCGGGCTACACAGGTCGAAGCCCGAGTACAGCACCTTCATGTCCTCGAGCGTCGCGATCGAGACGCCCGAGTTGCCGACCTTGCCGTAGATGTCGGGGCGGATCGCCGGGTCGTTGCCGTACAAGGTGACCGAATCGAACGCGGTCGACAGGCGCTTGGCCGGCATCCCCGAGCTCAGCAGCTTGAAGCGCGTGTTGGTCCGAAACGCGTCGCCTTCGCCGGCGAACATGCGGGTCGGGTCCTCGCCCTCGCGCTTGAATGCGAAGGTACCGGCGGTGTACGGGAACGATCCCGGCACGTTGTCCAGCAGCAGCCATTTGAGAATCTCGCCGTGGTCTTCGTACGGCGGCAGCGCGACCTTGCGGATCTTGCTGCCCGACAGGGTGGTGTGCGTGAGCTGCGTGCGCAGTTCCTTGTCGCGGATCTTCACCACGTACTCGTCGCCGGCGTAGGCCTTGCGCATGTCGGGCCACATCGCCAGCAGCTTGCGCGCGGCCGGGTCGAGCAGCGACTCGCGCGCCTGGGCCAGGTCCTGCACGGCCTCGACCGCGCGGTGGCGCTCGGGCTTGTCGGTCTGCAGCATCGCCGCGCTCGCGCGCAGCTGCTGCAGCGCGCGGGCGAGCGCGGCCTGCGCCAGCGCGTAGCGCTTGTAGCCGCGCACCGTCTCGGCGATGTCGGCCAGATAGCGCACCCGCGCTCCAGGCACGATCGGCACCTGGTGCGTGCTGTGGCGGATCGAAACCCGCGGCAGCCGGCCCTGCGCCAGCGGCAGCCCGAGCTGCGCCAGGCGCGGCAGCAGCGCCTGGTACAGCGCGGTCACGCCGTCGTCGTTGAAGCGGCTGGCGATCGTGCCGTAGACGGGCATCTGCTCCGGCGGCACGCCGAAGGCATTGTGGTTGCGCTGCACCTGCTTGGCGACATCGCGCAGTGCATCGGCCGCGCCCTTGCGGTCGAACTTGTTGATCGCGACGAACTCGGCGAAGTCGAGCATGTCGATCTTCTCGAGCTGGCTGGCGGCG
>Ga0207689_10002504_pt1 | contig 17066 bp, 10 predicted proteins | sample KBSMisM52_FD_184312 | JGI IMG/M metagenome (GOLD analysis project Ga0207689, IMG submission 184312) | Miscanthus rhizosphere microbial communities from Kellogg Biological Station, Michigan, USA - KBS Miscanthus M5-2 (SPAdes) (version 2) | ecosystem: Host-associated > Plants > Roots >... | reverse complement strand
GCGCAGCAAGGGGCGAATATGCAACCTGCCATCCGGCAAAGCATAAAAACTGTTTATCCCACAAAAGATTGGGTGATAGCTGACTTTGTAGTGACCGATCCAAGATTTGGCGCAAAGGCCCGCCCGGGGTTTGATAACAGGGCGGCTTTCCAGGCTGCCATTGATGCTGCATACAACAACGGCGGGGGTGTAGTGTATATTCCGGCGGGCAATTATGAGTTCCGCAGCCAGCAAACTGCTACCAGGAAGGTGAGGGTTCGCCAGGGCACTGAGCAAATAATGAAAGATTTCAATTACCAGTATGTGCTGAATCTCCCGTCGGGTGTACAGCTCCGCGGCGACTGGGCGGATCCCGCATTAAACAAAGGGAAAGTTCTTGGAACCATTCTTGAAGTGCGCGTTGGCAAAAACGCACCCAATTATAACGGAACCGTTGAAAGTTGGTGGAACGACGCGCAGGCTGACAACGCACTGCGCACTACCTATACCAGTATAGCCGACCGGTTTATAGATATGAATTCGGGAACCGGCGTCACGAACCTGTCAATTTGGTATCCTGAACAGCAAGTCGATGACGTAAAACCCTATCCATGGACGTTATTTCAGCCCAGCGGTGATTGTGCGACGATTGAAAACCTGACGCTGGTAAACGCCTATAACGGTTTCTATTCTGCTCCCAGCGAACTTCATTATATTTTAAACAGTTACATGACCGCCCTCCACACCGGAATTGAAGTTCATGTATGCACCGATATCGGGCGTATTGAGAATGTTAAAATAGATCCAACATACTGGGCAAACTCAGGGCTTCCCGGTTCACCCTCCCTGGCAAAAGTGGCGGGGTACACAAAAACGAACGCTACAGGATTCAATATGCACCGATCAGATTGGGAATATGTGTCTAACCTGTATGTATCCGATTATAAAACAGGTATGTGGGTTGGCAGAGAACCCGGTTACTTTGACACCCCCAATGCTCAGTTTTACGAAATTCATATCAAAAATTGCGAAACCGGCATATATGTCCAGGCCGTCAACCCATATGGCTTGCTTATTTCCAACTCTACATTCGGAGCTGACAAAAATGGCAGGGCCGTATATTTTTATAATGATTTCAAAACTTCCGTCCAGTTCAATGGTGTAGATTTCACCGGACCTGTTGTTAGCGATGGCAGCGATGGTGTAATATCCTTTGAAAGCTGCACATTTAGCAACTACGGCGACTATGCGCTTAAAATAAACAACGGTAATGTATTGCTTACCCAGAGTGAATTTAAAAAACCTGCCGGTCATGTGTTGCTGGGTGCAGACGTGAATACGCTCAAATCGGTGAACTCCGGCTATAACGGCAAATTGGAAATCAAAAATGACAGTAAATCCGCTAAAGTCGAGATCAAAAGCGGCAAGGAATATTTGTTTGATCCGATTCCAAAAAACGTAGTAACCAACATTAAAGTACACCCGAAACCGGCGTCCGGGAAAGTGTTGAAAGTTGATCTGCCCAGAGCAACGGGTTTTAATAACGAACAACCGGCAGAAGATGTATCGGCACAATTGCAAACAGCACTTAATGAAATGAAGGCTGCCGGCGGCGGTACAGTATACCTGCCGGGTGGAAGATATTTGGTGAATAATCCTATTAAAGTTCCTTCGGGCGTTGAACTAAGAGGAACCTGGGATGTGCAGCACCATACACAGAGTGGTGGTGCTGGAATATTTACCACTTATGCGGGCGGTGCAGCCGGAGAAAATGGCCCCCCGCTGATACAACTGGCGGAAGGTGCAGGTATCAGGGGATTTACCATCGTGCAGCTGAATATAGCCACGGACGGTTATAGCGCTATGAATCCCAGAAAGACTCCGTTCCTTGTACAGGGGCAAGGCCCAAACGTATATATTGTTAATTTAACAGTGGGGGGCGGTGATAAAGGAATAGACCTTGCTTCATACAACACCAGCGGACACTATGTTGATTATTTTGCCGGCGTGCTTGCCAGAGCGGGTATTTGGGTAGGCGGAGGTGCTGAAGGCGGATTTATCCGGAACATGCAACTCAATCCGCATTACGGTTCACGGCTTCCACAGGGAGGGCAGGGATATCCGATGATATCTTTGACACGTTTCATACAATCAAATTGCAGCGCGCTTAAATTCGCCGATATAAAAAACCAGACGATTTTCAACAATTTCGTTTACGGGTCATTCTATGGAATTCATTTCCTGAAAGATACAATAACCGGTAAGAACCCCGGAGAAATGACGGTCATTGGTCATGGTTCAGACGGATGCTCGTATTCTTTATTTGTAGAAGACGCCGGCAAAAACACCAGATTAATCGCGATTAACTCTGAATTGGTTAATACGCGAACAGCAGAACCTGTCAGATCATATGTTCTTATGGGTGGCGAAGCCAATACCAACAAAGTTCACCCTGATGCTGCACTTATCCTGTACAACAGTGCATTTTGGGGCAGCCCTACCATTGGGGCTATCATAAATAGCGGTACAGTGCGTTTTCAACAGGCAAACTTCCAACGGTCTGGCGCTCCCGCCATAGACAACCGGGGCGGAAAAGCGCATGTGTATTCTTCTTATTTCGCACAAAAAATGCAGGGGGAGGCTACCGGGGATAACGTATATACCAGGCTGCACGCTACCAGTGTCTCAACCGAGCTGACCAATAACTATTACATCTCCGGGTTTAGCGAAAATAACGCGAAGCCGGGCAAGATATACGGGTCTGATATTGTTCCCATTAAGCAGTGAAATGCGCAGTAAAACTTTTTGTACAGTAATTAAATCTACGGCCGCTGCAGAGAACCGGCTATCAGCGCGCCTTTATCACTTATCATATCACTGCAATGGCTGATAAAATCAATAGAATGAGGCAGGTTTTTTGAGTAGACAAATGATAAAATATATTGCGCGCCTGGCACAAGTATTGAATCTGACTTTCTGTAATGGGTACTTGCTGTTTCACTGATTTTGTCTATCTTTTAGAAAATTATTGTCTATTACCCGCCCTCTGTTACCATACACCATATTGTTTGTCGGCCTGTTCATGGCTGTTGCGGGCAAAGCGCAAAAAGCAAATGCAGATTCTCTGCGTATTGCCGAATTGTTAAGCCGCGCGGATGTTTTAACGCAGCATGCCCGCTACGATTCTGCCATCGCCGTTGCCAAAGAAGCACTTCATATTTCCGCCACTGCAAAAAGCAAAACAGGAGAAGCAGCATCTTATGACAGGCTTTCGGAAGTAATGCTGGCAACCGGCAAATGGACCGACCTGCAAAAAAGTGATTCTATCGCCTTCTCATTAATCACACAATTAAAAGACACTGTTTTGTATATGAATTACTGGAACCGGTCTGGTATCTGGTGTACAGAACAGGGCCGGTATAGCGATGCGGAAAAGAACTTTAACCTGGCGCTTACCTACGGCCTGGAAAAACAGCAAACCCAAAAAACGGCGGAAGTGTACAACAATCTTGCTTCCATGTACCTGGCCAAAGCCGAAAAAGAAAAAGCCAGTGAATGGTTTTTTAAAGCACTTCGTCTCTATGAAAAAAAGGGCAATGAAAAAGGCCAGGGAGAAACCTACAGCAATATCTCTTCCGTATTTTATTTAATGGGCAAAACCGATGATGCAGTGGAATACCAGAAAAAAAGCATCGCCATCAGGGAGCGCCTGAACGATTTGCCCGGGCTTGCCATCACTAATGTAAACATCGGCCAGTTATATATTTTAAAAGGCGATTTTGCGCAGGCATTGCCGCACCTGCAGCAATCAGTGAAATATGCAGACCAGATCAATAACCCCAAAATACAGGCCGGTGCTTACTCGGGCATGTCTGCCTATTACAATCGCACCAAAGATTTTAAAGCAGCCTTGGTATGGCAGTCGAAAGCCATCACGCTTTTTGAGCAAACTGACAATGTGCAATTGTTATCCAGGTTGTATGTAGCTGCCGGTAACCTGGCCAGTACAACGGGCGATTCTGTAGCTTCCGTAAATTATTATACCCGGGCGCTGGCTTTGGCCACCCGGCTGGGCAACAAGGAAAACATTGGTAATGCCTATGAGAAGTTAAGCGTCTTTTACGCTTCGCACGATGATTTCAGAAATGCCTACGACAATTACAAAAAATTTATTGGCTTCCGCGATACCATTGCCGCCACCAGTACTACGGCAAAGATTGAAGAAATAAAAACCCGCTACGAAACAGAAAAAAAAGACAATGAAATAAGCCGGCTGAATACAGATCAAAAAATAAAGGAACTGCAGATTGAAAAACAGCAGGCCTTGCTTCAGGGTAACAAAGCTGAAGCAGAAAAAAAGCAAAATGAAATTGAGCTGTTGTCAAAAGAAAAAGAGTTGCAGGATCTGAAAATAAAACAGCAGGGCGAATCGCTGGAGAAGCAATTGCTGCTGGCAAAAACGGGGCAACAACAACTGCAACTGGCAGAAAAGGAAAAAGCGTTGCGCGAAAAAGAACTGCAAAACCAGAAACAGGTACGCAATCTCCTGCTGGCAGGCATTGGATTGGTCATATTACTGGGCGCAATACTTTTTAACCGTTACCAGCTTAAGAAGAAAATAGAACAACAAAAAGGTATGCTTGACATGCGCAATAGCATCAGCCAGGATCTGCACGATGATATTGGCGCTTCATTAAGCAATATCAATATACTGAACGAACTGGCAAAACGCAACCTGCACCACCCGGAAAAATCAAAGAATTACCTGGCAAAGGCCTCAGAAGATATTCAGCGCATCAGCGAATCATTGTCTGATATTGTTTGGAACATCAATCCAAAATACGATGACGCAGAAAGTTTGTTCATCCGCATGAAAAGATATGGCGCTGACATGTTTGATGGCAAAAACATCTGCGGACAGTTTGAATTGCCGCCCCCCGGCACAGCATTAAATATGAGCATGACCCAAAGAAGAGATCTCTATCTTATATACAAAGAAGCAGTGAATAACCTGGTAAAATATTCAAACGCAAAAAACGCGGTGGTAAAAATTACTACAGATAACAGCAGCGTTTCGATGCTGGTAAAGGATGATGGAAAAGGTTTTGATGAGGGTGTGGGCAAAGCCGGTAACGGACTACGGAATATGCGGCAGCGGGCAATAGCTTCGGGAGCAGATATCGCGATTAAATCGGTTCCGGGCCACGGTACCGAAATATTGCTGGAACTCAGGCATGCCTGAGACCTGCGGGCGTGGCGTGTTACCCGAATAGGTAATATTTTTTTCCAAACAAAGTGATTAGTTTTATCGCTATGGCTTACCAGTTAATCATATTTGAAGACAATACAAGGCTGCGTCAGTCGCTGGAGATTTTACTCAACGATGAAATCAATTTCCAGGTAGTTGCGGCTTTCCCGGATTGTGATAAAGCCGACAGCCAGGTCGTGGCTTTAAACGCCGACCTGGTGGTGATGGATATCGATATGCCTGGCATTGGCGGTGTGGAAGGTGTCAAAAGAATAAAGGATAAAAGGCCCGGCGTAAAAGTGGTAATGCATACCGTATTTGATGATGACAGCCGCATTTTTGATTCTATCTGTGCCGGCGCAGATGGCTACTTATTAAAGAATACTTCTCCTTTGCAACTGGTGAACGCGTTGCAGGATGTTATGCAGGGCGGTGCACCCATGAGCCCCTTTGTAGCGCAAAAAGTGTTTCAGCATTTTCGCCAGGTGAAAACAGATTCAGCACAATTCAATCTTACACCAAGAGAAAAGGATGTGCTGGAACTGCTGGTAAAAGGCAATTCCTATAAAATGATCGCCGGTAAAATGGAAATAGGTCTCGATACCGTTAAAAAACACCTGCAAAATGTTTACCATAAACTGCATGTAAACTGCGGTACCGAAGCCGTTGCAAAAGCGCTCCGCCATAAGATCGTCAATCCTGATTAAAGCAATCCCCCCGATTGTGTAATTGTTCTGTGTTTGTTTTATCGGCAATTTTACTGCAAATGAATGTATCAACCCGGCAGAAAAATTTCCTCTTACCAAAATAACAAAACCATGAAACGTTTTCCCCTTCTGTTTTTTATACTGCCCTTACTGGCAAGCCAAACCAGTGCACAGAACTCATCTTACAGCGCGAATACGGTACCGGTAGGTGGTATTTATTCAACGGCCTTTGGCGTTTCCGCACTGCATGTTAATACCGGTACCGGCAATACCGCTACCGGCTATACTTCGCTTTATAATAACAGCTCAGGCGGCAGCAATACAGCCACCGGCCGCGCTTCCATGTACGTTAATACCACTGGCAACTATAATTCAGCTCATGGGTATTACGCACTTTTCGGAAATACAACCGGGAGTTATAATTGTGCCGCCGGCGCGTACGCACTTTTATTTAACAGCGTAGGTTCGTGTAATAGTGCATTTGGTTACCAGGCACTGTACCTAAACAGTGGCTCATTTAATACAGCTACTGGATACCAGGCACTTTACAATAATACCTCTGGTATCTCTAATACTTCTGTTGGCAATGAAGCACTCAGGTTAAACACAACCGGCAACGACAATACAGCTGTTGGATACAGAGCCATGTACTCAAACGTTTCAAGCAGTTCTAATACTGCTTGTGGCAAATATTCGCTTTATTACAATACCACTGGGGATAATAACGTGGCGCTTGGATACTTTGCGCTTTTTAACAATACAACCGGCGGCTATAACACGGCTACAGGCATAAATGCCCTTGCAAATAACATTTCAGGCACGAACAATACAGCATTTGGAAATGGCGCTGATCTCAGCGCCGATGGGTTTAGCAATGCCACTGCCATCGGCAACACCGCAATTGCTGATGCGAACAACAAAGTCCGCATTGGCAATACATCCGTTACAAGTATTGGCGGGCAGGTCGGCTGGACCATCTATTCGGATGCCCGGGTAAAAAATAACCTGAAAGAAGATGTACCCGGTCTTTCATTCATCAGTTTATTAAAACCGGTTACGTACAATTATAATGTTGCAAAAGAAAATGAATTACTCGGTATAAAACATGATACCCTCAGCTGGCCGGGGAAAAAGGACATTGAGAAAATGAAATTCTCAGGGTTTGTAGCACAGGAGGTTGATATGGCTGCACAAAAAATTGGATACGATTTCAGCGGGGTAGATAAAACCGGTAATATTATGGGTTTGCGTTACGCAGATTTTGTAGTGCCCCTTGTAAAAGCCATACAGGAACAACAGCAGCAGATTGACGAATTAAAGAAAATGATTGCAGGGGGTGGAACTGTCGCTAACAGCAATATGGAATTAAGTGATGGTAAAGGACTTGCTTTACGTCAAAATGCACCCAACCCATTTACCAAACAAACCACTATTGGGTTTAGCATACCGCAAAATGCAGGTTCGGCGCAAATGCTTTTTTATGATGCAACCGGCCACCTTATAAGCACTCATATTATTGCGGACAGGGGAAAAGGATTGTTAACGGTTAATGCCAATGATTTAAGCAGCGGTGCTTACAATTACTCCCTTGTCGTCGACGGAAAATTAATAGAAACCAGGCAACTCATTAAACAGTAATGTTAATGCCAGTCGCTATAACTGAATGATTTGATTTGAACACACCTTGCCGTCATAGGCGGCAAGGTTAAACTGTCTGCATTCAGGGCTGTAAAAATGGAAGGCAACTCAGGCATCCGCGCATAAAATGTTATGCTGGTATTCGACCATTAGATTGCTGGTCCCAATTGGACTCCCCCCCGATTGTGTAATTGTCTTGTGTTTGTTTTGTTTGCATTTTTACAATGACTTAGTGATTAAGGTAAACCTCAACCGCAATTGATGATGCTGATTGGTAGCAGCTTTAGCTAACTCCGGGCTTTCTGATATAGCAAAAAGTATTTTACACTTCGATGAGCCCATTCATTCAAAACAATGTCTTGAAAGAATGTGTGTCTTACTTCTTCCCCATGGAATTAATTGCCCTTATTTATCCAACGCTTAAAAATTATTTTTATGATTTTTTTTATCTTTTCCAAAAAAAATGCGATCCTGCTATGCAGTTTCATGTGCCTGATTGCAATTGCGGCCCATGGGCAAAATTCTTCCTACAGTGCGAACACCATTCCTATAGGCGGCGTCTATTCAACAGCATTTGGTAGTTCTGCCTTACATGTAAATACCGGCAATGGAAATACTGCCTCCGGATTTAATGCCATGTATTCAAATACGTCCGGCGCAAGCAATACAGCAACAGGCCGCTCGTCAATGTACTTAAATACCACCGGTACTGGTAATACAGCCAATGGATATTTTGCACTCTTTGGTAATAGCACAGGCTCTGGTAACACTGCTACCGGGTATTTTACAATGTTAACCAATAGTACAGGTAGCAACAATACAGCCATCGGCTACCAGGCTCTGTACGGCAATACCTCCGGCCATGAAAATACGGCACATGGTTACCAGGTACTTTATTCTAATACTACTGGATTTTATAATACGGGTGTTGGAGATGGCGCGTTGTATTCAAATACGACAGGAATTGAAAATACAGCTACAGGCGACCATGCACTGTACGTTACTAGTTCAGGGAACTATAATTCTGCCTATGGTTATGCTGCGTTGTACCATAATAGTACAGGCAATGGCAACCATGCGTTCGGCCATTCGGCACTTTCTACCAGTACCACCGGATCCTGGAACACGGCGGTTGGCTACTGTGCTCTTATAAATAATCAGACAGGTTCTTATAACACAGCGTTGGGTTACTTCGCCGACGTAAATGGGGGAGATTATACCAACGCGACGGCTATAGGTTATACCGCTATGGCAGATGCAAGTAATAAAGTACGCATCGGCAACACTTCGGTTACCAGTATCGGCGGACAAGTTGGCTGGACCATTTTTTCTGACGCCCGGGTTAAAAAAAATATAAAGGCGAATGTGCCCGGACTTGCATTTATCAACCTATTAAAACCTGTTACATATAATTACGACATAGCGAAAGAAAACCAAATGCTCGGCCAAAAAAATGACAGTTCCAACTGGCCTGGCAAAAATGATATTGAGAAAATAACTTTCTCCGGCTTTTTAGCGCAGGACGTAGATTCGGCAGCCCAAAAAATTGGTTATAACTTCAGCGGAATAGATAAAACAGGCAAAATTATGGGCCTTCGGTACAACGACTTTGTAATTCCTGTTGTAAAGGCTATCCAGGAACAACAAAAAATTATAGAAGCTCAGCAGCAGCAGATCGACGAGTTAAAAAAATTGATCACTGCTGGTCCAACCGCTGCCGTCAGCAGCATGGAACTAAATGATAAAAGCGGACTTGCTTTACGTCAAAATGCGCCCAACCCATTTACCAAACAAACCAGCATTGGTTTTAATATACCGCAAAATGCAGGTTCGGCGCAATTACTTTTTTATGACGCAACAGGCCGTCTGATCAGCACCCATACTATAGCAGACAGGGGAAAAGGATTGTTAACTATTAATGCCAATGATTTAAGCAACGGTGTTTACAATTACTCCCTTATTGTGGACGGGAAATTAACAGAGACAAGGCAACTCATTAAACAATAATATTAATGACACTCAATATGATTGAGGGCCGGGCAGCCAGGTACTGTTTGTTGCTGGAATCGTAACTACCCTGATGAAAAAAATCAGAAAAAGCGCTGGGAATAAAAAGTATCCCCCCCCGATTGTGTAATTGTCCAGCGTTTGTTTTGTTGGCATTTTTACAGAAAGTCGTCTACAGTCCGCGGAACGCCAAAGATTGTGACGACGCAGGGAGCAGATTTGCTTCTATATCCCAGACCATAACAGTAATGTGGACAGGCTTTTATGCTTTGCACCTAAAATCTCATGTCTTCAATCTTTCAAACATGAAAAAATATATCTCTTATTATAAAATACCGGTGTTATTTTTTGTGCTATTGTGTTCTTCAATGAAAACAGATGCGCAGGCATTCGTGGATAAAAAGGAGGCGACGAATGATAAAGTGTTAGTTACCCCCTCGCAGGTGCGGGCCACTGATCAGCATGTTCTTCCGCCGCAGGCGCCTGCAAAATGTGCTTTTGAAGCGCTTATCACCCGATCTTTATCGGGTGCCACTTCAAGGTTGCAGTTTCAGGCTGTAAGTTATAACGATGGCAATGCGTTTTCACCGGCCAGTAATGAATTTGTGGTGCCCAATAATGGCTTATATTTTTTTTCGTTCAACCTGCTCTGGAATGACTTTGGTTGTAACTGGGGTGCACCTGCATCTGCTACCGTAATGATAATGAAAAATGATCGGGAAGCAGTGCAAAGCTATACCGGCATCGCGCCGGGGAGCGCCAGCGGAGGGAATTTTAATACAGCACTCTCATTCAGTAAGAAATTTATGGCAGGCGATCGCTTAAGCATTCATGTTATAGCAACATTATGCGACGGTGGCGGCACAGCAGCCAATATCCGCGGCGGTGTGTTTAGTGGGTACAGAATTTATTCGGAATAAAATCCCTTCACATAAAAAATCATACAATGAAATTGAAAATGATTACCCTGCTGCTGTTGACAGGTTTGGTTTGTGGATCAGCCGTAGCCCAGGGAAAATTTGCCGGTGTGCACAAAAATATAGTGGGCAGGAAATTTACGGATGAAAAGCACATTCCATGGCTAAAAGACTATACATGGCGGCAGGGTGATATGATAACTGATGATGCGCGACCGCAGCTTTTGAATATTTATTATAAAGGAACAGACGCAGTGGTGATTTATTCCGCTCATGTAGATGGTCCTGCGACGTTATATATAGTGATTGATGCCATTGAAATAAAGGGTGTAAAAGCAGGCTGGGATATCATGACGGCCGGCTGCAGCGAAGGAAATACAGAAGGACAGATCATCATTGCGCTGGTAAAACCCGGCAACAAAAAATCAGCAACGCTTGTACAAAAAGCATGGCGCTGCAACCGCGACAAGCTGCGTATTGAACCGCTTACTATAAAAAACATACACTGTATTATTGAAGACGGCGACTGATGGCGATGAAATAGTTAGCGCATTTCTTTCAAAGTAACCATCACCTAAACATACACATGAAAAAGATCCTTTTAACTTTTGCTATCACTGCCAGCATAATAGCATCATACAGCCAGGTGGTTGATCCCAAAAAAATTAAACCAATTGAAAAACTTGATGTGGTGCCATTGCCGGTTCGCGATAAGCTGTTTATTGACATACTTGTTACCGGTGTATTCTACATCAGCAGTGGTAATTTTTGGGCAGTCAATACGCAGCAGGATAAACTCGGTAATACATCATGTCCTGTACAAACCGATGTATACCAATGGCGATTTATAAAAAACACCGACGGTACATATAGTGTTATTTCGCAGAGTAATGGCCAGCCCAAACTGGTGTATAAAAGATCTACGATAGTGCTGCCCGGCCGGACCGGTATATCAGGCAGTCCGTCACAAAACGATGGATATAACATACAGTACCCCACAGCCCGCACTTCTGCTGCCGAATCGTTGACAGATAAATTCTGGCTCAACCGGGTGACAGGCCAGGACTACTGGTTAGTACCACAGGACAGGCGCGACTCTGCCTTCATTCATCTGTATACAACAGCAGAAGTGAACACCGTAAATTTTGATTTCAGCAACCTGACTGGTTGGGTGGCAGATGCTGCTACGGCGTCAAATGCATTTACCAACCAGCCAAGCAATATTAACTTTATTCCTTTTTTTGATTCGCCCGTTGTACCAGCAATGCCATTGGGGGGCAGTTACTGGAAGGATCTGGAAACATCTTTTTTTTCTGTAAACACCAGGGCAGACAATGCATTTATCAATACTGCCCGGCCTGGTACCAATCATTGGATAAGGCCCGATGAAGCAAAAACAGGGGTACTAACCAGTCTTCCCTTTGTTATGTGTGGTGATAAAATAAGTTATAAGATTGCGGGAACACAGGATGCGGCGAATATAAAAGTTGAATTTCTTCAAAAATTAGCAGCAGCCGAACCGGGCGCAGTATCATTGCCCGATGGCTATTATAAAATTATCAACAGCAATACCGGTCATAACAATGACGTAACCAGAAGAATAGTGGTGAATGCTGCCGATCAAAAAAGCAAGGTATGCCGGTTTAGAATAACCGATAATTCAGCTTCGGGCCATATTATAGTAGATGAAATCAATATTGCTTTTACAGGCCAGGTTGGCTCAGATCCAATACCCGCTTCCCCGGAGATTCCCACTGCAAAACCTATCTGGGGCGCTATTGATATGCATACCCACCCTATGAGTTATTTGGGAATGGGCGGTAAACTGATGCACGGCACGCTGGATGGCGATCCTGCGGTGGCTTTGGGAAATTGCAATTGCACACACGGCGGTTGGGGAACAGACAATACCTGCGGCAATTTTTTGCGGGCAGAAATTGTAAACATGGTGGATGAACACAATACTGCCGTTTTTCGCTATAAGCCGCAGGATATGAAAGTTCCGCATGCAGATCATCCCCATGATGGTTATCCTGCTATGGCAAACTGGCCAACCCAACAAAGCATGACACACCAGCAAATGTGGTACGACTGGATAAAAAGGGCAAAGGAAGGTGGATTAACCGCCATCATTGCACTTACTGTTAACAGTGAGATACTGGGAAGGGTATTGGGAGGTGATGGTCCTTTTGATGATAAATCCGTGGCAAACCGCCAGATTGATTCACTGATTGCATTTGTATACCGGCACAGGGAATTCCTCGACACGGTGACCTCGTCTGCAAGAATGCGTCAGGTGATAAGATCGGGCAGGATGGCCGTTATCATTGGTATGGAAGTAGATAACCTGGGTGATTTTTATCAGAATGTGCCGGTAACCAATGAACAGGTAAGAAATGAAATTGCGCGTCTTAAAAGTAAGGGCGTGCGCTATGTTTTTCCGATACATGTAACTGATAATAAATTTGGCGGAACAGCCGTATACAAGGAACTTTTTAATTTCAACAACAGGTATGTTACCGCCCAGCCGCTTACCGGTACGGTGCCCGTAGAAGCATACCCACCGGTTTTGCCCGGGCATTTGTACAATGTGGAAACTACACCGGATGGCGACAATGTACATTTCAAACTGGATGGTAAAACATTTGCGCTTGTTTCCAAAATGCGCCCGTTGACAGAATTGATTGATGCAGGAGGATTTCCCATTCTTCCGCCCCCGCTCGATGTACCATCGCTGGCTGTGAAACCAATCGTTGATCCTATACTTGGTGCACTCAGGGCTTCACAGCAGTATCAACTGGCAAAAAAGATTTTCATGGATGTAAACAGTCCGCAGTTTGCTGCCTATGAACGCACACCGGCAGGTCACCGCAATGTATTGGGTATTTCGGAAACAGGCAGGTTTGCCATACAGGAGATGATGCGGCAGGGGATGATGATAGATGTAGATCATGCCTCAGAAAAAACAGTCAACGATATTATTGCCATTGCGCAAAGCAATCACAACTATCCGTTAAACTCAGGTCACAATGGATTAAGAGCCGGACCCGATGCAAATGAGAAAACCAGGACGCCCGAACAACTGAGAGCTATCAAAGATCTCGGCGGCATGTTTGGTATGGGTTGGGAGGGACAGAACCCAGTACAGTTCAATGCTAATTACAGGTTGCATTGGGGGGCCATGGGCGGAAGAAGCACCAGCTTTGGTTCTGATATTGACGGTTATGCAACCACCCCGGAAAAGCCGGCATCTCCCAGCCAGTTTATTAACTATACAAACGCGTCGCAATATGATTTTCTGCGGCAATACACAATGGCCGGAAGTCCCCGCAAGTGGGATTACAATACCGCCGGTATGGCCCATATTGGTATGGTACCGGATTTTTTTGAAGCACTGAAGAAAGCAGGCGCTCCCTCACAGCAGCTCAACTCATTACTGTTATCTGCAGAATATTTTGCGCAGATGTGGGAAAGATGCGAAACAACCGCGCCGATGGTTAGCCGTTAAACTGCAAAATCCGCATGGTTTTACACATGCGGATTTTTTTTTCAAAAACCATTTGAAAGATTGTTTATTTGATGTTGTTTGCAGCCTCCACTATCACTTTTGCAACTGCATCGGGCTGTGACATGAAAATCACATGGCTTCCTTTCACCTCAGTTACCTTCGTATTGGAACGTTTATACATCGCATGCTGAATGCCGGGGTCAATACTTTTATCCTCGGTAGCCAATGCAGCATAAGTTGGTTTGTCTCTCCAGGCAGCGTGGGTGATAAGTGTTGTAAACCCTTTGGCATAAAATGCACCCTGTGAAGCATACATAAAATCCGCTTCTTCTTTTGGTATATCGGCACAAAAACCTGCGTGAAATTTTGCTTTGTCATAATAGACAATTCCTTTGTCATCCGGCGCCAGTACGCCGTTCTCGGGTGCGGGTTTTGCGGTCTGTAACCATTGCAGCGCCGACTCGCCATTGTCTGGCTGAAATGCTGCTACATGCACCAGTGCTGCCACTTTTGGATGGTTACCGGCTTCTGTTATAACTGCGCCGCCCCAGGAATGGCCTACAAGAATAGCGGAGCCGTCCTGTTTGTCCAACGCCACTTTGGTAGCTGTCACATCATCTTCCAGTGAGGACAACGGATTTTGAACAACGGTAACATGGTAACCTTTTTTTGTCAGCACACTATACAGTCCTCTCCATCCGGAGCCATCTGCGAATGCGCCATGGACAAGCACTACATTTTTTACTTTTTGTGCGTTAACGTTCATTGCTGAACCGGTAAGAACGGCCGCGCCCATTACGGTAGGAATAAAACTACTGCCTGTTGCCTGCTGTTCAATTGTTATCTGAGATTTTTATACTTCAAGTAATGCCAGCACTTGTTTGTTATGGTTTTTTTCAACCTGATTTTTTGGATAAGCATAGATAAAAACACCAGTGGATGGACGCTGTCCGGGTGCACGCCTATAATCGTAATAGAAAGTTATTTTATCCCCTTTTCTATTTAGTCTTTCTCCGATATTCATAAGGTTGCGGTTTTGAGGGTGATAAAATAATGAGGCAATGAGTATACCGGATCAGGCATTACTGACAATTTGGTATGGAGAGATGGGGGCAATTTTAAGAGCGTGAAACAAACTGTGAAAATATTGGCAAAAGAATTTTCAAGTACCTGCTTTATGTGTGCTGGTTGTGTTCCACTGGCAGTATGAAAACTGCCAAAATTGTGTGTCAAATACGTGTCAAACGAGGGATTCTGGTAATTTTTTGTGCCCGCTTGTGCTGGTCTTGTGCTGGTAGTGTGCCTGCAATTTTGTGTGTCATTGTGTATGTTGATTTCGTGTCAAAAAAGGTGGTAGAAAGCGAAAAAAAGCGTCAAAATCTGACACCCGGGCATAAAAAAAGCCTTGTAAATCATTGACTTACAAGGCTATAAAGTGCCCAGGAATGGATTCGAACCATCACATCCTTGCGAACGCTGCGACCTGAACACAGTGCGTCTACCAATTTCGCCACCTGGGCTTTTCTAAAATTGTACCGTTGGCCAAACAGACCAAAATTACATTCAGGGCTGCAAATATAGGGTGTAAAACATAAACGATAGCAGGATAAACTGTTTTTTTTATTCTGCCGCGGGCCGGCTTTTCCAGCCTATTAAAAGTACACCCGCTATGACCAGCACCGTACCCGCAATCTGCGCGGCAAAAATAGGTTCGCCCAATATAAAATGTGCCTGGATAATGGTAGATACCGGCCCGATGCCCGATACAATGGCCACATTATTGGATCCTATCTGTTTCATTCCATACGAAATCAGTAATGAGGGAATAACAGTAGCCAGGATAGCCAGCAAAATGCCGTATCCCCAGTATTCGGTGCCTGAATGCAGCAACTGGTAATTGCCTGCCAGCAGGTAATGTAAAAACACCCCGGCCGTAGAAGCCAGCATGGCATAGGCCGTAAACTTGGTGGCACCCACCTGCGGTATCAGCTTACCGCTGCCCACAATATAAATAGCATAGGTAATGGCACACAGAAAAATAAGCAAACTGCCCAGGATAAAACTACTACTGGCAGTATCTACCCGCAATTGCCCCAAATAAGCAATGGCAATGCCCGTGTACGTTAGTACCAGCGCCAATATTTGTATGCGGCTGATTTTTTGTTTAAAAACAGTGGCATTAATGAGCACGGCAAAAGTGGGATACAAAAACAGGATCAGCCTTTCTAGCCCCGCCGATACATACTGCAGCCCGGCAAAGTCCAGAAAGCTGCTGATATAGTAGCCAAATAATCCCAGCGTAATAATCCAACCCCATTGCTGCCTGGTAAAATGAATATTGTCTTTTTTGTTGCCGGCAAAAACGGCAATACCCACATAAAATGGCAACGAAAAAATCATCCTTACGGCCAGGAGTGAGAGCGCATCAATATGCGTATCGTGAAACGCTTTTTTAACAATAATGGCCTTGGTAGAAAATAATACGGCACCCAGGAAGGTAATAATGAACCCGGCTAATGAAATGACAGGCTGTTTTTTCTCCATCATATAAAAACAAAAACCCTGGTGCTTGATGAACGCCGTTCTGCACCAGGGTAGTTAATAATTTAATTTTCCTTGTCAGACAGCTACGTTGAATTCGCGCAGCGCATCATTCAGGCTGGTCTTCAGATCGGTGCTTGGTTTACGCTGACCAATTATCAATGCACATCCAACCCCATATTCGCCCGCTGCAAATTTCTTGTTGTAAGTACCCGGTATTACCACGCTTCTGGCGGGAACGCGACCTTTATATTCAACCGGCTCACTACCGCTTACATCTATTATTTTGGTAGATTTGGTGAGTACCACATTAGCACCCAATACAGCTTCTTTTTCTACCAGCACACCTTCTACCACAATACAGCGGCTGCCAATAAAACAGCCGTCTTCAACGATCACCGGACTAGCCTGCAATGGCTCCAGCACACCGCCTATTCCCACACCGCCACTAAGATGCACGCCCTTTCCAATCTGTGCGCAGCTGCCAACCGTAGCCCAGGTGTCTACCATGCTGCCTTCAT
>Ga0207689_10002502_pt1 | contig 17074 bp, 6 predicted proteins | sample KBSMisM52_FD_184312 | JGI IMG/M metagenome (GOLD analysis project Ga0207689, IMG submission 184312) | Miscanthus rhizosphere microbial communities from Kellogg Biological Station, Michigan, USA - KBS Miscanthus M5-2 (SPAdes) (version 2) | ecosystem: Host-associated > Plants > Roots > Rhizosphere... | reverse complement strand
TGAGAAGCGAACCGCTGTTCATCGCATCGATGATGTCGGACGTTGCATTGGACGTCTTCGCGAAATCGATGGTCTGACTGGTGAACGACGACGGCAGCCGCTGCGCTAACGACGCTGCCACCGCGGCAAAGTCGAATTCCGGCGAGGCATCGGCGACAAAGAGGGCCTTGCCGGCCCACGCGCCGGTGGGCGTGCCGCGTGACGCGATCTTCCCGATCACGAGCGCCGCCTCGGCGGGAGTGTCGACCGGGATACGACCGACCGGGATGTCGGCGATTCCGTCGTCATCGAAATCGGTAAACCAATCGTCGGACGCCGTACGCAGAAGCAGCGTCCTGACCAGTTTCGTCGGGACGTAGTCGAACGTGCCCATGTCGAGGTAATTGCGCGGATCGACGCTGGCATCGCCGAGGAGAAGCACGGCGGACGGCGCATGTTTCCAGCCTGAGGCCAACCTGAAGAACGAGCGGATCGCTTCCGGCGAGCGGATGCCGAAGTTGAATTCATCGTAGAGATCATCGACGTCGACGACGGCGGTGGCGATTCCCTCGGCGTCGCGAACCGATTTCAGCGTCGCCGCCGCGGAGAGGAACGCTTTGTTGCTGACGATGTAGAAGGCGGCGGCCGCCTTCGCTCCGTTGCTGTTGCCGTTCGTATCGCTCCATGAAGATGGCGAATTCACGGCCAGCTCGCCCGGCGTCAGAAGGCGCGAGCCATCAAAAGCCATGATCGTGCGCAGACCACCGGGCGGTGTCGTGAACGTCGCTGCGAAACCACCATGCGGATCGGCGGTGACGGAGGTCCGAAGCTCGATCGGATGCTGCGCGTCGGTGACGTCAATCGCGCGCACGCCACTGGAACCAAAGCCGCCGATGGTCACGGAGCGGCCGCCGGCGAGATTCACGTCGAGCGCCCCGTTGTCGGCGCGAAGGAGATGCTGATACGTCAGACGCGCTTTCGCCACGACGCTGACGTCGTCGAAGCCATTCAGCGACGTGAGGGTCACATCGTTCGTGCCGGCAATCAGCCACGCCTGGGGCACGCTGAACGTGAACGACGGCTGTTCGACGCCGTTGAGCGCGACGATGCCAAGGCTGTGGCCGTTGAATGCGACGTCGATCCGGTGCGGCATGTTGGTGCCGCCCTGAATCACCAGTTCGATTGTGGCGTTGCCGCCGTAGGAGGTGTCGAGGTTCGTAACCGTCAGCGGCTCCGTTACCGGATCGATGGTGATGAGAGCGCCGAAAAAGGCATCGGCATCATCGTCATGGACGATTGAGGCGAAGATGCCGCGCACGATCCGCTCGTAGGTGAAGGCAACGCTGCCGGTGATCGGATTGCCGCCGTTTGCCTTCGAAACCGTGACGCGATTGCCGGTGCCCTTGCCCGCGCGAAGCCAGTACGTGCGCGCGCCGGTGGAAAGCGTGTCGAGCGGGTAACCGTAAAACTCGATGGCGTCGTTCGCGTCGAACTTTCCATCCCCGCCGTCGTCGACGATGATCGATTGCTCGGCGCCGAGCATGTAAAGCGAGAGGCCGCGGCTATCCGAGCCTGGATCGAATCCCGCCGCGGTCATGGCCGCGCGGGTGACTCGCTGCCATCCTTCCTCCGAAACGAAAATCTTCAGGCCGGCCGAGGCAGCGAGATCGAGTTGTTGCTTGTACTGCGCTGACGACGCGGGCTCCTGAGTCTTTGCCCGGGCCGCGCCGAAACCATCCGGCGACGCGAACACCGAGCCGTTCGCGCCGAGACCCGTGAAGGGCGGCGGCGCGACGCCGAGAGAAACGATCGGCGAAGCGGAACGGTGCATCGCGGATTGCGCCTGGACAGCAATCGGAAGGAGAGCGACGACAGCACACGCGATTGCTCGCATGAAGGTTCTGAATAAGACGTTCACAAGCACCTCGCTGCGTGAAGTGTTTCCGGGAAAGACGAGGGGCCGCCCTTTGTGAGCGGCCCCTCGCAAAGGACTCAGCGAAGTTTCATCGTCGGATCACCGAACAGGATCCAGGTACGGCGGACGTCGCGATCCGTGGTGGCCAGTTTGGCCTTCAGGATGGCGTCGCCGATCGTCGGCGAGCCGGCGAAGATCTGCCGGTAAAGCTCGACGTTCACCAGGAGTTGCTGGTCGGGCGACGTCAGCGCCGAGGACGCCCATACGCCGATCGCGCCGCCGTTCGCGTTGTTCATCAGCGCCTCGGCCAGGCTGAACGTAAACATGTCGTGGAAGTATCCGTTGAGGCAGTTCATCGTCACGACGAACGGCAGCTTGTCCCCATTCGTAAGCGAGGAGGCCATGGTCGAATCGAAGACGTAGTTGCTCCAGATTTCGACCGAACCGTGGCCGACGTAGTTCGTCAGGAGCGAGCCGCGGTTGAAGGCATCGGTGATCGCCGCCGTCGGATTGTTCGACGACCCGATCAGGATGCGATCGGTCGTAAGAGCGGCAGGCACGAGCGCGGAGAGCTGGTCGCCTGCCCTGGTGAACGGCGTCTCTCCCGGCCGGTCGGTGACGATCTCGACGGTCTTGCCCCACGCATCGCCGGAAGGCACCGAACGGCGCGTCAGTTTGCCGACGACGGCAGCCGCTTCATCGGCCGTGCGTACCGAGAGGCGCCCAATGGCCATCGACGGCGTGTTGGTGTCGCTGAAATCGGCGAACCAATCGTCTGAGGCGGTCTTGAGGTACAGCGTCGACACGAGCTTCGTCGGCATGTAGTCGACATTGGCGAAGCCCATGTAGTTGCGGGGATCCCAGCTGGCGTCGCCGAAGAGAATCACGTAGTGGGGAGCCTTGGTCCAGGTGGTGGAAGCGCGCTGCAGGAAGGCGCGGATCGCGGCGGGACCGTGGGCGCCGAACGTGAACTCGTCATAAGCGTTCTGCACGTCGACGATGGTGGTGGAGATGCCTTGCGCGTCGCGCGCGGCCTTCAGGGTCGCGGCGGCGGCAGCGAAGTTCTTGTGCGTGATGATGACCAGATCGGCGGCGTTCGTCGCGGCATTCAGCTTCGACGGGGCATTCAACAGGACCTGCGCCGGCGCCATGACTCGATCATCGGCGATCGCGAGCAGCGTGCGGGTTCCGCCTGAGGGACTGGTGAACGAAACGTTGCTCGTGCCGTCGCCCGCGGCCGACACGGTCGCGGCAAGCTGCACCGGCGCCCGTGGATCGGTCAGATCGAAGACCCTGACGGTCTCGGACGTGAAGCCTCCGACGGTAGCGGTCGTCGATCCGGGAAGCGCAAACGCCAGTGCGTTCGACTCGGCGCGGTAAAGGTGCGGATAGGTGAGGTTCGCGTAATCGACAACGCTGACGTCGTCATCGCCTCCGGTGGCGGTGAACGTGAGCAGGTTCTCGCCGACTACGAGCCACGCCTGCGGCACGGTGATGCGGCTGACGTTGTGCGCCTGGCCGAGGTAACGGATCGGTCCGATCTCGTGGCCGTTCAGCGTGACGGAGTTGGCGTGATTGAAGTTGTCGGTGACGCCCTGGATCGCCAGCTCGAGCGTGGCATCGCCGCCGCTCGGATCGATCTTGCCGACGGTGAGCGTCTCGCTGACCGGGTATGTGGTGATGAGCGCGCCGTAGAAGTTATCGCGCGAGTCGTCGTCGACGAGTGCCGAGAAGAAGAGCGCGCGCTCGGTGCGGTTGTAGGTGTACGGGTAGTTGGCCGGAGCAGCACCGCCGCCGGGCGAGGCCTTCGGCGAATCGATGCGCAGACCCTTTCCGGTTCCGGTCGTGACGTAGTAAACGCGTCCACCGGCGCTGGGGGTGTCGAGCGCGAAGCCGTAGAACTCGATGGTGTCGTTGGTGCCGAAGTTGCCGCTGTTGATGGCGATCGGGATCTCGACGCCGTCTGTAAAGACCGAGATACGGCTGCTGCTGCTGCCCGGATCGTATCCGGCGGCGAGAAGGTCGCTCTTCCTCACGCGGTACCAGCCGTTCTGGGTGACGAGCAGCTTGGCGGCGCTATTGGCAGCGATCGCCCACTGCTGCGCCATCCGCGTCGAGGCCGGAGCAAGCGCCGGCGCCGAAGGCGTGACCCCCATGCCGGGAGCGGTGGTGAAGATGCCGCCCTCCGAACCGAGCGCTGGATCGGTATCGGTAACTCCCCCGCCGGTGGTGGTGGTGTTCGTCGACACCAGGCGCGGCGTGATCGGGCCGTGCATCGTGTGGACGCCCTTCAGATCGACGTCTTCGACGTAGTACTGCACGAAGCTGTTGGCCGGGACGTTCTTGTCATTGACGCGGTAATTGCGGCCGGCGGTGATCTTGCGGCCGGTGAAGAGGGCCGAGCCGGTGATGATGTGGCGGTCGATCTTCTCGCGCGAACCGTCGGCGAGCTGACGCCAGACGTAGAAGCCGAGGTTGTCCTGTTCGAACGTCGTCGACCAAGTGATGGTGGCGCCGCCGTTCTTCGATTGCGTCGCGTCCATCGTCAACATCTTGACGACCGTCGGCGCGACGATGGTGACCGTGTCCGTGGCCGGATCGTTGGCGTGGTTCGTATCGGTTTCCGTATACGTCACAGTCTGCGGATTGACGATCTGCGTCGTGTCGATGGTGGTGGTGCCGACGACCGAGATCACCGGCGTGGTGACGTACGAGCTGCCGCCATTGTTGATGGTGACGCTGCTGACGAAGTTCGTGCAAACGTTGTTGATGTCGCAACTCTGCGCCAGCACGGCCGTGCCGGTCGCGCCGCTGCCTGTTCCGGCCGTGGTGATCGTCACCGTCGGCGCGCTCGTATAGCCGCTTCCGCCGTTGGTGATCACGATGCCTGTGACGACGCCGGCAGCATTGACCGTCACGACGCCGGCGGCGCCGGTCCCGCCACCACCGCTGAATGTGACCGTGGGCGTGCTGTCGAGTTGCGGGATGGTGCAGGTCAGGGTCAACGATACAGAGCTATAGGAACAGCTCGCGCCGGCAGTGGTGATCGATGAGGAGCTGTAGGTAAAGCCGAACGGCATCACATCCGTAACTACGATGTCGGTGCCGCGCGAAGGACCGCCGTTGGCGACGGTCGTCGACCAGGTCAGCGGCTGTGGCGCGGGCGGGTTGCCCGGATAGATGAAGTGGGCTCCGTACAGACTCTCCACTGCGTTGTCGGTCTCGCCCATCTGGATGTCGATGGTGCGGTTCACGACTGTGCTGGCGGAGTTGAAGTTGTTGCTGGTGTTGGTGTCGTTGCCGGTCGTGACGCGGACGTTGTCTGTGATGCTGCTGCCGTCGGCCGCGCTGCCGTCGACCTTCACCACGAAGGTGAAGTTACCGCTTGAGGATCCGGCGGTGATGACGTTGCTCGTGGTGCAGGTCTCTGCATTGCCGCGCGTCGCCGTCGCGGATGCCAGCGTTCCGCCGCCACCGGTGAACGTCACCGTCGGGTTGGAGGTGTAGCCAGTGCCCGGATTGGTGATGGTGACCGCCGTAACGACGCCGCCGGAAACGGTAGCGAATCCAGCCGCTCCTGAGCCACCGCCGCCGGTAAAGCCGACCGTCGGTGCGGTCGCGTAACCGGAACCTCCAGAGACCATGGCCACCGAGACGACGCCGTTGGTGGTGTTCGAGCAGGTCCAGCCTCCGCCCGCGGGCGGCGTCATCGAGACGAACGTGGTGTTCGCCGGGATCGGCTGCCACACCACGATGGCCTGGCTGGTGTTGTTCTGCGCGACATTGGTGAAGCTCTGTGTGTAGGTGATGTTCTGCCCCGCGATCACCGGATCGGGCGAGTCGTTGTCCGTGGTCATCGACAGATCGGGGAAGCAGGCGTTCGTGAGGGTGCTGACGTTGGAGGTGACGCTGCATCCGCTGCCGGTCATCAGCACACGGAACTTGTAGCCGTTGCTGGCCGCGCCGGCGCGGTAGGTATAGCTGGCCGTGGTCGCGCCGGTGCCGGTGCCGTCGATTCCGCTGAGGCCCGCGTTCGGCGCGTTGTTCCAGACGGTTCCGCCGTCGGTCGAGCGCTGCCACTGATAGTTCGTGACGCCGCTCGCAGTGATGGTGAGAACGAGATCAGAAGGCGTGGTGCAGTAGGTCTTGTCGGTCGGCTGCGTGGTTACGACGGGTCCAACCACGCTCAAACTCTTTGTCGCGGTGACGGCGCACGATCCCTCGGTGATGTTGAGGGTGATCGTGGCGTTGCTCGATCCGGAGGTAAAGACGATCCCGGTTCCAGGCACCGCGATGGCCGAGCCGCCGGTGCCGCCGGCCGTCGGTGTGATGACGACCGCCGGGGCTGACGTGTAGCCGCTGCCGGGATTGGCGATGTTGATCGCGGTGATCACGCCACCCGAGACAGTGGCTGTGGCGGTAGCACCGGTACCACCGCCACCGGTGAAGCTGATGGTCGGCGCGGCCGTGTATCCAGTGCCGCCGCTTCCGATCGTGACGCTATTCACGGTTCCGGTGGAGGAGTTGGTGATCACGGCTCCGTTGTCGATCGACCAGCTATACGACGCCTGCGGTCTCACGGGGACGGAGGCAATGTTGCCGGTCGAATTGGCGCATGCGGTCGGAGCGATGATGGTCGGCGCCGGGGCGCAGACGTGCACGTCCTCGGCGGTCGTGGCGAGGTAGTCGAACACGAGCGAATGCGTATTCGATGACGCTACGAGGATCTCGTTGTCATATGTGCCGTTCGGGACATTCGCGCTGACGTCCGCGTCGAATTCAATCGTGAGAGTGCCGCTCGGAGCGATCGACTGGCCGACCCACGAGGGAGTGGACGTCGTGGCGATGGAGGCCGTTGCGGCCGCACCGCTGCCGGCACCGCCGGTGATCGAAACGCTCGGAGTCGAGGTGTAGCCGCTGCCGCCGTTGGTGACGATGATCGCCGTGACGCTTCCGCCGTTGAGGGTGGCCACGGCGGTGGCTCCGGTTCCCCCACCTCCGCTGATTGTGACGGTGGGCACGCTTGTGTAGCCGGAGCCGCCCGCGGTGACGGCGATGGCGCCGACGCAGCCCGCCGTACACGGATTCGATGCCGGCGATCCGTTGATGACGGTGGTGCCGGCCTTGTAGGTGAAGCCGGTCGGGAGGTTGTCCGTCACGGCGACGTTCGACGCCGTTGTCGTCGTCAGCGGATTCTGAACGGTGATGACGTAGTGCGCGATACCGGTGCCGCTGGTCACGTTCGGCGTCGTGGTCGACTTCGTGGGATCCAGTGCGCCGTAGGTGGTCGAGGCGGTGTCGTACGCGCTGTAATGATTCAGCCCCGCGCCGTCATCGACGTACGCGAGGTTCGTGTACGCACCGGCCGCGGTGGGGAAGGCCAGGAACTCGACAGAATCGCTTCCGCCGTTGGCGAGCGCGTCGACAGTCCACACGATCGTGCCGGAGCTGCCGATGGAGGGACCGCCGGCGTTCGGCAGCTGGTGCCCGAGGACCGCCGTTGCTGCGGCGCCGCTGCCTCCGCCGCCCGAGAAGCTGACAGCCGGCAGACTGGTGTAGTCGTTCCCGGCGTTCGTGATGATGATGGACACCACCGATCCGCCGGAGATCGTTGCAGTGGCCGTAGCGCCCGTGCCACCGCCACCGGTGATCGAAACCGACGGGGCGCTGGTGTATCCGCTGCCGCCGCTGGTGATCCTGATACCGGCCACGCTGTTCCTCGGCAGTCCGCCGTAGCGCAGCGTACCGGGAAGGACGTCGGTCACGGTGAGAGCTCCACTGCCGGTCGTGCCGACGTTCGAATAGTTCACCGTGTACTGCTGCACCGGCATGACGTTGCTTCCGGCCGTGGCGCTGACCGGCGAGCTGAGCACGACGGTGCCGCCGCCGATCGCCGTGATCTGGGAGACAAAGAACGAGGCTCCGTTCGTGACGGCGATGTAGTCGCCCACCGCCATCAATGCCGTCGAACTGACGGTGAGCGTCGTCGTGTTGTTTGCGACGTTGGTGGTCGCCAGCGGGAACGGCAGCGTGTCTCCGTCGGGCGACTTGGTGAGCGAGAAGCGGGGCGAAGCGCCGGTGAAGTTCGTCGCCGATTGCGGCGAGTTCAGAACCGTGGTGGTCGTGGAAGTCGCGCTGCCGCTTTCGCTGAGGGTCGTTACACCCGCAGGGACCGTGGAGTTGACCGTGACGACGTACGAGAGGGTGACCGGGGTGGCCGGCGTCGCCGTCGTCGCGGTGGTGATCACCTGGCCGCCGCTGAAGCTCGCTCCGCCCGTAGACGTCGAGGTGAAGGATGTGTTCGCCGGCACGGAGCCGGTGATGACCACGCCCGCCGCATCCGCGCTTCCGCTGTTGGTGACGGTGAGCAGGTAGGTGATGGTGTCGCCCGGCGCCTGGCCGACCGTTGCGATCGCGGTGGCGGGAGCACCGGTGCCTCCGATGAAGCTGATGCTCGGCGACGTGCATCCACTGCCGTAGCTGGTGAGCGCGATGCCCGTGATGCTGTACGAGGCCGAACTGAGACCGCCAACGGGAGAAGTGCTGACTTCGAACGTCGGCGGCGTGGTGCAGCCGCTAAAGACGATGTTCGAGGCCGTGGGCGGCGAGGAGAACGTACCTCCGTTGGTGACGTTGATGTAGACGATTCGATTCGCCGACGGCGTGGCCGTTTCCGTAAGCGTGAGAATCGGATTGGCGGTAACGGTGACGACTGCGGACGCCGTGCGCGGAGTGGTGTTGTAGTTGTCGACGACCGACGCGGTATTCGTCAGAACATTCTGTCCCGCGGAGAGACCCGTGGTCCCGACCTGGACATTGATGGTGAACGACGTCGACGCTCCGGGAGCCACGGTCAGACCGGTCCAGGTAAGCGTTCCGTTGGTTCCTACCGATGGCGCGGTAGTCGGCGCCGGACTGGCGCTCACGTAATAGATGCCGCTGGGGAGAGGATCGCTGACCGCAACGCCTGTCGCGGAGACTCCGCCGGCGTTAAAGATCGTCACCGTGTAGGAAAAGGTGCAGGGCGAGCAGGTGACGCCGGGCGTGAAGTTCGAAGCGCTCGCGGTCTTATTGATGAGAACGTCGGGTCTGAGAATGGTGCTGCTGACCGCCGCCGTCAGATCGGGACTGTAGTTGTTCTTCAGTGTCGCCGTGTTCGTCAGCGTGGTACCGGAGATCGTGGCGGTGTTGACCGTTGCATTGACCACCAGCGTCCCGGTCTGGCCCGCCGGCATTGGCGTGGCGAGCGTCCAGGTGATGAGACCGCCGCTCTGCGACGCCGTGCCGGCAGAGCAGCCGGCGCCGGTGCAGGTCGGCGTACCGAGGCTCGAGAACGTGAGACCGGCCGGAAGCGGATCGGTGATGACCATCCCGGGAATCGTGAACGTCATCGGGTTCGCGTACTTGAGCGTGTATGCGATGGTGTCGCCAGTGGCGCTGACGGCGAGTTTGTCGACCAACTTCGTCAGCGACGGGATGATCGGCGTCCGGCACAGCGTGCTGGAGCTCTGGAAGTTGCCGGTGCCGTTGTAGAGGAACTGGAGCTGCTGCGCGCCGTTGCTGTTCGCATCCTTCGCCAGAATGACCCACAGAAGGCGCTGCCCCGCCTTGACGACAGTGCCCGCCGGAATCGTGACGGTGAGCGTGTCAGGGAAGGTCTGCGTCCCGTTCTGCGTCGCGCTTCCGACAAGCGTCTCGGTGTTCGACGTCGGGTCGTAGATCTTCAGGTCGACCCTGTAGTTTGCTTTGGCCGGGCTGCCGCTGATGACGTTCCACGCGGTAGTGACGCTCGCGCTGGCGCCGAGCATGTAGGCGGTGGTGTTATCGGCGGCGGCGAGATCCTGATAGAAGCGGATCACTTCCGTAAGCGTGTTGCCGACGGTGAACGTCGGCGAGGTGGTGTTGACCGCGCCGGCGGTCGTCTGCGCCAGGAGCTGCGGTCCACCGCCGATCGTGGCTGACGTGGTTCGGAAGTAGTAGGTGACGCTCGTGCAGGCCGTGCTGGCGATCGTCTCACTGAAGCTCGTGGTTGCACTGTTCGCGTTCGTCGCGTTAATCGTGGTGTTGTTGATCGCCGGTGACGTTGCGCCGACGGCGACGGTGAACACCAGCGTGCGCGTTGCGGTCACGCCAGCGGCGAGCGTTCCGAGATTCGTACAGGCTACCCCGGAGAAGACGGTCGCCGTTGCCGCGGCGTTCGAGCCGCCACCACCAGTGAATCCGATCGTCGGAGCGGATGTGTAGCCGGTGCCTGGATTGGTAATGGTGATGGCCGTGACCTGGCCGCCGGAAACCGTGGCGGTGGCCACGGCGCCGCTGCCGCCACCGCCGGTGATGTTGACCGTCGGAGCGGAACTGTAACCGGAGCCGCCGTTGGTTACCGTGATGACGGCGACCGCGTTTGGCCCGTTGCAGTTCGCCGACGACCCGGCCGTGGTGAATGTGAAGCCCGACGGAATGGTGTCGCTGAGATAGGTGAGATTCGCGGTCTGGTTGCCGATGTTGGCGTACTCGATCGTGTAGGTGACCGTGCCGGGCGGCACGACCGCGGAGACGTTTGCCGTCTTGTAGATGGAGAGCACCGGACCGTTGACCAGAAGGCTGGTCGTGGCGGTGACCGGCGAGGCCTCGTTCGACGTGGTCGTCGCCGTGTTGATTGCCGCGCCCGCCTGCGTTGCCACCGCATTGACGGAGAACGTCTGCGTCCCTCCCCCGGAGGTGAGTGTGTAGCCGCTCCAAACCACGGTAGTGATGCCGCCTGTCGTGGTGACGGAGTTCGCCACAGGCGTCGAGCTGACGTACGTGAAGCCTGCCGGCAGAGGATCGGTGACCGTGACGTTGGTGCAGGTCGTCTGCGAGTTGTTGGTGACGACCATCTTGAACTTGACCGTATCGCCACGGCTCACAACGGTGACGGGTGTATCGGTACCATCGCTTGCCAGCGATGCGGCCTTGGTCATGGTCAGCGACGCCGTGCGGACGGCAACGCCGGTGGTGTCAGTCCCGGTGAGCGTTCCGACGCTGGTGATCAGCGATCCGCTGTTGAAGAACGTCCCGCCGCTGCTGCCCGCGGTGACGTTGAAGACGAAGGTCTTTGTGGTGCCACCCGGGATCAGCGTGTTTGCCGGCATCGTCCAGGTGACGGAGTTCGTTCCCGTGACGCCAGTCGGCGTGGCGAGGGTGTTGACGTATGCCGTCGCCGCGGCGAGCGTTCCACCGCCTCCTGAGAACGTGATCGACGGAGCGCTGGTGTAGCCGGAGCCGCCGCTGGTCACGGTGATCGCAGTGACCACACCGCCGCTCACGGTCGCCGTCGCCGTAGCTCCCGTTCCGCCGCCGCCTGAGAAGTTCACCGTTGGCGCGCTGGTGTAACCGGAGCCGCCATTCGTCACCTTGATCATGCCGACCGTGTTGACGTTCGGCGTGCTGAGATAGGTGAAGCCGGTGGGGAGATTATCGGTGACCGACGTAACGATGATGTCGGTCGAAGAGCTGTTGGCGACGGTGAGGGCATAGGCCATCGCCGCGCCCTGCTGCACGTTGTTGGTGCTGGCCACCTTCGTCACGGGCGGCGCCACGACGCCGCAGGGAGCGCCGATGTTGACCTTCGCATAGTTAATGTTGAGCGCCTGCGGCGAGAGTCCGACATACGGGTAGGTGACCGCGTACGGGGGAACGTTCGTGTAGAGGTTGCGTGTAACGCTGTTCAACACATCCGTGCCGAACGGCTGCTCGAGCGTGGCCGACGATTTCCCCATCCACGTCTGCGTGGTGTGGCCGCGGTTGTCGGTGATCTCGAGCGCCAGCAGGTACTGGCCGCGGATCAGGTTCGAGATGTCCCAGTTCGCCGTAACCGTGGTACCGATCGGGACGGTCGGATTGCCGATGTTGATCCACGCGCCGCCGTCGTCATCGAGGCCGTTGCCGTTGATGTCGTAGTAGTACTTGAATTGGGCGCTGACGAGCTGGCTGATGCTCTGGCAGTTGTTGACCGTCAGCGCGTCCATGATTTGCGCGCTCACAGGCACACTGCAGCCCGTGGCAGAGCCGGTGGAGAAACTCGTGGCGATCGGTTGCGGGATGATGCCATCGGCCAGTGTGAGAGCGTCGCCGAACGGTCCGGGCGAGCTCGCGTCGCAGACGAAGTTTCCTTCCCAGACGATGTCCTTCTGGAATGGATTGTTCAGACTGTTCGCCGTGGCGAAGAGAAACTGAAACGGCGTGTTCACCGACATCGTCGGACCGCCGACAGCCGCGGCGTTAAGCATCGCCAGCGGGATCTCATAGTCAACGTAGTACTCGTTGCAGGAGGCCGTGCTGATGTTGATGGCGCGGGTAGTGCCGTAGTCCCAGGTCGTTTCGCTGGCCCCATTCGGCCACTGGATTGTCGACGGAACAGCGCTGCCGTTGAACTGGTAGAGCGCGCCATTCAGCGCCGTGGCGAAGGCGGTTGGGTTGGTGAAGAGGCTATGGATGTGGGTCGGGTCGTTGACGTAATCGATCGAGTTGCTGCTCAGATTGCTCCAGATCGAGCGGAGGATGTCCACCGGCGTGGCCGGCGAACCGCTGGAGCCGTCGAGGTGCATGGCAAAATCGCGATACCCGTCGCCGTTGGTGTCGAGAAAGACCGTCCACAGCGCGGAGTTCCACGGGCTGCTGCTACTGTAGGAGCCGGCGCTCGGTCCGGTCGCGTAGTTGTTCGCGATCTGTTCGACGCGCCACCGGAAGTAGATCGTTTGCGTGGCGGGATTGTAGAAATAGTAGATGCTGGGAAGGGACTGGTCCGAACAGCCGGAGCTGACGTTGACGTAGTTCTGCGGCGTCGTGCCACCGTTGGACGGGTCCTGCACGCGCTGATCGCGAACCGGATGCTTGTCCGCCGTGGTGGTATCCGGATAGGTGGTGCCCCACGAGTACGCAACCCACTGCGCATCCGACGGCCAGGTCTTCGGCGTGATGGCCAGAGACCCGTCGCTCTTCGTCGGAACGCCGTTGTTCCAGAGCGGCGGGTTCTGTGCCGACGCCTGCCCGGCGATGCCGGCCAGCACGATGATCACAAGGAGCAGCCTCGCCCACCCTGTCGTCAGAAGAACACTTGCGTTACATCGCGCGTTGATGTTGTTTCTCATCGACGACTCCCTCAAAACGTCCGTGCGCGCACCGCGGGCGCGCGACGGCCGTCCAGCTCTCAATTGTTGTGGTCGGACCAGTTACTACTGCTGAAATCGTCTTCGCAGGTGCCCGATAAACGCCCCAGCGAACCTAATTATTTTCACTGACCTGTCAAGACTTCGCGAATCCCTCGTGATTTCTTCGACTTCGGCGATCCGGCCGAGAACATCAGCAACCTCGACCGGAGGGTCTGAACGCAGCGAGTTGTCGCCTCGCGTGATGATCCCGCGGCGCGAAATGCGCACGATGCGGTGCGCCGTCAGCCCACGCGCCGTAGCCGCCAGAATGATGTCGCCGCGCCGCAGCTCCGAGGCCGCGCAGGGAACGACCCGAACATAATCGCCATTCCGGATCACCGGGTGCATGCTGTCGCCCTCGGCCCGAAATCGCGCACCGTGACCGGCGGCGAGGAGCTCGCGCAGCGTCGCTTCGAACTCGCTCACGCCGCACTCCGGATGCAGTCGATGACGCTTCGGTCCGGCAGAAAGCGGAGCGCGCGAACCGGCAGATCGCGAACGATTCGCTCGAGGCACTCGAGGGTGAAGGCGACCGCGGCCTGATCGTAGAACGGCGGAAAGGTGCAGCCGAACAGCGCCGCCGTGGCATGCGCGTGCGGAAGCGAAACGAGCTCCGTCTGCGATGCCTGAACGAGGAGATGGATCGCAGCCAGCGGCGCGGAGAGAGGAGACGAAAGCTCCGCTTCGCCATGCCACGGTGTGCCGAACATCCTCCACTCACCGTCGACGAACCGGACGATGACGCGATCGTCGCTGACGATTTCGTAATGTCCCTCGGACAACCAGACGCGTGCGGTGGTGGTCTTTCCCGCTCCCGACTGTCCGACGAAGAGCTGCCCGCGGCCGTCGCCGTCGATGATGCCGCAGCCGTGCAGCTCGACGCCGCGGCCGCGACCGAGGAGGTGCGCGATCATCACTTCGTCGAGCGGATAGTCGAGCGCGTGCATCTCGTCGGTGACGGCATCGCGTCGCATGAGGATGCGTCCCCGGCGGAGCTCGCGGTCGAAGAACGCCGACTTGTAAGGCAAGTCGCCGAGGGTTTCGCTGAAGCAGTCGATCCGGAAGCCGCCGTCATCGTCGAACGCGCGCCAGACCGCACCGGAATCGAAGAGAAGGCGACCGCAGGGGGGGAGAGAAACCGGCATCGAGTCGACGGTGACCGTGATGTCCGTTTCGGCTACGGAGGTTACGGCGAAGCGGCGCACCGTCTCGGACAGCGGGCGCCGAAGCGACTCATCGGCATAGCGGATGCCGATGGAAATGCCGGCGATGCGAAGAACCTCGCTCGCTGCGCTCATACCGGAAACCGTAGCGTGGTTACGATCCCGGAACGCTGCATGCCTGCGTGCCGCGGCAGCCCAGGCCTGTCGGACCGCTGGCCGCATTCGTCTTGCAGAACCCGAGGACCGCCTCGTCCGGACGAAGCGGAAAACGCTTCGCTTCCGGCTTCTCGTACTTCTTCTTTGTACTGCCAGTCTGCTGCTGCATACGTCTCCCCTTCTAAAGAGCAACGGCGCTCGTAATGGAACAACTGTCACAACTTCCGGTGCCGCATCCGCTCGCGGCAGGCCGGCCCGCCGGCTCATACGGTATCGCCGCAATCCGTTCCGCCTCTCCGGACTTCAACGCCTCGGCCGCAACGCGTACCAGCTCGTGTCCGGTACCCCCTGCGCAGTATTCGCAATGGCCATGGGCAGGCACCTGGATATCGAGCGTTTCCGCCCGCAAGTGCGCGACCTGACAGAGAAAGTCGACAGGCGACTCCGCGTCGCCATTCTCGAGCTCGCCGTTTGCCGCGCACATGCCGCACATCGACTTGATGCCGCAACCGGTGCACTTCGTCGGCCGTGTGATCTCGCGCATACGGACCGCGAGAAGGTATTGCTCCCATCCTTCGCGGAACCCGTCGCGGACGTTGTAACGATCGACGTGCGAGAGGACGCAGATCGAAAGATCGCCGTACGGATCGATAGCGAACGAGTTGATCCCGCCGCCGCACTGGTAGACCTGACGCGATTCCCCTTCGACATACGGTGCCGCCGGGTGATCGCGCGCCAGCCGGCGCCATTCCGAAACCCGCTCCGGATTGTCGAGATCGAGCTCCACGATCTCCGAAGGCCGCAACCGCACCGCCAGCGGGCTGGCGGAACAGTCGATGCGCGGATTGATCATGGCGTCGAAGGTGAACTCGACGCCGCGGTCCGCCGCCATCTGTCTCATCAGCGGAATCTCGTGCTTGTTGATCGAGAGCGCGACGGTCTTCAGTTTCAGCGGCAGCTTCCGCTCCAACAGCAGGTCGATGCCGCGCATGCAGCGATCGTACGATCCGGGGATGCCGGTCAGCGTCTCGTAGGTTTCCTTCGTGCCGCCATAGAGCGTGATCTCGATCGTGAAGGGCCGCATGTCGGCCAGAAAATCAGCGATCCTTTCGGTGATCAGCGTTCCGTTCGTGAAGAGCGTGATCAGGAAGCCTTTTCGTTTGGCGTAGGCGTAGATGTCGAGGAAATCGCGCCGCGCGAAGATCTCGCCGCCGGAGAAAAGCAGCCACAGGCACCCGAGGTCGGCCAGCTCATCGAGCAGCCGTTTGTGCTCCTCGAGCGTCAGCTCCCGGGCGCGAGCGACGAAATCGCTCATCGGCAGGTTGTTGTAGCAGTGCTTGCACTCCAGAGGGCAACGATTGGTGACCTCGATCGTGCCGTTGACCGGAACGCGCGTCGTCTCGGCTCTGCCGTGGACGATCAGGCTGAAATCTGTATACGTACCGGTCTCGATTGCGCTCATGATTTCGCCTCGATAGCCGCGCCGATCAGCTCCGCGGCCTCCAGCGAGCCGAGAAGCTCTTCGAGGTCGGCGCGAACGACGCCGGGATCTGCATCGTACTCGCTACAGATCGTGTCCACGATCGAATCGACGTCACGATTGCCGTCGAAAAGCATCCAGATTCGCGCTGCCACGGCGGTAAAGACATACACCGAATCGAGATCGCCGACGTGATTGCGGATCGGCACGAGGATGCTCTCACTGCCCACTTGCCGCAGTGCAAATTCACCGCGGTGTGCAAACACCCGTCTATCCGTCATCGATTGTGATCCCGTCCGATTGCTGGTCATTGTCACACGCGCCTGTGACGCGCGGCAACTCCGCGGCGTCCGGCACGTATCTGCATGATGCGTATTATTTGACCCCGCGTCTACAATTCGAAATAGATGAGCACGAATCCGTTCCCCGTCGCGCCACAGCCCGCGGCCGAGACTGACGACGTTCCGCCGGCCGCGCCCCGACCCCGTCCTTCGACCGAGGAGATCGCCGCCTGGATCATCTTCGGCGGACTGCTCTTGTACATCCTCATGCGCCATCTCGTGCCGGGAGTGGTCGGCGGTCTGGTGCTCTATCTCCTCCTCGACCGGCTCTCGCGCTCATTCTCAAAACGGATGCCGGGAACGGCGGCGCGGCCGCTGGCGCTGATCCTGGTCACGCTCGTCGGCGGCGGGCTGATTTTCGGCGTCGCCGCATTGCTCATCTCCTACGCCCGGCACCACGTCGACAACATCCCGGCCGTCATGACCAAGATGGCCGACATCCTTCAATCGACCCGCGCCTGGCTCGGAGACTACGGCGAACAGCTCATCCCCGAAGTCATGACGGATGCGGAAACGATCAAGGCCGCGCTGGCCGTCTGGCTCAAGGAGCATGCCGAAACACTCAAGCTCGCCGGCAGCACCTTCAGCCTCGGCATCGTGCACATGGTCATGGGCATGCTGCTGGCCGTGCTGGTCTTCTTCCGGCACGTCACCCATCACCCCAACCGGGTTCCCGGAACGCTGAGCGAAGCCCTCGAAGGGAAGGTCGACCGTTTCACGCGCGCCTTCGCCCAGATCGCCACCGCGCAGGTGAAGATCTCGCTACTGAACACGGCGCTGACGGCGATCTACGTGCTGATCGTCCTGCCGCTGTTCGGCCAGCACATCCCGTTCGCCACGACGATCGTCTT
>Ga0207689_10002500_pt1 | contig 17076 bp, 15 predicted proteins | sample KBSMisM52_FD_184312 | JGI IMG/M metagenome (GOLD analysis project Ga0207689, IMG submission 184312) | Miscanthus rhizosphere microbial communities from Kellogg Biological Station, Michigan, USA - KBS Miscanthus M5-2 (SPAdes) (version 2) | ecosystem: Host-associated > Plants > Roots >... | reverse complement strand
TTCGTTGAGCCGGCAACTACGAGCCAGCCGTCATCCTTTTTTGTGACAGTTCCTGTTCCTCCACGAATCTTGGGTTCGGTATAACGGCTGGCGGGGAAAAACCAGGTTTGGTGTTCCAAGCTGGTTGGGTGCTTAGCTTCGATTTCCACCCGGCCGTCGCGGTGTGAAACTTTCCAGTCCACTTGCTTGCGCGAATTTAAAAAGGTGGCAAGGTCCGTCATTGTGTACCAGCGGAATTGACCTGTGGAGCGCAGGCCCCTGGTCAGGGTCATCCACTGTCGAATGATGGGGCGGTATTGCAGGATTCCCGGAGGATGGAAGTAGAGGAGCCGGACTGATCGGTGATTCACGGTGAATGTGGTCACCGCCTCCAGCCAGTGCTCGATTTCATCCTGAGAATAGTTGTCTTTCATGAACTCTTCGAATGCGGCGGCCTGATTCAGGTGGAGCGTCGGGAACGCCCATATGTTTTGCCCTTCGCGTTGGCCATCGCGGTAGCCTTGCGTCGGCGCCATGCCCGTGTCGCCGGTGAAGTAGTAAGCGACGAAGCCGTGATCCTCAAGCCATTTTGTGACCCATTGCGGCTGATTACCGTCGGGAGCGGAGTATTCGACCACCGGCTTGCCGGTGATTCGCTCGAGTGAATGTTTGTTCCACTGCAAATACTCTTCGAGATCTTTCGGATCGCCGTTGTCTACGTGGAAGGCGAAGTAGTCGTGTATCCATCCACCGTGGCTACCGATGGAGAAACCCAATTTTTCGTACTGGCGAATCACATCCTGGCTGATGGGATTGTTGTCGACGTTGAAACCTCTCTTGTCGCCGAACTCCATAGCATCAGGACCGGCTGTGATGTGGACAGAGTATGGACCTTGCTCGAGGATTCTCCAGTCTTCCATCTGCTGCAGCGGCTTGATGGCGGCGTTGGAGTCAATGTGCCAGTTGAGCGTGATGCCTCCGATACCGTCGGGGACCGGAAGCAGGCGAGGCAGAGCGAGTGTGTGTTCGGCAAAATAATCCAGGAATCCGTGTAGTGGCAGACCGTCAGTATTCCCTTTCAGATAACCCAAGGGAAGGTTCACGAAAAGAACAGAACCGGATTGATATTTGCGTTCACCCGCGACAACGCCTGCATCGGAGTGCAGAAGAACTTTGCCGTCATAATTTCCGGAAGTGACCAGACTGGGATATTCGAGATCGCCGTACATGTAGCGGCGCAGTTCGACCTCAGAAGCGTCGACCGACCCGTTTTCCGAGTAGAACGGATAGTATTTGCCCGGCGGCACACCAATTTCGTCGAACGTGTGGGCAGTGCCTCTGATTTTGCTCCATTGCGTTGTCTTGTCACGCAGAGATTCGTAGAGCGCATACTTCACTCCTGCCAATTCGGAAAAGCGTGACTGGCCCGGCGTGTAGCGGCCTGTCAGTGAAAGTGTGCCGGCGTCATAGACGAGCATCAGGCTCCCACCTTCGGCTACGAAACGGCGAATGCCAGTGACCAGCAGATCGCTAGCTTCCTTATGAATCGAATCCGGGAGGATTAAGCCGGAAAAATCTGTTTTTCGTAGGAACGGACCAAGGAACTCGGAATCGTGCACGGGAACTACATGTAAACCTTCCTCGTTCCCGGCGTCGATCCACATCGCCACTTTTGGGTCGGAGAACTTCATACCGTCCGGGACCAGGAGCAGCAAGCGATCGGCGCTCGAACTGGCCAGCCTGTGGGCGGCGACCAGTCCGATTACCAGTAGGGCCAGCAAAAAGCATCCCACCAGCTTGATGTTCTTCAAATACTTCACAGGTTCACCACCACGCGTCCGTATTCGCGTGCCCAAAGCGTGCCGAATACAACCACGCCTTCTTCGATATCAATGCGAGGGGAACTGATGGTGGTCGGCTGCGTACTACTGCCACAGCGGGTACCGGCAGCGATTGCCATCTGGCGCTCGGCGATGATCGGGCCGTGCAACAAACAGTTATTGCCGATGGTCATCTTGCTGGCACTGATGACACTGCCATCCACGATCACGTCGGTCTCAAGAGTCAGTTCGTGATGGCTCTTCACGCTGCCGTGGATTTTTGCGCCGGAACGAATCAGCAATCTTCCCCGTGAAACTACGCTGCCGGTAACAACTTCTTTTGGGCCGATTTCGTAGTCGCCATCCACCAGCAGGCGGTGCACGATTCTGGACTGGGTATCGCCGAAGACCGGAGCGTCATTGTCGCGGTCATCAATAATTGCCAACGATCCCAGTTCAATACGCGGCGCGTTCACACGCAGGAATTGCGTATTTACGCCGAGGTGAATGGAGCGGTCGGAAGAGACGCGGCCAAAGAGGTCACAATGGTGGTCTGTGCTGAAGGTGCCCAGCGAGTGTACCCAGCGCATAACCGTGGTTCCGGGAGCGAGGCGGATGTTTTTTTCCCCGAGGATCGCGCGATAGGTACAGTTTTCTCCGCCGACCAGGTCTTCGCCTGCGTAGATCTCGTGCGCGAAGGTCGTGTTGTCGGGAGTCTTCAGCAGCGTTCCTGCCAGAACCACCAGTTCGCAGAGCGGCTCCTTGTCTCGCATTTTCATCTCAGGAAACTTGACGGTCTTGCCGAGGATCAAATATTCGCAACCGTCCGGCAGAACACCATGCGCTGTCGTTCCTGTGGCCACACACTGCTGTAATGCTGGACGTAAACCAGAGATGTAGTTGCGGAAGCCCGAGGCGAAGTGGCGGATCTCTCCCGCGTGCTCCTGAATCACGCTGAGCGGCTTGGCATCCCTTTGATTATGCAGTTCGGTGAGGGATGGAATGAGTGGAAACGCAAGCATCCCTAGCAACATGAGAATCAGCGCGGCAACGGCGAGTACGCTCACGTGGCCTTCCGAAAACGTTCAGTTTTGTCCCAATGAAACTCAGCTTTTCTGACTAGGCCGACTAGCTGTGACCACGCGGCGTGGGAGACAGCAAAGATGCTGACGGAAAATCCCAGAATAAGAAATGGCAGCAGAGAAACTCGCTGACGGTTTCCGTCGAGGCGAACGGCAGCGGCGATTTCGAAAAATGCCGCGAGGTTGCCGACCGATGCGTAGGCCGTGATGCCAAATAGTGCGATTAGCCCATGAAGCGGAGCAACGCCCTGATAGAAAACTCCCAGGGCGAGAATCCACCCGATCATCGTGACTGGCGCAATGGCGTAAACACCCAGCAATAACGTTCCATCAATGCGTTCCCGCAGGGTGGCGCGATGCCGGCCTAGCGCTAAGCGAATGGCATAGGTCACCATGGCCTGATTGTGGCCTTTGGCCCAGCGCATGATCTGCTTAATGCGGACCGTCCAGGTTTCTGGAACTTCTTCGTAGCATTCGGAGCGGTTCTGGTATGCCGTCTTCCAGCCGTGAAGGAGAAGACGATAAGTTAAGTCAGTGTCTTCGGTAAGTGATGCATCATTCCAGCCACCGATTTCGCGCAGAGCGCTGAGACGAACTCCCGCAACGGTTCCGCCGTGCTGCGGAACCAAACGAAGATTCATGCGCGCTTGCTGATCTACTTGATATCCACCGGAGCGTTCCAGATCGAGTAGGCGCGTGAGCAGATTTGCCCCGCAGTTCATCGGTACAACGCGGCCCATGACTCCGCCGACTTCGGGATCGAAGAACGGTGCGACCAATTGTTTCACCAGACCTGCACCGGGGATGTAATCCGCGTCGAAGATCAGGATCACCTCGGTCTTGACCAATTCCATCGCGTCTTTCAGGGCGGCAGCTTTGCCACCTTTTCCTTCTTTGCGGTGGAAAGGTTGAATGCGTCCCGGAAAACGTTCTACAAATTCGTCGATGATCTCCCGCGTGCGGTCGGTGGAGCGGTCATTCACCGGAATAATCAACATTTTTTCCGGAGGATATTTGACGGTCATCAGCGCACCGAGAATGTTGGCGACAACTTTTTCCTCGTTGTGCGCGGCGACGAGAATGGTTACCGGCGGCCACTCGGCGGTGTCGGTGTCAATGTAGGGATGTCGCTGAAAGCCAAACAGCCGGTTTAGCGTGAACCAGTAATGGCGAAAGGTGTAGATGCAGATGATCGCTACGATGATGTAGAGAGGAATGATCACGTCTGCAGTCTCCGCGGGCGGTCACAACCCCGCTATTGCTTCCCTGCCTTTGCGGCTTTCGCTTCGATATCCGTTTTGCGGCGGCGCGGTGTCGGGCGCGGCGGCAACTTGAATTCTTTGTCGGCTTCAAGCAGCGGGGTATTCTTCTGGTGCCAGCGCCAGATGGCCTCGACGATGCGTTCGGAGCCGTGGCCGTCGCCGTATGGGTTCTCGCCGCTGGACATGTCGAGATACGCGTCCTCATCGGTGAGCAGCTTGTCGGCTTCGGTCACGATGCCTTCGCGGGTCATGCCGATGATCTTGGCCAAGCCGAATTGCGAAGCTTCGGGCCGCTCGGTCACTTTGCGCAGGACAAGTACCGGCTTCTTGAACGTTGGAGCCTCTTCCTGAATGCCGCCGGAGTCGGTGAGAATCAGGTGGCAGCGCTGCAACAAACTGACAAACGTTGAGTAATCCAGCGGTTCAATGAGATGAATACGCTCGGCGCCTTGCAACAACCGGTTCACGGTGCTGCGCACATTCGGATTCATGTGCACTGGATAAACCACGCGTATGTCTTTGTGCTTGGCGACCAAATCTTTTAGAGCCAGACACATGTTTTCCTGGTCTGTACCGATCGATTCGCGCCGGTGTGAAGTCACCAGGACCAGACGCGAGTTATCTTGCGGGATCTCCGCCAGCGGTGTTCCTTTCCAGGAGTGTTCCAGCTTGCCGAGGGCGCGGAGCGTATCGATGACCGTGTTGCCAGTGACGACGATCTTGCTGGCGGGAACCCCTTCAGCCAGCAGGTTGTCGCGTGAACCCACAGTTGGAGCAAAGTGAATGTCAGTGACCATGGAGACCAGCTTGCGGTTGGCCTCTTCAGGGAATGGATTGTAGAGATCGTTGCTGCGCAACCCGGCTTCGACGTGCGCGACGGCAATCTTGCAATAGTAAGCGGCGAGGGCGGAAGCGAATGCTGTGGTCGTATCGCCCTGCACCAGCATGATGTTCGGCTGAAAGCGCTGGCAGGCGTTTTCGACCGTGTCCAACACGCGTGAAGTCAGCGAACTGAGCGTCTGGTTTGGACGCATGACGTCAAGATCGAAATCCGGCTTGATTTTGAAATAGTGCAGAACGTGGTCCAGCATGGTGCGGTGCTGGCCGGTGTGGACGACGGCGACCTCGAACTCCTCGGAGCGACGTTTGAGTTCGTGAATAACTACCGCCATCTTAATGGCTTCCGGTCTGGTTCCCAGTACTGCAATGGCTCGACATTTCATTCGACACACCTATCGACGACTGCATTCCGGCACTTTTTGTCCCAGGTTGTGGGGTGCTGACCTGGTCGCGATCGGAAGGGGCCTAGTCGGCCGTAAGTGCCTCAATCCGCAAGTGCAAACACCGACTCACGGTCAATTAGATTTGAGCTGTGAGGTTACGTAAAGATTACTGTCGTCATTAGAAAAGATGACATTTTCCTAACGATGTGGAAGGTTCTGAGCTAGGGATTCAGGCGTAGTAGTTTTTCATGAGTTCGGTCATCCATGCAGGCTGTCGGACTTTGTCTGATTTCGGGTTGAACTCTTTCACATGGGGCTTGATGTCGAGGACCGGAGTGCCGTCGATGGCGTCGAGAGCTTTGACTTTTAGGGTCAGGCCGTTTACTTCTAGCAGTTCACAAATGGAAACTCCTATTTTGTTGGGACGGTCTTTCTTCCGCTGAGCAAAGATGCCTACCTTGGGCCAGTCCCTGTTACCGCGTGGATGGCCAGCGGACCAAAGAACTTTCTCGTCAGCAACTTTGTCCAAGTAATACACCACAAGAAGATGGGAGTAGTCGCTCAGGCCTTGCACGGCTTCCGAGGTGAATAGAGAGCCGTCCAGTTCGATGGTTGAAATTGTGTTTCCCCAGAAATCGTCGATTACCTCAGTGCGCGGAGCGCGAATCTCGCCTAGTTGCTGAAGCACGATTGGTTGCATGCAGGGATGCTATCGCGAGGTGCAAGAAGTAGGCAAACAGACCTTGACAGCAAGCAACATCACACGCAATATGCAGGCATGAAATCCATCTATTGTGTTGTTGCCATCACAGCGGCACTGCTGGTTTGGTCGCGTACATCCGATGCGAAAGATAAAAAATCAGCTACGCGACCGCCGATCGTCGGAGTGGCTTGGATTGGCTTGCGCACTGCTGACATGAACGCCACGCGCAAGTTCTATACCGGGTATCTCGGATTGCCGGAACAAACTGGAATCAGGGATGCAGAGCATGGTGGGTTGATTCGCGCGGTATTCAAGGTGAGCGAGCATCAGTTTATCCAAGTATTGCCGGAACTGAAAGATCCCAAGCAAAACCGGCTGATCGATATCGCTTTCGAAACCAGTAACGCCGAGCAGCTACGTGCATACCTAGCAACCGAGGATGTAAAAGTTCCGGACAAGATTGCAGAAACGGGAATGGGAACCAAGGGATTCTCCATCACTGATGCAGAAAATCACGTGGTGAAGTTTGTGCAGTTCACTGGAAAATCAAAATCTAAGAACACCACACCCGACAACCGGGTCTCCATCCACATGATCCATACAGGTTTCATCGTGCATAACCGTGAGGCGGCGGATCATTTGTTTAAAGACATCCTCGGGTTCACCGAAACCTGGCACGGCGGCATGACTGACGACAAGACTTCCTGGATCGACATGCGCGTTCCTGATGGGAAAGACTGGCTGGAGTACATGATGAACTATGACGATTCGGACGTTAGAATCTCCGGAATCATGAACCATCTGGCGTTGGGTGTGCCCAGTATTCAGGAAGGATATGACACCGTAGTCAAGCGCGGGCTGAATCCGGAGAAACCGAAGATCGGGCGCGATGGCAAATGGCAACTAAATCTGTACGGTCCGGATTTAACGCGTGTGGAGCTGATGGAGCCGAAGCCGGTAGAGACGCCGTGCTGCTCACCGATGATTGAGTAAGTCTTGCTAGTGGCAGGTTTACTGCACTTCAATGGAAACTAGGTCTCCGCTCGCCTCGCCCGTCTTGCGATAGTTCACGGCGATCCTTTGATTTGTCCAACTGCAGGAAAGCACGTCCGCACCGATAACCAGGGCATGGGCACGGTCTTTGACGTGCAGTTTCCACGTCTTGGGTCCTAACGTCATCGTCAGTTCTGCGGCTTTAGGGTCAGAACAATCTACCGACACCAGCTTGCCTTTCATGAACGCGATGGGCGCCGCCGGGGCGGGGGGTATTGAGGCCGCCGCCTCCACTGATAATGTTTCCGCTGAGTTGTCGGTTCCCACACGAAACTTCACAAGGCGATTCTCCGACTCCGCCTGTTTCATGGATTGCGCACTTTCAGTTAGACGCTGCGCGGCGAAGGCAACCGGAGAATGGGGATCTTGTGCAAGTGGCTTAAGCGTCGCGACTGCATCGTCGTACTTATGCTGCATCATGTATAGCTGCGCCAGGTTCAGAGAATATTGTTCATTGCGCGGATTTAGCGAAATCGCTTTGGTCATGACTGGCACGGCGTCGTCGGGCTTGCCTTCCGACATCAAAATGAAAGACAACACGCTGTATGAATCAGCGAAATCAGGATCGAGGGTAATGGCCTTTTCCAACTGCTTTTGCACCTTCACGAGATTCTCTGGGTTCGAGTGCATACCGATCTCCCGCTGGGCTAAAACGGCCGAGTAATAGAGTACGCGCGGATCATTACTGTCGGCCTCTACAGCTTTGTTGAAGTATTCGCCCGCTTGCTGTACATCCATCTTCCGAAGATAGCCGTAGCCCAAGCCTCGCAGTGCTGCCTGATTGTTTGGCTGTTCTTTGAGGATGTCCTGAAATTCCTGCATAGCGGCATCGCTGTAATCGGGAGAGTGCAAATGCACATCCGCGAAGACCGCTCTAACGTCCAGCGGTTGGACTGGTTTTACTGTGTAAGCCGAACCGTCAAATCCTTCCGGCAGTGGGATTGGATAATAAATAAATCTATTGGCTTGCAGATATTTTTGAATGGTCTTGTCGAAATCTGCGGCGGACATGCCGAAAGCCTTTTGAATCGATTCGTCGGTGGTTTTTCCCTGCCCGACAGCGTCAAAATACGCTCCCAATTGCGAAATGAGGCGCTTGTCGTAGAGGTAGTGCACGACCAGCCACGACTGGGCGTAAAAAATATTTCGCCGGTCGCCGCTTTCGTTATATGTGCTCGACTGCTGCACGACCTGGAACAGGTCAGTCGTCTTCAGTAAGTGATTTTGGGTAAGCAGCATGTAGTTGATGTCCGACGGGCTGCCGACATTCACTTTGTTGCCGGTCACTTGAATTGTGGAAAAGAACTCGGCGAAGCCCTCGTCAAACCACGGTTGCGCACGAAAGGTGATGTTCCCATTGAGCAGTTGATGCCCGTATTCGTGAAACACAACCTTCCAGGGATCCTCGAGCGACATGTCGAGAAGAATGAAGCAGCGGTCTTCTCCTCCCTGGAACAAACCAGCGAGTTGAATAGGCTTTCCTTTCCACAGTGGCACAAACTGCCGCATCTCTTTGGTATTTCGAAAAGCAATGATCTGGAGCGGTACGGGAGTGCTGACTTTGCTTTTATTCAGAAACAATCCGAATGCGGTGCGCATTTGCTCAAAATGCAAGGCGGCCTGGCGCCCACGTTTGTCGCCAGCATCTGTGATAACGGAGAAGTGTGGGGAGCGCACCTCAACCCACTGGGCATCCGCGGCGAAGGCTGTAAGCGCAGAACTAACAACTGTAAGTAAAAGGCAAAACCTCACCCGACAAAGCATGGCCACACCTTGGGTGCATATCCTACACCACGTCGGCGAAAGTCAAGAGCGATTACTTGTGTGCAAGGTAGGTGCAGATGCGAGAACGATTCCGGGATGGAAAAGGGTTCCCGCAACGCGTGTGGCAATGGCAATCAACTCCCGCTGGCTGCGGAAAACCTTCACCTTTCTGGCGCTTGAAAAATCGGGCAAGTTTACGGGACGTCCAGTACAAATGTAAGCGGCAGTTTCCGCGTTCACGGTCACTGCCGGGAATTCTGGCAGAAGCTTTCGTGGATGAATGAAGATGTTATCGATGTCCGCGGCTTTACAGGCGGCGTCTATTTCCTCGAGCATACGAGCGTCCGCGATCGTGAACTCGCCGGCTCCGGTCCGGCGCAGTGATTCCAGATGCGCTCCGCAACCCAGTTTGGCTCCCATGTCATGTGCCAGGGAACGGACATAGGTGCCGGAGCTGACGCGAACGCGGAAAATGGCATGGTCTTTTTCCACGTTGGCGATTTCAAATTCTTTGACCTCCACTGGCACTGACTTGAGTGGCACATCCTGCTTTTTACGCGCCAGCTTGTAGGCAGGCACACCTTGAATCTTTTTCGCCGAGAACGGAGGTGGGGTCTGTTCGATTGCCCCCACAAAACTTTTTGCCAGTTCGCACACCTGATCGCGAGACAAGGTCACGTCTCGCGGAGCAGTCGTGGCTTCACCTTCGGCGTCGTAGGTGTCGGTGGCAAAACCGAAGCGAATCACTCCCTCGTAGATCTTCTCCATCTTGATATAAAACTGCGCCAGACGGGTCAGATTGCCGACCACCATGGGGAGAACGCCAGTTGCGGCGGGATCAAGTGTGCCCAGATGTCCTATTGAGCGTTCGTTCAAGAGGCGGCGCAGGCGATTCACGACATCATGCGAAGTCAGTCCGGCCGGTTTGTCGATTACTACAATGCCATTCATGAGATATTTAATAGTCAGCCTTTTAACTTACCAAATCCCGCATGTTCCCCATTCGTGACGATCAGCCTCGCTTTAGCACGCCTTATCTTACGTATTTCTTGATTGCACTGAATCTGGCGATTTTTCTGTTTGAGTTTTCACTAGATCCTGCAAGCCTGGATTCTCTGGTAAAGCAGTTTGGGATGATTCCCGCACATGTGACCCTAGTGCTCACGCAGAGTCACAATATCAATCTGGTTGCATTGGCTCTTCCCTTCTTTACTTCTATGTTTCTGCACGGATCGTGGTCTCACGTGATCGGAAATATGTGGTTTTTGTGGATTTTTGGCGACAACATCGAAGATTATCTGGGACATTTTAAGTACATTGTTTTTTATGTTCTGTGCGGGCTGGCCGCTGCTATTGCTCAGCTCCTTCTCACTCCAAATCTTAGAGCACCGACGGTTGGAGCCAGTGGAGCGATCGCCGGAGTCATGGGGGCGTATTTAATTCTATATCCGCGAGCCAAGGTGCTGACCTGGCTATTTGTGCTGGTTTTCTATGTGCCAGCATGGGTGATGTTAGGCTATTGGTTCGTCCTGCAATTCCTGAGCGGGACCGCGACTTCCATTACTCCGGCAAGCCAGCGCGGGCCTGGAGTTGCTTTCTGGGCACATGTTGGGGGCTTCATCGCGGGAATCGTATTGATAAAGATTTTCCCCGAGCGACCACAGCGGCGCCGATACGGGACGTGGTAATTTTTCCTCTGTGCCCTCTGTGGTTAATGCTTTGGCTTTAGTTCTAGCATGGGCAAAAGCCCTAACCACAGAGCGCACAGAATTTCACAGAGAACTCACAGTGTGGTAGAAATGATTCACGGCGATGGAGTTCGCCATAACCGCCCGCTTCGCGGGCTGATAACTCCTACGAAACTCTCTACGGGAGAACTCCATCGTGCGAGACTTCGTAATCGTATCCATCGGCGCAATTTTTGGCGCCAACGCCCGTTACATTATTAGCCGGTTTGCCGCCAAGATGCTTGGGCCGGTATTTCCTTACGGGACTCTCTTCATCAACGTCACCGGCAGCATGATCGTTGGCTTTTTTATGATCTGGGCCACTGAGCGCGTGCTGCTCGATCCTAGGTGGCGGCTTTTTATCGTCATCGGATTCTGTGGCGCCTACACCACTTTTTCCAGCTACCCCTTTGAATCGATGGCCTATTTCGAGCAGGGACAGTGGGGACTCATGCTCGCCAATATTTTTGCTAACAATATCCTCTGTCTCCTGGGAGCTCTGGCCGGGATGGCGCTGGCACGCATCTTATAAACTGGCTCACACGATGGCAGTCCAAGTCACTATCTATCTCAGCGAGTCGGACAAATGGCACAATCGGCCACTGCATTTGGAGATGCTCAATTATTTGCGGGAAGAGAATGTTTATTCTGCAACGGTGGTTCATGCGGTGGCGGGATTTTTTGGGCGGCAGCGGGTGAAGACATCGCATCTGGTGGATGCAGGCGGAAAGCTGCCGATTGTTTTGACCTTCGTGGATACCGATGAGCATGTGGGTCGGGTTCTGCCCAGGATTAAAGAAATGGCCGCACAGCGGTTGATTGTGCGGGAGAATGTGGTTTTGGAGCAGGGGAACTTGGAATAACTATTTAGAATTTTCCCGAATCCGACGACTTCAGTCGCGCCGTAAGCACACCCTTATAATTATCGCGCTTTAGCACCTTGAGGTTCGATAGAAGCCTTCAGCGGCTATCCCCCGAGCCTGTAAACTACTACGACCATGCCCGTTGACATCCTGGCCATAGCTGCACATCGCGACGACGTTGAACAAACCTGTGGTGGAACCATGCTGAAGATGGCACAGCGGGGCTATCGCACGGGGATTTTGGATTTGACGCGCGGGGAGATGGGGACTCGCGGCACCGCCGAGGATCGCGAGCACGAGGCGACCAAGGCGGCCGAGATTCTGCAAGTCTCGTGGCGCGATGCGCTCGACATTCCTGATGGGCGTGTAGAAAATACTTGGGAGAATCGGCTGAAGGTGGCGCGGGTGATCCGTGAGCAGCGTCCGCGAGTGGTGATACTTCCCTACTGGTTGGGACGGCATCCGGACCACTACACGTGTTCGACGCTTGGATATGAAGCTTGTTTTCTGGCTGGACTTGCCAAGTTGGATTTAAGCGGATCGAGCAAAGTGGATCGGCCTACCCAATTGCAAGCTGCAATTGAGGCAGAGGAACCGGGTCCGCATCGGCCGTTCAAGATTATCTACGCGACGTTGTACTATGACGTGCGGCCTACTTTTGTAGTGGACATCACTGAGCAGTTTGAAACTCGTTTCCAATCGTTGATGGCCTATAAGTCTCAGTTCAGCGACCAAGAAGCCGGACACGACATCTTCCCAGCGCAGGCGGAAATTCGTTCACGCATTGAAGCGATGGCAAGGTTTTATGGGATGTTGGGTGGCGTAACTTATGCTGAGCCGTTTTTACAGAAAGAAGTCGGGTTGGTGGAAGACCTAACGGCACTTCCTGTGAAGTCGATCTAGTTTGCTGAGACCTCCCCAATTGGAATTGACAAATTAGAGTTGCTACTAGTAACAACTTCTTCGCAATGCGGCAATTATTTTTTTATTGCAACGGCCACACCGTCGCGAATGGGCAAGATAGTGGTAAACAACTCAGGCGCACCATAGAGCAATTGATTGAATTCCACAATTGCCTTAGTCCGGGCGTCCTGCGGAGACTTATCTTTCACTTTGCCCTTCCATAGCACATTGTCGGTGACGAACAATCCTCCTTTGCGCAGGCGAGAAACTGCCAGCTTGAAGACCCGTGGATAGGATTCTTTGTCGACGTCATTGAAAATAATGTCGAACTCCTGCTTTTGTTCGGAGAGCAGTTCGAGCGCATCGCCTACTCTTATCGAAATCCGCTTGCTGACTCCGGCGCGGTCGAAGTAGCCACGGGCTTCCTGGGCATTTTTCTGGTCGCCGTCGGTGTAGAAGACTTTTCCGTCTTCGCCTACGGCACGGGCCCACCAGATGGTCGAATAGCCGATGGCAGAGCCCATCTCGAAAATCTTTTTTGCGTTAATCATCAGAGCTAGTTGATGCAGGATGCGGGCGACTGCTGGACCGACGATGGGGATTTTGCGTTTTGTGGCCTGCGCTTCCATTTCGGCGAGGACGGCGTCGCGTGGTGGAAGCATATCGTAGAGATATTGGTCTACGGCGGGAAAGGTGATGCCTTCTTCTCGCCATTCCGGGAGTGGATGAGTGGACATTATCTAGCCTCGCTTCACTTGGTGAGACAGCCGAGGCGGCTGTCTCCACGTGATTTAGGAAATGGTTACGCCTGGTTTCATCTCTACGATCTCTACACTTGGCGTCAGCTTGTGCAATTCACTTGGTTTGCCTGTAAGTACTGGGAACGTTCCGAAGTGCATGGGGATCACCGTTTTCGGCTTCAACAGGTTCACGGCATATGCGGCTTCGCGGGGAGACATCGTGTAGTGGTCGCCAATGGGGATCATGGCGATGTCCGGCGAGTACAGGTCGCGGATAATCGCCATGTCTCCGAAGACGTTGGTGTCGCCTGCATGATAAATCTTGATGCCGTTTGAAAAATGGATCACGTATCCCGCTGCTTCCCCACCGTAGATGATCTGATCGCCGTCGGTGATGCCGCAAGAGTGGTCGGCGTGGACCATGGTGACTTTGATATCGCCGACTGTTTGCGTGCCGCCCTTGTTCATGCCGAAAACATTTTTGACACCCTTTTTCTCCAGCCACTTTGCCATATCTGCAATACAGACGACTGTGGGCCTGTGTTTTCTCGCGATCTCTACTGCATCGCCGATGTGGTCGAAATGACCGTGGGTGCAGAGCATTACATCTATTTTTTTTACCTCTTTGTCAGCTGGAGGACAGGCGGGATTGCCCATGACCCAAGGATCAACCATAAGTGTCTTGCCGCCGGGAGTTTCTATGCGAAAAGTTGCATGGCCTAGCCAGGTGAGTTTTATGCCGTCCAGCTTCATGAATTAGTCCTCAGAATTGTTGCGCTCCTAGTTTAATATGAAGCGCCATGAACGAGTTGAAGGTCCTCATAACGCGGCAGCAGATTGCTCAGCGGGTTGCAGAGATGGGCACGGCGATCACGCGCGACTTTCGCGATGAGCCGGTTATTTTTGTGGCGGTGCTGAAGGGAGCAGCCATCTTTTTGGCGGACCTGGCGCGGCAGGTCCAGCTGGATGCTACGTTTGATTTCATCGCAGTCTCCAGCTACGGAACTCGTCCCAGTCCCGATCAGGAGTTGAAACAAGGTTGGGATTCCACCGGCGAGATAAAGCTTTTGAAAGATTTGGACCGCTCGATCGCCGGGAAGAATGTAATCCTGGTCGAGGACATTCTCGATACGGGACTTACACTAACATTCCTGAAAAAATTACTGATCGCCCGCGAACCTAAGGCCTTCCGTATTAGCGCGCTCCTGGATAAACCCTCAAGAAGAAAATTAGATATTCACGGGGACTACGTCGGCTTCACAATCCCGGATGAATTTGTCGTCGGCTACGGACTTGACTATGCCGAGATGTACCGTAACCTTCCGGATATCTGCGTGATTCCTCGTGAATAACCTTCCGAAGCGACTGTTATCATAGAAATTCGCATGACGACTGCGACACCGAACAATATCAGTTCGAAGGTTGAACCACTTCTACTGGAAGTAGCTGATGTAGTGAATTCGACCCTCGACCTCGAAACCACGCTGCGACGCGTGGCAGAATTGGTACGCAAAGTTATTGATTACAAGATATTTGCCATTCTTCTGCTGAATGAAAAGACGCAGGAACTGGGGATACGGTTTCAGATTGGTTATCCCAAACAAGTGGCCGACCGCACGCGAATCAAAGTTGGACACGGGATTACAGGAATTGCTGCCCAGACCCGTGAGGCCGTGATGGTGAATGACGTCTCACGCGATCCACGATATATCGATAAGGTCCCAAACGTTTGTTCTGAGCTGGCGGTACCGCTGATTGTCAAGAATAAAGTCATCGGAGTGATTAACATTGACGCCGAAGAGCGCGACTTCTTTCAGGAAGAGCACAAGCGGCTGCTCACGCTGATTGCTTCGCGTATGGCTGTGGGAATTGAAAACGCCCGGTTGCATACGCGAACTACCCGGCAGGCTCGTACTCTACAACTGTTAAATGAAATTTCGCGGGAGCTGACATCCATCCTGAATGTCGACGAACTGTTGAAGCATATTGGAGAGCTGCTCAGCCGGCTGATTGATTATCAGATGTTCAGCATTCTGCTGCTTGATTCCAGTGGACAGAAATTGCAGCATCACTTCTCGCTGCGCTTTCAGGAGAACATTCATCTTAAACACGATATTCCGCTCGATCAGGGTCTGGTTGGTTACGCAGCTATGCATAGAGTCGCCGTGCTGGTTGCTGACGTGAGCAAAGACAGTCGTTATATCAAATTGAACGACGAGACCAAGTCTGAACTTGCGGTACCTTTGATCTACAAGGGCAATGTCATTGGCGTGCTAGATCTGGAGCACACCAAGCGCGGTTTCTTTACCGAAGACCACAAAAAAACAGTCACGACTCTGGCAGCACAAATTGCTATCGCCCTGGAAAATGCCCGGTTGTATGAAGAAATCGCAAAGCAAGAAATGCGGCTGGAGCGCGATCTTGCGCTGGCACGAGAGTTGCAGTTTCGTCTGCTGCCACAATCACTGCCGCAACTCCGAAATTTGGAGATCGCAGCAAAGTTCGCTCCTGCCCGGGCGATTGGTGGGGATCTGTACGACGTGGTGAACTATTCCCTCGACCGGGTTGCGATCGTGGTCGGGGATGTCAGCGGCAAGGGCGCACCAGCGGCCATCTACGCCGCATTGGTAAGCGGAATACTGCGGTCGCACTCTCCCATCGAGCCTTCACCCGCTGAAATGCTTTCGGCGGTCAATTTTTCTCTTGGTGAACGGCGGATTGACGGCCAGTTCGTTTCCCTCATCTACGCTGTCTGGGATGATCTAAATCGCACCTTACAGATTGCGAACTCGGGGCTGCCACGGCCGATTTATTGCCACCATGGAGAAATTGAAATCATCGAGGCGACGGGGCTTCCTCTGGGGCTGTTCGACGATGCGGAATACGACGAATTCGGCTTTCAGGCCAATACAGGAGATTTGTTTGTCTTCTTCAGTGATGGAATTCTTGATGCCACCAACTCAAACGGCGATTTGTTTGGTCGCCGCGGAGTAGAGACTATTGTCAAAGAAAACTGCCGACTTTCGGCGCAGGAAATCGTTGACGCAATATTTAAGGCCGTGCAGGAACATTCTGCCGGTGGCGAAGCATTTGACGATCAAACCATTCTCGCCATTCGAGTGAAAGGCCATTCCGGAAAACGCAAGTGAGTCCTTATTCATCGACAGGCCGTCCGCCGGCGTTTGTGTATCGCAAGGCCAAAGGACAGGAAAATCCGGAGCTGTATTGCGAGAATGTTTCGTTAACTAGGCTGTCTGAGAAATTGGGTACACCGTTGTATGTGTATTCGGCGAATACGATCCGCCAGCGCCAGAAATCATTTGACCAAGCTTTTCGTGCCATTCCCCACACGGTTTGCTATTCGGTAAAAGCCAATTCCAACCTGAGCATTCTCCGGCTGTTAGCGAAGCTGGGCTGTGGATTTGATGTTGTATCTGGTGGTGAATTGGAACGCGTTATGTATGCAGACCGCCGGGCAGCCAAAAAAGTTGTCTTCTCCGGTGTCGGCAAGACTGTGGAGGAAATGCGGGCCGCACTCAAAGCCGACATTCTGCTTTTTAACATTGAGAGCACCTCTGAACTTGCACTGCTGGCTGAATGTGCGGCGAAACTGAAGAAGACCGCGCGCATGGCTCTACGTGTAAACCCGGATGTTTCAGCCGAGACTCATCCTTATATTTCGACTGGCCTGCACAAACATAAATTTGGTGTACCAATCCAGCAGGCGCAAGGGTTGTATGCAGTCGCTGCCAAGCAAAAATATTTGCAGGCGGCCGGCGTCAGCGTGCATATTGGCTCCCAGATCTTGGACGTCTCGCCTTTCGCTGCTGCCATGGAGCGCGTCGCAGAACTAATCCGAGGACTGCGTGAGCAAGGCCATCCCATCAAATACGTGGATGCCGGCGGCGGCTTGGGCATTGCATATCGCAATGAAAATCTGCCTGAGTTGAATGACCA
>Ga0207689_10002499_pt1 | contig 17080 bp, 13 predicted proteins | sample KBSMisM52_FD_184312 | JGI IMG/M metagenome (GOLD analysis project Ga0207689, IMG submission 184312) | Miscanthus rhizosphere microbial communities from Kellogg Biological Station, Michigan, USA - KBS Miscanthus M5-2 (SPAdes) (version 2) | ecosystem: Host-associated > Plants > Roots >... | reverse complement strand
AGTAGTCACCGACACCAGCTATTCCTGCACGGTCCCGTGCGGAGGCGCGAATGTCGTGGTTACTTCAACGTTGACGCGAATGAACGCAACGACAGTGGTTGGCAACATCAGCGTCCAGAATATCGGAGCTGTGACCGCCAACAACGTCGTGTTGAATAATGCCAAGTTGGGCGCAACGAACGGAACGCCACTGCCGCAGTCACTGGGCAATCTGGCGCCCGGAGCAACGGTCAGCACGACAGTTAACTTTACTAATTCAACACCGGGAGCAAGTTCCACACTCGTTGTGGGTGGAACCTACACCGGCGGAAGCTTCGGCACTACAAAACGCGTCACCATCCCGTGACAGGAAGAACAGAAAGCAGGTAAACCCTATGAAAACAAAACAGCTGTTATTGAGCATATTGGCCCTGGCACTGCTGGCAGTAATGCCGGCAGTGGCCCAGGCCGATCCGGTAACTTTGACTCTGCCAAGTTCTGTGAACGTAACAGCCGGCGGGAGCATTACCGTGATCGGCACGATCACAAATGGTGGGGCACCGGACTTCAACATCAGTTCGTGGTCAATCAACTTAGGCAATCCATTGTTTACGTTTGACGACTCGGCGTTCTCACTTTCCCCGTTAGTATTGGGTCCGGGAGCGTCATTTGGTCCAACCTCATTCTTCGATGTGTTTGCTGACATTAGCCTGGCGCCTGGTTCTTACTCGGGCACCTTTACGGTGTTTGACGACATACGTCAGGTAAACGTCACGCAGACGTTTGCCGTCAACGTTACACCGGCGGGAGTACCCGAACCGGTTTCTATTGTGTTGCTCGGGAGCGGCTTGAGTGGACTTTTGATCTCCCGTAGACGGCGCAAACAGCGAAACGATCCCTGAGGGGGTTCGTACTCCTGCTACGAATCTCTTCGTCACGGGAAGAGAATAACCGGACGGTGCAACCTCGCCGTCCGGTTTTCCTTTGTGTTGGCGATGCGAACTTTTCGGTAACTGGTTTGATATGTGGTTACCCGGCAAACAGACCAATAGCTAACGAAACTACTTCGAATGCCAATGCAGGCGACCATATCAAGAACGCAATTCGGCAATCGCGCCTGGCGCGCACGTAGTCCTTATCATCAGTTTGAAGCTGACCGAACTTCACCTTCCAGTAGATCAACCCAACGGGAACCACAAAAAACATTACGTATGATGCCCATGCGACTGGCATAAGGAAGGGAATTAACGCAAGCAGAAAGAACGTCCACATTGCTCCGGCGCTATAACGCAACATCTTTGCTTGATTGCAGGCGGTGTTCACTCGTTTTTGTAAATCCGCACCCTGTGCAGCAACTCGACTATCTAAGGTTACAGAACAAAACCGACAGCTGTTGGCGTCGCTGTAAATCATCTGTCGGCAGCTGGGACATGGAAAAATGCCAGCTCTAGAAACAAGGATTGATTCGCTCATGAAATATCACCTTTCTCACGACCTACCGTGATCAGTTAATTAATTCGGCCCGTCACAATACAGTGGCGTGATCGTTCAAAAGATCACGCGACATGCGCGATCTACTCACTAATCTGAGGTTCATGTGATTTCACTGAGGCTCGTGCTGTGCGGATGCGTCCACGCCTGCCCTATTCGAGGAATAAAGTAACTGCATGAGTACCCAAAAGGTTGAAGCACTGGAAACAATGAAAGAGTGTTTTGTGCGGTGAGAGAATAGCGGCGCGGTACTTCAGCCCATCGTTCGGCTTGAATACGCACGTTCTAGTTTTTGCCAGGCAGGCAGTGAATTTTCCTGATCGTTCGCGCTCCGGTGCTCTTTTCGATAGCGGGCCGGCGGCGAACCAAACTCGCGCTTGAACGCGCGATTGAAAGCCGCTTCAGATTCGTAACCAACATCTTCGGCAATTTCTGCCACGCCGCGCGAAGTCGACGCGAGGGCGCGCGCAGCTAGTTGCAACCGCCAGCGAATCAGATAGGCCATCGGTGGCTCAGAGAGGTATTTCGTGAAGCGCTCGACCAAAGAGGAGCGCGACAAACCAACTTCCTTAGCCAACTCCGCGATGGTCCATGGATGCTGAGCGCGTGAGTGCAGAAGCATCAAACTCTTTCCTATAATCGGATCCCGCGCGGCTGCCAGCCAGCCGACCTCCTGTTCCGGCAAACTCGCGAGATAACGACGCAGTGTGTCAACGAACAGCGCTTCAGACATCTTTGCCAGCACTGCTTCGCTGCCGGCATTCTCTGATGCAGCCTCCTCAACCAGGTGCAGCAATGTCTTCTCCAGCCACTGACCCGATCTGTCAGTCCGCAGGTTGACTTTGAATGCCTGTGGGAGGCTTTGCAGGATTGGACGGCACAAAAGCGGATCGCAAACCATAAAGCCGCAAACGAAACGCGCGACTTCACCGCCGCCGCCAGTCTGCATCGCGCTGAGATCGCGAGCTTGCAACTTTGCCATCATTGCCTCTGACAATTTGCTTGCAACGCCCTGAGCGCTACACATCACGTGAGCATCGCCGTGCGGCACCACGATCACATCCCCGGGCTCCAACTCTATCGGCGGCTCGTTTCCCAGACGAACAACCCCCGAACCCTCTACCAGAAAATGATAAACCAGCAGGTGGGGCGCATCAGGAGCAAGCAACGACGACAACTCCTGCGCATTTGGGGCGTTAAAGCCCCACGGCGCAGAAAACTCCGCATTGAAAAACAGCGCGCCCTTCAAAACGACGCCACTCAGGATTTGCGAGAAAGGATCCATCTCAGGTACCGGACGCTTGGCAAAAGTAACCGCACGTGCGGCAAAACATTCTGCTTACTTTGGACGACGAGTCAAGTTCTTCGGTCACATGAGCATGTTCAGCCGTATCGACACGACTCATGATTCTAGTTGTAGCGCGGCACACCCGCAATGCTTTGAACAGACAGCTTGAAGGAGGAACCATGATTACAACCACATATAACTACCAGGAGACTTTGGCAGCTTCGGTAAAAGCGAACTGGCGAGTCGAAGACATTATCGGCGGTGACAAGCGACTCGATTTCAGGAAGCCTTTCATGCCCGACTCGCTGGCGCGAACAAGTGCGATGGATTTTCTGACGAGGGAAGATAAGATCTTGCTGAATCAGATTCGTGGCTACGGCTATCTCTACACGTTCGGCCTCGTCGAAGAGTTCATTCTGCCGTTCGTGCTGGATCATGTGCGACCGCACCTGAACGAGGATGACTATCGGACTCGCGCACTGCTGCAATTCGCGAGCGAGGAGGCGAAGCACATCCAGTTGTTCAGAAACTTTGCCGATGAATTCAAGCAAGGCTTCGTGACGAACTGCGAAACCATCGGCCCAGCTGAGGACATCGCCAAGGCCGTCCTGTCTCACGGTCCGCTGGGAGTAGCGCTTGTCATTCTCGGAATCGAATGGGCAACACAGCAGCATTATCTCGAGAGTGTCCGCGACGACAATGCACTCGATCCGCAATTCAAGAGCTTACTGCGCCATCACTGGATAGAAGAGGCGCAACACACTAAGCTCGACACGCTGATGGTCCAGGCATTGACCGACAATCTTACTCCGGCTGAGATTGAAAAAGGCATCAGCGATTACGCGTCAATCGGGGGCTTATTCGATGGCGGCCTGCAACAGCAAGTCAACTTTGATTTGCAGGCTCTGCAACGCGCCACGGGACGGATTCTAAACAAAGCTGAACAGGAGCGATTTCGCTCAATTCAGCTACAGGCTCTACGTTGGACCTATCTTGGGTCAGCCATGACCCATCCGAAGTTTCTCGAAACCGTTGGCGAGTTCAGTTCGAGCGCGCGAAGGCAACTCGAAGAAATGGCGCCGGCATTCTGTTGATGGATGAAGTGAATCCTCCCATCGGCCGGCGTAACTACGGGGCAGTAGCCCGACTGTCAAGGAGGGCTTAAAGTGGGACGATCTGAGCCCTCCTTGACAGTCGGGCTACTGCCCCGGAACCACCCGATGCAGTCGCTACGAAGCCTTAACGAAGGCGAGAAGTTGGCCATTCTGTGAGAGCGATGGCTGGCCGCAGTTTATTCCGTTACAGTTGCTAACGTTTATCGGTTCCTGATCGATACGCTTGAGAAAAACATCAGTCCATCTCGTGAGAATACGTCCTGACTCATCTTTCTTTACCTTCTCCGATACAGAAACCTCGGTAGTCCCGTAGGTGCGGTTCCATCCAGCAAAATGATCAAACATGCTCTTGCCTTCCGGAGAGGTCGTTTCGTAAGGAACTACTGTCAACTTGCCGCTGCTCAATGAGAGTAGGGTGATACTAGTTTTTTTGTTTCCGTCCTGCGTCAGCATGAGCACTTTATCGGTGTCATCCAAACTCTGGCCGACAAGTTTGATGGCGCCTTTGATCTGGTAGAGCATCTTTACTGGTCCACCCGAAACGGGCACGCGAAAGACCTCGTCATTCCTGAGCATGAGAATGTTTTTGTCCTTGTCCACAAAGATCGGCGAACGATATCCGCTCTCACTGGTCAACCTCGTACGAGTCTTTAGCTGCAAGTCGGCTATCCAAATGCGACCTGACTCAATGGACTCAGCCGACCCCCGCTGCTTGGCTGGAGTCGCAGAGATGCCGGTGACCCGCAGAAGGTTCTGCCACCACGTCGGCACCGGCGTCGGTGTTGGCGTTGGCGTCGGAGTCTGGGCCATGAGTGCCGTTGGCGTAAGGACCAGTGCGAGAACGATCGCGCGGATAAGGTGATAAGAGCTCAAATTGAGGTACCTCACATCACTTCGGTGATGGATAAGAGAACAGAATTGTCGAACCCTGAACAATCGAAAGCGCATAAGCGGGATGCTGTGTAGGCTCCAGTTTTTCCACTCGCTTCCTGACGTAGATCCCCAGCTCCTCAAGATCGATTCTCCCATCTTTCTCTTGAGGCCAGTCTGCGGCTCCTTTAAGACCTTCGAGAACAGCAAACGTAAACGCTCCGTGACGCCACTCAGTTTTCTCTTGTGAGTACCCATTCGCGTCAGAGGCCAGGAAAAGTGTTGTCTCCACGAAGTCCCCAGTATGCGACTGATACAGACTAGCGAAGCTATTGCCTTTAAAAGCGCCGGCGTGACAAGTGTCGATGAAAATAACAGCTTTGCCTGGAGCTTTCGTGAACCGCTCCATTATTACACGCCAACTAATATCCATGTTTTCGGGATCAACCTTCGGGTCATGGTTATGCGAATAGAAGTAGTAGTTCTCCTTACCATCCATACCGCCGTGACCTGAAAGGTAAAGCACGTGAATATTGTTGCTGTTCCTGTTCGCCTCAGTGTCTATCCATTTCAGTTTCTCCAGGATTTTTTCTCTGGTCGCGTTCTCGTTAGTAAGAACCTCCGCTTGCACTGAGTTGAAGATACGAGCGTCACTCGGTTGCGAGCTATTTTGACTATTTAAAACCGCGGCCATCTCAGCGACGTCATTATCAGCGAAAGACAAATCCTCAAAGTCGGACCCACTGGCACTATGTTGATACTTTGAAATACCTATTCCGAGAAAAATAAGATTGGGCTTAGTGCTGGAGTTGGACTTCGCAAACTTCACGTTTATGGTTTCAGGTTCCGAAGTAGAGTCCTTGTCCGAGGCAGTAACCGTCAAAACATTAAGGCCAGGTTCAAGGCTGAGTTGTACCTCTGCTTCATACTTACCTTTTTCACTATCAGCCTTAATTGATGTTTTCAGCTTACCGTTTACGACAAACTTGATCTCGGTGATCGGTGAATTGTAGGGTACACCCACGGCCTTCACAGTGAAGTTCTCATCGTTGACGGTGATGTCCGACTCACTCGGCACCTTCACTACGATCTGAGGACGTCCGGTTTGTGCCATTGGTAGCGAGCGAAAGGCGGTCCTGATGTATTCGGGATTTGCGTCATAGCGATCAACAGGCGCTAACTTGTTCGCAGCGCCATTCGGCGCGTACTTGATTTTCCTGATCTCTGGTTCGGAATACGATTGCGTTGTGAAAGCAATAACAGTGAGGGTGTTTTCCCCAGGATCGAGTTTGACCTGTAACTCAACTTCACTCTTATTAGAATTGCCCGCAAAATTTCCTTTCGAACTTCCGTTAAGGAAAACTTTGATATTCGTAATTGGCAGTTGGGCGGAGCGCACCACAACGTGAACTATCAGGTCGCGTTCCGCAACGGTGCTCTCTCGGGCCCTGGGTGAAGTGATTTCAACACTAGGCGGTAGCAACGACGGAATGTCGGTAGCGCTCAAAACGCTACGCTTAAGATCGGCTTCTTTTCGCCGGTCGTTGGCACGTTGTACTGCTACTTGAATGTCACGCGTTTCGAGGTACTCGGCAACGACATCCGGGCGATAGAAGTTGTTCTGGAACTGCGCGCAACTGTAAAACGTGGCCTCCTTATCTGGACCCTGATTGATGTGCCAGCCGATGTATTTATCTCCATGCAAGCTTGCGGTGTAATAACCTTCTGGTGTCCAGGCCACCCACTCATCGTCGTCCCCAACAAAGATGGTAAGGAGAGTACGCCCTGATTCTATATCCCAGAGTTTCATTGTTTGGTCGTTTGAGCCGGAGAGAAGGGTTTTACTATCCGGCGACACGGCCAGGGAGAGTATGCGGTTTGTATGGCCCACAAATTCTAGACCCTTGTCAGGGGTTTGTTTCTCAGTCTGGTATCGCGTTAGATAGCCTTTCTCAGCACCACTGATCGCGTAGCGGCCGTCATGAGTCAACGTCTCGATAACATGACGATAATCAGATGTGTCACTGGCGATTAACTTCTTTTGGCTCCCACGCACCAGGTATAACTGCCACCGGTACTGAACCCGCTTTCCGGCTCCGGTGCTTGTTCGACTGGCTAGTAACGTATTCCCGTTAACACTTTGGACCGCGCCGAAGTATTTTGTCGGATCCTTAACCGCGCCACCCAAGCTCACTGAGTAGCGAGTTTCATCTTTAAGTATGATCGATTGCTTCAAGGTTTGCCGGTTTTGAGCATCCCTCATTCCAGTGAAGGCGATTGATTTACCATCGCGTGCGAAACCTACCGCCTGGATAGCCTGTCCTTCACTAGCGAACGTTTTTAGTGTATTCCCCGTCGCTGCGTCACGTAGGACGATGCCTGTCGTTCCTCCTCCGGCGGTAACAAGAGTTTTACCGTCTGGCGAAAACGTCACGGCGCTGACCAATGTTTCATGCTTAAACTGAATGGTTCCTGGTGAGGAGATTCTGAATACCTGACACTTGCCATTTTCCGTGGCAGCTACCAAGCGCTCGCTGTCAGGGCTGAAACTCAAGCTGGTGACAACACCGGCTCCTCGTCCCAATTCTCTGATGAATGCCCCGGTGCGCTGGTCCCAAAGCGCAATTCTCCCGGAACGACTTCCCGATGCAAGGTAACGTCCATCAGGAGAAAATTTGACCTCGTCAACCTGTTCGTTCAGGTTTCGACCCCCCGGAGTGATTCTCTTAATCAGTGAACCTTTATTCACATCCCAAAGCCTCATCTCAGTATCTCTACTCGATGAAACCGCACGTTCCCCGTCGATCGAGAAGGCTACAGAAAAAACGCCATCCCGATGGGGTGGTAAGGAGTGCAATTGTTGGAAATGTCCTGGGCCGTCTACGCTCCAGATGCGAACTGTCTTATCGTCGAAGTCTCCTCCCGAGATTAGTCGACGGCTATCGGTGGAGAACGAAAGCGAGAGTACTTCTCCCCGATGGCCCTTCAGCAGTCCGAGTAACTCTCCGCTTTCAAAGTCGTAAATTCGAATCGCGCCGCGATCTTCTAAGCCACCGGGAAAGTGACCGCCCACTGCGAGGTATTTGTTATCCGGAGAAAGTGCAAGGCAATTTATTTTGCCTTCGTCTCCCGCGCCAATTTGACCGCGAATCATTCGAACAGTTTTGCCAGTTTCCCTGTCCCAAATGCGAATTACTTTGTCGTCGCCGCCGGAAACCAAAAATCTACCGTCTTGTGTGAAGACTACGTCTCGTATGAATCCCATGTGGCCGCCGGAATCAATGACGAGGCGGGGAAGTTCTGCACCTATGAGTAATGTCGAAGAGAACCAGAGCAGAGTGATTGAACAAACCAGGCTGAAGGTTTTCATGGCGTAATGGTATCGCGAACAACAGCGCAAAGAACACGATTAATCTAAGTGAACGATCCGACGAGGTAGAGTATACGATCTAGAGCGCCGTGAGTTTTGATTGCTCGAGTGGTTTCACAGCCCTTAGAGTATTAGGGCACCGGCTGCTTGGGTTTAATGATTTGTCCCGGCAAAACAATAATTGAGCGCGCCTTCCATCAAGTGTTGAGAGAACCGCAAAGTGTCATCGTTCGACTATACAATTCGTAAGGCCCGGCTCGATGATAAAGAGCGGATTAGAGATTTGATCGCGGAGTCAGCGCGCGGACTGAGTCGTGAACACTATTCTGACGAACAGATAGAAGGAGCGATACAAACGGTCTTCGGAGTGGATACGGATCTTATCCTGGATGGAACTTACTTCGTTGCCGAGACTGCGACGCAAATGGTCGGCTGTGGTGGTTGGAGCAAACGGAAAACGCTCTTCGGCGGAGATCAATTCGCTTCAAGAGATCACACCCTGCTTGATCCGCAGTTTGATCCCGCAAGGGTTCGTGCATTCTTTGTGCATCCGGAATTCGCAAGGATAGGGCTTGGCCGCCGTATTCTCACAATATGTGAGACTGAAGCTAATGGTTACGGATTCCATTCGATTGAGCTAATGGCAACTCTTCCTGGAGTTCCGTTCTACAACTCTTGCGGTTATCGTGAGATTTCTGTTTTTGAACTCGGTATGGGGCCAAACCTTAAGCTTGAGCTTGTTCGCATGAGGAAAGAAATCCAATAACAGTTCAACGTAAGATTCACGTCGATATGTAGCCGCGCGGAGAGGACAACATGCGTCTTTCTCGTCGATTCTTTGTCATTATGATCGCTATGATTACCTGGTCTACTTACCCAGCGTCCGCCACTATCGATGGGCGCAAAGCGATCGTTTATGTTGGTACTTTTAAGCGAGAATCCAGTAAAGGTATTTACGCATGGCGACTCGATTTGAACTCCGGCAAGATGGATCCATTGGGACTTGCGGCGGACACCATGAGACCCGTCTTTATCGCACTGCATCCAAACCGCCGGTTTCTTTATGCAGTTAGTCGTCCGACGGCCGTCGATCGAACGAATATGGGTGTGGTCCTCGCTTACGCCATCGATCCAGAAACGGCCGGGCTGAGGCTCCTCAACTCCTTCTCTACTCGGGGAATTGATCCAGCGTACGTGGTGGTGGATCGAACCGGACAAAACTTGCTGGTAGCAAACTTTGGTTCGAACGCCGGCAAAGGCTGTGTCGCAGTTTTTCCCGTTAAGAAGGACGGGAGTCTTGCTGGTGCATCAGACTTCATTGAGTACAGCGGGACCGGTGTTCATCCACAACGCCAACAGGGGCCACACTCACACGCGATCAATGTCTCACCCGATAACCGTTTCGCTTTCGTAGCTGATCTCGGCCTCGACAAGATTTTCATTTACCACTTTGACGCGGAGAAAGGAAAACTAACGCCTAATAGTCCGTCGTATACCATGCTCCCTCCCGGAGCCGGGCCGCGTCAGTTTGTCTTTCACCCTAAGGGCAAGTTTTTTTACGTGGTGAGTGAAATCCAGTCGACGGTCACGACGTTCACTTATTCGGCTGGGTCTCTGAAGGCTCTGCAGACTATTTCAACGCTGCCGCAGGGCTTTAACCGCGCAAACACAGCGGCAACTGTGCAAGTTCATCCCACCGGCAAATTCCTCTATGCCTCGAACCGTGGAGCCGACAATATTGCCGTTTACTCAATTGACTCTAAAACGGGAACTCTTACCCTCGTCGAATCTGTTCCTGCGCAAGGCAAAACGCCAGGCAATTTTGCCATCGATCCCAGCGGGGCTTGGCTTGTTGCGGCTAACCAAGCTTCCGACTCTCTTGTCTTATTTAGAATCGACACGCAAACCGGGAGACTGATCGCAACAGGGCAGAGCTTTGAAGTAGGGACACCTTCGTGTGTGAAATTTCTACCTCTGAACTGATCGAACTTTCCACTACTCCTTTGGCTTCCCAAAGCTCAAACGCGCACTAGGTCCCGTCATCCTCCCCTGGCGAATTACGCTGCTTTAGTAACTGGGTGAGCAAGCGAATCTGCTCTTGCTGCATCGTAATCAATTCCGTCCATTTCATCTCGCGCAATTCATCGATCTTTTCATGCAGACTAAGAATCTCAAGCTCCGCCTTCAAATTCACTTCATAATCATGAGTCGCATCTAGTCGGTCTTTTACTCCCTGACGATTCTGCGACATTAGGATCACCGGCGCCTGGGCAGCAGCCAGCATGGAAAGAAAGAGATTCAGTAAGATGTAAGGGTAAGGATCAAAAGAGGCGCTAAGTCGAGCGAGAATCAGACTATTGAGCCCAATCCAGGATACCAAGATAACGGCAAAGATGATTATGAAGGTCCATGACCCTCCAAAGGCGGCGACCTTATCGGCGAGTCGTTGTCCGAATGAAAGCTTCTTCTGATACTCCTGAGTTGTGTCGCGGCTAATGTGTAGTCGTTTGACGAAGTGCTGAACAACCCGCTCCTCCCTTTCAGAAAGACCGTCAGAGCCTACTTTAAATCGCTTCTTAGCAAACTCCAGCAAGTGATTATTCACGGGTAGTAAGTCCACCTCCCTGGGCAAATTCGCCTGGATTCAGCTTTAAGCTTACAGAAGGCGCTCGATTCGATCTGTGCGCTATCACTCTTAGGCAGAGTTCCCTCTATGTGTGATGACGCACAGACGGCCAGTTTTTCAAGACGTATAAAGAGTTCCTCCTTAGACCATTAGTTCTGGACCATGTTCAGCTTCTATGGTCTGTTTCTCCCAGATGACGCAGCTAGAGTTTTTGCACCAGGGGAAAAGAAGCTTTTTCCAAGGCTTATGAGACTGGAGTCAAACAAGAATCGTGGTGCCCCCTGCTATCCCTGAACCGAGTAATGTTGGTTGAAAGCAAGATGACCGAAACACACTCCGAAGAGCGCTACATCAACTTAGCGAGACCGAATGAAACGCTGCGCACTTCCGAAATGCGTTACCGGCGGCTCTTCGAATCCGCCCGAGACGGCATACTAATTCTTAATGCTGACACACTAAGAATCACAGACGTAAATCCATTTATGTTTGAGTTACTGAACTACACACGTGACGAATTCATGGAGAAGGAGCTTTGGGAAATAGGGGTGTTCAAGGATAAGGCGGCGAGCCAGGAGGCGTTTCGGGAGTTGCAGCTGACAGGCTATCTTCGTTACGAAAACCTACCGCTTCAAACCAAAGAGGGAAAACTCCGGGAAGTGGAGTTTGTAAGCAATGTGTATGACGAAGGTAGCCATCGCGTTATTCAGTGCAACATTCGCGACATCACAGACCGCAAGCGAGCAGAGGAAGAGCGCAAGTTGCTCTTGGAGAGCGCGCAGGCCGCTCGCGCAGAGGCTGACGTGGCCAACAGCATCAAAGATGAGTTTCTCGCCACACTGTCACACGAATTGCGAACTCCTTTGACTTCGATTCTCGGTTGGTCACATTTACTCGACAACGGAAAGCTTGACGAAGAAGCGGCAAAACGTGCGGTTGAAACGATCGTCCGTAACGCCGAGGCGCAGAAACTACTCATTGACGAACTCCTCGATATCTCGCGCATCATTATTGGAAAGTTGCGACTCGACGTCGGCCCCGTCCAACTTGCGCCGATGATTGAGTCAATTGTCGATGGCATGCGTCCAGCAGCAGACGCGAGAAATATTCAACTCCGGACAGCACTGGACCAAAGCGTGGACCCAATTTTCGGCGACCCCGATCGGCTCCAACAAGTATTCTGGAATCTACTGAGCAACGCGATCAAATTCACATCCCAGGGCGGCAAAGTACTGGTTCGGTTAGAGCGCGCGGATTCCAATCTCGAAATCACGATCAGCGACACAGGGCAAGGCATTGCTCGGGAACTACTGCCTTACGTCTTTGACCGTTTTCGCCAGTCCGACTCTTCGAGTAGCAGAACGCATGGCGGGCTTGGACTAGGACTCGCTATTGTGCGCCAGTTGGTTGAACTGCACGGCGGAACAGTGTCAGCTGAAAGTCCCGGTGAAGGCGAAGGCAGCACGTTCAAAGTCCGGCTCCCAGTGCGCAGCGTACGACAGGAACCTGATGACAGAGCGAACAGTGTGGTCAAGATTCCCGATGAGGTTTCAACGAAACCAGTGCCATCGCTCGATGGTATGAATGTACTTGTGGTTGATGACGACTGGGACTCGCGTGAGCTCGTCACCGTAGTGCTAAAGGCAAGTGGGGCGGAAGTCGTTTCAGTAACATCAGCCATCGAAGCGTTAAGAGAATTGGCGCTAAGACGATTCGACGTGTTGCTAAGCGACATCGGGATGGCGGAGATGGACGGTTATGCACTGATCAGCCAAATACGTCAGCTTCCGGCAGAGCGCGGCGGCAAAATTCCAGCTGCGGCACTAACGGCCTATGCAGGCATTGAAAACCAGAGGCGTGCTCTTTCGGCTGGCTACCAAGTGCATATACCCAAGCCGATCGGCCCTTCCGAATTGATAACCGCTGTGGCGAGGCTAGCTGAACACAAAAAGTAGCAATCTGAAATGTCCGAGGTGCTTAGCTTGTCGTGACTCCAGGAAGCGGGTCCACAAGATAAAGAGAGCGACAAGCTAAAGCATATCGGACATGAGATTCGATTTAAGGAGCAAGGAATGAGCGAAGACATAAAAACAAAAGTGGACATCAATTCACCAGAGTTCAAAGCGGGAGTTGATGCTGGACTCAACTCCACAGCAGCCACAAAGGACTGGCAAGCTGGAGTTGAATTGGGGCAGATACTGAAAGCTGAAGGCGAGAACAAGAAGGCCGTGCCGGATATTCTTTTCAAGGAACCTTCGCTTCCGTTTTTCTTGAGGGATAGCCCAGAAGGCAACAAGGGCAACCCGCAGGATGAGAAAGATGAAACGGCGGAATAGGGCTAAGCCGCCTGCGTCTCAAAGATATCTAGACGCGTTCCTGGCGCGAAATCGCCGCTTATCTTGCAGCAAGCGATTAGACCTTGAACTGCGTGCTCAAGTTGTGGGAAATTGTATGTAAGACAGCCTCGAAGTTTCTAAGGTTAAGACTCAATCCTAATTCGGCGGAGTGAACTATGAAGGTCCTTTTGTTCGTACCGCTTCTTCTGATCCTGCTAATTCCACAGCAAACCCCTACAAGTAATCCTTCCCTGGTGGAGGTAGTGAGCTACAAGTGGGCTCCGGCACGGCGGACTATGGAAAACGCAGATGCCGGCGGAATCGTGCCGCCAGCGAGTGCGATGATTCCTCAGAATAAGAACTTCGCCCGGAACGTAAGAATGAACGAACCTGCCGGCGTGAGAGATCCGAATGCAGATACCGTTGATGGCCGCAGCGCTGAGTTGGAGAAAGCCGTTCAGCAATCGCGCGCTCCGAAGACCACAACCGTTGACGGATTCTCTTACCGCGCAAAGATACGAAACACTTCACAGAAGGGAATTGAGATTCTGTTTTGGGAATACCGGTTCTTTGACCCGCTTGCTCCTGAAACACTGACACGACACCAGTTTCTCTGCGGCGTTGATATTCGATCAGGCAAGGATAAAGAATTAGAAGGCTTTAACATCACGGCACCGAGTAACGTCGTTAACGCCGATACGCTCGCAAAAGGAATCAAGAGTCCTGTTCAAGAAAAGATTGTCATTAATCGGGTTGAGTATAGCGATGGTTCGATCTGGCAGCGGCCAGACTGGAGTCTCAAGGAGGTAAAGGCCTCGTACGAACGAGCATTGAATAGTCCCTGGGTGCCGGGTATGTGTAAGCCGTTGTAAAGGTGTGGGCCTACTCGGTGGCTTTAAAAAAGAAATCAGCATATTCTAGAATTTGAGCCACACAGCTCGGTCTGTCGTGGCTCAGGGTTTTTTACGATGTCGTCTCTAGCGTTCCAAAGCCAGCCAGCCAAGATACTTGTCATTGATGATGAGGAGCAGATTCGGAATCTGCTTGTCGCTGTCCTCGGCAATTCCTACGAATGCCAAACGGCTAGTTCTGCCGAAGAGGCGTTGACCGCTATAGGTTCGAAGACTTTCGACTTAGTAATCAGTGACATCGACATGGGTGGCATGAGCGGGATTGAACTCGTTCCAAAGCTTCATTCGTTGTCGCCAGACACGGTTGTGCTGATGATTAGCGGAAACCAGGATATCGAAAGCGCAATTAAAGCACTGCGGGTTGGGGCATTTGACTACATCACCAAGCCGCTTGATTTGCGTCATGTCGAAGCGGCCGTAGAGCGAGCGCTACATCACCGGACTCTGCTCAAAGAAAAGGCACACTACAAAGAACAGCTTGAGCAACTACTCGAAGAAAGAACTGCGGAGGTTGACCGGCTCGCTTATTACGACACCATTACCCAACTTCCAAATCGCACACTGTTTGAAGATCGCTTGGCACAGGCAGTTGAGATTGCCAGGTCAACAGATCAGACACTGGGCGTTCTCTTTATTTCGCTTGATCAGTTCAAGAAAGTAAACGACACGCTTGGGCACAAACCGGGCGACAGTCTCCTACGAGAATTTGGCCAGCGTTTGAAAAGTTGTATCAGTCGAACGGATACGGTCGCTCGTTTTGGGAACGACGAGTTTGCTCTTCTGAAAACTCAGATCGAAGGCACGAAGGATGTAATCGAGACCATCGGTGCGTTGGTGCAGATGTTGAAGTTTTCATTCGACCTGGATGGTCAGGAATTGTTCGCGACCTCAAGTGTCGGTGTCAGCTTGTTTCCGCTTGATGGTGAAGATGGGCAGACGTTGCTCAAGAACGCGGGCGCCGCGTTGTATAAAGCGAAACGGTCGGGTGGTGCAAACTATCAGTTCTACACCGCTGACATCCATGAACTTGCGTCGAGACGATTGGCCCTCGAAACAAGCCTGCGACGTGCGATTCAGAACCAGGAGTTTCTGATTCACTATCAACCGAGAGTGTCGGTTGATTCGTTGGAGATAACGGGCGTCGAAGCATTGGTTCGTTGGCAACATCCTTCACTGGGTTTGGTCTCGCCCGCTGAGTTTATCCCGCTTGCGGAAGACACTGGTTTGATAGTGCCTATCGGCGAATGGGTTTTGAGGCAAGCATGTATACAGAACAAGAGTTGGCAGTCGAAGGGATTCGCGCCAATTCAAATGGCTGTGAATATCTGCGCCCGTCAATTCCACGATCAGGATCTGGCGCAGACAGTTATTCGTATACTCGATGAAACGGGCCTTGCGCCCCAGCATTTGGACCTGGAACTGACTGAAAGCTCCATCATGCAGGATCTCGAACTGGCTGCCAGCGTGCTCAGCCGACTCAAGGCGATGGGCGTTAACATTTCAATAGACGACTTTGGTACAGGCTTTTCATCGCTGGGGTCGTTAAAACGACTGCCAATAGATGCGTTGAAAATTGATAGGTCGTTTGTGAATGATGCGACTACTGACCCGGACGACGCTGCGCTGGTGATGGCGATCATCACACTTGCCCACAACTTGAGATTGAAGGTGATTGCGGAGGGAGTCGAAACTGAGGAGCAACTGCGATTTCTTCACCTGCTACGCTGCGATGAGATTCAAGGCTCCCTGTTCAGCAAACCGTTACCGGCGGATGGCCTCGAATCGTTGCTTGATTCTCATTCCGGACGACTACCTGTCAAAGCATTGCAGCAAGCACAATCCGATTAGTTCCGAAAGCATCTTAAAAGAAATAGGGGATTCCGATAAGTTCGGAATCCCTCTATTGTTTTCGGCGAGTGAGTTTTTCTTAGTTCAAATACTCGAACCGGGCGACGTCTGATTCACCAAGGATCACAGTGTCCCCAGGATTGAGTGATATCTCTTTGACTCGAGCCGATTTCGGATCGTTAACAAATGTGCCGTTGCGAGATTCCTGGTCGACAATCATCACTCGCCCTTCACGAACCCCAATCCACAGGTGTCGTTTTGAGATTCTAGGATCGGGAATCACCACCTGCGCACTGCCGCTGTCGCGGCCTATGAATTCGCCATCAGGCTTGATCAGGAATTGCTTACCGGCCAAAGCCCCGGAAATAAACTTGATGCTGCCGTAGTCTATTGGCGCAGTATCCAGTTCAGGTGTGATGGCAATTGTCCGTGACAGGTCCACCGTCATTCCCTGATCGCCAGCAGTACTAGCAGGCGTTGGCATGGGTGGAGGAGGCGCAGGTTTGGCAGCCGGAGACGGCGAATAGCGGGGAGCGGCTGACGCGGGGGGAGTTGGTGAATAAGATGCGGGTGTTGGTGCGGGCTGCGGCTTGCCGCTCTTGCCAGCACTTGGTGCTCTGCCCTTCTTCCTGCGCGCTACGATAGCGATCACGATTCCGATGATTATGATGAGACCAATTGCCAGCACGACGACTACTACCACCACAATCAGCCAGATCGGGAAGCTTGATTTCTCTTTACCTTCCGACTTCGCTTGCTGACTGCTCTGAATCAGCTTGTCGACTTCTGAATGCTGTGGGAAGAGTCGTTTGACCTCTTCAAATTTTTGAGTTGCGTCCGTATAGTGCTGATCCCAGTAGTAGTTCAGCCCTTCACGAAACAACGTATCAGTCAGGCCTAAAGCATTCGTCGCCCCAGCCGATTTCACGTATTCCATTACCGTGTTAGACGGCACTAAGAATGTAAAACCCTGGACTTCCTGATTGTTGACGACATCACCACGAAAAGTTAGTAGGCCAATCACTTCAAAATCATCGTTGATACCGGGGCCACCGGAATTCCCGTGGGTGGCTGCGGTATTGGTCTGCAGTATTGGCGCTCCGCTTGTGGCAGTCTTTCTCGCGGAGATTTTTCCGTCGTTTACCGTTGCCTCCATCAGCGATTTGAAATCAAGCAACTTGGTGTCACCCGCGGCCGGGTAACCGATCACGGTGATGTGATCTTGTAGTTGCACCTTGTCGGAGTCGCC
>Ga0207689_10002498_pt1 | contig 17089 bp, 15 predicted proteins | sample KBSMisM52_FD_184312 | JGI IMG/M metagenome (GOLD analysis project Ga0207689, IMG submission 184312) | Miscanthus rhizosphere microbial communities from Kellogg Biological Station, Michigan, USA - KBS Miscanthus M5-2 (SPAdes) (version 2) | ecosystem: Host-associated > Plants > Roots >... | reverse complement strand
AAAATATTCTTTGTCTCACCTATACGGATGCCGGCGTTGTTGCCATGCGAAAAAGATTGCTTCAATTTATCGGACCCGACGCCTATAAGGTGAATCTTTTCACCTTTCATGCCTTTTGTAATGAAGTGATCCAAGATAATCTATCGCTGTTTGAGAAAACATCTTTGGATCCGATCTCGGAGCTTGAAAAAATAGAGCTCTTCAAAAAACTGATTGATTTATTCCCTAAAAATCATTTGCTGAAGCGCTATCGTGGTGATGTATATTTTGAAATACACAACCTGGACAGGCTTTTTAGCACAATGAAAAAAGAAGGCTGGTCGGCATCATTTATCAATCAGAAAATTGATGAATATATTTCTGACCTTCCTAACCGCGATGATTTTATTTACAAAAGAAGATACAAAGAGTTTAATGTTGGGGACGTTAAGCGGGATAAAGCAGAAGAAGAAAAAGAGAAGATGGAAAGGCTTCGTGCCGCAGTGAATGAATTTGATCATTTTCAGCAATTGATGCGCCGACACAACCGTTACGATTTTGATGATATGATCAATTGGGTAATCAAGGCCTTTGAAGAAAATAAAAACCTGTTGGCCGACTACCAGGAAAGATTTCTGTACATACTCGTTGACGAATACCAGGATACCAGCGGTACTCAGAATAAGATCGTCGAATTACTCATTAATTATTGGGAAAGGCCAAATGTCTTTGTGGTCGGAGATGATGACCAGAGCATCTATCGGTTCCAGGGTGCCAATGTGGAAAACATGCTCGCCTTTACAGAGACTTATAAAGATGATCTTTTAAAAGTCGCGTTGATCAATAATTACCGTTCTGTGCAACCGATCCTTGACACCTCCAAGGCACTTATCGACAGGAATAATGAAAGGCTGATCAACAAACTGCCCGGCTTAACCAAAGAATTGATCTCGTCTAATATTAAGATCAGGCATTTGATGTATAAGCCGGTCGTCCGGTCGTATGAGACGCAACGAATGGAGATGATCGACATAACAAAGCAAATGGCGAACCTGATTGCAGGAGGAATATCCCCCAGCAGGATTGGAGTCATTTATAAGGAGAATAAATACGGTGATGAACTGATCCAATACTTAAAACTCAAAAAGATTCCCTATTACAGCAAACGCAGTCTGGACATTTTTGAAATACCGCTGGCAAAGAAACTTATTTTAATACTGAAGTATCTTGCCTGCGAACATGACATCCCTTATAGCGGGGATGAGTTATTATTCGAGATCCTGCACTTTGACTGGTTTCATATTCCCTCCATTGAAATTGCCAAACTTTCCATAGAAGCGTCACGCAAAAAATTTGATGATGATTCCACTTCACTGCGAAGACTTTTATATGAGAAGGCAAAGGCACCACCTAAAGATCTTTTTTCCCAGGGGCTACACGACGGTCTGAAAAAAGCAAGCGCTATATTGGAGCAATTGATCAGCGATGTTCCCAATATCACTTTGCAAATGCTCTTTGAGAATGTTGTCCGCAAAGCCGGTATACTAAACTATATCATGCAAAACCCTGAGAAAATATGGTTGCTCCAGGTACTTACCGGGCTGTTTGATTTTGTCAAGGAAGAGACAGCAAGAAACCCTTTTATGCAATTGAAAGACCTCGTAAACATCATCGAACTGATGAAAGAAGAGGACCTGATCTTACCTTTGACTGAAGTCTGCGGTAACGATAAAGGCATCAACCTGATGACGGCACATGGTTCAAAGGGACTGGAGTTTGAATACGTTTTTTTTGCCGGTTGCAATGCATCAATTTGGGAAAAGAAACGAAAGCCTTATAACGGTTACAAATTGCCTGACACAATATTCTCTTCGCAGCTGACTCATGCAGATGATGAAGAGCTGCGCCGTTTATTCTATGTAGCACTTACGCGGGCGGAACAACATCTCAACATTTCTTATTGCAGGTATAAAAATGACGGCAAAGAACTGGAACCGTCTATGTTCATTGCTGAGATACTCGACGAGCAACAGTTACAGGTGGAGAAGGTTTTTGTTGATGAAAGCGTGATCAGCGAATTTAGCGCTCTCCAATTTGGAAAACAGGTGATCCCGCAGATCGAAGAGATAGAGAAGGAATTTGTTTCGGGCCTGCTCGACAAATTTGTGATGAATGTAACGGCATTGAACAATTATTTGAACTGTCCGCTCGAATTTTATTTTAAAAATCTTATCCGGATACCTTCTCCAAAAAATGAAGCCATTGAATTTGGTTCCTCGGTCCATTATGCAGTGGAGCAATTGTTCCGCAAAATGCAAATCAATGATGAAAAATTTCCATCAAGGGAGGAATTCATCAGGGATTTTGAGTGGTATATGAATCGCCACCGCGAAAGCTTTACGAGGGAGCAATTCGACAGGCGGATGGAATACGGACATGAAGTATTGAGTAACTACTACGACAAATACATCAACAGCTGGAATAAGGTTGTTGCCATTGAAAGAAATATCAGAAATATCGTCGTCAACGATGTTCCGTTAAGAGGCAAACTGGACAAACTGGAGTTTGATGGCAGGTCAGTGAATGTGGTTGACTACAAAACGGGCGATCCTGACAAGGCAAAGTTCAAATTACAACCCCCATCCGATAAAGATCCCGTTGGAGGTGACTATTGGAGACAGGCCGTGTTTTATAAAATCCTCGTTGATAATTACGAGAAAAAAGGATGGAGAGTGGTAAGTACCGAGTTTGACTTTATTGAGCCCGACAAAAAAAAGACTTATAGAAAGGAAAAGGTTTTTATTACCCACCATGATATCGACACTGTTGTTGAGCAGATCAACGCTGTATGGGGCAAGATACAGGACCATGATTTTTATACAGGCTGTGGTAAGGAGGACTGCCACTGGTGCAATTTTGTTAAAAATAATAATCTTACAGTTGCGTTACACGAAATAGAGGAAGAAGAACCATGATTTATAGGATTTAAAGGATTATTAGGAAAAGAGGACCGCGGTTGATAATTGAAAGGGCCTATGTTTGCAACTCGATGAAGAAAATTTGGGCAATATCCCTCCCGGCAATCATTTTAATCAACGTGATGATTATAGTCAGTGGTCCGGGCTGCGCTAATATCATTCCGCCCGACGGTGGTCATAAAGATTCTCTTCCGCCAATATTATCAAAAGCTTCACCGCCTGATTCTTCCAGTAATTTTTCCGAAAAAAAGATCACCTTAGACTTCGATGAATACATTCAACTTCAAAATGCAAACCAGGAATTGATCATATCCCCCGTTCCAAAAGAAGAGCCAGCAATAGAATCGAAGCTAAAAACATTAACCATAAGAATAAAAGATACCCTCGAAGCAAATACTACCTATACTTTAAATTTTGGAAACGCGATAAGAGACATAAATGAAGGAAACATAGCAAGAAATTTCACATACATTTTTTCTACGGGATCAACGTTTGATTCATTGACACTATCAGGAAAAGTGGTCCTGGCTGTCAATGGAAAAGTGGACACCACCATTATTGTTATGCTTCACAAAAATGGAGATGACTCTGCCGTTGTGAACGAGAAACCCCGTTATCTTACCCGTTTGGATTCTTCCGGCAATTTCAGATTTCGAAATTTGCCTTCAGGTACTTTTTATATTTATGCATTGCAGGACGAGGGGAACAGTCATCGTTATCAATCCGAAAAACAACTATTTGCTTTTGCCGATAGTTCCATCACTGTTCAAAACAATAATAAACCTGTTCTTTTGTATGCTTATGCTGAACAAGCTTCCACCCATGCACCCGTGTCCTCTCGTCCCCAGCTTACAAGCCGGCCAAAACCCAGTGCTGTTAGCTCGGATAAAAGACTAAAATTCCAAACAAACATCAAGGACGGTCTGCTAGACCTTTTTGATAGTTTACATCTAACCTTTGACCAGCCGTTGACAAAACTGGACACATCACTTATTCACTTTAGCAGCGATTCTACTTTTGAACCAGTCAGTAGCTATCAGTTCCTCACCGATAGTTCGCAAAAGAAATTAACTCTTCAATATAATTGGAAAGAAAACACGCGGTATAACCTTATTGTTGAAAAAGATTTTGCAGAGGACAGTTTGGGAAGAGCATTGTCAAAAACAGACACGTTGAAATTCAAAACAAAAAAAATAACTGACTACGGAAACGTGAGAATTCATTTTAGAAACTTTGAGTCAGCGGCAAACCCCGTTTTATTATTTGTACAAAATGAAAATGTAGTAAAATCATTTCCCATCTCCGGACCCGAATTAAGGTTAACAATTTTTCCTCCGGGCGACTACGAACTAAGGGTATTGTATGATCGCAACAAAAACGGAAAATGGGACCCAGGGCAATTTTTTGGCAAGCATATTCAACCTGAACTTGTCAAACCCCTCGGTCGCAAAGTCACAATCAAATCAAATTGGGAAAACGAGTTTGATATACAGGCCCCCTCCGCCTCGTCCAAAGAAAAAATGTCCAATGCTCAATCCAATTGATATTCCACCTTGTTTTAGAAATTAAGTCATCGAGGTGGGCGTGATGGTGGCCTTCTCTTTGGGAAGGGTCGGGGTTAGGCTTATCTTTGTACAACATGCAATTCTCTTCTTCACTTCTGGAAAATGCGGTTAACGAATTTGCCAAACTTCCCGGCATAGGCAAAAAGACCGCCCTACGCCTCGTATTGCACCTGCTCAAGCAAAATAATAATGATGTCGTGCAATTCAGTGAAGTAATTAGTAAAATGCGTTGTGAAATAAAATTCTGTCAGCGGTGTTTTAATGTTGCCGATGGTGATATTTGTTCGATCTGCGCCAACAGTATGCGAAAACAGGAGATCATTTGCGTGGTAGAAAACATTCGTGATGTGATCGCTATCGAAAGCACCCAGCAATACAACGGAATTTATCATGTGCTCGGTGGAGTCATCTCGCCACTTGATGGCATCGGACCTGATCAGCTGAATATCGAACCCCTCGCCAATCGTGTACAAAAGGAAAAAACCGAAGAACTCATCTTTGCCTTGAACCCCACCATCCAGGGCGATACGACCATATATTATATACAAAAGAAGTTGTCAGCGTCCAGTGGGCAGAATATCCGCATTACCACAATTGCCCGGGGCATTGCCTTTGGCGGCGAACTCGAATATGCGGATGAAATGACATTGGCACGAAGTCTTCAAAATCGTTTACCTGTCGAAAGCTATGTGGCCAATAAATAGCTTTGACTTTTGAGCTTAACCCTTTAACTTTGCAGCCACAGGCGGATTTGTTTATTGTTCGGCCTGTACCCGATCCACGAAAGGCGGAGAAGGGAAACAGAACTAATAAACGATGAAACTCTCTCGCTAGGTTTCCAACGTTTATATAGTTCGATGATTTTTTGATGCAGCCGGCGACATCAACGCTGCCCAGCTTCTGTTGTGTCACTCACTGCATCGTTCGGTAACATTAATCAACAAGGAGGGATTATGAAATCTATTCGTGACTTACTAAATGAACGTATTCTCATTATTGATGGAGCAATGGGTACTATGATTCAGCGCTATAAATTAAGTGAAGCCGATTATCGTGGCGAAAGATTCAAAGACTGGCCGAGTGATATAAAAGGGAATAATGATCTTCTTTGCCTGACTCAACCACAGATCATTAAAGAAATTCACAAAGAATATTTGAAGGCTGGCGCCGATATCCTGGAAACAAACACGTTCAATGCACAGCGCATCTCACTGGCCGACTATCACATGGAGGATCTTTCTTATGAAATAAATCTTGCTGCCGCCAAAATTGCAAGAGAGGCAGTCAAAGAATTCGAATCGCAAAATCCAAATTCCAACTCCGATAGCGATCGGGGCCAAAATCAAAAATTTGTAGCTGGCGCCATCGGTCCAATGAACAAAACCCTTTCGCTTTCTCCTGATGTAAACAATCCAGGATATCGGGCATTGACGTTTGATGACGCCGTGAATGCGTATTATGAGCAGGTAAAGGGCCTGGTGGAAGGTGGTGTTGACCTTCTTCTCATCGAAACCATTTTTGATACCCTCAATGCAAAGGCGGCCATCTTCGCGATAAAGAAATACTTCCGCGACATTAAAGATTTGGAGGGAGCCCTGCCAATCATGATCAGTGGAACTATCACGGATGCAAGCGGGAGAACGCTGAGTGGTCAAACGCTTGAGGCCTTTTATACATCGGTGATCCACGCCAAACCGCTGAGCATTGGTTTAAACTGTGCATTGGGAGCAAAGGAAATGCGTCCGCACATTGAAGAGCTTTCTCAAATTGCCTCATGCTACGTGTCTGCCTATCCCAATGCGGGTTTACCAAATGCAATGGGGGAATACGATGAGCAGCCGGAAGAGACAGCTCACTTTATCGAAGACTGGGCGAAGGAAGGATTTGTAAATATTGTTGGCGGTTGTTGTGGAACAACTCCTGATCATATCAAACATATTGCTGAGCATGTAAAAAATCTAAAGCCAAGAGAACTCCCGGTTATGGAGAATATTTTGACCTAGCCACGGGCGCCGAGAGGCACAGTTGCACCCAGGATGAATAGAGTATTGGACGAACAGCGCCTTTGTGGCAAAAAATTAAAATTAATGAGTGTTCATATTAAACCATACCTGAGACTAAGCGGACTCGAGCCGCTCGTTGTTCGGCCGGAGAGCAATTTTGTGAACATTGGAGAGCGAACAAATGTCACCGGCTCGAAAAAATTCGCACGGCTGATCAGGGACAATAAATATGAAGAAGCATTGAGCGTGGCGAGGCAGCAAGTAGAAAATGGAGCCCAGGTGCTGGATGTGAACATGGATGATGCTTTGCTGGACGGCGTAAAAGCAATGACCACCTTTCTTAATCTTTTACAAAGCGAACCGGATATTGCAAAGATCCCCGTCATGATCGACAGCTCAAAGTTTGAGATCATCGAAGCAGGATTGAAATGCGTACAGGGCAAGTGCATTGTAAATTCTATTTCAATGAAAGAAGGAGTTGAAAAATTCATTCAGCAGGCGGAGATATGCAAAATGTACGGGACCACCGTTGTGGTCATGGCATTTGATGAAAAAGGGCAGGCTGACACTTTACAAAGAAGAGTGGATATCTGCAGCCAGGCTTATAAAATACTAACTGAACAGGTTGGTTATGACCCGCAGGATATAATATTTGACCCGAACATATTTGCAATAGCCACGGGGCTGGAAGAGCATAATAACTATGCTGTCGATTTCATTGAAGCCACAAAGATCATCAAGCAAAAAATGCCGCTGGCAAAAATAAGCGGTGGTGTCAGCAACCTTTCTTTTTCATTTCGCGGCAATGATCACGTTCGTGAAGCCATGCATTCTGTATTTCTATACTACGCCATCAAGGCCGGGATGGATATGGGAATCGTGAATGCAGGACAGTTAGTAGTATACGACGAGATCGAGCCTGGACTAAGACAATTATGCGAAGATGTTATTTTCAACAGGAACAATGACAACAACGAAGCCACTGAAAAGTTAATTGCGTTTGCCGAAAAGGTAAAAGCCAAAGGAAAGGTTGAAGTAAAAGATGAAGCCTGGCGAAATACTTCGGTCTAAGAACGGTTGAAACATTCCCTTATTAATGGCATTACGGACTACATCGATATTGATACAGAAGAAGCCCGGAAAAAATACCCAAAGCCACTGGATGTGATTGAGGGACCGTTGATGGATGGAATGAACGTAGTGGGTGACCTGTTTGGCTCTGGAAAAATGTTTTTACCCCAGGTTGTAAAATCAGCCCGCGTCATGAAAAAATCAGTTGCGTGGCTCACTCCTTTTATTGAAGAAGAGAAGAGAAATAACCCCGGGGCAACGAATGGAAATGTACCCCGGATCCTTTTAGCAACAGTGAAAGGAGATGTTCATGACATAGGAAAAAATATCGTAGGTGTCGTTCTTGGTTGCAATGGTTACGAGGTAAAAGATCTTGGTGTGATGGTGCCCGCGGATAAAATTCTAGATACTGCTGAGAAAGAAAATGCAGACATAATTGGTCTCAGCGGATTAATAACACCTTCACTCGATGAAATGGTCCATGTGGCGCATGAAATGAAACGCCGGAATATGAAACAACCTTTATTGATCGGCGGAGCGACCACATCCAGAATGCATACGGCCGTGAAGATCGCACCCCAGTATGACAATGGCGTGGTGCATGTGTTGGATGCTTCCCGAAGCGTAACGGTGGTCACAAATCTTCTGAATAAAGAACAAAAAAAATCTTTCCTCGCACAAACTGAAACAGAATACAGCAGCTTGCGCAACCAGTTTTTAAACAAAAAAGGTAAAACGCTGATTCCCTACGAAGAAGCCACGATCACTAAGGAATATCTTGACTGGAAAAACTATAAACCAGTAAAACCAACAGTTGATGGCGTGAAGGTCTTAACTGAATTTGACCTTGCTACCATCTCAAAATACATTGATTGGGGTCCATTCTTTATTGCCTGGGAAATGCCCGGACAATTTCCGGCCGTTCTCAATGACAAAATTTTCGGGGCCGAAGCAAAACGTTTATTTGATGATGCACAAAAACTCCTTGAAAGAATTGTCAAAGAAAAATGGTTCACCGCGAATGGGGTAATTGGTTTTTGGCCGGCGTCAAGCAACAATGCCGATACGGTGACCTTACAAACAAAAGATGGCGACGTGAAGTTGGAGTTCTTGCGTCAACAATTGAAGAAAGCAATTGGCCAACCGAGCTTTTCTTTGGCCGATTTTATAAAACCAGGCGAACAGAAGGCGGCTGACTACTTGGGCGCCTTCGCCGTAACGATTCACGGAGCAAAAAAATATGTTGAAAAATTTGCAGCTGAGCAAGACGAATACAATAAGATCTTGGTGCAGATCTTAGCCGATCGGCTTGTTGAGGCGTTTGCGGAATGTCTGCACCAGAAAACGAGAAAAGAGATTTGGGGATATGATAAAAACGAAAGTCTCTCCAATGAGCAACTGATTAAAGAAGAATACAAGGGCATCCGCCCTGCTCCTGGTTATCCCGCTTGCCCTGACCATACGGAAAAAATAAAGTTGTTTGAATTGCTGAATGCAACTGAAAACATTGGAGTGGAATTAACCGAAAGTCTTGCGATGAATCCGCCAGCTTCTGTGTGTGGCTGGTACATTGCCCATCCGCAAAGCCATTATTTTGGTTTGGGAAAAATTGGAAGAGATCAATTGGAAGCCTATGCAAAAAGGAAAGGCATGAGCGTTGAAGAAGCGGAAAGATGGTTGAGACCAAACCTGGAATAAGTCACCAAATTTCAATCCCAAGTCTCCCCAATTCCTCTTTTAATTGTGATGGGTTGTGAAAATGTATCCCTGTTATGCCAACGGCTTCGGCTCCTTTTACATTTCTCAGGCTGTCATCAATAAAAACTGTCGTTGAAGGATCAAGACGGTATCGATCCAGGATTATTTTGTAAAACTCCGCAGAAGGCTTTCTCATCTTTTCTTCACCGCTTACCACAACCCCTTCAAAAAGTTTAAAGAATTCAAAACGTTCGAGTGCATGCGGAAAGGTTTCTGCACTCCAGTTAGTCAATGCATACAATCTATACTTACCGGTATGCTTGAGTTGTTGAAGTACTTCAACTGTTTCATGAATTTGACCACCCAACATCTCCAGCCAGCGGCCGTAATAAGCTTTTATTTCAGGTTCCCACTCGGGGTGTTTGGCAACTAATTCCTCAGTGGCTTTGTGAAGAGGGTATCCGGCATCCTGGTTCTCGTTCCAATCAGGCGTAGTTACATTTTCTAAAAACCATTCTATTTCTTGTTCTGTTTTGAAAATTTTCCGGTAAACATAGCGCGGATTCCAATCAATAAGGACACCACCAAGGTCAAAGATTATTGTATCAATAGATCTGTTCATCGTAAGGCATTTCTGTTATCAATGTTTTTTTGCTCTCCAAAAATTTATTTTGCCAGGCGACAACCGCCGCGACGATCATCAACAAAATTAATAATGATAAACCGGTGGAAAGATTTAGTTTTTCGGATATAATACCGATCAGTGAAGGGCCTGTGAGAAAACCGATCAGTCCGCCGGTAGTCACCATAGCAAAACCTTCTACGGGACTTACATTGGGGATTCTTCCGGACGTACTGAATAAAACAGGCACAATACAACAACACCCAAACCCGATCAGAATATATCCCGCAATGGCAATTGACACAATTGGGGCGAGAACAACAATTCCAAATCCCGTCGCAGCCAGCAATGATCCCGTTATGACAACTCTCTGGCTCCCGAATCTTGTAATAATTCTATCCCCATTCATTCTTCCGATTGTCATGGCTGCAGAAAACCCAGCATATCCAAGTCCCATGATCTCCTTTGTCCCATGCAATGATTCCCTCAAATAAATAGCGCTCCAGTCGGCAACGCAACCTTCCGCCATAAAAAGCACCATGCAGAGAAATGAAATACTCAAAATAGACAGCGAGGGAAATTTGAGCCCTGATCCCGAATGAATAATACGATCATGAGCCAGTAAATGTTTCCTGTTAAAATAGATCACAGTCAAAATGGTTGCCGCAACTAGTGCAACTTGTATCCTTGGCGACAAACCCAACGCAAAGAAAATAGTAGCGAGCCCGGCACTTACGCCACCACCTAAACTATACATGCCATGACATGTGCTCATCATTCTGCGATTGAACCGCTTTTCTAAAAAACCAACCGTTGTATTTACTGACACGCCATTCAAAAATCCATTCATCCCAAAAAGATAAAGGCATATCCAAAACATCACGCGATTAACAGAATTGATCTGCAGCGTCATGATAATTCCGAGGGAAACATAGCCAATGACCATCCAATTGCCTACCGGTATCTTTCCAAACAGTTTTGTAGAAAGTGCGACTCCGGTTAGCGCACCCAACGGAGAAAGCAACAAAGAAAGTCCAAGACTTGCGTCTGTAAAACCCAGCCTGTATTTAATTCCAGGAATAGCAGCCACCCAGGTTCCGAATAGAAGACTGGACGATGCGAATAGGAATCCAACAGCCAGCGCAGGTTTTAGTTTTATGAAAGAAGAAATGTTTTTGATCATTAGCTACGAGCTACAGGCTGTAAGCTGCCAAGCTTCACGCTTTTAGGTTTGGTGAATAGAATTACCGAACGATGCAGTGAGTGACACAACAGACGCTAAATAGTAATCCGAATATTGCTCACAAAATATTATTTGTACTTCAGCCCTTTTAATATCATAAAAAAATTTTGCGTGAAGATAGCGAGTTCATGTATAAAAAGTACACGAATCCCCAACCCTGAAAGGAGAGTTAGCAAATCTTTACCTACCGTGTCCCGATTGGAGTCAATAATACTTTATTTGCATCCTGCGACAAGAAATTAGAATTCCAAGTGGCATAAACACCAAAGAAAACAAGGTTATTATCTCTTTTCCAGCAACCACCACAATCTTTTTCGCGGACGTATTTTATAGTTGGCGGTAATGTACGTACGAATATGCTGGATAGCTTCATCAATATCATCCGTGAGCAATACGAGTTGCATATCCTCAGTGGATATTGTTCCATGCTTCGCCATGGCTTCAATGGTTTCCATCAGGTCTTTATAATACTCCTTACCAAATAAGACGATGGGGAATTGTGTAATGGTTTTTGTTTGTATAAGCGTAATCGTCTCAAAAAATTCATCCATGGTCCCAAAACCTCCCGGCATAATAATAAATGCATATGAATATTTTACGAGCATAACCTTGCGGATAAAAAAATATTCGAACGTTATCGACGTTTGGACATAAGGATTTGCTTTTTGTTCAAATGGCAATCGAATATTACATCCCACTGACGTGCCTCCGTTTTCAGATGCGCCCCGGTTGGCCGCTTCCATGATCCCAGGACCGCCGCCTGTCATCGTTGTAAACCCAATTTCTGCTATTCGCTTTCCAAATTCCCTTGCCTTCTGATAGAAAAAATCATTTTCTTTGAATCGTGACGATCCAAAAACAGTGATACAAGGACCTACAAAATGGAGTGTTCTAAATCCTCTGATGAATTGCCTGAAAACCTTCAAGGCAAACCCCAATTCATAGCTTCGGCTCTTGGGCCCTTCCAGATAAACATGCACCTTCGGTGGAATGATCCGGGTATTCTTCTCCATTGTCATAAAATAGATTATTTGACGATAATAAAAATAGAAACATTTTGGATGGTCAGTTGCTAGTTGCCTGCCGGTAGGCAGGCTTCTCGTACCGTTCCTTTGCTTTTCTTTGTGCCTTGCACTTCGTACTTGTTCTCCGCAACTTAACTTTACTGACAATTTTTGAAAACGCGCTGTGCGAATTATTTCTTATAATGTAAATGGTCTGCGTGCGGCGATCAGCAAAGGCTTTTTAGATTGGTTAAAAACCGATCCCGCCGATGTTGTGTGCTTACAGGAAACAAAAGCGCAGCGACAAAACATAGATCACAAGCCTTTTCATGATCTTGGATACCTGGACTACTGGTTCAGTGCACAGAAAAAAGGTTATAGCGGGGTGGCCATATTTACAAAAGTAAAACCAGACAATGTTCAATATGGTACGGGACATAAAGTAAGTGATGAAGAAGGGAGGGTATTGCAACTTGATTTTAATGATTTGCATTTGATTAATGCTTATTTTCCATCGGGTACAACCGGTGAAAAGCGGCAAACAGTAAAGTATGCATGGCTTGACGAATTTTTGAATTATCTCCTTGAGCTGAAAACAAAATTCCCGAAAATGGTCTTGTGTGGCGATTATAATATAGCCCATAAAGAGATCGACATTCACAATCCAAAAGGGAATATAAAGACTTCGGGCTTTCTGCAAGGCGAAAGAGCATGGATGGACAAATTTTTTTCCCGTGGATGGATCGATTCTTTTCGCATCCATCATCCCGAGCCACATCGCTATAGCTGGTGGAGTCAGCGCTTCCCCGAAGTGAGGACAAAGAACAAGGGATGGAGAATTGATTACATTAATATAACCGAACCGTTAAAGGGCGATGTTCTGGATGCAGAGATTTATCCTAATGTCATGCACAGTGATCATTGTCCTGTTTACATTGAACTGAGGGTGTAAATCCCTGGAGGATTTTAAATCCAAAACGTGAAAATGAAAATAGGGAGCGTTCAAATAATTCTTGAAAGGTGTCAACAAATCTTTAAAAAACATTGCTTTAAAAAATAGAAATGGAAGCATCAAATTACTCTTCTTTAGGGGATGGAGGTATCGTTTATAACACTACCATCAAAATTGACCCAAGAATAGAAAAAGAATGGATAGACTGGAAAAAAAACGAACATATTCCCGAAATAATGGCCACGGGGCTTTTTAGTGATTATAAATTTTTTCGTTTACTGGAACAGGATGAGACAGAAGGCATCACCTACGTCATTCAATACTTCAGTCCATCATTCGAAGACTACCAAAAATATATTGAGGAGTTTGCAGCATTGCTAAATGAAAAATCTTTTGTAAAATGGAGTGATCAGTTCGTTTTCTTTCAGACTGTGATGAAGATTGTGAATTGAGTGTGCAAAAGATTTTATTTAATATAGATTCTCCGGAAACAATTGTATATTCCTTCAAACCCTTTACTGGCAAGGTTTTCCGGCTATGTCGCTGAAATACAATACCGTCAAGGTTTTTGTGCGATTAAAACAACGGGTTGACCAGTTTCTGAAAAATTGATTTTGCTGTAATCCTTGCCAGACAAGGCTTCGGTGATTTCTCAAAAAAATTGAAATTGAAAGAAAAAAATTTTGTTGCAATTGAAAAGCCTCTAATTTTGTCGTCCTTACAAAAAACGCTTTAAACTTAATATTATGAACAAAGCTGAATTGATTAACAAAGTTGCCGATGACACCGGGGTTACGAAAACTCAGGCTAACGCTGCTTTAGATTCCTTTATCGAAGCAGTTACAAAAACACTAAAAGGAGGCGGGAAAGTTACTCTCGTTGGATTTGGAACTTTTTCGGTATCGAAAAGAGCAGCCCGCAATGGTCGCAACCCACAAACTGGTGAAGTAATTAAAATTAAGGCTAGAAAGGTGGCACGTTTTAAAGCTGGTAAAGAACTATCTGCAAAGCTGTAGTGCTAATGACAACTTTTTTAAGAAGCCCCGACTATTTTTTTGCGGTTGGGGCTTTTTTAATAAATTGATATTAACGATTAAATTTTTATTATGGGAAAAGGTGATAAAAAAACAAAAAAGGGAAAGATTTTCAAGGGTTCGTTTGGAAAAAGCCGTCCGGCAAAAACGAAAAAAGCCTCCAAAAAGAAGTCATAACTAAAAGATAAAAGTGAACAGTTAAAGTCCTCACTGTTGACAAACATTTTATCTATTATTTATTAACTATAATCTAAGGGGCAAGCCGTTCGATTTTCCATCGTCCATCCGCGAGAAGAGTGTATTGTATCCGGTCGTGTAATCGTCCCGGTCTCCCTTGCCAGAATTCGATAATGACGGGTCTTACATTATAACCACCCCAATGGAGAGGGCGCTGAACATCTGTATTTTCAAATTGTTTAATTGCTTCTTCATATTTTTCATCAAGCCATTGCCTGCTTTCAATTACCTGGCTTTGTGGTGAGGCAACGGCTCCCACCTGGCTTGCTCTGGGTCTCGATTGAAAATAAGCGTTGCTTTCCTCACTGCTTAGTTTTTCAACAATGCCTGTTATTCTCACCTGGCGTTCTAATTCTTTCCAGAAAAAAAGTAAACTTGCTTTTGGGTTTTCTGCCAACTGTTGTCCCTTAAAACTATTGTAGTTTGTAAAAAAATTGAATCCTCTTTCCGAAAAACCTTTCAATAATACTGTTCTTGCGGAGGGTACTCCGTCCGCTGAGGCTGTTGCAAGGGTCATTGCATTTACTTCAATGATCTTTGCTTCCAATGCCTGCTGCCACCACGTATTGAATTGCCTGATCGGATCAACGTCCATGTCTGATTCCTTCAGTGCCTTCTGAGCATACTCCGTCCTTATCCCGGCTGTCTTCTCATTCATGGTGTTCTATTTTTGCAAAAATACTTCTGTTCGAACGAAGTAAAATAAAAAAGCCCCTTAAACGGGGCGTCAAGAAAATTATAGATTCACATGTCGTTTCAGCAATTGGTTCTCCTCAGAAACCACGTTTAGCATGCTTTCCAGTTCGCCAATACGTCTTAGTTGATGCTCAAGTTTTTTATTTGCATCGGCCACGACCTGCAGGTCGCTGTTTAGTTCTTCAAGATAGCTTACCCGTTTCTGTAATTGTTGTCGTTGGAAATTGGCATCTCTGAATTTATCCTCCACCTCGTTCAAACGCAAGGTCAATTGCTGATTCTCTGTTGTCATAGTCTGCAACTTCATCTTGTATTCCTCATACTCATGCATAACATTAAGATGTGCCTCTTTCAGATCTTCATATTCCAGGCCTATCATTTTACTAGAAGAAAGTTGCGACTCCAGTTTTTGCATTTTGCTCTGCAGTGTATTGAATTCGCTATAGGCACTGTCGAGCATAGATGTCATTTCCTTGGTAAGATTTTCCTTTTGACGTATGTTATGTATCTCAATTTCTTTCTCGCTCAGTATATATTTCAGATCCTTTATTTGATTTATCAAACCCTCGTTTTCCTCCTCCATCAATTTTTGCCTCTCTTCAATTTCTCTTGCCATTTCAATATTCTCCAGCAGTTGGTTGATTTTTTCATTATGCTCCAGCAAACTTGCCTGTGCAATTCTCAACTGCTCCATATAATTAGGTTTGCTTTCCATCAACGTCGCTCTCTGCGTTGACTCCAATTCCGATTGGGTTCGTTTTTGATACCTCCGCAACTCTTCTATCTGTTCCTTGTATACTTGATTGCCTTCTTGTGCCTCCAACAGCTGGCTTCGCATTTCCTCGACGTCCTTCTCCTTTTTTTCTACCTCGTTAAAATATTTCAGCTTCCATTCGTCAACCGTTTGCTTATGTTTTTCTGTGTCACTGGATGAGCCTTTAAGATTGCGGCGGCTTGTGATAAAGAAATGAATAACTATCCCGAGAGTAACTGCACAAAAAAATAATACAGCTAATTCAATAATCGAAAGATTTAATGTCATGTGGTTGAGGCAAGTTCAGTAAAACTACGGTAAACTATAAAAAATTTACGAGTCTTGAAAATATACAGGCGTCGAAATTATGCACAGACCTGCCTTAAACTCAAAGCGAGCAGATAAAAACCTGATAAGTCGTCGGATGGGAAAACTACTTATAGTCTTTTCTTGACGAAAGAAACGAGTCAGAAAATTAATTGGCAACAAGAGTGCCCACTTTTTCACCAGTAACAACCCGGCGAAGGTTCCCTGGCTTATTCATATCAAAAACTACAATTGGTAAGTTATTTTCCATGCATAAAGTAAATGCCGTCATATCCATGACACGGAGATTTTTGGAAATGCATTCATTAAAGCTTATTATGTCATACTTGGTCGCCTTTGAATTTTTCTCAGGATCCTCTGAATAAATTCCATCCACTCTTGTGCCCTTTAGGATCACATCAGCTTTTATTTCTATGGCTCTTAATACTCCTGCAGTGTCGGTCGTAAAATAAGGGTTACCAGTACCGGCACCAAATATGACTACTCTTCCTTTTTCCACGTGTCGTATGGCACGCCGGCGAATATAGGGCTCAGCGATCTGCTCCATTTTAATGGCACTTTGCAGGCGTGTATATACGCCCGCCCTTTCGAGACTCGCCTGTAGAGCCATGCCGTTAATGACCGTTGCCAACATCCCCATATAATCACCATGTGCTCTCTCGATCCCGGTTTCGGCTTCATTCATGCCGCGATAAATATTTCCACCGCCAATGACAACAGCTACCTGGACGTTCAACTCCGTGATAGATTTTATATCTAATGAGTATTGAGAAAGAACATCAGGATCCAAACCAAAATTTTTATCACCCATCAAAGATTCACCGGAAAGTTTTAATAGAACACGTTTATATTTTGGAAGCATGGACGAATGCCAATTTAAATGATGATTTGCCGATTGCGCAGCGAAGATAGGGGATTCTGCTTAT
>Ga0207689_10002496_pt1 | contig 17094 bp, 15 predicted proteins | sample KBSMisM52_FD_184312 | JGI IMG/M metagenome (GOLD analysis project Ga0207689, IMG submission 184312) | Miscanthus rhizosphere microbial communities from Kellogg Biological Station, Michigan, USA - KBS Miscanthus M5-2 (SPAdes) (version 2) | ecosystem: Host-associated > Plants > Roots >... | reverse complement strand
CGACCGGCTGGCCGCGCACGGCGGCACCCTGGCCGTCCGCTCCCGGCCCGGCCAGGGCACCACCATCACCGGCTGTCGGCCGGCCCGCTCAGGCCCGAGCTCAGGCGGCGGTGATCGCGCTGATCATGTTCAGCCGGGCGGCGCGCCGGGCGGGCCGGATCCCGGCCAGGATGCCGGTGACCGCGCCCAGGACCAGGAACAGGATCAGTTGCAGTGGCGGCGCCGCGAACACGGCCAGCGAAGCGCCGCTGGATGACCGGACCACGGCCCAGCCCAGGAACGTGCCGAGGATCACCCCGCCCAGCGTCCCGAACACCGCGATGATCACCGACTCCCACCGGATCATGCCGCGCGCCTGCGTGCGCGTCTGCCCGAGCGCGCGCAGCAGCCCCAGCTCGCGGGTCCGCTCGTGGATGGACAGCGACAGCGTGTTGGCCACGCCCATCAGCGCGATGACGATGGCCAGCGCCAGCATGACGTAGACGAGCCCGAGGACGGTGGTCACGTAGCTAGCCGCGCTGGCCTGGTACTGCGCCCGGTCCTGCACCCGCGGCTGGCCGGCCGTGGCGGTGGCCGCGGTGACGGCGGCGCGCGCCGGGCCGAGCGCGGCACCCGGCTTCAGCTTGATCAGCACCATGGCGTCGAGCGGCTGCCCGGCGTGCGGGGCCCAGCCGGCCGCGGTGAACAGGTAGTCGCCGGTGACGTCCGGGTGGTCGAAGACGGCCGCGACCCGCAGCCGGGCGCGTGTGCCGTCGGGGTACACGACCGGCACCTGTGACCCGACCCGCCAGTGCTGGTCCGCCGCTGCCGCCGCCGACACCGCGAACGAGCCGGAGTCGACGGCGCCGAGCGAGCCGGCGGTGACTCCCAGGTTCAGCACCGACCCGATGCGGTCAGGGTCGACCGCGGCGATGGTCTGCGCCTGGCCGTTCAGCAGGACGCTGCCGCGGCTCACCCCGGCCGCGACCCCGACCGAGGGCAGCCGGCCGAGGCCGGCCGCGAGCTGCGGGCTGAACCCGGCCTTCCCGGCGCCGCCGGCGTACCCGGGCTGATAGACCACCAGGTCGGCGGCTAGCGCGCGCCCGACCCCCTGCGTGGCGCTCGCCTTCAGCGACGCCCCGATCACGGTGAACAAGGTGGCCACGGCCACCCCGACCATCAGCGCCGACGCGGTGGCCGCGGTGCGCCGCGGGTTGCGCAGCGCGTTGTCCCGGGCCAGCCGTCCGTCGACACCGCGCAAGGCGGCTATCGGCGCGCCCAGCAGGGCCGCGGCCGGCCGGACCGCGACCGGGCCGAGGACCACGAACCCGGCCAGGGTCCCCACCGCCCCCGCGATGGCGGGTCCCTGGCCGCCGCCGGCGGTACCGGCGATCACGGCCGTCACCCCGCCGCCGGTCAGCAGGAAACCGAGTACCGAACGGACACGGGATATCCGCGCCGGTTCGGCCGCGAGCTCGCGCAGCGCGGCCAGCGGCGGCACCCGGGAGGCGCGGAGCGCCGGCAGCACGCCCGCCAGCACGGTCGCCGCCACGCCGACCGCCACCGCGAGCACCGCGCTGGACGCCCGCAGCACCAAGCCGCCCGCGGGCAGCGCGAAGCCGAAGCTGTCGAAGACCCCCTTGAGCAGCGCGGCGATACCGATGCCGCCCGCCCACCCGGCCACCGAGCCCACCACGCCGATGACCAGCGTCTCGGCCAGCCCGGCCACGGCGAGCTGGCGCCGGGTGCCGCCCAGCGCACGCAGCAGCGCGGACTCGCGGCCGCGTTGCGCGGCCAGGATGGAGAACGTGTTGTAGATGCTGAACGCGGCCACCAGCAGCGCGACCGCGGCGAACGCGGTCAGCCCGGTGGACAGGAAGCCGAGGAAGCCGCTGTTGATGTCGTCCAGGTCCTCGGTGGCGAGCTGCGCGCCGGTGATGGCCTGCACGCCGGCCGGCAGCACCGGCCGCAGCCTGGCCGCGAGTTCCTGATCCGGCACCCCGGGGCTCGCCTTGACCAGGATCTCGGTCAGCTCGGCCGGGGCCCCGGGTCCTTTGGGTCCGGCCAGGTGCGCCCGCGCGGCGTCCAGCGTCATCCCGGTGAACGTGCCCGGCCCGAAGCCGTCGGCCGTGCCGAAGGTGGAGATGCCGACGATGTGCACCCGCAGCGGCTGCGGGGTCAGCAGCGTGGTCGTCATGCCGAGCGCCAGGTGCCCGGTCCTGGCCGCGCCGCGGTTGATGACCACCTCGTCACCGGCGCGCGGGGCGTGCCCCTGGACCAGCCGGTACGGGTTCAGCGCCGGGTCGCCGACCCAGTTCGCCGCCTGGGTGGGCGGGCCGTTGCCGCCGATCGGCTTGCCGTCGCGGCCCAGCAGCTGGCCGTAGCCCTCCAGGTAAGGCTGGGCGTCGGCCACCCCGGGCACGGTCCGCACCCGCGGCAGCAGGCTGGCGTCGACGCCGGTGCGCGCGCTGTTGCCCGAGCCGATCTCGGTCGCGCCGCGCAGCACCACGTTGGTGCCGCCGTCGGCCTGGGTGAAGAGCCGGTCGAAGTTGGCCCGCAGCGTGTCGCTCAGCAGCAGGGTCCCGGCCAGGAAGGCCACGCCCAGGGCGACCGCGAGCAGGGTGGCGACCAGCCGCCGCTTGCGCGCCCACAGGCTCCGCGCGATGATCGCGATCATCGTGTCCCGCCCTCCGTGACCCGCCCGTCCGCCATGACCACCACGCCGTCCGCGAACCCGGCCGCGACCGGGTCGTGGGTGACCATCACGATCGTCTGGCCGAAGTCATCGCGCGCCGCGCGCAGCAGCTCCAGCACCTCGTTCCCGCTGCGGGAGTCGAGGTTGCCGGTCGGCTCGTCGGCGAAGACGATCTGCGGCCGGGTGGCCAGCGCCCGGGCCACCGCGACCCGCTGCTGCTGGCCGCCGGACAGTTCGGCCGGGCGGTGCCCGAGCCGGTCGGTCAGCCCGGTCCGCTCGATCACCGTAGCCAGCCAGTCCGGGTCCGGCGCGGTGCCGGCCAGCGTCATCGGCAGCGTGATGTTGTCCCGCGCGGACAGCGTGGGCACCAGGTTGAAGGCCTGGAACACGAAGCCGATCCGGTCCCGGCGCAGCAGCGTCAGCTGCCGGTCGGACAGGGCGCCCAGCTCAACCTCGCCGACGAAGGCCTTCCCGGCGGTGAGCGTGTCGAGCCCGGCCAGGCAGTGCAGCAGCGTCGACTTGCCGGACCCGGACGGGCCCATGATCGCGGTGAACCGCCCCGCCGGGAACGCGATGCTCACGTCGTCCAGGGCGGTGACCGCGGTGTCCGCGGTGCCGTACACCTTGACCGCGTGCTCGGCGCGCACGGCCACGCCCGTTCTCGTCTGTGTCGTTGCCATGCCCCGATGGTCGGTCCCGGACCCCGGCCGCGTCGCCGGCCAGGCGCGGGCACCTGTACTACCGCGATCGCAGTATTCAGCTCGCCCAGCCGGGACGGACCAGCCCGGCCTCGTAGGCGAACACCACCAGGTGGGCCCGGTCGCGCGCGCCCAGCTTCATCATGGCCCGGTTGACGTGGGTCTTCACGGTGGCCGGGCTGAGCACCAGCCGCTCCGCGATGTCGTCGTTGGACAGCCCCTCGCCGACCAGGCCGACGAGCTGCCGCTCCCGTTCGGTCAGCACGTCCATACTGGCCGCGGGCGGCGGGGGCTTGGCCCGGTCGGCGAACTCGCTGATCAGCCGGCGGGTGACGCTGGGAGACAGCAGCGCCTCGCCGGTGGCCACCACCCGCACGGCCCGGACCAGCTCGGCCGGCTCGGTGTGCTTGACCAGGAAGCCGCTGGCCCCGGCGCGCAGCGCCTCGAACACGTACTCGTCCAGCTCGAACGTGGTCAAGATGACCACCCGCACTCCCGCGAGCCGCCCGTCGCCGGCGATCTGGTGCGTGGCCTGCAGCCCGTCCAGGCCGGGCATCCTGATGTCCATCAGCACCACGTCCGGGTTCAGCTCCCGCACCAGCCGGACCGCCACGGCGCCGTCGGCGGCCTGGCCGACCACCTCGATGCCGTCCTGGGCGTCCAGCAGGGCCGCGAACCCGGCCCGGACCAGGGCCTGGTCGTCGGCCAGCAGCACCCGGATCACCGCGGCTCCAGTGGCTCTGTCGCCAAGGGCAGGCGGGCCCGGACCGCGAAGCCTCCAGCCGGCCGGGGCCCGGCGGTCAGCTCCCCGCCCAGCGCCGTGGCGCGCTCGGTCATGCCGCGTATCCCGCGGCCCCCGGCGCTTCCGCCACTGCGCGAAGGACCAGGCCGTTCGGTCCCGTCGTCCTCGACCTCGATCACCAGGTCGCCGTCGTCCGCCCCGATCCGGACGCTCACGCGGGAGGCGTGCGCGTGCCGCACCACGTTGGTCAGCGCCTCCTGCACGATCCGGTACCCGGCCGCGTCCACGCCGCGGGGCGGGGACAGCGGCGTGACCCGCACGTCGACGCTGAGGCCCGTGGCCTCGGCCCGCCGCACCAGCTCGGCCACGTCACGCAGGCCCGGCGCGGGCGCGCGCGGCATCTCCTCACCGGGCCGGCGCAGCGAGTCCAGCACCGACTGGACGTCCACCAGGGCTTCCCGGCTCGCCTGCTTGATCGAGGTCAGCGCGGTCCTGACCTGCTCCGGCCGCTGGTCCATCAGCTCCAGCGCCACCCCCGCCTGCACGTTGATCAGCGACAGGCTGTGCGCCACCACGTCGTGCAGGTCCCGGGCGATGCCGAGCCGCTCCTCGCTGGCCTGCCGCCGGGCCGCCTCGTGCGCCGAGCGCTGCTCTTCGATCGCCCGCTGCCTGCTGGCCTGGGCGAAGGCGCGCCGGTTGCGGATCAGCTCGGCCCCGGCCAGCAGCAGCAGCAGCCAGGCCGCGAGCCCTCCCGCGGCCCAGGCCGACGGCGCCGGCTGGCCGGCGGTGAGCACCGGCAGCCACAGGAAGCCCAGGTAGCCGGCCAGCAGCGAGCCGTAGGCCGCGATCCGGTGCCCGGACATCAGCGCGGTGCCGAACGCGACGATCAGGCCCACCCAGACGGGGCCGCCGGGATAACCGAGCAGCACGTAGCCGAGCGTGGTGGCGAACGCCAGCATGAGCACGGCAACCGGCTGCCTCCGCCGGAGGAGCAGCGCGGCCGGTCCCGCGGCCAGCAGCAGGTACCCGTACACATCCAGCGCGCGCACGTGCTCGTGGTGCCGCGCCAGGCGCGCCGTGACGCCGATCTGCACCACCGCCGCCAGCACCGCCAGGGCGACGTCTACACGCCGTATCGACCTCCAGTCCACCTCAGCACGGTAGGCCGGATCTCCCCGGACGTCATCCGCCCGCCGGTGTAACCCGCCTTACCGCGTCCGCGGTACGCCGGTTACCTCCCACGGAGTACGGCAAGAGCCCGCGCCTGGACGACGCGCCGGCGGCCTCGGCCGCCGCAGCATGAAGCCATGACATTCACGACTCTCACCCCAGATGCCGTCCGTCCCGAGATCCCGGCGGGCCCTCCCAAACTCACCCCAACCCAGCTCAGGACCGTCCAGGCGGAAACCCTCGACGCACCCAGGCTCCGGTACAGCCTGCTGGCCCGGGCCCTGTTCACGTCGATGGACCTGGCCTACGGCCGGACCAGGACGATCGTCAAGTTCACCATGCTGGAGTTCATCGCCCGGGTGCCCTACCAGGCCTGGGAGCGGATGGGCTACCTGGCGCTGGCCCGGTACCGCGGCCGGTCCGCGCTGGCCCGGCGCGTGTTCGAGCGCATCGTCGAGTCCCGCGCCGACCAGGACAACGAGCAGTGGCACCTGCTGATCCTGCAGGATCTCGTGCAGCGCCGCCGCCTGCGGCAGTCGTTCCTGCTGCACCGGCTGGCGCCGTGGCTGGTCGCGTTCTTCTTCTACCACGTGTCCTGGCTGCTCTTCGTGATCCGCCCGGACTGGAGCTACCGGCTCAACGCCGACTTCGAGGACCACGCCGAGCACGAGTACATGGCCTACGTGGCCGAACACCCCGAGCTGGAGACCCAGCCCGACCCGGGCACCTTTGCGGCGCAGTACGGCCAGTACGGGAGCCTGGCCGACCTGCTCCGCCAGATCGGCCACGACGAGCGCACCCACAAGCAAGGCAGCCTCACCAACATGCGCACCCCTCGCCTCAGTTCCATCTCCTAACCCTCAGGCCCCACCGCGGTGGCCTCCTGAATTCAGTGAGAGTGGCGCTCTACCTGAAAGAATCGGTAGAGCGCCACTCTCATTGACTTCCGGGGAGGGCGCGGAGCGGCCCAATGAGCCTGGACGTTATCCCTTCCCGGTCGGGCGGACGGGGGGGAACGTGGTGACCTTGGCTGTTTTCAGCAGGGACGGGAGCTTCTTGAGTTCCCTGGCGTAGGCGGCCTTGTACTGCTGGACCGCGGAGGTGAGCGCTACCTGGTTGGCGTTGACGATCTGCTGCTCATAGCTGGCCTGGACGGCGAAGTAGATCCCGGCCAGGTCGGCGGACTCGGTGCAGTTCGCGTCGGTGACGGCCGTCGCGATCTGCGCCTGGTTGGCGGCGGCGCTCACCGTGGCCCCGAAGCTGATCTGCCGCTTGCCGCCGAACATCTTCTGGATCTGGTCGAAGAACACGGTCTGCGGCTGGCTGTAGGTGTAGCCGTTCCTGGCCATGCAGGCGCCCCATTGCCGCGTCGCCTTCTTCACCGCCGCGTCCTTCTGCACGTCGCTGGCGATGTCGTTGCTCAGCGTGAGGATGCCGGCCAGCGGTCCCTTACCGATGGCTTCGGTGAAGTCCTGCCCGATCGTGGTGCACTTGCCGATCGCCGTCTGCTCCGGTTCGGGGAGGTCAGCCGGATCCGGGGCCGCGGGATTGGCGTCGATGCCCAGGTTGCTCAGCGCGGACCCGGCCGGGGCCCGGAAGCCGTACTGCTGCGCCGCGGCGGTACCGAGGTATCCCCAGGCCCCCCAGGGCTGGGCGAACGACAGGTTTGCAGGTCCGATGCTGACGGCGAACGGGACGTTTCCGGCGCCCGGATAGCCCGCGGCGTTCAGGCACGCCCGGGTGAGGGCGTAACTCGACTCGTTGGGCGCTAGGCCGTCGTTGTTGGACTGGCCGAGCGCGGCGTACGGGGTGAACGCCATCCGGGACAGCGCCGCCTGGGCCGAGACGGGCGGCTGCGGCCTGCCCACGCTCGGCGTGCTCACCGCGACGTCCGGTCCCTTGGGCGCGCTGGCGGTACACGCGGCCAGACCCATGCAGCAGCAGATCAGCAGGCCAGTACCAAGACGCATCGTCGTTCCTTTCACGCGTGACGCAGGGCCGCGAGCGGGCTGGTCCGGGCCGCGCGAAGCGCGGGGTAGGCACCTGCCAGCAGGCCGACGACGCTGCCGATGAGCGGAGCGGGCAGGGTGTAGGCCGGGTTCAGCACGGCGGTCCAGTCCTTGGCCGCGGCGAAGATCACCACGGTCCCGACGCCGATGCAGGTGCCGATCAGGCCGCCGAGCGTGCCGAGCGCGGTGCTCTCGGCGAGGAACTGGACCGCGATGTGCCGGGGCCGGGCACCGACCGCGCGGCGCAGGCCGATCTCCTCGGTCCGCTCGAGCACGGCAACCAGCGTCGTGTTCGCGATCCCGACCGCGCCGATGAACAGGCTGACCAGCGCGAGGATCAGGAACAGCCCGGCCAGGTCGCCGCTCACCTCACTCTGCAGGTTCTGCGGGTTGGGCGGGGAGGTCACGACCAGCCGGCCCGGGTCGGCCGGAAGTTCGGCCGCGGCCAGCTGCCGGGCCACCGCCTGCGCGGCGCCGATCCTGGTCGCCACGACCATCTGGGCCTCGTTCTGGTTCCCGATCCCGGGCTGCGGGTTGCCGAAGTCGGCCAGCGCGGTCGTCTCCGGGATCAGCATGGCGCTCTCATTGGTCACCACGCGCTGCGCGGAGCTGTACACGCCGACGACCGTGTACGCGATGCCGTCGACGAACACCGCGGGACGGCTGGCCAGCCGCGCGGGGGAGATACCGAGCGCGGCCGCGGTCGCGGTGTCGATCATCGCGACGTGCTGGCTGGTGTCGTTCTCGTATGCGGTCAGCGGCGAGCCCGCGGTCATCCGCAGCCCCATCGCCTGCACCGCTCCCGGCGAGGCGGCCAGCAGGTCGGTCGTCTGGGAGGCGGGGGCGGACAGCGCGAGCGAGCCGGTGAAGGTCGTCCCCTGCGGGAGCGCGACCGGCCACCAGACGCCCGCAGCGGTCACCCCGTTGATGCGCCGGGCGACCGCGTCGGCGTCGGCGGGAAAGCCGACGGGAGGGTTCGCGCCCGGCGGGGCGACGTCGTTGGCCGGGCCGTTGTCCTGCACCGTCACCGTGGTGTCCTGCAGCACGGTGAACTGGCGCGAGATCTGGCCGGCCCCGGTGGCGGTCATGCCGAGGACCGCCACGAACGCGCCCACGCCGAGGACCGTGCCGAGCATGGTCAGGGCGGCCCGGCCGGGACGCTGCACGATCCCCGCGACCGCCTCGGCGGTCGCGTCCCTGGCGGCCAGCCGGGGCCGCGGCAGGCCGGCCGCCTGCCCGGGCAGGAACGGCCTAGGCATGACTAGCCTCACGACGCTCGGACAGCACCCCGTCGCTGATGTCGACGGCCCGCCGGGCGTGCGCCGCCACCTGGACATCGTGCGTGATCACCACGATGGTGAAGCCGGCCGCGTTCAGCTGGTCGAGCAGCTCCATCAGCGCGGCCGCGTTCCGCGAGTCCAGGTTGCCGGTCGGCTCGTCGCACAGCAGCAGGCTCGGCCGGTTCACCAGCGCCCGCGCTATCGCGACCCGCTGGCACTCCCCGCCGGACAGCGTGGTGGGCAGCGCGTCGAGCCGGTGGCCCAGCCCGACCGCGTCCAGCGCTCCGGCCGCCGCCCGGACCCGGTCGCCCCGTGACGTCTGGTTGTACAGCCCGGCCAGCAGCACGTTCTCCAGCGCCGTCCGGTACGGCAGCAGGTGGAACGCCTGGAAGACGAACCCGATCCGCCGGCCGCGCAGCGCGGACCTGTCCCGGTCGCGCAGCGCGGACGTGTCCAGGCCGTCCAGCAGGTAGCAGCCCTCGGTCGGCGCGTCGAGCAGGCCGAGCAGGTGCAGCAGCGTGGATTTGCCCGAGCCGGACGGCCCGGTCACCGCGACGTAGTCGCCCGCCTCGATCACCAGGTCGGCCGGGCGCAGCGCGGGCACCGGCGGCGGTCCCGGGTAGGTGCGGGCCAGCCCGCGCAGCTCGATCACCGGCCCGGCGATCCGCCCGGTGATGTGCCCGGTGATGTGCAGTGCCATCAGCCGCTCACCACCACACGGTCGCCGGCCGCGAGCGCACCGGAGGCGACCGGGGTTACCTGGACGTACCCGTTCTCCGAGATGCCCGGCGTGACCGGGACCCGCTTCTGCTGGCCGTGCGCGCTCACCACGGTGACGGAGCTGGTGCCGGCCGCGGTGGTGACGATGGCCGCGACCGGCACCGTGAGCACCGGCCCCTCGGTCTGCCCGGTCTCGACGGTGACCAGGACGTTCGCGCCGTTCAGCGCCGAGGCCAGCGGCTTGGACGGACGCACGGTCAGCGGGATGAACGCGGTCGAACTGGAGCCGCTGGAACCCGAAGAACCCGACGACCCCGAAGAACCTGACGACCCGGAGGATCCCGAGGACCCGGTAGACCCGGAGCCGGCGGACCCCGAAGAGCCCGCCGAGCCCGAGCCGCCCCCGACGCTCACGGTCACCCCGGCCGGTACCGTGGTGGTCGGCGTCCCCAGGTCCGCGACGGTGCCCGTCGCGTGGATGCCGGTCACCTCGTCGTAGATCGTCACCTTCAGGCCGGACCTGACCTGGGAGGCGTAGCCCGGCGGCAGCTCGCCGGTGAGCGCCAGCGACCCGCGCGCGGCGAGCTCGAGGAACGGCTGGCCGGGTTGCTGCCCGGCCGCGCCGTTTACCGCGACCACTGTCGCGGGCAGCGACGGCAGGAACACCACGTCGGCGGCTGGCATCCCGCCATTAGCCGGCGGGGTGTAACCGAGGTGCTCGTAGTACAGGGTCACCGCGTACTCGGTGGCCGGGCCGTAGTACCCGGCCGTGTCGCCGTCGTCGTAGTAGCCGAGCGAGGCCAGCGCCTGCTGCAGCTCGGTCACGTCGGGCCCGGTCTCGCCCGGCGTCAGGTCCCGCCAGGCCGGCACCGTGCCGGTCAGCGCGAACAGCGGCTCGCCGTCGAGCTCGGCGAGCTGCTCGCCGTTGCGGACCGTGCCGCCGGCCGCGACGTCCAGCTTCGAGATGTACACCGGCGCCGACGATCCGCTGCCAGCGCCGCCGCCACCGGTAGCGGCGCCGTCACCGGTAGCCGACGGCGCGCTCGGGTACACGTCGTACTCCGTCGCCGGGTAGATCACGCCGCGCATCTCGACCGACGAGGTGAGGATCTGGGAGACGACCGCGGCGGTGGTCACCGTGGCGGGCGGCGCCGCGGTGTCCGCGGCCAGCTGCTGCGGTGACTTCACGAACGAGGCGCCGATCAGCCCGCCCACGGCCAGCAGGGCGGCCGCGATGCCCACCCCGAGCAATAGGCGCCGCCGCCGGGCGAGCCGCGAGCCGCGCACCGCTGGCGGGCCGCTGCCGCGGTCGGGCCCGGGCCCGCTGTCCGTGGCCGGGGAGCCGAGTTGTGTCACGAGAACCTCCGTTGCCGGGTACAACCCGGGTACAGCCGGGTACAGGGGTCACCCTCTCCGGCGGTTCTGCAGAAGCTGAAGGAGTCGTGTGTGAAGTTCATGTCAACCCGGGCGCGGCCGGCACTCACACGAAACTCGCACGTAACTCGAACACGACGTTCACGCTCACGTGCTGCGATGAGGCGATGACGGCGGACGGCGGGAGCCTGCTCGTGGTGGACGACGAGCTCTTCCTGCGCGGGGCCGTCGCCGCCTCGCTGCGCTTCCTCGGCTTCGACGTGGCCGTCGCGGAGAACGGCACGGAAGCGCTCAGGCTGGCCCGCGCCAACCCCTTCGACCTGCTCATCCTGGACGTGGTGCTGCCCGACATCGACGGGTTCGAGATCGTCCGCAGGCTGCGCCGGGAGGGGAACCTGGTCCCGGTGATCTTCCTGACCGCCAAGGACACCCAGGACGACAAGGTCACCGGGCTCACCATCGGCGGGGATGACTACATGACCAAGCCGTTCGGCCTGGAGGAACTGGCCGCCCGGGTCCGCACCGTGCTGCGCCGCACCCGACCGGTCCCGGCCGAACCCGTCCTGACCTTCGCCGACCTCACCCTGGACCAGGACACCTACGAGGTCCGCCGCGGCGGGCGGCTGATCGAGCTGTCACCCACCGAATTCCGGCTGCTGCGCTACTTCATGCTCAACCCGGGCCGGGTCCTCACCCGCGCCCAGCTGCTGGACCACGTGTGGGACTACGACTTCGGCGGGTCCAGCGCGGTGGTGTCCACCTACGTCACCTACCTGCGGCGCAAGCTGGCCGGCGGCGGACCCGACCTAATCTGGACCCAGCGCGCCGTCGGCTACAGCCTCCGGCTGCCACGGCCCGCAGACCCCGCAGATCCCGTAGACCCGAGCGATCCCGACGAGAGTCAGGCGAGTTCCGATGAGCACTAGCCAGGCCGTTCACCCGGCAGCGCTGCTGCGACGGCTGCTCCGCGCCCAGCTGCGGCTGAAGGTGATGGCCGGCGTGGTGGTGGTCACGCTGCTCGCGCTGGTGGCGTTCGACATCGGCGCGGTGACCACCATGCGCCGGTACCTGCTCACCCAGACCGACAGCAACCTGCAGGGGGCGCTGACCCTGACCCTGCCCCGGCTGGCCGCCGCCCTGGCCTTCACCAACCAGGCCGCCCGGGCCAGCAACCACGCCGTTCCCGGCCAGGTCGCCCGGCCGGCCCAATTCAAGACGCCCTCGCTCCCCGGCGCATTCGACATGACCTTCCTGCCGTTCCACGGCCAGCAGGTGACCCTGCAGGTCGCCGCCGGCGGCGGCTACCGGTGGATCCTGTCGCCCGCCGCCGCCAAGGTCGCGGCCAGGCCCGGCCCGCACACCCTGATCGGCCCCAACGGGAGGAACCAGATCCGCGTCCAGTCGCTGCGCGCCGCGGGCGGATCCCTGGTCGCCGGGACCAGCCTGGACCAGGTGGCCAGGACCATCGACAAGGTCGAGGTGATCGTCACGACCGGCTCCATCGCGGTGGTGCTGCTCATCGGCCTGGGCGTCTTCGTCGTGCTGCGCCGCGGCCTGCGCCCGATCGAGGCGATGGCCGGCCAGGCCGACCGGATCACGGCCGGTGACCTTACTGACCGGGTAACGCCGCAGAACCCGCGCAGCGAGGTGGGCAGGCTCGGCGCGGCGCTGAACGGCATGCTGGCCCGGATCGAGACCGGCCTGCACGAACGCGAGGCCAGCCAGGAGCAGATGCGCCGGTTCTTCGCCGACGCCAGCCACGAGCTGCGCACCCCGCTCGCCTCGCTGCGCGCCAACGCCGAGCTCTACCAGCAGGGTGCGCTGCGCAGCACCGACGAGGTCGACGAGGTGATGGACCGGATCGTGCTGGAGACCCGCCGGATGGGCCGGCTGGTCGACGACATGCTCCGGCTGGCCCGGCTGGGCCAGCATCCCGGCCGGTCCGCCGAGCCGGTCGACCTGACCGCCGTGGTCGCCGGCTGTGCCGAGCGGGCCCGGATCGCCGACCCCGAACGGACCTGGCGGGTCCGCGTCGGCAATGGCCTGGGCACGGTCGGCGACGAGGAACTGCTCCGCCGCGCCGTCGACAACCTGCTGATGAACGTGCTCGTGCACACCCCCGCCCGTACCGTCGGCACGATCACCGCGACGACCGCGGGCGACCGCGTCGCCATCGAGGTCAGCGACGACGGCCCCGGGGTCCCGCCGGAGGCGCTGCCGCACATCTTCGAGCGCTTCTACCGGGCCGGGAGCCAGGGGACCAGGGGCTCCGGCCTCGGCCTGGCCATCGCGGCCGAGATCGCCGCCGCGCACGGCGGCACGGCGGAGGCCGCGCGGGCCTTCCCGCGCGGCCTCCGTATCCGGCTGTCCCTGCCGGGTTACGCATCTCCGCGCCGCATCCGCACCGCGGCGGCGCCCAGCAATAGGAGCGCGTAGGCGCAGAACACGCCGAACCCGGTCCACGGTCCCAGCGACGTCGCCGGGTCCGGGTGCACCGTCGTCACGGCCAGGCCAGCCGTGCCGGGCAGGTACTTGCCGATCTCGTCGGCCAGGCTCCCCGGCAGGAAGCCGACCAGGATCGGGACCGCGAACAGCAGGCCGAACAGCGCCGCGATCCCGCCCGCCGTGCTCCGCAGCAGCGCGCCCAGGGCCAGGCCGAGCAGGGCGGCCACGGCCAGGTACAGCGCGCCGCCGATCACCGCGCGGGCCACGCCGGGCTCACCGAACGACACCGACAGGTGCTGGCGGCCCAGGATCGCCTGTCCGGCCAGGAACACCGCGACCGCGGCCGGGACGCTCACCGCGACCACCGCGCCGGTCACCACCGCCGCCTTGCCCCACAGCGTGGGCAGCCGCCGCGGTACCGCCGCCAGCGTGGTCCGGATCAGCCCGGTGGCGTACTCGCTGGTGATCAGCAGCACGCCCAGCACCCCGGCGGCGATCTGCGCGAGCTGCACTCCGGCCAGGCTGACCGAGGTCGGGTCGAACGAGGCGGCGGCCGCCCCGTGCGGCGGCCGCGCCACCCGCAGCAGGCTGTACAGGATGCCGAACGCGACGACCAGGATCACCGCGGACAGCAGCGACCACAGCGCCCCCGGCTGGGTGCGTAGCTTGGTCCACTCCGACTTCATCACCCGAGCCTGGGTCACCTGAAGCGTGCTCATTTTTCCTCCTCGAAAGAAGCGGCGCGGTACTCCACCGCGTCCTTGGTCAGGTCGACGAAGGCGTCTTCCAGCGACGTCTCCACCGTGGACAGTTCGGCCACCGCGATCCCGGCCGCGGCGGCGATCGCGCCGATCCGCTCGGCGGCCAGGCCGGATACCAGCAGCGCGCCGTCGTCCGCGACGGTGGCGGTCACATCGGGCGACCGCAGCAGCGCCGCCAGCCCGGGCTGATCCGAGCTGCGCACCCGCACCGAGGCGGGCGCGGCCGAGGCGATGAACTCCGCCACGCTGGTGTCCGCGATCAGCCGTCCCTTGCCGATCACGATCAGGCGGGTGGCGGTCTGCGCGATCTCGCTCATCAGGTGCGAGGAGACGAAGACCGTCTTGCCCTGGCTGGCCAGCTCGGTCAGCATCCCGCGCATCCACCGGATGCCCTCGACGTCAAGGCCGTTGACCGGCTCGTCCAGGACCACGGTGGCCGGGTCGCCGAGCAGCGCGGCGGCGATGCCGAGCCGCTGCGCCATGCCGAGGGAGAACTTGCCGGCCGGGCGGCCCGCCACCGAGCGCAGCCCGACCGCGTCGATGACCTCGTCCACCCGGGACCGGCGGATGCCGGTGGTCTGGGCGAGCGCGAGCAGGTGGTGGTAGGCGCTGCGGGACGGGTGCACCGCCCGCGGGTCCAGCATGCCGCCGACCTCGTGCAGCGGCGCGGCGTGCGCCTGCGGCGGCCGCCCGTTGACCGTGACCGAGCCGCTGGTCGGCTCGTCCAGGCCGAGGATCATCCGCATCGTGGTGGACTTCCCGGCGCCGTTCGGCCCGAGGAAGCCGGTGACCGTGCCGGGCCGGACGGTGAACGTCAGGTCCGAGACGGCGGTGGTAGGCCCGTACCGTTTGGTGAGTTCGTGGATCTCGATCATGAAATCCACACTGCCGAACGGGCGGGTTTCTGTAATTGGGGCGCCCAGCCTGCCCCGCCTGGGGAAAACCCCACCCGTCCGGCAGGAGCGCCCCATAGTGGCCGGCCGGAAGCCCTTATACCGTGACCTCATGACCTGGCGCGCGATAAGGAACGCCCTGGCCGGCTTGCTCGCCGGCCTGGCCGGCGTCCTGCTCGGCGCGCTCATCCTGATCTGGGGCGTGACCCTGTTCACCCTGGCGACCGGCACGGATGACTGGGAGCACGTCGCCGTGTACGTCGGGATCGTCCTGCTGATCATGGCGCTGACCCCGTGGCTGGTGCACGGGCTCAGCGCCATGCAACGATCCCGGCTCCGCGTGACGCTGGGGGCGGAGATCCCCGCGCCCGTTCGGCCCCTCGGGCGCACCTGGCACCAGCTCGGCTACCACCTGCTCGCGGTGCCCGCCGGCCTGGCCGGGGGCCTGCTGGCGGTCCTGTTCCCGGTCGCGCCGTGGCTGGCGCGGTGGTTCACCGAGACCGACGAGGGCCTGGCCCGGGCGCTGCTCGGGCCCGGACGCCGCGAGAGCCTGGCCCAGCGGGTCGAGACGCTGGCCCGCAGCCGCGCCGACGTGGTCGCCGCGGCCGACGCCGAACGCCGCCGGATCGAACGCGACCTGCACGACGGCGCGCAGCAGCGGCTGGTATCCCTGGCCATGAACCTCGGCATGGCGCGGGAGCGGTTCGAGGCCGAACCCGAACCCGTCCGCCAGGCCCTGGCCGCGGCCCACGACGAGGCCGTGCTGGCCCTGACCGAGCTGCGCGAGTTCATCCGCGGCCTGCACCCGGCGGTGCTCAACGACCGCGGCCTCGACGCGGCCCTGTCCGGCCTGGCCGCCCGCGCCCCGCTGCCGGTCCGGCTGCGGGTGGACGTGCCGGAGCCCGCCGCGCCCGGCGTCGAGGCGGTGGCCTACTTCATCGTCTCCGAGGCGATAGCCAACGTGGTCAAGCACGCCCAGGCCACCCGGGCCGAGGTGACCGTGACCCGGTCCGGCGACCTGCTCCGCATCACCGTCACCGACGACGGCCGCGGCGGCGCCACGCCAGCCGCGGGTGACGGCACCGGTTTGCGCGGCCTGGCCCAGCGGGCCGCCGCGGTGGATGGCACGCTGAGCATCGACAGCCCGCCCGGCGGGCCCACCATCATCACCGCGGAGCTGCCATGCGAATCGTGATCGCCGAGGATTCGGTGCTGCTGCGGGACGGGCTCACCCGGATGCTCACCGACGGCGGCTTCGAGGTCGTCGCGGCCGTGCCGGACGCCGCCCAGCTCCTCAAGGCGGTGGCCGAGCACCGGCCGGAGCTGGCCGTCATCGACGTCCGGATGCCGCCCACGCACACCGACGAGGGCATCAAGGCCGCCCTGGTCATCCGCCGCCAGTTCCCGGACGTGGCGCTGCTGGTGCTGTCCCAGTACGTGGAGGAGAGCTACGCCACCGACCTGCTGTCGGAGGCGAGCAGCTCGGTCGGCTACCTGCTCAAGGACCGCGTCGCGCACGTCCGCGACTTCCTCGACGCGCTGCGCCGGGTGGCGGCCGGCGGCACCGCCCTGGACCCCGAGGTCGTCGCCCAGCTCCTGGTCCGCCGGCGCGACGACCCCCTGGACCGCCTCACCCCGCGCGAGCAGCAGGTCCTCAAGCTGATGGCCGAGGGCCGCTCCAACACCGGCATCATGGAAACCCTGAAGGTCAGCCCCAGTGCGGTGGAGAAGTACGTGACCAACATCTTCCTCAAGCTCGACCTGCCCCCCACCAACACCGACCACCGCCGCGTCCTAGCCGTCCTCAAATACCTGGGCAGCTGACCCCCGCCCGGCACTAGCCCTCGCCTGCCCGAGCACCCCAGTCAACCCCACCAGCACCACGAACACCCTCATCGACGCCAGCACCATCCGTTCCGGACTTAATCACCACAGCAGCACTTCGCGCTCCGCTTGCGAATCAGGACTGCTGACTTCCATGATCATGAAGGGTTTTTAGTCTGCACAGACTAAAAATCCTTCGCGATCATGAATTACTCGTAGTCCTGCACGAATTCTGCGGTTCCAAGAGGGTGGTTGACGTTACGTTCTGCGGTCCCTGGTGCTGTCGTGATCCCAATATACTTCTGGGGCCGGGTGGTCGTCTGCCGCGGCCGAGCCCAGCTCCGCGGATACTGCCTGGATGCCTCGGACCTAACCAGCTCCAGCGCTGTTTCAGTGCCGTTCCAGGCCGCCTGTCTAGCGTCCAGAGAAATCCCGGTTGCCGGGGGGAACTGTGTGACAGGAGACCGCGATATGAAGCGAAGCAGGAGACTGGCAGGCGCGCTC
>Ga0207689_10002495_pt1 | contig 17099 bp, 19 predicted proteins | sample KBSMisM52_FD_184312 | JGI IMG/M metagenome (GOLD analysis project Ga0207689, IMG submission 184312) | Miscanthus rhizosphere microbial communities from Kellogg Biological Station, Michigan, USA - KBS Miscanthus M5-2 (SPAdes) (version 2) | ecosystem: Host-associated > Plants > Roots >... | reverse complement strand
ATTTGAGTACCAGAATCCGACCAGCGAGAAAGAGCAAAGCCCGACCAGCTCCCAGCAGCCATAGAGCGTGAAGAGATTTGCGCAATATACCAGCCCCACGAAGCCGGCGATAAACACCAGCATTGTCGCGTAGAAGCGTGTAGCGGCCTTCTCATGAGCCATGTATCCGACGGAGTAGATCAGCACGAATCCGCCGATTCCGGTCCCCATCAGCGCAAACAGGATGCTGAGCGCATCCACATGAACTGCAAGCGTTGCCGGCAAGTTCCACTGACCGACCGTAAAGTCGATTGCCTGTCCGCCGAAGACATAGGGTGCTGTAGCAATGACGGCAAGCAAAGAAGGAAAACAGAAGAGGACGGCGAGAATACCTTTGGCCGTCGAGGAGAAGAAGCGCGCTACCAGAAGCTGAAATATGGCACCTAACAGCAACGAGCACGGCGCAACCAGGATCAGGGTTACGGCTGTCATGTCTCGAATGTTAGGTGCGTATCTACTGCTTTGATGTGATGTGCTTCACACCGGAGCCAACATGGGAGTCGACAGGGTCCTATGTACTGCATTGCGGGATTACGGGCCTAAATCATTGCTGTCGTGCTATTTATTGATCGCCAGCAGAAAACAAACCATTGCTGCCGTTAACGTGGCCACGCGCCAGCGATGCATCGTGTCCCAGCGGGTGTGTTCCTGCAGGGCCAATCCTGGTGCACCTGCCGGCGCATCCGGATCCAGGGTCACAAGCCGGTTATTGATAGGCACCAGGAACAGGATAGTCAGGAGAATGACGGCGGCCCAAATCGAGATGGCGACAATCAGCAGCACCGTTCCGAACCGCCTGTGACGGACAATCGCCTCGGCTATGAGAAGCAAGAGACTCAGCACATACCAGAATGGCATCACCCGACCGAGTTTCGCCGCGAACAGACTAATCGCTCTAAGTTCTTCGCGTTCGCCAAGCTTGTGCAGGATTGGGTTGATGAAGGCCGAAACTGAGAACTCCACTCCAATCAGGAGCCCGATGCAGACTGCAGTGACGATGTCCAGAACAATTCTCACGCTCACTCCTGAATTAAAGACGCGCTCGCCCGTATCGATGATTCAGAAATGACATTGCGTTTTTTAGATGCTCTCCCATCTTTATGTGGACTGCGATCGATCGGCCCTGATCCACTCCGATTCAATCTTTGGCGGGTGCAGTAGCGTCTGCAGCACGACGCAATACTGCTCGGTCTTCTCCTGCAGCAACTTCAGTTGTTCCGTAGTCGCGCTCGGAGCATCGATAGCGAACCTGATTCGCATCCCTTCGAATCCAACCTGTACTTCCTTTGAAATGCCGAGCGTCCCGCTCAAGTCCATGTCGCCATCGACAGTCACCGCAATGTGCTGCGTTTCAATCCCCATCGCAGTCGCAACCAACTGACACGTAAGCTGCGCGCATGCCGCCAGCGCACCCAGCAGCAGATCGCCCGAACACGCGGCTGTCCCCGATCCTCCCACACCCTTGTGTGCTTCCGCCTGGTAGATGGCGCGTCCAATGTCCACGGAACACGACAGCGGCGTATCTGTCTCGCCGCCTTTCGCTGTAAGCGTGATACGCGAGCTTTGCGGATCGGTTCGATATTGTGCTTTGAATGGCTTCTGCAACGACCTGATGTCAACAACAGCTTTGCTCACTCGACCTCCAATAAGAATTCGAACGTTGACTAATGTGAAGAGAGCTCGGGTTACACTCCGAATCTTTCACGATATTGGCTTGGGGAAATGCCCGTGTGCCGCTGGAACAGAGATCGGAAGAAGGCGACGTCCTGGTAGCCCACGGCAAAACTGATCTCCTGCATCGAGCGATGATTGCTCTCCAGCATTCTTTTTGCGGCAGCAACCCGCAGCTTCTGCAGATAGATCAGCGGACTGTCGCCTGTAGCCTGCTTGAATCGGCGCACAAAATTCCGTACGCTCATCCCCACGCGCTCCGCGGGATCGTCGAGCGAAAAGGTCTTGGCAAAATTCCTGTGAATCCAGTCCTGCGCTTTCGAGATCACGTCATCCGTGTGGTCCGTCTTCAGGGGAACGATCGCAAATCCGGCCTGCCATGCGCGCGGCATCTCGATCAACAACGCCTTCGAAGTCTGCATGGCAACTTCATGTCCGCAGAATCGCTCCACCAGGTAGATGGCCAGATCCAGAGATGCGTTCACCCCGCCACCGCAGTAGAAGCCTCGATCCTCGGTCACCATCAACTCCGGCATCCATTTCACGCGCGGATATTTTTCGCGGAATCGCTCCGCCAGTCCCCAGTGAGTTGTGGCGCGCTTTCCGTCCAGCAATCCCGCTGCGGCGACGAGACCCACGCCTGAGCACACGCTGGCGATAGCCACTCCATTGGTGCTGCGCCGTTTGAGCCAGGGCACAATTGCCGCGTTGCGCTCCAGTACGTCATCAACGCTTACGCCGGTGGTTGGAACGAAAATGAGATCAGTCTTGCCCACGTTCTTCAGTGCGATGTTCGGCGCAATTCTGATTCCGCCATCGCAAGTAACCGCGCCGCCGTCCGCCGTGGCAGTTATAACTCGAAAGGCAGGCTCAACCTTCACGCCGGTGAGTGCGTTCCATAGCGAACCCGCATGGCGGAAGACCTCCATAGGGCCGATGGCCGTGGACGAAAACATCTGGTCCAGAAGAAGAATTGTGATCTCTTTCAACGTTGTACCTCAGACGTGTACAGGCCGGAACGGGGTCAGCGGGGGAGTGGCCTAAGAACCTCCCTACAATGGCATATCTGCCATCTTGCTGCAAGCCTGTTTTTGACGGAACCTTGAATCATCCCCCGGATCTGCGCCAGCAGATTCTGCAAGAGAGGTTTGTTCAGATGGCAACAGCTCAGGAATCCTGCACGTTGATCAACGGTGTCAACGTCGATGGTCTCAACGCAACGATTGAAGCAGTTAAAACCACTCCCGCAATCGCGAAATTCAAGTTCAACATCAGAAACAAATGGAAGGAAGCCGGCCAGAACTCCTCGACGGTAAACGAGTTTTATGGCGTCGGCCAGCAGCAGTCGCGGCAACAGACGTTTGTTCTCGAGGCGGATGAGCCAACCATTCTTCTCGGTAAAGATGCCGCCGCAAATCCGGCGGAACATCTGCTTCACGCGCTCGCTGCGTGCATGACGACCTCGATGGTCTATCACGCCGCCGCTCGCGGAGTTCACATCGAAGCCGTCGAGTCGTCGTTCGAAGGCGACATTGATGTGCACGGATTCCTCGACCTCGACAACAGCGTTCGCAAAGGCTACCAGGGCATTCGCGTCAACTTCAAGATCAAGGCAGATGTGCCCGATGCGCAGTTGCAGATGATTGCTGATCTTGGGCCCAAATTCTCGCCGATCTTCGATTCGGTGACGAATGGAGTGCCCGTTTCGTTCACCGCCGAACGGCTATAGACACCGCTTATCTCTCAGAAACAGGATGCATGTCGGCGAGGGTATGCCCACGTCACGGCAGCATGCGTGTGCCCGGTGTAATTAGAGCCGAACAAATTCCGCAATCACACAAGTCAACAGAAGAAGGAGAAAGAAGATGTCACGTTTCAATCAATTAATTTGCAACTCTGCTAAGGTTGTCCTCGCTCTGCCGATCCTCATCAGCTTCACAAATGCGAAGCATGCAATTGCACAGGAACCTTCACACGAAGCTCATCACGTGTCGGCCCAGCTCGTCCGGGACGTCCGCCGGGCAACTGAACGCTTCCTTGATGTCAATAATGCCGGTCCTGCTGGCTATGGGCCAGCGTTCGGGTGCGTCACCGGGCCAGATCACGGCGCGATGGGCATTCACTACGTCAACGGTCCGCTTGTCGGCGACGGCAAGATCGAGCTGGAGTATCCCGAGGCTCTGATCTACGAGCCAGTGGGCAATGCGCGCAAACTGGTCGGCGTTGAATACATCGTCGATGCTGCCACCTGGATGAAGTACAACCCCGCGCCGCCCACACTCGATGGGCAGGACTTTCAGTTCGTCGCCGCGCCCAATCGCTTCCAGCTCCCCGACTTCTTCGAACTCCACGTTTGGGCATGGCGCGACAACCCCAACGGCGCGTTCGTCGACTGGAACAACAAAGTCACCTGCGAGCAGTTGCACGTACAGGAAGAGTAGTCTCCTTTCCTGTCCGGCCGATGCCCCGCACCGATCTGATCCCGGTCCGGGGCATCGCTTTTACCGAAGCTTTAGAACCATCGCTTGATCTTGAAGTAAACCAGAATTGAAATCGTCGAAACCGCCATCAGTGCAACCGCATAATCCGTCCCATGAGGATCGTTGAGCCAGGGCACCTTCAAATTCATCCCGAAGAACCCGGTAATGATGACCAGCGGCAGCGCCACCGTCCCCCAAATCGTCAGCACCTTCATCACCTCATTGGTGCGATTCGCAACCGCCGACAGATAAATGTCCAGCGCTCCCGACAGCAGATCGCGGTAGGTCTCGATCATGTCGACCGTGCGGATGATGTGGTCGTAGACATCGCGAAAGTACGGATCGAGATCGTCGCCCAGCAATCCCTTTTCCTTGCGCATCAGCGCGTTGACGACTTCTCTCATGCTTGCGGCTACACGCCGGAATTCGATCAGCTTCCGCTTTAACGCAAAGATCCGCGCCAGGGTCTCGGGATCGGGCCGCTCCAGAACCACATCCTCAATCTCTGAAATTTCGTCGGCAAGCTTGTCGAGAACCGGCTGGTACCCGTCTACGATCTGGTCGACAATCATGTAGAAGATGCGATCGAGGCGATCCGTCTTTTCTTCTCCTGCACGAGCACGGACGCTTTCGATCACAACGGCATCGGCATTACGAACTGAAATCAGGAAGTCAGATCCGAGGAATAGATCGATATCGTCGAACTCAAGTTCAGCCGAGTCGTGAATGTGCTTCAGAACGGTGAAGATATATCGATCGTGTTCTTCGGTCTTCGGCCGCTGCGGGCGATGCCGGCAATCCTCGATCTGCAACTCATGCAGCCCAAACTGCCGCGCCAGCTCGTCCAGTTCCGGCGACGCCGGATCGGCAACATCAAACCATGCGATGTGCGAGAGGGCAGGATCCATGCAGGGCAATTCTAGAGCCTCAGGCTAGTGAGAAGGGAACTACAGGCGGGTGCCCCATTCTAACCGTGGCTTCTTGCGGTTAGGGTGGGATGCGCGATGAGTCTGGAATTGCCGTAGCGCCTAGTTATGCTTGCCCTTCCACTCCGAATACGGACCCTGGAAGTCTTCAATCCCGTCCGCTTTGAAGTTCCACAGCCGCGTCGCTACCTCATCAATCAGGTCGTGATCGTGCGTCACCAGCAGCACCGTGCCCTCGTACCTTTGCAGCGCGATGTTCAGCGCGTTGATGGATTCGAGGTCGAGGTGGTTCGTCGGTTCGTCGAAGATCAGGATGTTCGGCTTGGTCAGAATCAGTTTGCAGAAGATCAGCCGTGCCTGTTCGCCGCCCGAGAGCGCCTTGGTTGGCTTCTCGCCTTCTTCTCCCGAGAACAGCATTTGCCCGAGAATGCCGCGAATCTCCTCAACGTGCGCCGCAGGATTCCAGCGGTGCAGCCACTCCGCCACCGTCAGGCCATGTTCGATGGTTGAACCCACGTCCTGTGGGAAATAGCCGATCTGTGCCTCGTGACCCCAGAAGACGCTGCCTGAGTCGAGCGTGAAATCCTTCTCAGCAAGGCCGGGGTAGTTCGCCAGCAGGCACTTCAGCAACGTCGTTTTTCCCGCGCCATTTCGTCCCATCAGGCAGACCTTCTCGCCACGCAATACATTGGCGTTAAAGGTGTCGATGACCTTGAGATCGTCGTAGAACTTCGTCAGGTGCTTGAACTCGAGCACGTGCTTGCCGCTCGGCCGCACCTGGTCGAATTTGATGAACGGGCGCTGGATATTCGATCGCGCCAGTTCATTCGTCTGCAGCCGCTCAACTTCCTTGCGTCGGCTGGTTACCTGCGACGAACGCGTTCCGGCCGCGAACCGCGCGATGAATTCGTTCAACTGTGAAATCTTCTTCTCGCGCTGCGCATTCTGCGACTCAAGCGTGGACCGGATCTGAGTCTTCGCCATCACCATATCGTCGTATCCGCCGGTGTAGGTGATGATCGTCTGGTAATCGATGTCAGCAGTATGGGTGGTTACGCTGTTCAGGAAGTGGCGGTCGTGCGAGATGGCGATCAGCGTACCGTCGTAGCCGTTCAAAAAGTCCTGCAGCCAGTGCACCGAGTCGAGATCGAGATAGTTCGTCGGCTCATCGAGCAGCAGCGCTTCCGGTTTGCCGAACAAGGCCTGCGCCAGCAACACGCGCACCTTCTGCCCGCCCTGCAACTCACCCATCTTGCGACTGTGCAGATCCTCGCGGATGTCCAGGCCGTCAAGCAAAACGGCCGCATCGCTCTCTGCGGTGTAGCCATCCTCGTCGCCGATGACGCCTTCCAATTCGCCCAGCCGCATGCCGTCTTCATCGGTCATCTCGGCCTTCTCGTAGATCCTGTCCCGCTCTTCAAGGGCAGCCCACAACGGCTTGTTGCCCATGATGACCGTGTCGATCACGCGATAGTTGTCGAAGGCAAACTGATCCTGCCGAAGCACTCCAAGCTTCCGCGGGCGCACAACGTTCCCCTTTTGCGCCTCAAGTTCGCCGGTGAGGACCTTCATAAAAGTCGACTTGCCAGACCCATTGGGCCCGGTCAGTCCGTAGCGCCGCCCCGGCGTAAACGTCACCGAAACGTCTTCAAAGAGCACCTTCGAGCCGTACCGCATTTCTACATTGCTTACACTCAGCATCTGTTTTGTATTCCTGTACGCGGACCGCACCGCATCGGCGGCGCCATCGGCCCGGTCAATTTCAAAATGGCTCAGAGTTTTGGGGCACGCGAATCGGCCTGGCCCCTCAAGAACTGCTGCACTTCCAGTTTCTCACAATGAGATGACCGTAGGCTCAGACGGCTATCGGCAGCAGTATATCCAGCTACACTGCGCCGTCGTGCGGGAGGCTTCAATCGCGATGCGCCTCGCGGCAATCCGCCGGCGACTGGATCGATGGCAACTTCGGACAGGTAACCAGCACCCGCGATCCGCGTGAACTTTAGTTCGGCGGCAAGTTCGTCTTCTAAATCGCACCCGCAAAAAAGAAAGGCGCGATGGCCAATCAGCCCTCGCGCCCTATCTCATCTGTCTTGAAAGGGCACGACTTCAGTCGTGCCGAAACTGGGCGCGTGGAATTGGGGGCTTTAGCCCCTGAGGGATGTATCCGCCCGGCCCTCAAGCGATTTCTGCACCCATGTCTAAGGAATCCCCAACAGCTTATGCGTCTGAAGGCTCAACCGCCATCTGGGATGCGCCATGCAGTATTGCAACGCCAGTTGCGTATTGCGCTCCCGCTCAGGCCCATCCATCGGCTGCAGAAAGAAGTTCCTGAACGCCAGCGCCTCAAACTGCTCCGGCTGTGCATTGAGCTGCGGAAACACGAGCTTCAATTCATCGCCGGTTTTCTGAACCAGCGTCGCGCCAGCTTTGGGGCTGACGCAGATCCAGTCAACTCCTGCCGGGGCAGCAACGGTCCCGTTGGTCTCGACTGCCATTTCGAATTCGCGTACGTGCAGCGCATCGATCAGCTCGCGATCCACTTGCAGCAACGGCTCTCCACCTGTGCAAACCACGAAGCGCGTTCCCGCACGATGATCCGGAGGCCATTGAGCCGCAATTGCCTCGGCCAGATCTTCTGCGGTTTCAAACCGTCCGCCACCGAGCCCGTTCACGCCAATAAAGTCTGTATCGCAAAACTGGCAGATCGCCGACGCGCGATCGCTCTCGCGCCCCGACCACAGATTGCATCCCGCAAACCGGCAGAACACTGCCGCGCGCCCGCTCTGCGCGCCTTCACCCTGCAGGGTATAAAAAATCTCTTTGACGGCGTAGCTCATCGGATCGCCTGCGTATCCAAACCGGGGTAGGAAAGGGGATCGTCAATTCCGTTCTCCCTGAATCCCTTTCTCCTCAGTAGACACGAGTCGCACTGCCCGCACGGCTGGCCGCCAGGCGCGGGATCGTAACAACTGCTCGTCAGGCTGTAATCGACGCCGAGTTCCATCCCCCGTTTGATGATCTGAGCCTTGGTCAGATGCATCAGGGGCGCGTGAATGGTGAGCTTCTGCCGCCCTTCCACCCCGGCTTTGGTCGCCAGGTTCGCCATCTGCTCATACGCCCGGATGAACTCCGGCCGGCAATCGGGATACCCGCTGTAGTCGAGCGCATTTACTCCTATGAAAATGTCTTGTGATCCCAGCACTTCGGCCCAGGCAAGCGCAAAGGATAAAAAGATCGTGTTTCGAGCCGGCACGTAGGTGATCGGAATGCCCTTCTCCATCTCGTCGCTGCTCCGACCTTTCGGAACCGCGATGTCATCCGTCAGTGCGGAGCCTCCGAATGCGCGTAAGTCAATATTCACCGTGCGATGTTGAGCCACACGCAACGATTGCGCCACTCGCCGTGCCGCTTCCAGTTCGAAGCTGTGCCGCTGCCCATAGGAGAACGAAAGTGCATTTACCTCGAAGCCTTCGCAGGCCGCGATCGCCGCCACGGTCGCCGAGTCAAGGCCTCCGCTCAAAAGCACAACCGCTGGTCTTTTTGGTGCAGCAATAGACATTTCCATTGATGGTAAAGCCAAGTTGGTCTCAAAATGAAATTCTGCGGCCCTTCCTGAGAGCAGTCACTTCCCCTGCATCTCACCTTTTAGACGCTGGAACTTTCCGGTCCCGCTCGCAACCATTCCCGACCGCCAAAGCCAAGACTCCCCGGAGGTCATCGCGTGCGAAATTCAATTGCAGCCGCCTTACTGCCGCTCTCCCTCGCAACTTGCTTCGTCACAATGATTGGATTGCAGGCCCAACAGCCTGAGATAAACACACCGGCTATAGCCACCACTACAGCTCCGATTCAGGACGCGCTCTCTTCGCTCGAATCCCTGCTTGCGCAAACTCGAAAAACCGGCGACCGCAAAGCCGAGGCGAACGTTCTGGGTGCGATGGCGGTTTCCAACAATGCTCTTCACCAGCAGCAGAGAGCCATCGAGCAATTCCAGGCAGCCCGTGCAATCTGGCATCAGATCGGAGACGCCGAGCATGAAGCCACAACCGTCGCGCATATCGGAGATGTCTACCGAGGTTGGGGATTCCCTGAGCAGGCAAACCGCTATTACCGTGACGCGCTGGGCCTTTATCCAGCGACGGACAAAGCTGGGCGCGGCGCCACACTGAACAACGTGAGCCTGACGTATTTCTCTCTCAACAACAAGAAGAAATGTGTCGAAAGCCTGAACGAGGCCGTCGCCATCTTCCGCGAACTTCAGGACCGGCGCGGCGAGGCGCTGGCTCTCGTGAATCTCGGTGCGGCATACGTCTTTCTTGTCAATGATCCCTTGAAGGCGATCGACATTCTGCAGCTGGCGGTCACAAAGCTCGAGGTACTGGACGATCGAGACTCCGAGGCCGGCGCGCTCGACAAAATGGGCGTGGCCTGGCACAACCTGGGCAAGCCCGAGATGGCTGGCTTGAGCTTTCAGCATGCACTTGAGCTCTTCCATGCAGTTGGCGATACGCAGGGCGAAACATCGGTGCGAAAGCACATGCGAATTCTAGGAGAGCAGCAAGCGCAGGCTTCTTCCAGATAGGGCCCACCACCAAACGTTCCGTCGTGCAGTGCGCGCAGCCCCAACGCCGTAGAATGGGACTCGCACACGTACATGAAGATCTTCCTCACAGGCGCGACCGGATTCGTGGGACATCACGTCGCAAAGGCTCTCGCCGAACAGGGTGCCGACCTGCGCCTGCTTGTCCGCAAATCCAGCAAGCTTTCGAATCTCGAAGGCATCGCAGGCGACACCGTCGTTGGCGATCTCAGCAAGCCAGAGTCGTACGCGCCCGCTCTTCAGGGATGCGACGCCGTCCTGCACGTCGCCGCAGACTACCGCCTCTGGATTCGCGATCCCGAAACCATGTATCGCGCCAACGTCGACGGCACCCGCGACCTGCTCAAGCTTGCCCGCGAAGCCCGCGTCCGCCGCGTCGTCTACACATCTTCTGTCGCCACCATGGCCTTCCGCACCGACGGCATCGTGGTCAACGAAGACACCCCCGTCTCCATCAATGACATGGTCGGCCACTACAAGCGCTCCAAGTACCTCGCCGAACAGCAGGCCATCGCGGCGGCGCAAGACGGCCAGCAGGTCATCATCCTCAACCCGACCACGCCCATCGGTCCCAACGACTCCAAACCCACTCCCACAGGCCGCATCTTTGTCGACTTCCTGAATCACAAATTTCCGGCCTACGTTGATACCGGCCTCAATCTCGTCGACGTCGCCGAAATTGCCCGCATCCATGTCGCTGCGCTCGAAGTCGGCAAGCCCGGCCGTCGCTACATCCTAGGCGGCGAAAACCTCACCCTCAAACAGATCCTGGACAAGATGTCCGCCATCACCGGCATCCCCTCGCCGACAACGAAGATCCCATTCGGCGTGGCCGCCACCTACGCATTCTTCGAGGAGTGGATCACCGGCCGCATTCGCGGCAAGGAACCCCGCGCCACACTCGAAGAAGTCCGCATGGGCCGCAAAAAGATGTTTGCCTCCAGCGCCCGCGCCCAGCAGGAACTCGGCTTCAAAATCCTCCCCGTCTACCCCGCCATGCGCGCCGCCATCGACTGGTTCCGCACCAACGGCTACGCGCCATGAGTACCACTTTAGCCAAACAAGCTGTCATCCTGAGTGCACGGGGCCCCAAACGTTTTCTTCACCGGGGTCCCCAACGACAGGTCTTCGTCGTTGGGGTCGAGCGTGGGGGTGGTAAGCGAAGGATCTGCTTTTTAAGCCATGTAACGCAGCGCAGAAGGTGCCCGGATCGACTTGGTGCAGCCCTGAATGCTTCTCGACGGCTACGCGCCATGACTTGTGATCTCTAGCACACAGTGCTATAGTTCAAAGTGTTAGTGTCACTTCGTGCGTGTTTTCCTGACGAAGTGGATGGTTCGATATATCCAGCAAGAACAGGTCTCTCTCAAGGCTCTCGGTGAGGCGATTGCGCGGGCCGAGCGCGGGTTGATAGATGCAGAGCTTGGCAGCGGGCTCATCAAGCAGAGAGTCGCCCGTGCAGGGAAAGGGCGCTCTGGAGGCTATCGGACCATCATTGCGTATCGTCGTGCGGGCAGGGCTTTCTTTCTGTATGGGTTTGCAAAAAGCGAGCGAGAGAATATCGAGCCGGCTCAATTGAAGGTGATGCGAGAACTCGCTGCAGCCTTCCTCGCGGCGAGCGAAGAACAGATTGCGCGCTCTATCGAAATTGGAGAACTGGAGGAGATTGCTTATGACTGCCAGCGAAACTAGCCGCCTGACGCAGGCCCTCCTGGGGACTGCTGAAGGCATGCATCGGGCCGGAATTCTAGATGACAATGCCTACCACAAGATCACCGTCCGTCATCTCGGCGAGAAGGCTCACACACTCTCCAAGCCAATCAGCCCAAGAGAGATTCGCTCCATCCGCAAGCGCGCAAAACTAAGCCAGGCCGCAATGGCTTCGATGTTGAACCTCACGCCAGGCTACGTCTCACAACTTGAACGAGGCACAAAAGAGCCAAAAGGACCGTCGCTCGCTCTCCTCAATATCATTCGCAACAAGGGTTTCGAAGCAATCCTTTGATCGTGATTGCAATGACCAAGACTCTCCACCTCTCCACCTTCCAGATCGGCACGCTTGCCTCGCCCGAGCAGGGCCTGCGCATCGGCGTCACCCGCCACCCACCTCGCGGAGTCCCCAAAGACCGCTGGACCGCCGACGGCTACTTCGACGTCTGGCTTCCCACCCTCGCCCCGGAAGCCAAACTCGTCTCTCAGATTCTTAAACTCGATCCCGAAAAAACAAGAGAACGCGAAAAGCTTTTCGACCGCTACGAGCGCGAGCTTCTCTCCGATGCCACCGGCCGTCAGACCGTCGAGCTCATCGCCCGCATCGCCGAACGCACCCCCATCAGCATCGGCTGCTTCTGCGCCGACGAGTCCCGCTGCCACCGCTCCCGACTTTTCAAGATCATCCAGCAGCACGCGGCATCCCATAGCAGATGACCAGAGTCGCCATCATTGCCGCCATGCCCGGCGAACTCAAACCGCTCGTCCGCGGCTGGCCGCACTCCACCCGCGGCGCCATTCAATTCTGGGCACTCAGGAATGAAGAGGAAGAGTGGATCGCGGCGTGCGCCGGAGCCGGTCTTGATGCCGCCACCCGCGCCTTCGCCGGAATCGAAGATGGTGGCCCCATCGACCTCGTTATCTCCATCGGCTGGGCCGGAGCCCTCACAGCCGAGTGCAAGGCCGGCGAGGCCTACAACGCAGCCGGAGTCTTCGACGCCCGCACCGGCGAGCGCTTCAACTGCGATGCCGGCGCCGGTCCGCAATGGCTCGTTACCAGCCCCCGCGTTGCAGACGAAGCTGAGAAGCGCCGCTTAGCCTCCACCTACAAAGCCGCTCTGGTCGACATGGAGGCAGCCGGCGTAGCCCGCCTGGCCGCCATGCGCGGCATCCCGTTCTACTGCATCAAGGGCGTCAGCGACCCGCTCGAGGCGAAGCTCCCTGATTTCAATCGTTTCATCGATGCGGCAGGCCAGTTCCAGACCCCAAGGTTTGTTCTTTTTGCTCTCCTTCGGCCGTGGATATGGCCCGCACTCGTCCAGATGGGCGAAAATAGTAAGAAGGCTTCCCAAAGCATCGCGAAGCGGCTCAACGAACTCCTGCGTGATGATGGTTCCTGAGCCAGTGACAAACTCCTGAGCGAGTGACGAATCCGAGTGACGAATTAATGACGAGTGAGGTCAACCAACCCCCGATGGCTACGCAAACGACGAACGCAGAAAGCCATGTCGATTCCCGCATCCCCACCACCATGCGCGCCGTGGTCTATCGCGGCATCAACGACATGCGCGTCGAGACTGTTCCGGTACCCAAGATCGGCCCCGGCGAGCTCCTCGTAAAGATCGCCACCTGTGGTGTTTGCGGCACAGACTTAAAGAAAATTCACACCGGTTCTCACTCCGCCCCCCGCATCTTCGGCCACGAAATGTCCGGCACCGTTGTCGCCGTCGGCCAGGGTGTCACCCGCTACAAAGGCGGCGAGCGCGTCGTGGTCCACCACCACGTCCCCTGCGGCGAGTGCTACTACTGCCGCAAGGGAACCCCCGCACAGTGTCCCCTCTATAAGAAGGTCGGCGCCACCGCAGGATTTGAAGCCTCCGGCGGCGGCTTTGCGGAGTATATTCGCGTGATGGACTGGGTAGCCTCGAGCTGCGGCGTCGTGCCCATCCCCGACGGAGTCCCCTTCGAGCAGGCCGCCTTCGTCGAGCCCGTCAACACCGTCCTCAAGGGCGTAAAGATGCTCAACCTCAGGCCAGACGACACCGTCCTCGTCATCGGCCAGGGTCCCATCGGCCTTATGCATGCCGTGCTGGCCAGCCGCACCGGCGCTCGCGTACTTACGTCGGACCTCTATCCCGAACGCCACGCCATTGCCGCCGGCTACGGCCTCAAAGATCCCATTCACGCAGGCAGCGAAAACGTCGTAGAACGCGTCCTTCAGGAGACAGACGGACGGGGCGCGGACGCAGTCATTCTCGCCGTCGGTGGCAACGCACTTATCAGGACCGCAATGGATGCCGCCCGCTGCGGAGGCAAGGTTCTGCTCTTCGCTCAAACTCAACGCGGCGACGCAACATTCGATCCCGGAGTGGTTTGTATGGACGAGAAGACCCTGATGGGCTCCTACTCGTCTTCCTTCGCGATCTTGGACGAGGTCACCGACCTGGTTTTCAACGGTTACCGCAGCGGATTTGACCTGACGCAACTTGTCTCCCATCGTTTCCCGCTCGAGCAGGCCGTCGAGGCAATCGATGTAGCATCGCACCCCAAAGCCGACTCAATGAAGATCATGGTTGAGCCGGTCGCGGGTTCAGGGGCAAAGTAGGGGGAACCGAATGCCCGGCAGCGTAAAAGACGTAATCAAGCGCGTTCGACCCGCCGTCGGAACAGCGATCGAAGCTGGACGTGCCACCGTCGAGACAGCGATTGAACATGGTAAGGCCACCGTTGAAGACGCCCTCCACCACGGCCGCGCCACAGTCGAGAGCGCCCTCCATCACGGCCGCGCCACCGTCGAAACCGCGATTCATCACGGCCGCGCTACCATGCAGGCTGCCATCCTTCACGGCCGCGAAGATATCCGCATCGAGAACGTTCCCGTGCCCAAGGCTGAGCATGGCGAACTGATCGTTCAGGTCGGAGCGGCCCTCACCTGCGGTACTGACCTGAAAGTTTTTCGCCGTGGCTATCACGCCCGCATGATTGTCCCTCCCGCACTCTTCGGGCATGAACTCGCCGGCACCGTCGTCGAAGCCGGAGCAGGTGTAGCTGACTTCAAATCAGGAGACCGCGTCGTCGCACTCAACTCCGCCCCGTGCGGCAAGTGCTACTTCTGCCAGCACAACCAGGAAAATCTCTGCGACGATCTGCTCTTCAACAACGGCGCCTACGCCGAGTTCATCCGCATCCCGGCCCGCATCGTTGCCAAGAACACGCTCCGCGTTCCCGATCACGTTCCCCTGGAGCATGCCGCGCTCACTGAGCCTCTCGCCTGCGCAGTGCACGGATTTGAAGATTCAAAGCCATTTCCCGGCGCCACCGTCGCCATCATCGGCGGCGGCCCGCTCGGCCTGATGATGCTCCACGTCGCTGCTCTCGCCGGATGCGAAACCATCGCTGTCGTCAAGCACGACGGGCAGGTTGAAGCAGCGCGTCAGCTCGGTGCGAAACACGTCATCCAGACCAGCAGCATTCGCAAAGCCATCCGCGAAACGCGCGCTCTCACGCCCAACGATCGCGGTGTCGACATCGCCGTTGAAGCCGTCGGCGTTCCTGAAGCCTGGGAAGAAGCCCTCGAGATGGTTCGAAAAGGCGGCACGGTTAACTTCTTCGGCGGCTGCGCAGTCGGCACGCACGTCAACTTGGACACCAATCGCATTCACTACAGCGACATCACTCTTCGCGCGACCTTCCACCACACCCCGGCCATGTGCCGCAAAGCTCTCGATCTCATCGCCAGCGGCAATTTCCAGGCCGGCGCTTTCATCACTGGTCGCGCCCATCTCTACGAACTTAATCGCGTCTTCGAAAAGCTCATGAAGCGCTCCACCGAAATCAAAACCGCCATCGTTCCGTAGCGCACTCGCATATCAAGGGTGAACATGAAAGCGGCACGAATCCTCCTCCTTCTCTCCTTGGTGGTAACGACCTCGTCGCGTGTTTTCGCATTGGACGATCCGAAAGTAGCGCGTGCAAAGTATGACGAGATTGCCGCAAAAGTGAACGCAGGAGATCTAAACGTCGATTGGACGGCATTGCGACTTGCCGCGAGGGTTGGCGAAGCTTATGGAGACTACGACCCGTACGAAGCGTCCACACGCATGCAGGCTGCGTTTGAAAAGGGAAATTACGAAGGAACGTTGCGAATCGCTCGTGAAACTCTTCGGCATAACATTGCCGATGGCGAGGCCCATATTGCAGCCTGGAGCAGTCTCAAACAGCTCGGAAAGCAGCCCGAAGCCGACAAGGAGTGGAGCATCCTGCAGGCGATGCTGCAATCCATTCTCAAGTCTGGAGATGGAAAAAGTGCTAAGACGGCGTGGTTTGTAGTAGGTCTTCGAGAAGAATTCTTCACATTAGGCGCTCTGCAGACTGAATCCAAAGAGCAACACAGTGTTAAGGAAGATGGTCACTACTACTCCCGCATCGTAGTCAGTGATAGCTCGGGCAAAGATGATGTGCTTTGGTTCAATATCGACACGGATCTTGAGATGGGCAGTAGAGCAGGGGAAGGGCATCACATCTATTAGTTCCGATTCGCCGCAGCGATAATGGAGATGAGGCCATACGAGAAATGACAGCCACAGCCGCCCAGACCGAGAACCTTATTGCCCGCGGCTGGGCCGCTCTCCCCGCCAGCTACCGAATCCCCGACAGCGCCCCCACTCTCGCCGAAGCCCGCGCCTGGTGCAAACACCTCGCCGAAACGCACTACGAAAATTTCCACGTAGCCACCTGGTTCCTGCCTGAGCGCCTGCGCCCTCACTTCCACGCCATCTATGCCTACTGCCGCGTCTCCGACGATCTAGGCGACGAAGTCGGCAACACCGAGCAATCCCTCGCCCTTCTCGATCTCTGGGGCCGCGAACTCGACGCCTGTTACGAAGGCCGCGCACGTCACCCCGTCTTCGTCGCGCTCGCCGAAACCATCCGCATCTGCTCCATTCCCAAGGAACCCTTCGCCGATCTGCTCACCGCTTTCAGGCAAGACCAACTCGTCACGCGCTACGCAACCATGCACGACGTGCTCGGCTACTGCCACTACTCCGCCAACCCCGTCGGCCGCCTCGTCCTCTACACCTGCGGCTACGCAGACGAAGAACGCTTCCGCCTCTCCGACGCGACCTGTTCCGCGCTCCAACTCGCCAACTTCTGGCAGGACATCCGCGTCGACTGGGCCAAGGACCGCGTCTATCTCCCGCAGAACGACATGCAGCGCTTCGGCGTAACCGACGCCACCATCCAGCAGGGAATCAGCACCCCGGAGTTCCGCGCCCTGCTCAAATACGAAGTCGATTACGCCCGCGATCTCTTCCGCCAGGGGCTTCCTCTCATCGGCATGGTCGATCGCGACCTCGCCGTCGATCTCGATCTCTTCAGCCGCGGCGGTCTTGAGATTCTCAACGCCATCGAAGATCAGAATTTCGACGTCCTCACATCACGGCCATCCATCTCAAAACGTACTAAACTGCAGCTTGCACTCCGCGCGGTGACGGGCAAGTTCCTGCCATTCCTCCGCCTGTCGCGCCCAAGGGGTAAGGCTGCTTGAGTCGAGTGACGCACGAGGTGATGCCGCAAGGAAACAGGCACGCGATCGCACTGGACGAGGCCTACGCAATCTGCCGGGCCATCGCCAAACGCGAAGCGAAAAACTTTTACTATGCCTTCGTC
>Ga0207689_10002493_pt1 | contig 17103 bp, 16 predicted proteins | sample KBSMisM52_FD_184312 | JGI IMG/M metagenome (GOLD analysis project Ga0207689, IMG submission 184312) | Miscanthus rhizosphere microbial communities from Kellogg Biological Station, Michigan, USA - KBS Miscanthus M5-2 (SPAdes) (version 2) | ecosystem: Host-associated > Plants > Roots >... | reverse complement strand
GGAACGTCTCGGCCCCCTCACCCTGGCGACAGGGGAGGGAGCCGAGGCGACAGCGGGACTTACTTCTTGACCGCGTCGATGGTCTCGCCGAACAGCGCCCACTTCTCGCCGTCGAACTTGGCGAGCTGCTCCTGCTCGATGGGGGCGAAGTCCGTCGGGCTCGTGTTGACCTTGATGCCGGGCAGCAGGAGCGGCAGCTCGAAGTTCTTCACGTTGGCCGCCTGCTTCATGATGTTCTCGCGCGAGAGATCATTGCCGGCCTGCTTCAGCACCTGGGTCATCAGGATGGCGACGTTGTAACCGAAGGCGTTGGACTGGTCGTCCAGCGCGCCGTCCGGATAGTACTTCTTCATGAAGGCCACCCACTCCGTGAAGCCCTTGTCGTTCTTCCACTGCGGGTCCGTCACTTCCTTCATGTAGAGCGCGGTGATGAGGTCGCGGGAGGCTTCGAGGCCCGCGGGCTTCAGCACGGTGCCGAGCGAGCTCGAAACGTTGTTCAGGAAGTGCAGCGGCTTCCAGCCGATCTCGTTCGCCTTCTTGATGGCCTGGGCGGCGAACTTCGGCGTGGTGATGTTGAAGAACACGTTGGCGCCGCTGTTCTTCAGATTCACGATCTGCGAGTCGATCGTGGGGTCGGTCACCTCGTAGGTCTGCTTCATCACGATCATCTTCTTGTTCTCGCCGAGGCCGTCCTCGAAGCCCTTGAGATAGTCCTTCCCGTAGTCGTCGTTCTGGTACAGGATGCCGACCTTCGGGTCCTTGACGTGCTTGAGCGCGTAGGCCGCATAGACCCGGCCCTCCGTCTGGTAGTTGGGCTGATAGCCCATCGTCCACGGGAAGTTCTGCGGGTCGTTCCACTTCGTGGCGCCGGTGGCCACGAAGAGGTGCGGCACCTTCTGCTGGTTCACGTACTTGTGGATGGCGCTGTTGGGGGGGGTGCCCAGGGTCTGGAAGAGCACCGCGACCTGATCCTGCTCCACGAGACGCCGGACCATCTCCACCGTCTTGGGCGGGCTGTACTGGTCGTCGAGGGTGATGTAGTTGATCTTGCGCCCGTTCACCCCGCCCTCGTCGTTGACCTTCTTGAAGTAGGCGCCGATGACCTTGCCGATCGTCCCGTAGGCAGACGCCGGTCCGCTGTAGGGGTTGGTGTTGCCGATCTTGATCTCGGTGGCGGTGACGCCGACCACCGTCTGGGCCGCCGCCGCGCCGGCGCCGGCCGTCATGGCCAGGCCGCCCACCAGCAGCAGCGCAATGAACCGCGTGAATAGACTCATGTTTGCCTCCCGTTCAGGTTGAGGATGGAATCACCGGCCCTGCTCTCTTGAAACTGCCGGCGCGGTCAGCCGGATCCACACCAGGTGCAGGAATCCGGCGATGCCGCGGGGCATCACGTACATGAACACGATGAGGAAGACCCCGAAGATGGCCCAGGGGGCCGCCTTGGAGATGTCCTGGGCCCAGTTGGGCACGAACTGCACGAACAGGGCCCCATAGATCGCCCCCGAGATCGTGGCGAACCCGCCGATCACGATCCCGGTCAGCAGGGTGATGGACAGGAACACGTTGAAGGAGTCGGGCGCCACGAAGGCGATGGCGATCGCGGAGAGCGCCCCCGCGATCCCAGTGTAGGCCGCGCTCACCCCGAAGACGACCGACTTGTAGAGGGCGCTGTTGATGCCCATGGCCTCGGCCGCGATGTGGTTGTCACGGATGGCCACGATGGCGCGGCCCACCCGGCCGCGCAGGAGGTTCCACGCGACCACGAAGAGGACGATGGTGATCGCGAGGGTCAGGTAGTAGAGCCACTGATCCTCGGTCAGCCGCAGCCCGAACGGGGCCTTCGGCTTGCTCAGCACGATGCCCTGCGAGCCCCCGGTCCAGTGCTCGAAGTACTTGAGGATCTGCGGCACCGCGAGGGCCAGCGAGAAGGTCGCGAGGGCCAGATAGAGCCCTTCCAGCCGCAGGGCGGGCCGTCCGAAGAGGAAGCCGACGACCAGGCAGACGATCCCGGCCACGGGAATCGTCCAGCCGTATCCGATGTCCCACCGGTCGATCATGATCGCGGTGGTATAGGCCCCGATCCCGTAGAACGCTCCATGGCCGAGCGAGAACTGGCCGTTGTAGCCGGTCAGCATGTTGAGGCCGAGCAGGGCGATCGCGTAGGTCAGGACCTGGGTGAACTGGAAGAGGCGAAAGTTGCTCATGGCGAAGGGGAGCGAGACCGCGACCAGCAGGACCATCCCGACCGCGGCCAGACCGATTGGCCGCGCCGCGAGGGCCCGACGCGGCGCGCCCGCCGCGTCGCTCGCGCGCTCGGTCGTGCTGGTCGCCCCGCCGGTGCCGGACGCCATCGCTAGACCCGGCGGACCGTGGTTCGCCCGAAGAGCCCGGTGGGCCTCACCAGCAGCACGATGATGATCATGGCGAGCGCCACCGTGAGCTTGAGCTCGGTGCCGATGAACGACACGTAGGTCCCCACCAGGTTCTCGGTCACCCCCACCAGGAAGCCGCCGGCCACCGCGCCCATCGGGCTCGTGAAGCCGCCCACCGTGGCCGCCGCGAACGCGTAGAGCTGGATGCCGCCCATCATGTTCGGATCGAGGAAGACGACCGGGGCCACCATCATGCCCGCGATGGCCCCGAAGGCGGACGCGAGGCCCCAGCCGAGGCCGAGCATCCAGCTCACCCGGATCCCGCAGAGCCGGCTGGAGACGGGGTTCTGGGCGGCGGCCCGCATGGCCAGCCCGAGCGTCGTGTACTGAAAGAAGAGGAAGAGTAGGGTCAGCACGACGAGGGTGATGCCGATGGCGCCCAGGTCGTGGGCCCCGAAGACGATGTTGCCGATCTTGATGGGCTTGGACGGGAAGGGGCTCGGGAACGGCTTCTGGATGTAGGAGTAGATCCACCCGGCCACGCTGTTGAAGATCACGAGCAGGCCCAGGGTGACGATCACGATGGTGAGGATCGGCTGGCCCTCGACGGGCCGGATGACGATGCGCTCGACGAGCAGCCCGCCCACGAAGGCGATGGCCACCGTCGCGAGGAACGTGACCCAGTAGGGCAGGCCCGCCTGCAGCAGGGACCAGGCGAGGTAGGTGCTGAACATCGCCATCTCCCCCTGCGCGAAGTTCACCACGTCGGTGGCCTGGTAGATCATGACGAGGGCCAGCGCGAGGCTCGCGTAGATCCCGCCCGTCGCGAGCCCCGATACCACCTGCTGCACCAGAATGTCCATTCTAGTTGGGGGGGAGCGGGCGCCGCTCCTCCCCCAAGCCCCCCCACCGCTCCGTTGCGCATGCCGGTTGGTTCATGTTCGGGTGCGTCCACTTCACCGTTTGGTGCCTGTTCGGTCGGGTCATGCTCGTTGGTCCATGGTAGTCCGGTCTCCTCAGTAGCCGAGGTAGGAGCGGCGGATGGCGTCGTCCTTCTTGAGCTCGGCGGCCGGGCCGGACATCACCACCCGTCCCGTCTCGAGCAAATAGGCGTGGTGGGCGAGCTCGAGGGCCATCGCCGCGTTCTGCTCGACCAGCAGCACGCTCACCCGCTCGTGCTGGTTGATGGTCCGCACGATGCGGAAGATCTCCCGGACCACGAGCGGGGCCAGCCCCAGCGACGGCTCGTCCAGCAGGAGGAGGCGCGGCCGGGACATGAGCGCCCGCGCCACCGCGAGCATCTGCTGCTCGCCGCCCGACAGCGTGCCCGCCTGCTGGCGGCGCCGCTCCGCCAGCACCGGGAAGTATTCGTAGATCTTGTCGTAGTCCTCCGCCAGGCCGGTCCGGTCCCGGCGCGCGTAGGCGCCGAGCCGCAGGTTCTCCTCCACCGAGAGATCCACGAAGGTGCCCCGGCCCTCCGGGGTGTGCGCGATGCCGAGCCGGACGATGTCCTCGGTGGTCTTGGCGTCGATGCGCTGGCCGTCGAAGCGCACCTGGCCGCTGGTCTTGACCATCCGGCAGACGGCCCGGAGCGTGGTCGTCTTGCCCGCCCCGTTGGCGCCGAGGATCGTGGTGATCCCGCCGGTCTCCACCGCGAAGGAAAGGCCGTGCAGAACCTTGGTCCAGCCGTACTGCGCTTCGAGGTCCTGCGCCTCCAGCAGCGCCGGCATCAGGCCGCGCTCCCGAGGTAGGCCCGGATCACTTCGGGATCGCGCTGCACCGCCGCGGGCGGCCCCTCCGCGATCTTGCGGCCGAAGTCGAGCACGACCACTCGATCGGACACCTGCATGACGAGGCTCATGTGGTGCTCCACGAGGAGCACGGTCACGCCCCGGCGGTCGCGGATGGCCCGGAGAACGGCGCCGAGCGCCGCGACCTCCTCGTGGTTGAGCCCGCCCGCCGGCTCGTCCACGAGCAGGAGCTTCGGGTTGCCCGCGAGGGCGCGCGCCAGCTCGACGCGCTTGAGCGTGCCGAAGGGCAGGCCCGCGGCGGGATGCGCGGTCACGCGCTCGAGCCCGAGGAAGGCGATGACCTCCATCGCGGCCTCGCGCATCATCCGCTCCTCGCGACCGACCCACGGCAGGCGGAGGGCGTTGCTCAGGAAATCGCTGCCGGTGCGCGCGTGCACGCCCACCATCACGTTCTGCAGCACGGTCATGCTCGGGAACAGCGCGAGGTTCTGGAAGGTGCGTCCGATGCCGAGCGCGGCCACGTGGTACGGAGTGTCGCGGATGATCGAGCGGCCCTCGAAGACCAGGTCGCCGCTGTTCGGCGTGTAGAGCCGGCTCACGCAGTTGAAGAGCGTGGTCTTGCCCGCCCCGTTCGGGCCGATCAGCCCGACGATGTGGCCCGCCGTCATGCCGAAGGAGACGTCGTCGAGGGCGATGATCCCCCCGAAGCGCATCGAGACGTTCCGCACGGACAGAATTTCGGCGCCCACGGCCGCATTCACGGTGCGTATCTTATAGGTGTTCGGTGCCGCTTTTGTCAATCCTAAACGCCACTTCGCTGGTATGATCCGGGGTCTATGGCGCACCAATACATCTTCGTGATGAAGGACCTCAAGAAGATCGTCCCGCCCAAGCGGGAGATCCTGAAGGGCATCTGGCTGTCGTTCTATCCGGGGGCCAAGATCGGCGTGATCGGCGGCAACGGAGCGGGCAAGAGCACGTTGCTCCGCATCATGGCCGGCGTCGACCGAGACTTCCTCGGGGAGGCGTGGCCGGCCGACGGCGTGCGGGTCGGCTATCTCCCCCAGGAGCCGCGTCTCGACCCCGCGAAAGATGTGCGGGGCAACGTGGAGGAGGGCGTGGCCCAGGTTCGCGGACTGCTCACCCGGTTCGACGAGATCAACGCCAAGCTGGGCGAGCCCCTCGATGACGACGAGATGGAGAAGGTGTTGGCCGAGCAGGCCCGGGTGCAGGACGCCATCGAGGCCGCCAACGGCTGGGACCTGGACCGGACGGTCGAGATCGCGATGGACGCCCTCCGCTGCCCGCCGGGTGACGCGGACGTGGGCACGCTCTCGGGCGGCGAGGTCCGGCGCGTGGCCCTCTGCCGACTGCTTCTCCAGAAGCCCGATCTCCTGCTGCTGGACGAGCCCACCAACCACCTCGACGCGGAGTCGGTGGCCTGGCTGGAGCAGTTCCTCAAGGAGTATCCGGGCACGGTGGTGGCGATCACCCACGACCGCTACTTCCTCGACAACGTGGCGGGCTGGATTCTCGAGCTCGATCGCGGTGCGGGCATCCCGTGGGAGGGCAACTACACCTCCTGGCTCGACCAGAAGAAGCAGCGGCTGGCCGTCGAGGAGAAGCAGGAGACCGCGCGTCAGCGCACGCTCGAGCGCGAGCTCGAGTGGGTGCGCATGTCGCCGCGGGCGCGCCAGGCCAAGTCGAAGTCGCGCCTGCAGGCCTACGAGCAGCTCCTCGCGGAGGGTGGCAGCGACCGCGAGGGCCAGGCCGAGATCATCATCCCGGCGGGTCCGCGGCTGGGCGACGTGGTGGTGCAGGTGGAGCACCTCGTCAAGGGCTACGGCGACCGGCTGCTGATCGAGGATCTCTCGTTCAGCCTCCCGCGCGGCGGCATCGTGGGCATCATCGGTCCCAACGGCGCGGGCAAGACCACGCTCTTCCGCATGATCACCGGCCAGGAGAAGCCCGACCGCGGCACGCTCCAGGTCGGCGAGACCGTCCGCCTCGCCTACGTGGACCAGAGCCGCGACGCGCTCGACCCGTCCAAGAACGTCTGGCAGGAGATCTCGGGGGGCGCCGAGCAGCTCCAGCTCGGCACGCGCCAGATGGCCTCGCGCGCCTACGTGGCCTCCTTCAACTTCAAGGGCGCCGACCAGCAGAAGAAGGTGGGCGACCTGTCGGGGGGCGAGCGCAACCGGGTGCACCTGGCCACCCTGCTCAAGAGCGGCGGGAACCTGCTGCTGCTCGACGAGCCGACCAACGACCTCGACGTGGACACCCTTCGCGCTCTCGAGGACGCGCTGCTGTCCTTCGCGGGCTGCGCGGTGGTGATCAGCCACGACCGCTGGTTCCTCAACCGGGTCGCCACGCACATGCTCGCCTTCGAGGGCGACAGCGGGGTGGTCTGGTTCGAGGGCAACTACGAAGACTACGAGGCCGACCGGCACAAGCGGCTGGGCTCGGCGGCCGACACGCCGCATCGCATCCGCTACAAGCCGCTCACGCGCGGCTAGACGCGGGGAGGCCGGACCATGTTCAAGGACACCGTGACGTCCCGGGACGAGCTGCGGGCGATCTTCGGGTCGCCGATGGAGCGCGCGGTGCTCAAGGAGCGGGCGAGCCTCGACGTCCACTCGCGCGCCTTCATCGCGAGCGCGCCCTTCGTGCTGATCGCCACCTCGGGGGCGGCCGGGCGCTGCGACGTCTCACCCAAGGGCGACGCGCCCGGCTTCGTCCTGGTGCTGGACGATCATCATCTGGTCGTGCCCGACCGGCCCGGCAACAACCGGATCGACGGGTTCACCAACATCGTGGAGAACCCGCACGTCGGCATGATCTTCCTGATCCCCGGCCGCGAGGACACCCTGCGGGTCAACGGACGCGCCTCGATCGTGCGGGACGGGGAGATCCTCGACCGGCTCGCGGTCCAGGGGAAGCGTCCCAAGGTCGCGATCGGGGTGGAGGTCGAGGAGTGCTTCCTCCACTGCGCGAAGGCCTTCAAGCGCTCCGGCCTCTGGGAGCGGGAGCGCTGGCCCGACGTGGCCGGGCTGCCCTCGATGGCGCGCATGCTGTGGGACCAGATCGAGGCCAAGCCGACCGGGCACGCCTGCGTCGAGGACTACGAGCGCGACCAGCAGGAGCGCCTGCGCAAGACGCTGTATTGATCTGACCGCTCGATGAGTCCCGCGCTCCCCCGCCGCGCCGACATCGTCATCATCGGGGCCGGCGCCATCGGCGCCAGCATCGCCTACCAGCTGGGCCGCCGCGGCGTGCGCGACGTGGTGGTGCTCGAGCGTGACATGGTCGGCGCCGGCTCGACCAGCAAGGCGGCGGGCGGCATCCGCGTGCAGTTCGCGACCCGGGTGGAGATCGAGCTCTCGCTCAGGGGCATCGCCTTCTTCAAGCGCTTCGAGGACGAGATGGGCGTGCCCTGCGATTTCCACCAGGAGGGTTACCTCTTCGTGGTCACCGACGAGCCGACGCTGGCGCGCTTTCGCGACAACGTCGCGCTGCAGCGGAGCATGGGCGCGGACGTGCGGGTGATCGCCCCCGACGACGCGCGCGCCCTGGTGCCGTCGCTCAACATGGACGACGCGATCGCCGCGGTCTGGGGGCCCACCGACGGTCACGCCTCGCCCAACGACGTGGTGCAGGCCTACGCGGCCCAGGCGCGGGTCCGGGGCGTCCGGATCGTGGAGGACACGCCGGTGACCGGGATCGTGGTGGAGCGGGGCCGGGTGACCGGCGTCCTCACGCCGGCCGGCGCCATCGCGACGCGTCTCGTGGTCAACGCGGCCGGACCGTGGGCCCCCCTGGTCGGTCGCATGGCCGGCCTCGAGCTGCCGGTGGACCCGCGGCGGCGCCACATCTTCGTCACGGATGCATTCGCGGGCATCCGCCATCCGATGCCGCTCGTCACCGACACGGGCAGCGGCTTCTACTGCCGGAGCGAGCAGGGAGCGATCCTGATGAGCCCGGGCGACATCGGCGCCACCACCGAGTACGAGGCGCAGGTGGACTGGAGCATGCTGGAGCTGGCGGTCGAGAAGGCGATCCGGCGGGTTCCCGCGCTCGAGGGCGCCCAGGTGCGGCACGCGTGGGCCGGGCTGCGGCCGCTCACCCCCGACGGCCGCGCCATCCTGGACTGGGCCCCCGGCGTGGAGGGGCTCTACCTGGCGGTGGGTTTCTGCGGGCACGGCTTCCAGCATTCCCCGGGGGTGGGCGAGACGGTGGCCGAGGTGCTGCTCGACGGACGCTCGACGCTCGACATTCACGATCTGCGCCTCGGCCGGTTCTCCTCGCCTTGACACGGCGGCACCGGGCCGCTAACGTCCAAAGTCCCCGGTGATGCAGGACGTTTCTCTCGATCGTCTCCGGCAGGTCGCGAGCCTGGCCCGCTCGGTGGCCAGCGCGCTGGACGTGGACACCGTCCTCCGGCAGGTCGTGGAGGCGGTGCTCTCGCTGCGGCCGCGGGCCTTCTGCGTGGTGCGCCTGGTGGACGTCGAGCGGGGCGGCTACCGGCTCGCGGCCAAGGGCGGCGTCCACGACGACGAGGCGGACGTCGAGACGGTGGCCGAGGTCATCCCGTTCGGGCGCGGCATCACCCACGCGGTCGCCGAGAGCGGGCAGCCGGTGCTCCTGCCCGACGCGCTCGGCGATCCGCGGCTCGTGTCGGCGATGTGGAGTCAGGGGCGCGGCCTCCGGGTCTACTACGGCGTGCCGATCAGCGCGGGCGGGGAGTTGATGGGTGTGCTCAGCGTGGCGCTCTCCGAGACCGCGCCGCCCACCGAGGAGGAACGCGAGATCGTGGATCTGCTGGCGAGCCACGCGGCGGTCGCGATCGGCAACGCGCGGCTCTTCGCGGAGAGCGAGACCCGGCGGCGCACCGCGGAGGCCCTGGCGGAGGTCTGGCGCTTCCTGTCCGAGACCTTCGACGTGGTCGCCCTCGGCCAGCGCATCGCCGACGTGGTGCTGCGGGCCCTGCGGGTGCGCGCCGCCGTGCTCTACCGGATTCAGCCCGGGCCGGGCGATCTCGAGGTGATCGGCCGCGCGGGAGAGGCCGAGCGCTTCTACGAGCCCGGCATGGTGGTTCCCGCGGGCCACGGAGTGGTCGGGCTGGCCGTGAACCGCCGGCAGCCGGTGGTCACGCCCGACGTGCGGGTGGATGCCCGCATCGCGTCCACCCCGACCATGCGTCCGGGGCAGACCCTCTGCCCGTCGGTCCTCTCGCTGCCGCTGGTGGTGAAGGGCCAGGTGGTCGGCGGCTTGACGGTCGGCGACCTGCTCGGCCGCGTCTACACCGACGAGGATCTTCGCCTGGCCCAGACCTTCGCGGACCAGGCCGCGGTCGCGCTGGAGAACGCGCGGCTCTTCGCGGAGACGGAGCGGCGGCGCCGCGAGAGCCTGGCCCTCGGCACCGTGAGCCAGACCCTCGCGCAGTCGCTGCACCCCAGTGGCGTCGCCCAGCGGGTGGTGGACAGCGTGAGGGAGCTCGTCGGCGTGCTCGCGGCCTCCGTCTTCCGTCTCGATCCCGAGTCGAACGCGCTGGAGGAGGCCGCCTCGTCGGGGCTGTCGCCGTTCCGCGCCCGGCGGCCGCGGTTCCCGCGCGGCGTCGGGGCGGTCGGCCTCGCGGTCATCGAGCGGCGCGCGGTGGTCTCGGACAATGTCCTGGTCGACCCGCGGCTGCAGTTTCCCCCGGAGGTGCGCGCGTTCATCGAGACCACGCCGATCCGCGCCATCCTCGCGGTGCCGCTCATCGTGAAGGAGCAGGTGATCGGCGCGCTCGGCCTGGTGGACGTGAGCGGCCGCGTCTTCACCGACGACGACGTGCGCCTCGCCCAGGCCTTCGCGGACCAGGCCGCGGTGGCGCTCGAGAACGCGCGGCTCTATGCGGACGCCGAGCGGCGACGCGTCGAGGCCGAGACGCTGGCCGGGCTGGTGCGCAGCATCACGGCCACCCTCGATCCCGCCTCGGTGCTGCGCCGGGTCGCGGCGGCCGGCCGGGAGCTGTGCGGGAGCGACATCGCCCACATCCTCCTCCGGGACGCCGAGTCCGACACGATGTTCGTCCGCTACGGGGTGGGCCACGCGGTGGGGGAGGCGGACGCGCCCCGCATCATGCGCGGCCGCGGCGCGGGGGGCCAGGCGTGGAGCTCGGGGCGGCCCTTCCGCACCGCGAACCGGCCGGATGACCCGCGGGTGCGCGACGACTACCCGGAAGCGACCCGGCGGGAAGGGGTCATCGCCACGCTGGTGGTCCCGATCTGGATCAGCGGGCAGGTGGAGGGGCTCCTCTACGTCTCCAACCGCGCCGACCGGCCCTTCACCGACCGCGACGAGGCGATCCTGATCCGCCTCGCCGACCACGCGGCGATCGCGATCCAGAACGCCACGCTCTACAGCCGCCTGCAGGGGCTCTCCGGGCGCTTGATGGAGGTGCAGGAGGCGGAGCGTCGCCATCTGGCCCGCGAGCTCCACGACGAGATCGGCCAGCTCCTCACCGGGCTGCGCCTCACCCTCGACGTGCCCGAGCCCCCGTCGCCCGCGCTGGCCGAGCGCCTCGGGCAGGCGCAGGCCCTGGTGCAGGAGCTGCTCGAGCGCATCCGCGCGCTCTCGCTCGACCTGCGGCCGAGCATCCTGGACGATCTGGGCCTGCTGCCGGCCCTGCTCGACAACATCGAGCGCTACATGAGCCAGACCAAGATCCGCGTCCTCCTCGAGCACAGCGGCCTCGACCGGCGCTTCGACCCGGAGACCGAGACCGGCGTCTACCGGATCGTCCAGGAGGCGCTGACCAACGTGGCGCGCCACGGCCACGTCGACGAGGTGACGGTGCGCCTGTGGGCCACCGACGACGTGCTGGGCGTGCAGGTCGAGGACCACGGCGCCGGCTTCGATCCGGACGCGGTGCTGGGCGCCGGCCGGAGCGGCGGGCTCGCCGGGCTGCGCGAGCGGGCCGCCCTGCTGAACGGCCACCTGACGGTGGAAACCCATCCGGGCCGCGGGGTGCGGCTCACCGCCGAGGTCCCGCTCAACGGGTCCTTGCGAAGGGCCGGGGACTCATGAAGACGATCAGCATCGTACTGGCCGAGGATCATCACGTGGTCCGGCAGGGCTTGCGCGCGCTCCTCGCCGCGGAGGCCGATCTGGAGGTGGTGGGCGAGGCCTCGAGCGGCCTCGACGTGGGCGACCTGGTGGAGCGCGTGAAGCCCGACGTGCTGGTGGTGGACTTCGTGATGCCGGGGTTGAACGCGCCCGACATCATCCGGCGGGTGGCTCGGGTCTCGCCCCGCACGCGTGCGCTCGTGCTCTCCATGCACGCGAACCCCGCCTACGTCGTCGAGGCCATCCAGAGCGGGGCCGCCGGCTACGTGCTCAAGGGCTCGAGCGCGGCGGAGCTGGTGCGGGCCATCCGGGCGGTGGCGGACGGCTCCCGGCACCTGAGCCCGCCGCTGTCCGAGGAGATGGTGGAGGCCTACGCGCAGCGCGCGGTCCCCACCGGCCTCGATCTCTACCGCACGCTGACTCAGCGGGAGCGCGAGGTCCTGCATCTCGCGGCGGAGGGACAGACGAGCGCCCAGATCGGGGCGCGGCTCAACATCAGCCCGCGCACCGTCGAGGTCCATCGGGCGAACCTTCTGCGCAAGCTGCGGCTTCGCGGGCAGAGCGATCTGGTCCGCTACGCGGTGGGGCGGGGAATTCTCACCGTCGATGACTGAGCGGCGCGCCTCAAATTACGTACGTGTACGCATAGACGCGGGCGAGTCTACACGCGCATCGTTGCTTGCAGTGCGAATCCGGACCATCGCGGCGCGCTCCCTCGATGTCTGAGCCGGAGGCTCCCCCGGCCACCATCCTCGTCGTGGAAGACGAAGAAGAAGTGCGCGCGCTCGCCCGCGACGTCCTCGAGATGAACGGCTTCCAGGTGCTGGAGGCGCTCGACGTGGCGGATGCCAACCGCCTCGCGCGGACGCATCCCGGCCCGATCGATCTGCTGATCACCGACGTGGTGATGCCGGGAGTCAGCGGTCCGGAGCTGGCGCGGCAGCTGCGCGCGCATCGCCCCGGGCTGCGCGTGCTCTGCATGTCGGGCTACCCGGAGAGCGAGGACCGGCGGATCGACGGTAAGGCGGGCTGGACCGCGTGGCTGCAGAAGCCCTTCACGCCCGACGTGCTGATGCGGAAGGTGCGCGACTGCCTGACTACCAGCTGAGGGTGCCGGTCTTGAAGTAGCCGACGAACTGCCAGAGGATCCCGCCCAGGAACATCACGAGCCCGAGATACGTGAGGGCCCGGAAGGCGGTGGGCGCCGGGGTGCCGCGGCGCCATTCGCCCGCGATGGAGAACCAGAGCCCGGCCAGCAGCAGCGCGCCGACCCCCGCGGCCTGGAGCAGCCAGCCCGCCATCACCCCTAGCGTGAACTGCGGATCGAAGAAGATCGGCGGATGGTACATGGTCGCTCCTGTTCTCAGCGAGGCTGCATGCGGATGGCGCCGTCCAGGCGGATCACTTCGCCGTTGAGCATCGGGTTCTCGATGATGTGGGCCGCGAGGGCGGCGTACTCGACCGGCCGTCCGAGCCGGGGCGGGAAGGGGACCTGCTTGCCCAGCGAGATCCGCGCGGGCTCGGGCAGGCCGGCCAGCATGGGCGTCTCGAAGAGGCCGGGGGCGATCGTCATCACCCGGATGCCCAGCTCGGCCAGGTCACGGGCGATCGGCAGCGTCATGCCGACCACGCCGCCCTTGGACGCGGAGTAGGCGGCCTGGCCGATCTGGCCGTCGAAGGCGGCCACCGAGGCGGTGTTGATCACCACGCCGCGCTCGCCCTCCGCGCTGGGGGTGTTCTTGGCCATCTGGGCGGCGGCGAGCCGGATGCAGTTGAAGGTGCCGATCAGGTTCACCTGGATGGTGCGGGCGAATCCGGCCAGATCGGCAGGCCCGCGCTTGCCGAAGGTCTTGTCCGCGGTGCCGATACCCGCGCAGTTGACGAGGGTGGTGACTGCCCCGAAGCGCGCGACCGCCGCCTCGAGGCCCGCGGTCACCTCGTCGGGATTGGTGACGTCGGCGGGCGCGAAGAGGGCCCGCTCGCCGAGGGCGGCCGCGACCTGGGCGCCCGGCGACTTCGCAAGATCGAGCAGCACCACCGACCCGCCGCCGGCGTGCAGGCGCTCCGCGGTCGCCCGGCCGAGACCGGAGGCGCCGCCCGTGATCACCGTGACCGATCCCGCGATCTGCATGCCGTCCTCCTCCTCCGGAGTGCTGTCGCCGACGGTGTAGTATAACCGAGCCGACCATGCCGCTTCCCCTCTGGATCCGGACCCCGGACGACCTGCAAGAGCTGGCCCGCGAGCTCGAAGGCGCGGGGGCGCTGGCCATCGACACCGAGGCCGACAGCCTGCACCACTATCCGGGCAAGCTCTGCCTGGTGCAGCTCGCCGACGCGCGCGGGCGGGGACACCTGGTGGATCCGCTCGCGCTGCGCGACCTCTCGCCGCTCGGGCGCGCGCTGGCCGATCCGGACACCCTCAAGGTCCTGCACGCCGCCGACAACGATCTGGCGTATCTCAAGCGGCTCTACGGCGTGACGGTGACCTCGCTCTTCGACACCGCGGTGGCCGCGCGGTTCCTGGGCGCGCCCGCGCTCGGCCTCGAGGGGCTGCTCACCCAGTACCTGGGCGTCACCGCGGTGAAGTCGCGCCAGAAGGACGACTGGTCCCGGCGGCCGCTCACCGCCGAGCAGGAGGCCTACGCGCTCGACGACGTGCTGCACCTCATCCCACTCCGGGAGCGCCTGCTGGAAGCCCTCCACGCGATCGGGCGGGCTCGCTGGGTGGAGGAGGAATGCGCGGGGCTAGCCGCGCTGGTGGTGCCCGAGAAGCCGGCCGACCCCGACGCCTACATGAAGATCAAGGGCGCCCGCGAGCTGGACGCGCGCGGGCTCGGGGTGCTGCGCGAGCTCTACCTCGCGCGCGAGACCCTGGCGCTCCGGCTCGATCGCCCGCCGTTCATGATCGTGGGCAACGAGAGCCTCGTGGTGCTCGCCGCCCGCCGGCCGCTGGACGCGGAGGGCATCCTGGCGGTGCCCGGCTGCACCCCGCCGGTGGTGCGCCGCGCCGGCCCCGCCATCCTCGAGGCGATCGAGCGCGGGCTCGCGCTGCCCGACGCGGACCTGCCCGTGTACCGTCCGACGCCCCGGCCGCACGTGCCGGGGATCCAGCGGCGGCGCGGGGAGGCGCTGCGCGAGTGGCGCACCAAGGCCTCGAAGGAGATCGGCCTCGATCCGGGGGTGCTGTTTCCCCAGCGCCTCATCGACCGGCTCGCCGCCGCCCCGCCCGCCGACCTTGCCGCGCTGCGACAGATCGAGGGTGTGCGAGACTGGCGGGTCGGTCTCTTCGGACCGGACCTGCTGAAGGCGCTCGCGGTCGCCTGACCGGGCCGGTTCCGGCCGGCTTGCCCTGGGGGCAGGTTGGTGGTACCGCTGAGGGCATCTGGAGTGGACGGTTTAGCATCGGAAGGAGGGTCCCCATGGCCTCCGATTCCCGCTACGTTCGCGAAGGTGTCATCGCCGGCCTGATCGGGGCCACGCTCGTGGCCGTCTGGTTTCTCATCTACGACGCGGCGATCGGGCGGCCGTTCCGCACGCCCTCGCTGCTGGGCGCCGCCACGTTCCAGGGCGTGACGGATCCGGCCGCGGTGCCCACCGCGACCAGCCTCGTCGTGCAATACACGGTGCTGCACGGGGTGGTGTTCGCGCTGATCGGCATGCTCATCGCCTACCTGATCGTGTCCGCCCAGCGCGAGCCGAGCCGCGTGCTGGTCCTGTTCATCGCGTTGATGGGCTTCGAGGTGTTCTTCCTGGCGGTGCTGACCTGGCTCGCCCACCCGGTGCTCGGCGAGCTCGCGTGGTGGGCGATCCTCGTCGCCAACGCGCTCGCGGCCGGCGGCATGCTGATCTACTTCTTCGTCGGGCACCGCGCGCTCGGGCGCGCCCTGCTCGGGCCGCTCTGGACGCGCGTGGTGCGCGAGGGCATCGTGGCCGGGCTGCTCGGCGCGGTCGCGGTCGCGCTCTGGTTCCTGGCCTACGACGCGGCCGCCGGGGTGCCCCTGCGCACGCCCGCCCTGCTCGGGGCCGCGCTCTTCCACGGCCTGCGCGAGCCGGGCGCGCTCGTGATCACCACGCCCCTCGTGCTGCAGTACACCGTGGTCCACGGCGCCGCCTTCGTGCTCTTCGGCCTGGCCGCCGCGGGCATGCTCGCCCTCGCGGACCGCGAGCCGCGCCTGCTCTTCGCCTTCGTCATGCTGCTCTGCTGCTTCGAGGTCTTCTTCGCGGCGATGGTGGCGATCCTCGCCGAGTGGCTGCTCGAGGCGGTCCCCTGGTGGACCATCCTCGCCGGCAATCTCCTCGCCGCCCTCGTCATGATGGGCTACTTCCTCCGCGGCCACCGGATCGCCTGGCACGAGTTCATCCACGCCCGCCGCTAGCCTGGGGTCAGGTCTTGAATTCCGACATTTTGGAGCGCGAGGGCTGACGTCGCGCCCGGCGAAAATGTCGGAATTCAAGACCTGACCCCAATGTAGACTTCCCCCACGACGCGGCAGACCACACTGACGAGGAGGCGGGCACCGTGGCGGATGGAGCGCTCAAGGGGCGGGTGGCGGTGGTGACCGGCGGCAACGGAGGGATCGGCCTCGGTATGGCCCGCGGGCTCGCCGGCGCCGGCGCCGCGGTGGTGGTCTCGGGGCGCAACGCGGAGAAGAGCCGAGGCGCGGTCGCCGAGCTGGCCAAGCTCGGGGCGACCGCGGTGGCGATCGAGGCCGACGTGGCCGACGAGGCGGCGGTGAACGCGCTGGTGCGCGCCACCGTGGATCGCCTCGGCCGCCTCGACATTCTCGTCAACAACGCGGGCATGAACATCCGCAAGCCGGTGCACGAGCTGACCCTGGCGGAGTGGCGGCAGGTGCTCGACACCAACCTCACCAGCGCGTTCCTGACCAGCCGGGCGGTCTACCCGATCATGAAGAAGAACGGGGGCGGGAAGATCATCAACATCGGCTCGATGATGTCGATCTTCGGCACCTCGTTCGCGCCGGCCTACGCCGCCTCCAAGGGCGGCATCGTCCAGCTCACCAAGGCGACCGCGTCGGCGTGGGCCCGCGACAATATCCAGGTCAACGCGGTGCTGCCCGGCTGGATCGACACCGAGCTGACCACCAATGCCCGGAAAGAAGTTCAGGGTCTCCACGAGCGCGTCCTCGCCCGCACGCCCGCGTCCCGCTGGGGCTTGCCCGACGATCTCTCCGGCATCGCGGTGTTTCTCGGCGGTCCCGCCTCCGATTTCGTGACCGGAACCGCGATTCCGGTCGACGGAGGCTATTCGATCCAGGGCTGAAGTGCGGTACACTGCACGACGCGTGATGTGGGCGTCGGCACGGCTCTTCTTGTTGGCGTTGGTGGTGTCCGGCTGCGCCTCGGTCGCCCCGATCGACGCGGCGGGGCGCCGTCCCGCCTCCCCCGACCTGGTGCGCTTCGGGGTGGACACCTTCGCGTTCCCCAACGAGAGCCGCAGCAAGAACCCCGGCAAGCCCGACCTCTACGCCAACTACTGCTTCGTCATGGCGCGGGGGGTGACACAGTTCCAGCGCTTCGCCCGCTTCGATGCCGCCGCGCCCCGGCTCACCCCCGAGGAGTACGTCGCCCGCGTCAAGGACGTGGTGGCGCAGGCGCCCTGGGAGGACCCGTGGCCCGCCGACCGGCGGATCGTGATCCCCGGCTACGCCTCGCTGCACGAGTTCTCGCGCGCGCAGGAGGCGGCGGTGAAGGAGGGGATGGTCGGGCGCTTCTGGACGCTCCTGCACTGGACCAACTGGCGCGTGGTGTTCCCGATGCCGCGCTGGCAGCAGGAGCGGGTCGCGCGCGAGACGCTCGCCGAGCTGGCCGAAGGGCGTCCGGTGCAATTCCTCGTGACGAACTTCCCG
>Ga0207689_10002491_pt1 | contig 17104 bp, 14 predicted proteins | sample KBSMisM52_FD_184312 | JGI IMG/M metagenome (GOLD analysis project Ga0207689, IMG submission 184312) | Miscanthus rhizosphere microbial communities from Kellogg Biological Station, Michigan, USA - KBS Miscanthus M5-2 (SPAdes) (version 2) | ecosystem: Host-associated > Plants > Roots >... | reverse complement strand
GAGGGGAGCTGGCCGCTCGGGACCGCGCCAAGGATCGGGAACGCAGGCAGCGTCCCCCGGCTCGCCGAGAACGCCGTCACCGAGGTGCCGGTGCCCACGGCAAAGCCGGGGCCGGCCAGGAAGGATGCGCCCGCGACCGCCGCGTTCGGCGCGCACAACACACCAAGGACGAGGAGCGGGATGCCGGACATCCCACCACCGACCATTCGAGACAGTTGGGTGACCTGACCGGCATGGGCAAGCAGCGAGACCGCGACCAGCAAACTGCCTGCTCCCACGTAGAGGCATATCGCACCGGTCGCCGCCCGGAGCCCGGGCCGGAGGTAGTCCGGCGCGGACCGGACTGACCATCGGCGGCAGATCGACGTCCAGGCCAACGACGCCGCCGTGACGATGCCGCAGACTGCGAACGCGCCGACAGCGACCGGGATCGGCGGCACTGACGTGGTGCCCAGCCGACCGATGACGGCGAGTGCGGCACAGGTCGCGGCGTAGCCGCCGGCCTGGACCGTGCCGGCTTTGGCGAGGTCACGTCGCGAGGTCATGCGCAGTCGCTCGAGGACGTCGGCGAGCACGCTGCTCGCCCGCCATACGACGACTGCGACGATCGCCGTCATCCCGAGCGGGACGAAACCGACCCGCGTCCCATCCAGGTCGACACCGCCGTGCTGCGCCGCGAGAAAGGCCAGCGTGCCCGCCCGAATGGCGGACATCGGCGGTCCCGAGGCACCAGCGTTGGGCAGCCAGCACGCGACTGCCACCGCCACGCCGACGGCCGCGCCGACGACCGCCGCGCCGGCGCCGGTCCAGGCGGCGGTCCGCCACGGCGACTGGCGGACCGACGCGGGGATGCCGCGGAACGGGTCGAGATCGCCTCGAGACGGGTCGTCCGGGCGCGCGGTCACGCGCTCCAGGCTCGCAAACGCTGTTGACACTGGCGGTCAGGCACGCCGATTCAACGATGAGGAGCCATCGCGAGCCGGCCTGGTTCTAGCGTCCGCCTGGTTCTAGCGTCCGCCAGATCCAGTCCCAGTGGTGCCGTCAACGTCATCGGGCTCGCGGAGGCTGTGCTGGCCGAACGACGTCGGCGCCGTCGGCGCGGCCGGCGCCGTGGGGGTCGACCGAGCGGCTGGCGACGGGTTCGGGGCAGCACCGGGGTGCGGAGCGGAGCCGCTGGTCGCATAGGGCGAGCCCATCCCTGGCTGTCCGTACCGCTGGGAATACCCGGTCGGAGACGGCTGATATGGCGTTCCGGCTGGCGGGTAGCCGTAGGGATTCGCCGACCCCGGCGTCATTACCTGGGTCTCGCCGTAACCGGGAGCGGCACCGTAGCCCGACTGGGTGTATCCGGACTGACCGGCATAGGGCGTCGGCGCCGGGTACGCCGTCGAGCCGGGATTGTTGCCAGCCTCGGGCGTCGCGTAGCCATACGGCGTGTTTCCCGACCAGTGGTCCGATTGCGCCCCGACGCCGAGCCGGCCGATCTCGTGCAGCCAGGCCAGGGCGAAAGCCGCCGTCTGGAGCAACGTGGTGACGACGGCAAGGATCAAACCGACGTTCAGGCTGACGTTGTCGCCGCGGTCGACGATCAGACCGAAGGAAACAAGCAGGGCAACCGCGGCGGCCGCGAGCGGCACGAGCGGCGACGCCGCCTTCTGATCCAGCATCCGCGCCGCGGCAAAGCCAGACGAGAGAAGTGACAACCCGATGGCAACGGGCGCCGGACTGCCGAAGCCGTAGCCGTTCACGTCCGTCGCGGCCAACCCGTACCACGGAAGGAAGCCCCAAACGAACATGAGCACGCCGAGGCCCGCTCCCACCCGTTCCAGCAACACCGACTTGGGCGTTTCCGCAACGCGCGCGCCGCCTCGTGCTCGGCTGCTGGGTTGGGCGGGCGGCACCGGGTAGCCCGACATCACGGCCTCCTCTGTTATCGCGTATGCATGGCCCGTGCCCCGTTAACGGAGATAGGCAGACCGCGACACCGTATCGGATCGGCCGTGAGCGGCCCAGGTGCGCATACCGCACACCCTAAGCCGGCGGGTTAGGTCAGCGAGGTGGTGGATTCGGCGAGGCTCCGGAGGGCCGACTCGGCGGCCCGGCCGACGGTGGGCCTCCGGGCGGCGGGGTCGGAGGTTGACCAGGCGGCGGCCCGGCAGCGGCGGGCGTCGACCCAGAGCTCGCGCCGCGCCCAGGATTGCCACCTACGCCGCTGGGGTGCTGCCGGCCGGCGCCCTCGTTGCGCATTCGAATGAAGGCCAGCACCAAGCCGATGGCGATAACGATCAGGCTGAGCCAGTACCCGACGCCGCGCCCGTTCGAAACGCCCGTTCCATGGGGAACATTTCCCGGAAGAACCCACAACGCCACGAGCACCGACACCGTGGCGAGTGCGAAACCGACCATCGTCGCCTGCCGATGGAACGGCACGCTGACATGGCCCAGGACCACGACAGAAAGGACCGCCGCCGCTAGCAGGGCGACGACTGCCGCAAACCAGCCGAAGAATCCGTGCCACGCACTGAAGCTCTCGGTGATCGTAAAGACAACGGTCCGCGCGCTCGCCGTGTAGTAGCTGAAGAACGAGAAGATGATCGCGAGCACGCCCGCGCCCATGATGCACCAATCGAACGGGTTGACCGCCGTGAAGTCGGTCCCCGAACCAGGCGACTGGTACGGCGAGCCCGGTGCGGCCCACCGGGGGTCGCCGGGCTGCCCAGGTGCCCCATAGCCGGAAGGCGCACCCGACGGAGGAGGAGTCCCATAGCCAGGCGCTGGCGGGTAGCCGGGCGGCGGGCCGTAGCCCGGTTGCTGTCCGTAGCCACCCTGGGGTGGTGCTCCGTAGCCGGACGGCGGGCCATACGGGCGTGGCGCACCGTATCCCGGTGGTGGGCCGGTTGCTGGCGGAGGACCGTAGCCGGGTGGCGGTCCGTACTGGCCGGGGCTCGGCGGACCGGCGGGCGGTGGCGCGCCCGGTGGTGGTCCACCTGGTGTCGGACCCGGCGGCGGAGGCGGTGGCGTCGTCCTCCGGGGATCGTCCTGAGGCGGCTCGTCTGTCATCCGGGCTCCTCGTGCTCGACGAGTAGGACCATTGCCGCCAAACTAGCGGTCGATCACCCCGTTCAACATCACCTTACGAGGGTTTCGCACGACCGTGTCTGTGGAACCGCTCGGTTCGCTCGACCGCGGCCCCGTCGCGGCGCTAGTGAGCCAGAATCTGATGCATCAACCGGGCGGTCTCGCTCGGCGTTTTGCCGACCCGCACGCTGGCCGCTTCGAGCGCCTCCTTCTTGGCCTGCGCCGTACCGGAGGATCCGGACACGATCGCGCCGGCATGCCCCATGGTCTTGCCCTCCGGCGCGGTGAAGCCGGCGACGTAGCCCACAACCGGCTTCGTCACGTTCTCCCGGATGAATGCCGCTGCCCGCTCTTCAGCGTCGCCACCGATCTCGCCGATCATCACAACCGCCTCGGTCTCCGGGTCGGCCTGGAATGCGGCGAGCGCATCGATGTGGGTCGTGCCGATCACCGGGTCACCGCCGATGCCGATTGCGGTGGAGAAGCCGATGTCGCGTAGCTCATACATCATCTGGTAGGTAAGCGTCCCCGATTTCGATACCAGCCCTATCGGCCCCGGCCCGGTGATATCAGCGGGAATGATGCCGGCGTTGGACTTGCCCGGGCTGATCAGGCCTGGGCAGTTCGGCCCGACGATCCGGGTCGACTTGCCGCGCGCATATGCCCAGAAGTAGGCGGAATCCTGCACCGGGATACCCTCGGTGATCACCACGGCGAGCGCGATCGCAGCGTCGATCGCCTCCAGCACCGCGTCCTTTGCAAACGGCGGCGGCACGAACATGACGGTGACATCGGCGCCGGTTTCGCTTATGGCCTCCGCCACCGTGCCGAAGACCGGCAGCACCGTCCCCTCGAAGTCGACCTTCGTACCGGCCTTGCGCGCGTTTACCCCACCAACTACTGAGCTCCCGGACGCGAGCATCCGCCGAGTGTGCTTCGTGCCTTCCGAGCCGGTCATGCCCTGCACGATGATCCGCGACGTCTCGTCCAAAAAGATCGCCATCTAGCTCACCGCCCCGGCGAGTTCGGCGGCCTTGTCGGCCGCATCGTCCATCGTGTCGACCAGTGTGACCAGTGGGTGAGCGGCATCGTTGAGAATGCGACGTCCCTCGATGACGTTGTTGCCGTCGAGCCGGACGACGAGTGGCTTCGTAGCACTCGATCCCAGCATGCCCAGCGCAGTGACAATGCCGTTCGCGACGGCGTCGCATGCGGTAATGCCGCCGAACACATTGACGAACACACTGCGCACCGAGGGGTCGGAAAGGATGATGTCGAGCCCGTTCGCCATCACCTCGGCCGACGCGCCGCCACCAATGTCGAGGAAGTTCGCCGGCTTCACGCCGCCATACCGCTCGCCCGCATACGCCACCACGTCCAGTGTCGACATCACCAGACCCGCACCGTTGCCGATGATCCCCACTTCGCCGTCGAGCTTGACGTAGTTGAGGTTCTTCTCGATCGCGCGCCGCTCGAGCGGGTCGGTGGAATCGGTGTCGACGTAGTCCGCGTTGATCGCGTGGCGAAAGTCCGCGTTGTCGTCCAGCGTCACCTTGCCGTCAAGCGCCTTGACGCTGCCGTCGGCGAGCTTCGCCAGCGGATTGACCTCGACGAGAGTGGCGTCCGACCCAACGAACGCTGACCAGAGCTTGACGACCACATCCGTTACCTGGATGGCCACGTCGGCCGGAAAGTGAGCCAGTTCGACGATTTCGCGCGCTTTCGCCGCGTCGACACCCGAGAGCGCGTCGACGGGAACCTGGGCCAGCGCGTCGGGTCGCTCGACCGCAAGCTGCTCGATCTCCATGCCGCCCTCGTAGGACGCCATCGCCAGATAGCTCCGGTTGGCCCGGTCGAGCAGAAACGAGACGTAATACTCTTCCTCGATCTGCGCGCCCGGATCGATCAGGACGCGGCGGACGGTGTGCCCCTTGATGTCCATACCCAGGATTTGCCCGGCCAGCTCGCCGGCCTCCTCCGGGGTCTTCGCTACTTTGACTCCGCCGGCCTTACCCCGTCCCCCGGTCTTGACCTGGGCTTTTACGACCGTGACGCCGCCAATCTCGCGGGCGACCCGCTCCGCGTCCTCGGGCGTGGTCACCACCTTCCCGAGCCCGACCGGGACGTCGTGGAGCTGAAAGAGCTCCTTGGCCTGGTACTCGAACAGATCCACCTGCCGCCGCCGTTCTCACAGGATTCCTTTGGTCGCCCGGGCAGCCTATGCCTTACGGGCAGGAGCGCGTTCGCGCTGAGACCGGGCTCACCCAGCCGCGGGGGCGCTGAGCGTCGAGCGCACCCACTGGACGATGTCGTCCATCGAAGCTCCCGGGGTGAAGACCTTGGCCACTCCCATCGCTTCGAGCTCCGGGATGTCCGCGTCGGGAATGATGCCGCCGCCGAACACGACGACGTCGGTAACGCCGCGTTCCTCGAGCAGCTGCATCAAGCGTGCGAACAGCGTCATATGAGCGCCGGACAGTACCGAGAGGCCGACCGCGTCCGCGTCCTCCTCGATCACTGTCTGCACGATCTGCTCAGGGGTCTGATGCAGCCCGGTGTAGATGACCTCCATACCTGCGTCGCGAAGCGCCCGGGCCACCACCTTGGCTCCCCGGTCATGCCCGTCGAGGCCTGGTTTCGCGACGACGACCCGGATGCGTTCTGCCATTGCCACACTCCACCCCAAGCGGCCTGACTCGACCGCGCTCCGGCCGATTGCCGATCACACGCAGATCATCGCCATAATTCACCTCACGGTCCATGATCACCACGCTGGTCAGGTGGAGGGGGCACCACGTTCGCGACGCAATCACAGCTGATCGACAGCCGCGCGGTCCGGTTGTGGCCGTGGCCCGGAGGTCGCCGCTGATCGCTCGACCCGTCGCATTCAGCTCGGTCTGACAGAATCGAGACTCAACTATGCCGACCACCGAGCTCGCGCCCGCGCCGAGCGACGTCGATCCGTCGCTGCGTGGACGGCGGACCGCGCGACGGTGGTTCGCGCTGCCGGCCGAGCTCTCGGGCGACGACACCAAGTCGACGGTGTTTGCGTGGCTCATCAGCCGAGCCCTGACGCTCACACTCATGGTGTCGATCGAGCCGTCGGTCGTCGGCGATGTGAGCTACTACTCGCGCAGCCTGCGCCCGCTGTTCTTCAACGGAGCCGGCATCCGGGAGACCTTTCAGGAATACCCGCTGCCGGTTTTCGGCGTCATGCTGCCGCAGTTTCTTCTCGGTCTGGCGAACCCGGTGGCGTTCACGGTCTTGTTCGCGCTCTCCATGCTCGCCGCGGACGGCGTGTTCACGTGGCTCCTCTGGCGAACTAGCGGGCGCCGACGGAGCGAAGCGGTCACGTTCTGGTTGTGGTTCGTCCCGCTCATCGGTCCGACGGCGTACTTCCGATTCGACCTCGTGCCGGCGGTCCTCGCCGGGGGCGCGGTACTCGCACTGATGCGACGACCGGCGCTCTGCGGCGTACTCACCGCAATCGGAGCGGCGCTCAAGCTGTGGCCGGCCATCATGCTTCCCATCTTCTTGCTGGGCCCTACGAATCGACGCCGTGTCCTCGGCGGCTTCCTGGCGACCGGCGGAGCGCTGGCTCTCGCCAGCCTGCTAGCTGGTGGGGTCGAACGTCTGATGTCGCCGCTCCAGTGGCAGGCAAACCGCGGCCTGCAGATCGAGTCCGTGCCGGCCGGCCCGCTGATGCTCGTTCGCATGTTCGATCCGAAAGGGCCGTGGGATGCCCCCTTGTCGCTGTACAAGGCGCGCGAGCTGACCGGGCCGGGCGTATCGGCATTCCTCACGGTGAGCACGATTCTGATGATTGCCAGCGTCGCGCTCCTGGTCGTGCTGTGGAACCGGGCTCGGCTGGCTCCTACCGTGACCGTCGAAATAGTCGGCTGGCTGTTGGTCGCAACCGCGGCCGTGGCCACCATCACCAACAAGGTGCTGAGCCCGCAGTACATCCTGTGGCTGGGTGGACCGCTGGCGGCGCTCGCAGTTCGGCAGATGGGTGATCGTCACGTGCGACGCGCGATGCGGTTGCTGCTCGCCATCGCGTTGCTCACCCAGGTGAATTACCCGCTGCTGTACCCGTGGCTGGTCAACGGCAACTTTCCGGTCCAGTTCGGCACTCTGGTGCTCGAGACGCGCAACGTGCTGCTCGTGATCTTCGCCTGGCAGGCGTGCAAACGAGTATGGGTCCTCGCCCAGCGCTCCCGCTCCCCGGACGCAGTCAGCACCCGATGACCGCCACCGCGTCCCGGCAGCCGTCGGTCGCGGCCGGTGCCGCGCGCCGGCGCATGGTCAACGCGTGGCCCGTCTGGCTGCTGACGCTGGCGACGTTTGCCATCTACACCCTGTTCGCCCTCGAACGACACCGCCAGTTCAACACCGCGGGTTACGACTTGGGGATCTTCGATCAAGCCGTGCGCCGCTACGCGCATTTCCAAGCGCCGATAGTCCCGTTGAAAGGCATGTCCTACAACATCTGGGGCGACCACTTCCACCCGATCATCGCGACCGCCGCCCCGCTGTACTGGATCTGGGGCCACCCGGAGACTCTGCTCATCCTCCAAGCGGCCCTGATTGCCTCTTCAGTTCCGGTCATCTACCGATTCGCCCGTCGGCGGACTACGTCGCGGGCGTCACTGGTCATCTGCTTTGCCTACGCCTCGAGTTGGGCCTTCCAAACTCTGGTTGACTTCCAAGTCCACGAAGTCGCCTGGGGCGTTCCAATCCTCGCCCTGGCTATCGATGCACTCGACCGTGCCGACGACAAGCAGTTACTGATCTTCGCCGGATTACTCTTGCTCGTCCGCGAGGACATGGGAATCCTCGTTGTGCTGCTGGGGATGCTGCGGCTGTTCAATCGGCGGCGTCGATGGATAGGCCTCATCCTCGTGGCTGCGGGGGTCATCGGCTACGAACTCGCGACCGCGGTGATCCTCCCCCATTTCTCGCCCGATCAGCACTTCGCGTACTGGCAGTATGGGCCGACGCTCGGTCCGAACCTAGGCAGCGCTCTCGGCCACGTCGTCCTGCATCCACTCGACACCGCGCGGCTGTTCTTCTCACCGATGATCAAGACGCAGACGCTTCTGCTGTTCCTGGTCCCGGTGCTCTTCCTCGCCCTGCGGTCGCGATACTCGCTTCTCGCCCTTCCCTTGCTGGCGCAGCGGTTCTTCGAACCCGCGGTACGCGACAACCTTTGGTACCCCAGCTTTCACTACAACGCGCTGCCCTGGGTCATCTTCGTGCTCGCGATGATCGACGGGGCCGCCCGACTCGGCGTGTGGTCCCGGCCGCGGCTCAAGCTCGCTGTTCTCACGGCGATCGTGATCATGCCAATCGCCCTGATCGTGGTGAATCCGCCGTTCTCCGGACGGCAAGTCGCAGCGCTACATGCGATGCTGACCGGCAAGGTGTTCGGGACCACCGCGCATATGCAAGCCCAGCAGGCCGTCGTCGACCGTGTTCCCCGAAATGTTTGCATCGAAGCAGACGATCGGCTCGCCGGGCACCTGACTGACCGGGACTACGTCACGTTGTTCGGCATGCAGCACGATGCCGCCGACTTCGTGGCGATCGATCTGACCCAGAAGGATGTCGGCAACTTCGGGGCCAAGCCGGCCGCGGCGCTCGCCTCCGCCGAGGCGGCTGGCTATCGAGAGATCTTCAGTCAAGACCAAGTCATCCTGCTGCAGTCGCCGAACTATCACGGATCGTCCAGTCGCTGCGGCCCGCTCGGGGCCGGTCCGGCGTAGCCGGATCGTTCGGACCGATCCGGCCTGGTCCCCGCGCTACCTCACTCGTGATCTTGGACTGATAGCCCGGCCGCGACGACAAGTCAAGATCATGTCCAGCTGATTTCCGGGTATGAAGCTGTGTCCCCTCAGAGCTTCTCGACGGCGGCGTAGCGAAGCACCAGCCACTTGACCCCAGCGCTGCCAAAGTCGATCTGGGCCTGGGACTTGTCGCCCGCGCCTCGCAGCCCGACCACCGTGCCGAGGCCCCACGAGTCGTGCGTGACGCGATCACCCGGCTGTAGCTGCGGTATCGGCCGGTTCCCGACGCCACCGCGCAACCCGCGGCCGCCGGCGCCGCTCCCCAATCGCGACGCGGCCAGCTGTTCTTGCGCGGACTGGCGCGCCCCGGCACCTGCGCGATATCCGTGATCGGAGTAACGCGACGGGACATCGTCGCCGTAGGAAGGGACAAACGGTGCCCGATGGACCTCGCCGGTCCACGTAACGAGCTCGGCCGGCACCTCATCCAGGAACCGGGACGGCGGGTTCCACTGCGGTGCGCCCCACGCCGTGCGCGACAGCGCGCGCGACAGGTACAACCGCGAACGCGCCCGCGTGATGCCGACGTAGGCCAGCCGCCGTTCCTCGGCCATCTCGCCCGGATCGCTGAGCGTACGGGCGTGTGGGAAAACGCCCTCCTCCATGCCGGTCAGGAACACGACCGGGAACTCGAGCCCTTTCGCGGTGTGCAGGGTCATGAGCGTGACCACGCCGCCCGACGCGTCCGGCACCGTATCGGCGTCCGCGACCAAGGAAACCTGCTCGAGAAAGGCGTTCAGATCGCCGGCTTCCGGCGTCCCCTCCCTCGTCTGTTCGAATTCGCGAGCAACATTGATCAGCTCACGCAGGTTGTCGACGCGTCCCTCGTCCTGCGGATCACGGCTCGCCTCGAGCTCCCGGACGTATCCGGTTTTGTCCAGAACAGCCTCGAGAATCTCGCTCGGCGTACCGGCCACGGCGACGGCCCGGATCTCGGTCATCATGATGAGGAAGTCCTGGATCGCGTGCAACGATCGAGGATTCATGCCCGGCGCGACGTCGGCGCGATCGAGTGCGGCACCGAAGGAAATGCCTTCCTGCGCGGCGAACGCGGCCACCACGGCCTCGGCCCGATCACCTATCCCGCGGCGCGGAGTATTGAGGATGCGCCGCAGGCTGATCATGTCGTCCGGATTCGCGACAACCCGAAGGTATGCGAGCGCGTCGCGGATCTCGCGCCGCTCATAGAACCGCACGGCGCCGATCACCTTGTACGGCAGGCCGACGCGGATGAACACTTCCTCGAACACTCGCGACTGCGCGTTCGTCCGATAGAACACGGCGACGTCCGACGGCTTGGCGATGCCTGTGTCGGACAGTTCCTCGATGCGCTGCACCACCCAGGCGGCCTCGTCGTGCTCGTTCTCAGCGACGTATCCGGCGATCGGTTCACCCGCGCCGGCCTCGGACCACAGGTTCTTCGGCTTGCGATCCGAGTTGCGGGCGATCACGGAATTGGCCGCGGTGAGGATCGTCTGCGTGGATCGGTAGTTCTGCTCGAGCAGAATCGTCGTCGCGTTCGGATAGTCACGCTCGAACTCGAGAATGTTGCGAATGGACGCGCCGCGGAATGCGTAGATCGCCTGGTCAGCATCACCCACGACCGCCAGCTCGCCGGGTGGCAGGTTCTCGGCCGGGCGCGTGAGTTCCCGCACCAGCACGTACTGAGCGTGGTTCGTGTCTTGGTACTCGTCGACCAAGACGTGACGGAACCGGCGCCGATACTTCTCGGCTACGGCCGGATAGCCCGAAAGCAGGCGGACCGCCCTCATGATCAGGTCGTCGAAATCGAGCGCCTGCGCCTCGGTCAAGCGCAGCTGGTACCGGGCGTAGACATCGGCGAGCACCTTCTCGTGCGCCATCGTGGCTTGTTCCGCCCAGGCCTCCGGCGACACCAGCTCGTTCTTCAGATTGCTCACCTGGGCGGCGAGACTTCGGGCCGGATAGCGCCGCGGGTCGAGGTCCAGCTCCCGACCGACCAGGGTTATCAATCGCTTCGAGTCGTCCGCGTCGTAGATGGAAAACGACGACCGCAGCCCCAGCGGCTTGCCATCAGCCCGGAGCATGCGGACGCACATCGAATGGAATGTGCCGACCCACATCGCCCGAGCTCGAGGGCCGACGAGACCAGCGACCCGCTCTCTCATCTCGCCGGCAGCCTTGTTGGTGAAGGTGATCGCGAGGATCTCACTCGGTTGGATGTCGCGCTCAGCCAGCAGATACGCGATCCGGTGCGTGAGGACGCGGGTCTTGCCCGAACCCGCTCCGGCGACGATGAGCAGTGGACTGCCGGCGTGCACCACGGCCGCTCGCTGCTGTGGGTTCAGTCCCTCGAGCAGTTTGGCCGGATCCGCGGCGATGCGCCTGCGGGGAGGAGGTGCTGCGCTCGACTCGTCCGCAGGCAGCACAAACAGGCCGCCGACCTCTGCGCTCACTGACTAACCTGGCTCATCTCTTGTCCAGCCTAGTGTCCCGAAGAGGGGGCGCTGGGAGGAGACCGCGACGCCGCTGAACTTGCCGGGCGGCGACTCGCATGTCACCATGTGGAGCGTGTCAAGCCACACCGCCAGGTTTTTTTACGGGTACCGGTCCCCGGTGCCCGTCGATTGCGACTGACGACAACCGACGACGCCCCGGGCCTCACGCCTCCGGGGCGTTTTTAGTGCCCGGGGTGTAGGGACCGGCCGACCAGCCAAAGGACGAACCATGCACACCGTCACGACGACCAACACTGACGAGATGACATCGGCGCCGGACCTGCCGACCGATCCGGAGTCGGGCGAGACGGTCCCGATCCTGCGGGATCAGATCGACGCGATCGATACGGCCATCGCCCGGCTCGTCGCCGAACGAGTTCGGCTTTCCCGGCGCATCCAGACGCTGCGCCTGAATTCCGGCGGCACTCGGGTGCAGCTCGGCCGGGAGCGGATCATCCTCGAGCGCTACCGGGCCGCGCTGGGTTCTGACGGGCCGGTGCTCGGTGAAGCCGTGCTGCGGGTATCCCGCGGCGTGCACTGAGCCGGCCGCGACGCTAGAGCATGCGTCGGTCAGCCGCCCAGCGGGTGAGCTGGTGCCGGTTGGAGAGCTGGAGCTTGCGCAGCACGTTCGACGCGTGCGTTTCCACCGTCTTGATCGAGATGAACAACTCGTTTGCGATCTCCTTGTAGGCGTAGCCGCGCGCAAGTAGTCGCAATACCTCCAGTTCACGAGGCGTCAGCTGGTCCAGCTCCGGGTCGAACGACGGCACGACCGGAGCGTCACGAAACGCGTCGAGGACAAACCCGGCCAGCCGCGGGCTGAACACCACGTCGTCGGCCGCCACTCGGCGCACGGCATCCGCCAACTCCGGCGCGGAGATCGTCTTCGTGACGTAGCCACGGGCGCCGGCCCGGATGATGGCGATCACGTCCTCGGCGGCGTCCGATACGGACAGCGCCAGATACCGCGCTCTGGTCTCCCCCACGCCGGCGATGACGGCCAGTCCGCCACCGTCCGGCATATGAACATCCAGCAGGACGACATCCGGCTGGGATCTGGTGATTCCGGCAACAGCGTCGGTGACCGTACCGGCCTCACCGACGAGATCGACCAGCGCGCCGAGCTCGGCTCGCACGCCGGCGCGGAACATCGCGTGGTCATCAACGAGATACACCCGAGGCTGGTGCGCGCTCATTCCCTCACAACCTTGTCCTTGCTCTGGTCCGAGACCTCATCGCGGCATGCTGATCTCTATCTCGGTTCCCGTACCCGGGGTGCTGCGCACGTCAACCTTTCCGCCGTGCCGCTCGATCCGCCCGATGATCGAGTTGCGGAGGCCGTGTCGGTCCTCGCCGACCGCCTCGATGTCGAACCCGGCTCCCCGGTCGCGGACGAACGCGGTGGCGCTGCGCTCGTCCGCCTCGACATAAACGGACACCGTCGAGACCCCCGCGTGTTTGGCCGCATTTACCAGCGCCTCGCGGCTCGCCGCGACAAGGGCGGCCAGTTTGTCGTCGAGCACCGCGTCCCCGACTACCACGACCTCGACCTGGATGGCGTAGCCGTCCTCGACCTCGCCGGCAGCCGCTCGCACGGCGTCGGCGAGCTGGCCGCTGGACGTGCGCGTCCCGTACAGCAGCGTGCGTAGTTCCCGCTCCTGCCCGCGGGCAAGTCGAGCGACCTCACGCGGCGAGTCGGAATTGCGCTGAATGAGCGCGAGCGTTTGCAGCACCGAGTCGTGCAGGTGTGCGGCAAGCTCAGCCCGCTCCTGCGAACGGATGCGCTCGGCTCGCTCCTCACCGAGCTCCGAGACCAGCCGGATCCACCAGGGACCGGTGATCAGCGCAAGTCCGACCACGGCCACGATCACGGCAACGAATGCCTCACGGGCGGCCGAAAGGTCCGTCCCGATGACGACGGCACCGGCCGCTAGCACAACCAGGGAGATGCCGACCAGGATCCGTAGCAAGCCGATCCGCTGGCCAGACTCGGCTGACAGCGACGACCGCGATAGCCGCCACCAGCGCGCTCGCTGCGTCTCGGAGGCCTGCCGCCAGATGAGTGCCGCGCCGAAGATCGCAAGCACCGACGGCACGAACAACGAGCCGAGGGGCAGGGTGTGCGCGACGACGCCGATCGCAACAATCGCCAGGATTGCGCCGAGCACCCACTGCACCCAGGTCGCCCGGATCCGTTCGGGCTGGCCAGGCGGCGGTGGTAACACGATCCAGAACACCCCGTACAGAACAACGCCTACGCCGCCGAAGAGGGTGAGCAGGACGAAGACGATGCGTACCGACCGGGCGGACACTCCGATGTGGTCGGCGATCCCGCCGGCCACCCCGCCGAGGATGCGATGCCGAGTACGCCGATACAGCCGCGGGGCCGTCGGCGGAAGCTCGGGTGCGGCGTGATCGGCCGTCGTCACCCCACCATGATCGCCGGTTCGCCGCCTGGTTGGCATCGGGCGTTGCCCCTATCTCGCCTAGCCCCGTGATTCAGGGTGAGATCAGGGGCGTGCCCGATGCCCCGACAACCCCCTCGACCGCATCGTGGAATGCATGACGACCGTGCCCGATTCCACTGCCACGCCACCCGGCTCGACGCCGCCGGGGGGGCCACCTTCTCCCGGCTCGACCCCGCCGCCTGGCCCGACGCCGCCCGGCCCGACGCCTCCGGGCTCGATACCGCCGCCCGGCGATGTGCCACCAGTTCCGCCGCCGCCGGCCGCTGGTCCGGGTGGCCCGTACGGATCGCCCGAGCCAGCGCCACGACCGCCCCTGCGGCGGAGCAGCACCAACCGGGTGCTGGCTGGCGTCTCCGGCGGCCTCGGCGAATACTTCGGCGTCGACCCGGTGCTGTTCCGAGTGCTGTTCGCGACCTCGGCGTTCTTCGGCGGCGTCGGAATCATCGCCTACCTGGTCGCCTGGGCGGTCATTCCCGAGCGTGGCGCCCCGTCGGCGCCGCTCGACGGCGTCGCTCGGTGGATGCGTCAGCGTCGCGTCCCGTTCGGTATCGCGATCGCGGCCGCGGCCATCGTGGCCTGGATCGTGCTGTTCAGCTGGTGGCGACCCTGGCCGTTCTTCCCGCTCTTGATCGTCGCGATCCTGCTCGTAGTCGTGCTCGAACGGAACCGAAACCGGCGCCTCCCATCAAGCGGAGCGGACACCCTCCCGCCTCTCGCCCCGCCGAGCGTTGCCCCGACGAGTAGCTCGCTGACGGATTATCCGTTTGCCACCCACCCAGCCGGAGTCGAAGAGACGGCGCCGACCCTTCCGTATCCACAACCGCCGGCGACCGGCGCGCAGACCGAATTCAGTGCCTGGATGTCGGAGTCCCGCAACGCTCGCGTGCGGCGCCGCACCGCGAACCGGCCGATGCGCCTAGCGGTCTGGAGCGCGCTCACCCTGGCGTTGCTGGGCCTCGGCATCGCGGACGCGGTAGCCGGGATCGCCATTCCGACCTACCTGTGGGTTGTCGTCGGCATCGTGATCGTCGGGCTGATCGTCGGGGCAGCGATCTCCCGCCCGGTCTGGGGCTTCTCGGCGATTCTGGTCCCGGCGTTCCTGCTGATCTTCGTGCTGGGCGGGACGTCGGCCAGCCTCCACGACGGATCCGGTGACCGTACGTACCTACCCACATCCAGCACGGAGCTGAGGCCGACCTACCACCAAGCGCTAGGCCGAGCGACGTTGGATCTGACCCAACTCGGCCCCCTCGACGGCACCCGGACGGTGCACGTGCGGCAAGCCGCCGGGCAGGTCAGGATCATCGTCCCCCAGAACATGGACGTGACCATGCGAAATCACATCTGGCTTGGTCAGGTCGAGGTCGACGGCATCGAGGTGCAATCCGGCTTCAACTTCGACCGCGATGTCGTGTTCGGTCCCGGAAACGTCGACCGGCTCACCGTCGACGTGGAGCTCTCCGACGGTCAGGTGAACATCGTCCGCGTGGCGTAGCACGCCCTGAGGTACAGACGCGGTCCCGGTCGACCTAGCGCACGTCCTAGGCCGGGACCGCGTCTCGTGCCATGCTGAGCGCGTCGCCCGACTGTCGAGGCGGATTGGGGGGCCGATGACCGCAGCGGACGATGCCTCCGGAACCCAATCGCGGCCGCAGTGGGGCTTGGCCGCGGTAGGCGGCCTCGGGATCGCCGTTGCCGCCGCCCTGGCCGGCTACGCGCACGCGAGTCCCGGCGACGGAGCAACCATTACGACCCTTGGCTTTTCGGCTCTTCTGCCGATGAAGGCATGGCTGACCAGCGCGGCCACCGCTCTCGTCATCGTGCAAGTGCTCACTGCGTTGTCGATGTGGGGGCGCCTCGGCCGGCTGCAGCCCGCTTGGGCGGCCCCTCTCCACCGCTGGTCCGGCACGCTCGCGTTCGTGATCACGATGCCAGTGGTGTTCCACTGCGTTTGGTCGCTCGGCTTCGCGACCGACTCGGCCCGCACCCTGATCCACTCGATCGCCGGCTGCTTGTTCTACGGCGTGTTCGCGGCCAAGATGCTCTCGCTGCGGCTGCGTGGCCTGCCCGGCTGGACCCTGCCGGTCCTCGGCGGCCTGCTCGCCGCACTGCTCGTCGTGCTGTGGTTCACCGCGTCGCTGTGGTACTTCACCCAGTCCGGGCGGCCGTTGACATGAGCGAACAGGGAGTATCGCGGCGCAACCTGCTCCAGAACGCGGGGATCGCGGTCGGCGCGGGCGTACTGGGCGCCGTGGGCTACACGGTCTACGGCCCGGGTGGGCACGACGCGCCATACAGCTCGCCGAGTGGCGGGACCAGCAGCGGCACCGTTCTCGCCCCGGTGGCGGATATCCCGGACGGCGGCGGCGTCGTGCTCACCAAGACCAAGATCGTCCTGACCCGGACCGGAAGTCAGGTAGCCGCATTTTCCGCGGTGTGTACGCACGAAGCGTGCCTGGTCAACAACGTGCAGAACGGGCTGATCTCCTGTCCGTGCCACGGGAGCACGTTCGACGCGGCCACCGGTGCGGTGCGGCAGGGGCCGGCCACCGCACCGTTGCCGGCCGTGCCGGTTCACATCGTCGACAACTCGGTCGTAATGGGGTGACGTGATGATTCTGGATAGGCTGCCGACCTGGATCTGGATTGCCGCCGCATCGTTCACCGCCGGCGCGCTGATCGCGGCGCTGTTCAGCTGATCCGGCCGGCTACTCCCATTCGATCGTTCCGGGCGGCTTGGACGTGAGGTCCAGCACTACTCGGTTGATCTCGCGGACCTCGTTCGTGATGCGGGTGGAGATCCGCTCGAGCACGTCGTACGGCAGCCGGGTCCAATCCGCGGTCATCGCGTCCTCGGAGGACACCGGGCGAAGCACGACGGGATGCCCGTAGGTTCGGCCGTCACCCTGCACCCCGACCGACCGTACGGTCGCCAGCAGTACCACCGGGCACTGCCAGATATCCCGATCCAGCCCGGCGGAGGAGAGCTCGGCCCGCACGATGGCGTCGGCCCGCCGGAGCAAGGCGAGCCGCTCGGCCGTGACCTCGCCGACGATCCGTATCCCGAGGCCAGGTCCCGGGAACGGCTGCCGCCATACGATCTCGAGCGGCAGGCCGAGCTGCTCGCCGACCCGGCGTACCTCGTCCTTGAACAGGTCGCGGAGTGGCTCGACGAGAGCGAATTGCAGATCGTCCGGCAGTCCGCCGACATTGTGGTGGCTCTTGATGTTCGCGG
>Ga0207689_10002488_pt1 | contig 17115 bp, 14 predicted proteins | sample KBSMisM52_FD_184312 | JGI IMG/M metagenome (GOLD analysis project Ga0207689, IMG submission 184312) | Miscanthus rhizosphere microbial communities from Kellogg Biological Station, Michigan, USA - KBS Miscanthus M5-2 (SPAdes) (version 2) | ecosystem: Host-associated > Plants > Roots >... | reverse complement strand
ACACGCATCACGGGCCCCGGCGCGCGCCATCCGCCGGGCACAATCGCGCGCCGTGAGCGTCGAACACTACGAGAACTTCCCCGTCGCATCGTGGCTGTGCCCGCCGGCGCTGCGTCCGCCCGTGCGCGCGATCTACTGGTTCGCCCGCACCGCCGACGACATCGCCGACGAAGGCGACGCGCCCGCCGCGGAGCGCCAGTCGTCGCTCGCGGCCTATCGCGACGATCTCGCCCGGGCGGCGGCCGGCCAGCCCGTGTCCGATCGCTGGCGCGGCGTGTTCGAACCGCTCGCCGAATCCATCCGCGCCCATGCACTGCCGCTGCCGTTGCTGGCCGCCCTGCTCGACGCGTTCGAGGAAGACACGCGCCACGCCGGCTACGCCGACCGCGCCGCGCTGCTGGACTACTGCAGCCGCTCCGCCAACCCGATCGGTCGCCTGCTGCTGCACCTGCACGGGCTTGGCGATCCCGAGCTGCAGCGCCGCAGCGACGCCGTCTGCTCCGCGCTGCAGCTGATCAACTTCTGGCAGGACCTGAGCATCGACCTGCCGCGCGGCCGCGACTACGTGCCGCGCAGCGACGCCGCCGCGCACGCGACGACGCCCGCGCAATGCCTGCGCGCCCCGCACGCCGACGCGTCACGCGCGCTCGTGCGCGACCTGTGCGCGTGGGCGCGCGAGCTGATGCACGAAGGCGCGCCGATCGCGCCGGCCGTGCCGGGGCGCGTGGGCTGGGAGCTTCGCTTCGTCGTCCAGGGCGGACTCAGAATTCTTGCGAAAATCGAGGCCATGAACTTCGCGAGCTTTGCCCGCCGTCCCCGACTCCATGCCGTCGATCACCTGCTGATCGGCCTCCGCGCGCTGACGATGCGCCCTTCCCTGCCCGAGCCCGCACGCATCGCATGACACCGGAACAGTACGTCCAGGACAAAGCCCAGAAGAGCGGCTCGTCGTTCTACTACGCCTTCATGTTCCTGCCGCCCGCGCGGCGCCAGGCGATGACGGCCTTCTACGCGTTCTGCCGCGAGGTCGACGACGTGGCCGACGAGGTGCAGGACCCGGGCGTCGCCGCCACCAAGCTCGATTGGTGGCGCCGCGAGGTCGATGCGTCCTTCGCCGGGAATCCGTCGCACCCGGTGATGAAGGCACTGATGCCGCACGTGCCGCTGTACGGCGTGCGCGTCGACCACCTGCACGCGGTGATCCAGGGCTGCCAGACCGACCTCGAGCAGACGCGCTTCCTCGACTACCCCGGCCTGCAGCGCTACTGCCACCTTGTGGCCGGCATCGTCGGCGAGGTGGCCAGCAACATCATGGGCCGAACGCAGGGCCAGACCGTGAAGTTCGCGCACCAGCTGGGCCTGGCGATGCAGCTCACCAACATCATCCGCGACGTCGGCGACGACGCGCGCCGCGGCCGCATCTACCTCCCGATCTCCGAGCTGCAGCAGTTCGACGTGAAGGCCTCCGAGATCCTCAAGCGCGAGGCACCGTGGGGCTACAGCGAGCGCTTCACCGCGCTGATGAAGTTCCAGGCCGCGCGCGCCGACGCGCTCTACGACGAGGCTCTGGCGCTGCTGCCCCGCGAGGATCGCAACGCGCAGCGCCCCGCGCTGATGGTCGCCAACATCTACCGCCGCCTGTTGCGCGAGGTCGAGGCGACCGGTTTCCAGGTACTGCACCAGCGGATCTCGCTGACACCACTGCGCAAGCTGTGGATCGCATGCCAGACCCAGTGGCGGGGCCGCTGAGGGCGGCCATCGCGCGGTCGCGCATGGCGGGGCCGCTGAAGGCGGCCATCGCGCATTTGCGCGCGGCGGGGCCGCCGAAGGCGGCCTGCGCACCCCCTCGTGGGCCGCGAGCAGTCGAGCGGGTCGTGCCATGAGGATGGCCATCGTCGGCGCCGGCTGGGCCGGCCTCGCCGCCGCGGTCCGCGCGACCGAAGCCGGCCACGACGTCACCGTGTTCGAGGCCGCGGGCATGCCCGGCGGACGCGCGCGCTCCGACGACGCGAGCGACGGCGCCACCGACAACGGCCAGCACATCCTGCTGGGCGGCTACACGTGCACGCTCGGCCTGATGCGCAGCGTCGGCGTCGATGTCGAGCGCGCGCTGCTGCGCGTGCCCCTGCGCGTCACCTACGCCGACGGGGCCGGCTTCGCACTGGCACCGACCGGCCCGCGCCTGCTCGCGGCCGCGCGGGCGCTGCTGGGCGCGCGTGGCTTCGGCCTTGTCGACAAGCTGTCCGCGATCGCGATGGCACGCGACTGGCGGCGGCGCGGCTTCCGCTGCCCGCCGTCGATGACGGTCGCCGACCTGCTGCACCGCGCGCCCACCGAGCTGGTCCGCCGCCGCCTCGTCGAACCGCTGTGCGTCGCCGCGCTGAACACGCCGATGGCCGAGGCCAGCGCAGGCGTCTTCCTCGCGGTGATGCGCGACAGCCTGTTCGGCGCGCGCGACGCGTCCGACCTGCTGCTGCCGCAACGTCCGCTGAACCCGACCAAGGTCGACCAGTACATCGCCGACCATCCAGGCTGGTCGAAGATCCTCGACGCGGCCGGGTTCTTCGACGTGTTCGCCGCGCCCTGGTTCGCGGCGACCTACCTGCTGCTGTTCATCTCGCTGATCGGCTGCGTCGTGCCGCGCCTGAAGGCGCACGGCACCGCCATGCTGTCGGCACCGCCGGCGGTTCCGCGGCGGCTGGAGCGGCTGCCGTCGGCCGACTCGTTCTCCGCCGGCGGAACGCCCGAGCAGGTGGCGGCCGGCTCGGTCAGGCGGTTGCGCGGCTGGAAGACCGTGACCCGGGTCGAGGACGGCGGCGTGGTGACGGTCGCCGCCGAGAAGGGCTACCTCCGGGAGACCGGAAACCTGGTCTTCCACGCCGCGCTGGTCGTGCTGCTGGTGGGAGTCGCGCTCGGCAAACTTTGGGGCTATCAGGGCACCGTGCTGCTCACCGAGGGCCAGCCCGGCATCTGCAACGCGGTGCCGCTGTACGACTCGTTCCGTCCGGGGAAGCTCGTCGACGGTTCGGGACTGGCGCCGTTCTGCATCGACTCGCTCGACAAGTTCAGCGTCGACTACGACCCCGACGGGACGCCCGCCCAGTTCCGTGCCGACATCACGTACTCCCTCGGCGAGAACGGCGCCGCACGCAAGGACGTCCTCGAGGTCAACCACCCATTGCGGGTGGAGGGCGTGCGCGTCTATCTCGTGGGTCACGGCTTCGCCCCGCGCTTCACGGTCACCAAGCCGGACGGCACCGGAGTCAAGAACCTCTCGGCGCCGTTCCTGCCGCAGGACCCGAGGACCCTGCTGTCCGAGGGCACGGTGAAGCTGCTGGACACGGTAAAGCCGCAGCTGGCGTTGTACGGCACGTTCGCTCCTTTCGCCGCCCTCGGTCCGGACGGGAAGTTGACGTCGTTGTCGCCGCAGCCCGGGAATCCCGGGGTGGCGATCCAGATCTACCGCGGTGATCTCGGCGTCGACGACGGTGCGCCGCAATCCGTCTACACCATCGATCAGCGGCAGGTCGCCATCGGCGCGCTCAAGCAGGTGGCCACCGCGCAGCTGATCCCCGGCAAGGCAGTGACACTGGACGACGGTACGAAGATCACCTTCGACGGCTACTCGCAGTGGGCGACGATCCAGGTCAACCACGACCCGGGTCAGACACTCGTGCTGTGGGCGGCCGGCGCGGTGGTGCTCGGGCTCCTCCTCTCTCTCGCGGTGCGCCGGCGACGACTCTTCCTGCGGATCACCCCGGCGCCCACCCCCAATTCGGAAACTGTGGACAACTCGGCGCCTGTGGATGACGGCGCGCGCCCGGACCGCGACGCCCGTAGTGTGGTCGCGGTCGGGGGGCTGGCCCGCACCGACGCAGGCAGCTTCGGCACGGAGTTCGCCCGCGTGGTCGAGCAGCTCCGTGACCCCTCGCCCGTCAGGAAGGACTAGCCGTGCCCGTCAACGCCGGACTCGCGACGCTGTCCGACCACATGTTCACGTGGTCGATCATCCTGTACAGCCTCGCCCTCGTCGCGTACTGCGGGGAGTACGCGTTCGGCCGCCGCGGCAAGGTCGCCTCGACCTCACCCGAGCAGGTCCTGGTGGCGGCCGGCGCCGCTCCAGGGCCCGGCGCACCGGCGGTGAAGTCGGTGTCGGCGCCGCCGAAGCGGCCCCGGGTCCGAACGCCGCAGGCGGAACGGTTCGGCCGGGTCGCGGTCGCCGCGACCGTGCTCGGCCTCGCCGTGCAGCTGACCTCGCTGACGTTGCGCGGGATTGCGACGCACCGCGTGCCGTGGGGCAACATGTACGAGTTCGCTTCCGTGGTCGGCGCGGCCGCAGTGATCGCCTACCTGGTGGTGCTGATCCGGCTTCCGCAGGTGCGCTACCTCGGCATGTTCCTGCTGTTCCCGATCGTGGTGCTGCTCTTCCTCGCCGGCACCGTGCTCTATGCGCCGGCCGCGCCCCTGGTGCCCGCGCTCCGCTCCTACTGGATCGCCATCCACGTGACGACGATCAGCATCGGGACCGGCATCTTCCTCGTCAGCTTCGTTGCCACGGTGCTCTACCTGGTGCGCCGTCGCTGGGAGATCTCGGTCGAGGCCGGCCGCACGCCGACCCGCTTCCCCGTGACGCTCGGCTCCCGCCTGCCCGTGACCGACGTCCTCGACCGCATGGCCTACCGGACGGTGGCCTTCGGGTTCCCGGTCTACACGTTCGGGATCATCGCAGGCGCGATCTGGGCCGAGGCGGCCTGGGGTCGCTACTGGGGCTGGGACCCGAAGGAGACCTGGGCGTTCATCACCTGGGTCGTGTACGCGGCTTACCTGCACGCACGGGCGACCGCGGGCTGGCGCGGGACCGCCGCCGCCCGGGTGAACATCGTCGCGTTCGCCACAATGATCTTCAACTTCTTCATCATCAACATGGTGGTGTCTGGCCTGCACTCCTATGCCGGTTTAACGTAAATTGCCCGTATGAGCCGTTCGTCTTCTACGCTGGACGGCCTGTAACGGCGGTGCGCCGGTCGCGGATGACGGGAGGCTCCCAGGGTGTGCGCTCGTAAGCATCCGTCCGACGACGACCGCGAGCGTCCGCGCGGGCTCGCCGACGCACTCTCGCGTTGGGACACCGAGCAGGACTGGTTGCGGCTGACGCCGGCCCGCGAAGCGGAGAGGACGGAGCACGTCCCGCCGCCCGAGTCGACGCCGGCGTGGTTCGGCGGGGCGACCGACCAGCGTCGTCCCGCGGCCCCTCCCGCTGTCGACAGCTGGGACGCGGTCGTTGCGCACGAGCCGCAGGCGGCGCGGTCCGCCGATCCCTGGGCTCCGTCCACCGAGCCCGAGCAGGAGTTGTGGACCCCGCCGGTCGACACGGTCTACCGCCGGGTCCGGTCCCTCGAGCCCGGACTGCCCGAGCGTTGGCCATCGCAAGCCGATGCCCCCGGCCGGACGGCGGATCCGAATACCCAGTCGTCCGCCGCCGGCGGAACCAGCGAGCCGGCGGGCTCCGAAGAGCCGAGCTCCGCGGGCGCCGTGCCGGCGGCTGCCGGCCGGTCCGAGGCTGTCGACGAGGCTCAGCAGCCTGCTCCGACGAGCCGGAGTGTTGCGCATGCCGATTCCGCGCCCGAGTCCGAACGTGGTGAGACCAGGCGGTCGGGTTCCGACTGGACCGGGTCGTCGTGGATCACGGACGCGGCCCGGCCCTCAGTAGACCGGCCCTCGTCGACGTCGTCGCCGCGGCATCGGTCCAGCGGCACGGACGGGGTTGCGGAGGGGAGTGGGTCGACGTCCCCGGACGGCGGCACGGAGACTCGTCGGTTCCCGGGTTCGGATGCGCGGGCGGCGTCCGCAGGGCGGGACGACGGTGGCGAGCCGACGTCGGACGAGCTGGCGGAGGTCATGAGCCGGTGGTCGGCGGACGACTCCGCGCCGGGCAGGCGGGAGTTGACCGACGACGAGTGGCTGTCCCATCTCAAGGGCGAGGAACCGCGGCAGTCCACTGTGGACTTCCTCGGCGCCTCGACGGCATGGTCGGCGCCGGATCGACCGAACGCGGAGCCGGCGCCCGGCAGGGAGTCGCCAGCTCCACTCCCGCCGCCGGCAGCTGGTCCACAGTGGACGATGGGTCCGGCGAGCGGCGCACACCCGGTCGGGGCGCAGTACGTGCGGCGCGAGGCCGATACCACCGGCGACAACGGCAGACCGGAGCCGGCGTTGAGCGAGCCAGGGACCGGCGTGGACGACGGGACGCGAGTCCTGCGCCGGCCGACCTTCGCCGGGGAAGGGCCGACCGTGACCGGAAGCGGTCCATCGGGCCAGGCACGAGCGCAGAGTAGCTACGGTGACCGCCCCACCGGCATACTGCCGGCGGTTGGCGCGAGCGGTCCGAGGCTGGGGGAGCAGGCTGGCGTGACTGACCCGGACGACGTGACTCGCAAGTGGGCGGCGCCGACCGAGGGCGAGCCAGGGGAGAAGGCGGCTGAGCCCGGACCGGGTCAGTTCAGCCTGCCGCTGCCATCGTCGCCCACCACCGGCGGTACGCCGGCGGTCGACCGCGACCGTCCGGCCTACGGCACAGAGCGGCTCGCACCACCCGGCCCCGCCTACGGCGGGTCCGCCGGTGGACCGGACGCCCTCGGGTTCCACCCCGGCCGGCCGCACCCGGGTGGTCCCCCGCCGGGCGTCGCCAGCGACGCTCCCCATAGGCCGAGCGCAGCTGGAGATCCGGCGGGTTCGGGCCCGCACGGTCCGACCGGGTATAGCGGCCCGGGAACTCGGTCCGGTCCGGACGATCCTCGCCGTGGGCATGCTGAAGGTCCTGCTGGTGCAGGCGATCCACGGCGTGCCGCCGACTACGGTGGTCCCGGCGGCCGCGAGGCAAGCCGTCCGGTGCTTCCCGGCAGTCTTGGCGAGGTGGGCGATCCCTCGATCGCCGGACGGCATGACGCTGCCCGCGGTGCGGGCGCTGCGAGTAGTCCTGGCGCTGCGAGTAGTCCTGGCGCTGGGAGTAGTCCTGGCGGCGGTGGTGGCGGCGTCGTGGGCGATCCTCGCGTCGCCGGCCGGTATGACGCTGCCGGTGGTCCCGGCGCCGCGGCTGGTCCCGGCGCCGCCGGTGGTCCCGGTGGTGCCGGTGGTCCCGGCGCTGCGGGTGGTCCCGGCGCTGCGGGTGGTCCCGGCGCCGCGGCTGGTCCCGGCGCCGCCGGTGGTCCGGGTGGTGCCGGTGGTCCCGGCGCTGCGGGTGGTCCCGGTGGTGCTCGTGGTCCCGGCGGTGCCGGCGGTCAGGTTGCCGCTGGGCCGGGCGCTGCCGGCCGGCGTGACGCTGCCGGTCGTCCGGGTGTTGCCGGTGGTCCCGGCGGTGCCGCTGGTTCGGCTGCCGGTGGTTCCGGCGGTGCCGGTCGTCCCGGCGCTGCGGGTGGTTGGGCCGCCGCTGGAGGGTGGGGCGCTCCGGGTGGTGGTCCCGGCGCCGCGGGTGGCCCGGGCGGAAGGGGTGGTCCCGCCGAGTCCGTCGGGCAGCCGCCGACCGTGGATCAGTTGACCGCGCAGTCTCTCCTGCGCGAGCGGCGGCCGACTCCGCAGAGCGGCTGGCGTCGCGCCGTCTACAACCTCACCGCGCACACGGTGAACCCGGGCCAGTCGCCCGAGGACCGGCGCCGCGAGGAGCTCATCGCCCGCGCGACCGTACCGGTGCCCGGCTGCTACCGGATCGCGGTGATCTCGCTCAAGGGCGGCGTCGGCAAGACCACGACCACCGTCACGCTCGGCGCCACCCTCGCCAGCCTGCGTGGAGACCGGGTGATCGCCGTCGACGCGAACCCCGACCGCGGCACACTGTCCGGCAAGATCCCGTTGGAGACTGTCGCGACCGTCCGTAACCTGCTCAACGACGCGAACTCGATCCAGCACTACTTCGACGTCCGCCGCTACACGTCCCAGTCGGCCGATCGGCTCGAGGTGCTCGCCTCCGAGTCCGATCCAGCCGTGTCGACCGCCTTCAGCGAGCATGACTACCGCACGGTCGCCGCAATCCTCGAACGCTTCTACAACATCGTGCTCACCGACTGCGGCACCGGGCTGCTGCACTCGGCGATGCGCGGCGTGCTCGACCTCGCCGACCAGATGGTGCTCGTCAGCTCCGGCTCGGTCGACGGTGCCCGGAGTGCCAGCGCCACCCTCGACTGGCTGGAGGCGCACGGCCGCGGCGAGCTGGTCCGCAACTCCGTCGCAGTGATCAACTCGGTGCGGCCGAAGTCGGGCGGCGTCGATCTCGACCGGCTGGAGGAGCACTTCGCCGCCCGCTGCCGTGCGGTCGCGCGCATCCCGTACGACCCGCACCTGGAGGAGGGCGCCGAGGTCGACCTCGGCGAGCTGTCCGGCGCGTCGCGGGCGTCCCTGCTGGAGCTGGCCGCGTACGTGGCCGACGCGTTCCCGCGGCTTCCCCGCGGGCCGTACCGCCCGCGGAGCTAAGGGCAAGTCTCCCCCAACTCAGTGGCGGTGCAGCCGTCCGGCCGGCCCTAGACGTCCATCCCGTCGTAGGTCATCGTCGGCCGCACCTCGACCAGCCCGTACGACGACTCGGGGATGCGTGCGGCGATCTCCAGCGCCCGCTCCATGCTCGCGCAGTCGACGAGGAAGAACCCGGCCAGGTGCTCCTTGGCCTCCGCGTACGGGCCGTCCCCGGCCAGCGGCACCGGCCGCCGGGCGTGCGACGAATCGGCGAGCGCCTCGGTGACGACCAGTTCGCCCGTCGCGGCAAGCTCCTCGACGAGCGCCGCGTACACCTTGAGGCCGGCGGCCTTCTCCGCGTCGGAGAACCCGTCCCAGACCGCGCGCGACGCGGGGTTGCTGTAGATCATGACCAGGTACTTCACGGCTGTGCCTCCCGGGTGTCTGTCTCACCCGGACTGTCGAGGCCGGCTACCCGGTCCTCGACACGGTCCTAGGGGAGGTCCTCGTCCCGACGCGTCCGGCGGGACAGCTCGCGCAGGAACTCAGGGTCGTCGTCCGGACCGACGAAGCGTGGACGCAGCTGTGGAGCGGCGGTCTTGCGCCCGGCGACGTATCGCCAGACGAACACGCCGAGGATCACCGCAAGGAGTAGGACCAGCACAGGCACCCGATCAGAGTAACTGCGGTTCGCATGATCTGGCGCCTGGATGGGTATATAGGGCCTTCCTGTCGTAAGGATTCACAGGCTCAGGCCGGTGGCACCGGACCGTCGGAGCCGTCGTCGTCCCGGCGCAGCTGTTCCTCGCGGCGGCGCCGGTCTTCCTCCCACGAGCCGAGCAGCTTCTCGTGCTCCTGCGCCGCCCGCCGGTCGAGCCCGGCGAGGAACTCCGGGTCGTCGTCCGGCGCCGGTCGGCTGCTGACCCGACCGAAGAGCCCGTTGGCAGGGGCCGTGGTGCCGCGGTCGGGCCGTGCCGGCCAGGCGGTCCGACCCGACGAGCCGAGGGTGGGGCGGCGGGTGCCCGACTCGCGCGGCCGGCCGTACACGAGCCAGGCGACGGCGCCGACGACGAACGTGAGAAGGACGACCGTCACCCAGAGACCCTTGGGAAACGTGCGCACCTGGTTCCGGTCGGAGCTGACGGCGTCGAGGACGGCGTAGAGCCAGACGGCGAGGGCGGCCAGGAACAAGATCCCGCCGAAGCGAACGAACACGGCCCTCACCACCCCTCAACGGCAGGATACGGCGGTCGGTGATGTTACGTGGCCGCAGCCGCCGCGGGCTCGGCGGGCCCCGGGCACGTGATCACGCAGCGGCAGGGCCGAGCACGGTGACGTCGATGGAGCCACTCGCCTCGTGGACTGCAGCGTTCCGGGCTTCGTACGCCGGCCGCGAAGCCGGTGGGTCGGGCGAACAGGCCGAGTCAGCGTCGTCGACGCCGACGATGTCGCCCTGCATTGCGCCGTGCGCGGCTCACGGCGCTTTCCGGCACGGCCACCGCCGTGCTTGAGAGGATGCCGCGTCGTGACGGCGCGGATCAGCGATCCGGGGCCAGCCGCCATCGATTCCACTCGAAGGAGCCTGATGACCGCACCGATCTCCAGTGGCGAGGCGGCGGGCCATGTCGATCCTGCTGGGTCGGGTCAGGTGGTGCCGCGGCGGCCCGACCGGTCGTCGAGGGCGGAGCGTCCGCTGACGACCGGTCGAGTCGCTCTAGGCGTTCGCTCGCGGTCCGACGCTCTCGCTGGACAGCTGCTGGAGCAGCGCCCGAACCTCGGACTCGAGGAACCGTCGATGTCCGCCCGGCGTCCGGATGCTGTGGATCCGGCCGGCGGCAGCCCAGCGCGTGACCGTCTTAGGGTCGACACGGAACAGTGCAGCCACCTCACCCGGCGTGAGCAGTCGCTCCCGTGGGTCCATTCACTCCCCCTGGTACTTGACAGCCACGCGGTACAGGGTCAGGGCTCCGCGCGTGCTGACACACAGTGAACCACTTCCCGGCCCCGCTGTCCTCTGAACACTCCTATGTCGGAATGTGAAAACGCCTCTGGAGGCGGAGCGTGAACTATGTGCGACAGGTCGACGGGGTCGATCGACGGCTCATTGCGGCCCTGCGGACCAACGCCCGGGCGACCTACGCCGAACTCGCCCGACTGGTCGGCCTGTCCGCGCCGGCGGTCCACGAGCGGGTGGGCAAGTTGGAGTCCGCCGGCGTCATCACCGGCTACCACGCCGCCGTCGAACCGGCCGCGGTGGGCCTCGGCGTCAGCGCCCTCGTCGGCATCCTGCAGGGCGACAGCGGCGACTCCGACCAGATCTTCGCCGCGCTGCGGGAGATGCCGGAGATCGAAGACTGCTGGTTCGTGGCGGGAGAGGAGACTTTCGTGATCAAGGTCCGAGTTGCGGACATGCCGTCGTTGGAGCAGGTCATCGGGGCGTTGAACCGGATTCGGGGCGTTGCCCGGACGCGGACGACCGTCGTGCTGTCGACCCGGTTCGAGGGGCGGCCCGGTCGGTCGCCGGAGCCGGCCTAGAAGTTCCCGCAGAAATCCTGCCCGCCGTGTATCAGTCCGCCAGGGCTTCGGCTCAGTACGGGTGACCGGCCTGCGGTGCGTGGTTGCGGGGAGCCTCGCCAGGAGGGGGCGCTGGCCGGTTGCGGGAGTGGCGACGGGGGTCTGACGGTGGCGTTCGGGCGAACACCGCCACCGCCGAACCACCCCGAGCGCGGATGAGGCCGGACAGGTGTACGGGGGTGGCCTGCCCGGCCTCATCACGCACCGGAAATGTGTCCCAGGTCTCAGATCCACATCTCAGCGATATCTCAGCGGAGAAGTCCGGTTCTCAGCCGCCGCCGTAGCAGACGAACCCGCCTGCTGTCGCCAACGTGGCCGGGTCGTCACGGTCCGTCGCTGCTTGCGCCTCGGCCAGTGCCCGTGCGACTGGCAGACCGCGCCTGATCCGTTCGTGCAGGCCGAGCATCAGCGGCCGGGTCGCCTGGTCCGACACCGGAATCACGGTCGCCACGGCGGTACGAGCACCGAGGGCGAACAGCGCCGACGTCAGCCCCATCACCTCGTCCCCGGCCAGCACGGCTCCCGTTCCCGACTGGCAGGCCGGCAACAGCACCAGCTGCGGCGCCCGGGACAGCCGTTCGAGGTCGTACGCCGTGAGCGGGCCGTCGGACATGGTCAGCGCGGAGAACAGCGGATTGTCGCCACGCAGGACGCCATGCGCAGCAAGGTGCGCGATGCCAGCCCCGTCCAGCGCTGCCTGCACGCGCTCCACCGTGGCGGCGGAGCCTTCCAGGCGCACGGCGTCCGGGTACGTCGCGGCAAGGTCGGCGATCTCCGCCTTCGCTCCCTCCAAGCCCGGACCGCAGACCAGCACGACCCTACGGTTGGCGGCCCGGCGGCGCCGCCGGCCGGCCGCCGCCCGAAGCCAGACCGACGCCGACGGCGCCACCGTGACCGGACGGCCGACACAGGAAGGCAGGAGTGCCCACGGCACCGACCGCAGCGAGCCGGTCGGCACCACGACGATCGGCCGGTCGCCCAGCACGTCCCGGAGCGGGCCGAGCACCGCGGCCTCCAGCCGGCTCGTCCGCACCATCACCTGCTCCAGCGCCGGCTCCGGCGCGCCGTGCCCGAACGCGAGCCGGCGCAGGGCGAACAGCAGCGCGCCCAGCTCCCGGCGGGCGGCCTGCCGGCTGCCGAGGGCATGCAACCGCGGTTCGCCGTCCCGCACGGTCACCGCGGTCAGTACGTCGTCCTCGACGGTGCCGATCAGCTCGATCAGCACGGCGTCGCCGAGCCCGGCCGACAGCTGGTCGACGGTCGGCGGCTCGGCCGGCGGCGCGAACAGCGGTCCGGCGGCCTGCCGGGCCAGCCGGCGGACCCGCTCCTCCAGGGCGCTGCGCCGCGCGAGCAGCCGGTCGGCCGGTCTCGAGTTCAGCAGCGCGGTCTCGGCCTCGGCCGACACCTGGCGCAGCTCGGCCAGCGCCGCCGCCAGCTCCTCGTCGGCCGGTGGGCGCACCGGCCGCAGCCCGAGCGCGCCGGCTCGCCACCGCTCCGCCCAGTCCAACACCTTGCGTGGAGATCCGCTCCGTACGGCGATCTGAATGCCGAGAGTCGCGACATCGTGCGCGTGGCTGGCGACGTGCACCCGAAGCTCCGTCGCGCCGAGCGTCGCCCGCTGCTGTTCCATCACGCGGAACCCTGCTCGCAGCGCCCGTTCCGCCGCCGCCTCCCGACCGGTCGCCAGGCGGACCAGCGCTTCGGCGTACCAAGCCCGGATCCGCAGCTCGGTGCTGCCTCGGGTACGTGCCGCCGCCGCCTGGCGCAGCTCGCGGCGTACGGTGCGGACGTCGCCGAGCTCCAACGCGACCCGGGCGGCGACCAGCCGGGCGTCCAGCTCCTGGGCGCGCCAGCCCATCCCCGCCAGCCGGCCGGCCTCCCGCAGCGCGCGCCGGCGCAGCTGCGGGGTCAGCTCGCCGGCACGCTCGTCCGCCCGCAGCGACGTGTAGCGGGCGACCGTCGCCCACCCGGGCCGGCGTTGCCGGCCGAACAGCGTGGCCGCGGCGCGGGCGGCCTGCTGCGCGGCGGGTACGTCGTTGGCGGCCAGCTGCGCCTGGGACAGCAGCAGCTGCGCCTCGGCCAGCAGCGACCGCCAGCCGGCCGCGGTCAACAGGGCGATCGCCCGCTCCGCGGTCTCCCGCGCCTCGTCGAACGCGCCGACCGTCAGCAACAGCTCGCCGCGGGTCAGCAGCAGCTCGCGGGGACGCACGTCCTGGGCCCGGTAGGTGGCCTCGGCCGAGTCGAGGAAGCCGAGCGCGGCCGGCACGTCGCCGCGGCGCAGGTTGAGATAGCCGAGGTTGGTCTCGGCGTCGGCGGCCATCCCGGCCTGGCCCTCCGCCCGGGCCAGCGCGGCGACCCTCCGGAGGTCCGCCTCGGCCGCCACCAGCTCGCCGCGGTCGATGTAGAGGAGGCTGCGGTTGTTGTAGAGCCTCGCCTCCATCAGCCGGTCGGGCCCCCGGCGCAGCATCGGCAGCGCCCGGCGGTAGGCCAGCAGCGCCTCGTCGGTGCGGCCGCAGCGCCAGAGCACGAGGCCGCGCTGCATGAGCATGGGGGCGGCGGCTCGCCCGCGCAGCACCTCGGCGGCGCGGTCGAGCTGCCGCAGCGCGTCGGCGGTGCGGCCCCGCTCGGACAGCGCGTACGCCAGGGTGATCCGAGCCTCGGCCGCGGCCCGCGGTTCGCCGGCACGCTCGGCCTCCCGGACCGCCTCGCGCAGCGCCTGAGTGGCCTCCGCCAGCTGGCCGAGCTCCAGCGCGGCGCGGCCGTGCGCGCGCAGGGCCAGCGCCGCCGACCGACCGTCACCCGCGGCTCGTGCGGCGGCGGTCGCCTGCTGCGCCGTCCGCCGGGCCAGCCCCGCATCGGTCCCGACCAGTCGGGCGGCGCGCTCGGCCAGTTGCTCGGTCCGCTGGGTGCCGCGGTTCACCGGGCGGAAGGTCCGATGAGGTTGCCCGGACGGGGATGTATCACTGCCCCGTGGTGCGTGCTCTTGACGCCGAGAGCCGCACTAAGGGGGAAGCCGTGCCCGACCCGACTCGCGTTCGTGTCCGAGCCACCGACCCGGTCTCCGAAGCGGGCGTCGCCAGTCAGCTGCGCGTCCAGCACGACCTGGAGATCCTCTCGTCCGACTCGCCCGCGCGGCCGGACGTCGTCGTTCTGGTGGCCGACCGCGTCGATGAGCGTACGGCGGCAGGAATCAGGGCAACCCGTGACTCCGGCGGTCCGCGTGTCGTCCTCGTTGTCGGCTCGGTCGACGGTGTCGGGGTCCTAGCGGCGGTCGAGGCCGGGGTGGCGGCGATCGTGCGCCGCTGCGAGGCGACCCGCGACCGGCTCAGCACGGCAATCCGGGCCGCGGCGACCGGAGACGGCCACCTGCCGCCCGACCTGCTCGGTCGGCTGCTGCAGCAGGTCGGCGACGCGCAGCGGAAGGCGGCGGCGCCGACCGGGCTGACCTTCGGCGGGCTGACCCAGCGCGAGCTGACCGTCCTGCGCCTGATCGCGGAGGGCTACAGCACGAGCGAGATCGCCACCCGAATGGCCTACTCAGAGCGTACGATCAAGAACTCGATTCATGACCTTGTGTCCCGGTTCCACCTGCGCAATCGCACTCAGGCGGTTGCGTTCGCCGTACGGCAGGGCCTGATCTAGGCCTGATACACCCCGACAAGAAGTGAGGAGTTCGTATGAGCAGTCCGACGCCGGCCCCGACCTCTCCCGCCAGCGACCCGCAGCCCACGGGCGGGAAGCCGATGCCGGCCGACCCGCGGCCGGACGGCGGGAAGCCGATGCCTGCGGACGACCCGAAGGGGTAGCCGCGCGTCTCCCCATTGGCGGTGGATGCCGCCGGCGTCCAGGCGGGCTCCGGCAAGGCCAACGCGGCCGGTCGTCGTCTGGACGTCGTCCGGCGCCGCCAGGCAGTGGGGAGACACGCCCTCGAGGCAGCGAAGCCGCGGGCCGGATCCACGGGGATCCGGCCCGCTCCGCTGTGCGTCGCCGGGCTTCGCTGCGTTGTGAGTCAGGCGCGGACCCAGCTGGTGACGAGGTGGCGGCCGGCGACGGTGTGCAGGCGGAGGCGGAGGAAGCCGGCAGGGACGTCCTCGACGGTGAACAAGGAGTCCTCGATCGGGATGTCCTGACGGCCGGCCGAGGTCTCCACCTCCGCACCGACCAGCGCCGTACCCGTCACCTGCGCGACCAGGTCGCGCACCATCCCGCGCTCGGTCACCTGCAGCTCGACGGTCACCGGCCCGGTCTCGAACGAGATCAGCCGCACGTCGCCCTCGCCCCGCACCGCCAGCAGCCCGCTGCGGTCCTCAGCGCTGTCCCGGACCAGCTCGGCCAGTTCCTCGTCCAGGCGGCGCAGCCCGAACAGCGCCCGACCTTCGGTGACCACCTCGGCCGGCATCGGGTCGAGCTCGTCGAGCACGGTGCCGAGCCGGGCCAGCAGGGCCTCGTCGTTCTCCCGGGGTGCGCTCATCACGGGCCATCCCCCTCCACCACCACGGTGCCGTCGAGCAGCGCCCGCAGCTGGGTGAGGCAGCGCCGCCGGGTGGGCCCGATGCTGCCGATCGGCATGCCGAGCGCCTCGGAGATCTCGTCGTACGCCTGCGGGTGGGTGACGGCGACCCGCAGCAATTGGCGGCACTTCTCGCCCAGTCGCGAGAACGCCTCCCACAGTGCACGGTTGCGCTCGTCTTGCAGCAGCGCGGTGTCCACCGGCGGTGCGTCGTCCGGCCGGTCGAGAACGGTGTCCTCGACGACGGGTCGTTCCCGGCCGGACCGGCGCAGGACGCGCATCGCCTCCCGCCGTGCGGTGGTGACGAGCCAGCCGACCAGTCGCGTCGGGTCCTCAATCCGGTCAAGGTGTTCGAGCAGGCGCAGCCAGGTCGTCTGCACGACGTCATTGGCGTCCGCGGCGTCGAGCCGGAAGGACCGCGCCACCGACCACAGCAGCCGGCTGTGCTCGTCGACCAGTGCGTTCCAGGCATGCTGATCTCCCTGCGCCGCCCGGGCGAGCAGGGTCGCAGTCGCGCTGAACGTCTCGGTCATCGGTCCCTCGGCGGCTGTGGTTCGGGCCCAGTGTGCCCCAACGAGCGTCGCCGACGTACACCGCACGGAGACGACGCTAGGCGCCTGTCGGCGGGCGGCGACAGAGCGGACGGGGCAGACCGGTTGCCCGAAAGGGCAATCGGCGGCAAGCCTGATGCGCTGCGCGGGTCGCGGCCGATCACGGTGTGATGTCACCTGCCGGCCAATGATGCCCGGATTGTCGCGATAGGGCACGATAGGCGGATGGTTGAGCCGCCGGCGACTCCACATCGGGAGCGCTGGTTGCACATCGTCCGTGACGGGGAGTCGGAGTCCGCACCGGCCGCCTCGGACGGCGATCCTCCCGAGGAACGGCGCAGGCCTGCACTTCCCTCGGTGTTCAGCCGGACTCCGCCCGGCGGATCGAACTACGGCGGTTGGGCGCCGCCTGATCCGACCACGCCCACGCCGCGCCGAACCCCGACGGCCCCACTCCCGGACAGCGGCCTCGCACACGGCGGACCCACGGCCGCCGGCTCCCGAATGCCACCACGGTCCACATCGGACACTCTGCGTCCCGCTGGCTACGGATCGTTAGCCGAACCTTCGCCCGGCCCGCGACCGACGTCGCACGCTGACGCCGGTCCGGCTGGACCGGGCCGGCCGAGGCGCGGTGGCGATGGTGCGTCCGGCGGCCCGCTCCTGCCTGACCGCCTCGATGAGTGCCGGCTCGTCGACCGAACCCGTGGCTGGGCGGCCGGGCTCCGGCTGGCGCTTTCCGGCTTGGACCGTGATGCGCCAGAAGAGGCGGTGACCCGGTTCAGGGGCAGTGACCGTCCCGTCGCCGACTATCTGATGCAGGAGGTTCTCGACCAACTGTCCGAACAGGATCGCCAGTTCCTACTCCGGTCCAGCGTCGCCGAGCCGGTGACCGCCGACCTGGCACATGTCCTGACCGGCGCAGCCGATGCACAGGCCCAGCTGGAGATGGTTGAGGTTGGTACTGGTTTCATCTTGGGTTTGGGCGGCGGACGTTCCTGGTTCACGTGGCACCCGCTTTTTCGGGAGCTGCTTCTG